>Ga0315283_10005525_pt1 | contig 11174 bp, 10 predicted proteins | sample YL17G09_0_MG_FD_204541 | JGI IMG/M metagenome (GOLD analysis project Ga0315283, IMG submission 204541) | Sediment microbial communities from Yellowstone Lake, YNP, Wyoming, USA - YL17G09_0 | ecosystem: Environmental > Aquatic > Freshwater > Lake > Sediment | place: USA: Wyoming | collected...
CGCCCATCAGCGCGCGCAGGAGCGTCGTCTTGCCGGTGCCGTTCTGCCCGGCGAGCGCGAGACGCTGTCGCCGGTCGACGGAGAACGAGACGCCGTCGAAGAGGGGATCTCCGGCGAACTCCTTGCGCAGGTTGGATGCGATCAGGACGGCCACGCGAGGAAGCGTAGGCGCGATTGCCTGAGGGTGTCTCCCGTAAAGGCAGGGGAGACACCCTCGCGCAGGGGAGACACCCTCGCGCAGGGGAGACACCCCTGACGTTATGCTCGGCCCCGGTGACCCCGGATCCGCGCACACAGACGATCGACACGATCCGGGCTCTCGCGATGGACGGGGTGCAGCAGGCGAACGCCGGCCATCCGGGTACCGCGATGGCCCTCGCACCCGTCGCGTACCTGCTCTACCGCGACGTGATGCGGCACAACCCTGGCAATCCGGACTGGCCCGGCCGGGACCGGTTCATCCTCTCGGCCGGTCACGCGAGCATGCTGCAGTACGCGACGCTGCACCTGGCGGGCTACGACCTGACGCTCGACGATCTCCGGCAGTTTCGCCAGTGGGGATCACGCACCCCCGGCCATCCCGAGTGGGGGCACGCGCCCGGCATCGAGACGACGACCGGCCCGCTGGGCCAGGGTTTCGCGAACGGCGTCGGCATGGCGATCGCGCAGCGCTTCCTCGCGGAGCGCTACAACCGCCCGCACCACACGATCGTCGACTCGTGGATCTACGCGATCTGCTCCGACGGCGACCTGATGGAGGGCATCACCCAGGAGGCGGCGTCGATCGCCGGGCACCTCGGGCTCGGCCGCCTCGTCTACGTCTACGACGACAACCGGATCACGATCGACGGCACCACCTCGCTCTCCTTCACGACCGAGGACAAGGGCAGGCGGTTCGAGGCGAACGGCTGGCACGTCCAGCACGTGGACGACGCCGAGGACCTCGACGCGCTGCTCGGCGCTCTCGCCGCCGCGAGGGCCGACGAGGAGCGGCCGTCGCTGATCGTCCTCCGTAGCCACATCGCCTACCCCGCGCCACACGCGATCGATACGTCGAAGGCGCACGGCGCGCCGCTCGGCGAGGCCGAGGTGCGGGCCACGAAGGAGCGGCTGGGATTCGACCCCGACGCGACGTTCGCCGTTCCCGGCACCGTGTCGGAGCACATGGCCGTCGTGGTCGAGCGTGGCTCCGCGCTCGAGCGGGAGTGGGACGAGCGCCTCGCGACCTGGGCCGCGTCCTTCCCGGAGCTTGCGCGCGAGCGGGAGCTCGACCTTCGCGGTGAGCCGCGCGACGGCTGGCGTGAGGCGCTGCCGGCATTCCCGGCCGGCGAGGAGGTCGCCACCCGCGACGCCGGCCGCAGGGTGATGCAGGTGCTGAAGCCGTTCACGCCCACGATGATCGGCGGCGCCGCCGACCTCGTCGAGTCGACGAAGACGGAGTTCGAGGGCGCCGGCGTCTTCTCGGCCACGCACGCCGGCCGCAACATCGCCTTCGGCATCCGTGAGCACGCGATGGGCGCGATCGTGAACGGGATCTCGCTCGACCCCGCGATGCTGCGTCCCTACGGCTCGACGTTCCTGATCTTCTCGGACTACATGCGGCCCGCCGTCAGGCTCTCGGCGCTGATGGGCCTGCCCGTCGCCTGGGTGTGGACGCACGACTCGATCGGCGTCGGCGAGGACGGCCCGACGCACCAGCCGGTCGAGCATCACATGGCGCTGAGGGCGATCCCGAACCTGTGGTACGTGCGGCCCGGCGATGCGAACGAGACGGCGATGGCCTGGCGGATCGCGCTCGAGCGCACGGACGGTCCCGTCGCACTTGCACTCAGCCGCCAGAAGCTGCCCACCCTCGACCGGTCGGAGGTCGCCCCCGCCGATGGCGCTCTGCGAGGTGCGTACACGCTGTGGCAATCGGGCGAGGGGGAGGGCGAGCCCGACCTGATCCTGCTTGCGACCGGCTCGGAGCTGCACGTCGCGCTCGACGCCGCCCGCTCGCTCGATGCGAACGTCCGCGTCGTGTCGATGCCGTGCTGGGAGCTGTTCGAGGCGCAGCCGCAGGCCTACCGGGACGAGGTGCTGCCTCCGTCCGTCGCAGCGCGCCTGTCCGTCGAGGCCGGGATCTCGCTCGGCTGGGAGCGCTGGGTGGGCCTGCAGGGCGCCTCCGTCGCCGTCGACCGCTTCGGTGCGTCCGCTCCGGCCGGGCGGATCTTCGAGGAGCTCGGTCTCACGGCTGAGGGCGTCGCCGCCCGCGCTACGGCGTTGCTGGGGCAAGCGTCGTGAGGGTTGCCGTCGCGTTCGACCATCGCGGCGTGGCGTTGCGAGCGGCGGTGCTGGCCGCGATCGCCGGCGCGGGCGGCGATTCGCTCGACCTCGGCACCGACACCGCCTCCGTACGGATCGACTACCCGGTCAAGGCGCGCGAGCTGGGCCTGGCGCTGCGCCGCGGCGAGGCCGAGCGGGGCGTGCTCGTGTGCGGGTCGGGGGTCGGCGCCTCGATCGCCGCGTCCAAGATCTCCGGGATCCGGGCGGCGATCTGCCACGACACCTACTCGGCGCACCAGGGCGTCGAGCACGATGACATGAACGTGCTGTGCCTGGGCTCCGAGATCGTCGGTGGAGAGCTCGCCGCCGAGCTCGTACGCGCCTTTCTGGGCGCACGTTTCGACGGCGGGGAGCGCTACGTGCGTCGCCTCGAACAGGTGGCCGAGCTGGAGAGGATGAACGATGACTGAGACACGGTTGCACGAGCTGAGCCGGCACGGCGTCAGCACCTGGATCGACTCGCTCTCGCGGGAGCTGCTCGAGTCCGGCACGCTGGCGGAGCTGATGGAGCGCGATACCGTCGTTGGTGTCACGTCCAACCCGACGATCTTCCAGAAGGCGCTCGCCGAGGGCGACCTCTACGACGCGCAGTTGCGTGAGGTCGCCGCGACGACCGCCGACGCCGTGGAGATCTTCTTCGCTCTCGCGATGGACGACATCCGCGCCGCCTGCGACCTGATGCGCCCGGTGTGGGAGCGCACGGCCGGGATCGACGGCTGGGTCTCGCTCGAGGTCGACCCGACCCTCGCGTACGACCGCGAGCGAACCTACGAGCAGGCGATGCGCTTCAACCGGGAGGTCGGGCGCGAAAACCTGTACGTGAAGATCCCCGCGACCGAGCCGGGGCTCGGTGCGATCGAGGACTGCATCGCCAGGGGCACCTCGATCAACGTCACGCTGATCTTCTCGCTCGAACGGTACGCCGCGGTCGCCGAGGCGTACGTGCGCGGCCTCGAGCGACTCGTCGCCGCGGGCGGTGACCCGTCGAGCGTGCTCTCGGTCGCGAGCTTCTTCGTCTCGCGCGTCGACACGGAGGCCGACCGGCGGCTCGAGCAGGCCGGCCGGCCCGACCTGCAGGGGCAGCTTGCGATCGCGAACGCCAAGCTTGCCTACCAGCATTTCCTGGGCACACACTCCGGCGAGCGGTGGGAGTACCTGGCCGGCAAGGGCGCCAGGCCGCAGCGCTGCCTGTGGGCGTCGACCTCGACGAAGAACCCGTCCTTCCGGGACGTGATCTACGTCGAGGAGCTGATCGGGCCGGACACGGTGAACACGATGCCGATCGAGACGTTGCGTGCCTTCCAGGATCATGGCGAGGTGAGGGACTCGCTCACCGCGGGAGTCGACGCTGCGCGCCGGCTGTTCGACGACCTGGCGGCGGCGGGCGTCGACGTCGGCGACATTGTCGCGACGCTCGAGGCGGAAGGGGTGCAGAAGTTCGCGGACTCCTTCGCGGAGCTGCTCGACGGGATTCGCGCCAGGATGGATCAGCTGGCACCGGTATGACCGAACAGCAGAATCCGCTCGCCGACGGCCTGCAGCTGCGGCGGCGGCCCGAGCCGTGCGTAGCCGTCATCTTCGGCGCCTCCGGCGATCTGACGAAGCGGAAGCTGTTTCCCGCCCTGTACGCGCTCGCGTTCCGGAAGCTGCTGCCGGACCAGTTCGCCGTCGTCGGCGTCGCACGGAGGCCGCAGAGCTCGAAGCAGTTCGCCGCCGCGATGAAGCAGGCGGTGCAGGACTTCGCCCGCGACCCGTTCCGCCAGGACGTCTGGGACTCGCTCGCTGCCGGCATGCGCTATGTCGCCACGGACTTCGCCAGCAAGGAGGGCGAGGACAGCGTCGGCCGCGCGCTCGAGGAGATCGACGCCGAGCGCGGTACGGGCGGCAACCGCCTCTACTACCTGGCGGTGCCGCCGCAGGCGTTCGAGACGGTCGTGCGGGAGATCGGCGAGCGTCGCCACCGTGAGGGCTGGGTGCGGCTGATCGTCGAGAAGCCGTTCGGCCACGACCTCGCGTCGTCCCGGCAGCTGAACGAGCTGCTGCACCGCTGGTTCGGCGAGGACGAGATCTTCCGGATCGACCACTACCTCGGCAAGGAGACGGTCCAGAACATGCTGGCGCTGCGTTTTGCGAACGGCATCTTCGAGCCGATCTGGAACCGCCAGTTCATCGATCACGTGCAGATCACGGTCGCCGAGTCGATGGGGATCGAGGGCCGCGCCGGCTTCTACGAGAGCGCGGGCGCGATCCGGGACATCTTCCAGAACCACCTGCTGCAGCTGCTCGCGCTCACCGCCATGGAGCCGCCGATCGACTTCACCGCCGACTCGGTGCGCAACGAGAAGGTGAAGGTGCTGAAGTCGATGCACACGCCGGGGCCGAAGTCGGTCGTGCGTGGCCAGTACGGCGGCGGCTTCGTCGAGGGCTTCGAGGTGCCCGCCTATCGTGAGGAGCAGGGTGTCGCGCCCGGGTCGCTGACCGAGACGTACATCGCCGCCAAGCTGTACGTCGACAACTGGCGCTGGGCCGACACGCCGTTCTACGTCAGGGCCGGCAAACGCCTGGCACGCCGCGAGACGACGATCGCGATCCAGTTCCAGCGTGCGCCGCACCCGCCGTTCGAGGCGATCGCCGGAGACGGCCTGCGCCCGAACGTCCTCCTGATCCACGTGCAACCGGACGAGGGCGTCTCGCTCGCGATCGGCGCGAAGGTGCCCGGTGCCGGAATGACGATCCGCACGGTGCACATGGACTTCCTCTACGGCGGTGCCTTCCGCACCGGCCTGCCGGAGGCCTATGAGCGGCTGATCCTGGACGCGATGCTGGGTGAGGCGACGCTGTTCACGCGTGAGGACGAGGTCGAGGAGCAGTGGATGCTCGTCGACGCGATCCTCGGTGGCTGGCAGCGCGACCGGCCGAGCTTCCCGAACTACGAGGGTGGCACCTGGGGCCCGAGGGCGGCGGACGACCTGATCCACCGCGACGGGCGCTCCTGGCGCCGCCACTGATGATCCTTCCCGGCATGTTTGGCACGAGCTGCCTGCGCCCCCAGGCCGCGCGAGCGGCCCTCCGCGAAGCGGAGCAAGGCGCCAACGAGAGCAGCCGGCTGCGGAGCGGCCGCCCGCAATCAACTAGTGGGGCCGCCTCCACCAGCTACCTCCATTCGGGGCGCATGAAGAGGCCGCACTAGTTGGGTGTCGTCGCCGAGATCGAGCGCAAGCTGGCGCGGTTACGCGCCCGTGAGGCCGCGGACGGAATGCCGGACCTGCGGACGAGCACGATGACGCACCTCGTGTGGGCGCCGCCGCAGTGGCTACCGCAGGCGCGGGCGACCCTCTCCGGGCTGCTCGAGCGGCATCCGGCTCGCACGATCTTCCTGATCCCGGAGCCCGGGCGCAAGGCGGAGATCTCTGCGGATGCGACGCTGCGCGACTTCCAGGTGCACGGGCTCACGCACGAGGTCCTGTCCGAGGTGATCGAGATCCGGTTGCGCGGATCGGTGGCGCGCCATCCCGGCTCGATCGTGCTGCCGCTCCTGATCTCCGACCTGCCCGCATTCTGTCGCTGGCGGGGCGACCCCGCGTGGGAGAGCAGCGAGCTCGAGGAGATCACCGGGGTGTGCGACCGCCTCGTCGTCGACTCGTCCGAGTGGCGAGGCCTCCCCGCCGCCTACGGGCGCCTGGCGGCCCTGTTCGGCGAGATCGCGGTGTCGGACATCGCCTTCTCGCGAACGCTCCCGTGGCGCCGCTCCCTGGCCGAGCTGTGGCCGGAGATCGCGTCGATCGAGCGCTTGCGTGTCGAGGGGCCCCGGGCCGACGCACAGCTCGTGGCGGGCTGGCTGCGGGCGCGGCTCGAGCGTGAGGTGGCGCTCTCGCACCGTGCGGCTGCGGCCGTGTCCGGAATGTGGGTGGACGGCAGGCCGGTGGCCGCTCCGGGCGAGCCGCTCGGCCCGAGCGAGCTGCTCTCCGCCGAGCTCGACCAGTTCGGCCGCGACCCGATCTACGAGGCTGCGGTGCGCGCGACGGTGCCCGTCCCCGGCGTGGCGGGTCGTGCGCAAGCGGAGGCCGTGTAGGCTTTACGCCGGTCGCGCGCGGTGTTCGCGGCCCGGATCGGGTGACGCTGTCTGCGCAGCGAGTAGCGCGTCGTGGAGGAGCCCGTTCGACGACACGGCACTACCCCCGTCGATCCGGGCGACGCCGGTGCGGTCGCTGAACCGCCCCCCGGCCTCCTCGACGATCGGTTGGATCGCCGCCAGGTCCCACACCGAGACGCCGATCGCGTCGATTGCCCCGTCGGCGGCGCCCTCTGCGACGAGCATGTGCGCCCAGAAGTCTCCGTAGGCTCGTGGGTGCCAGCAGCGGTGGGCGAGCTCCGGCAGGTCGTCTTCGAGCGCGAAGCACAGCACCGCGTCCTCGACCCGCGACACGGCGGACACGTGGATCGGCGTCCCGTCGGCGAACGCACCGGCGCCGCGCTCGGCCCACCAGCGACGCCCGAGCGCCGGCGCCGAGACGACGCCGAGCTGCATCTCGCCGTCCTGCTCGAGCGCGATCAGCGTCGCCCAGACCGGAATCCCGCGGGAGTAGTTTCGGGTGCCGTCGAGCGGATCGACGATCCAGCGCCGGGTGCCGCCGCCCGTGGCGCCGAGCTCTTCACCGAGCACGCCGTCGTCTGGCCGCGCGTCCGCGAGCCCTCCGCGAATCATCTCCTCGACCGCCCGGTCGGCCTCGGTCACCGGCGACAGGTCGGGCTTCGTCTCGACCACGAGGTCGTGGGAGCGAAAGCGGCCGAGAGAGATCCCGTCGGCCGCGTCGGCAAGCTCGAGCGCAAGCGTCAGATCGGAGCCCATGCGAGCTCCGAGACTAGATGATTGGCGCCTAGCGGGAAATCGAGAACATCGGCCGGGCCACCTTCAGGCTCATCGGGCTCGACCAGTCCATTGCACGTGCGGTGCCGGGCAAGAAGAAGTTGATGCCGCGCACCCGGTACCACCAGGTGCCGGGCTTCACGGGCAGCAACGCCGCCGTGCCGTAGGTGAGTGACTGGTCGACCTTGCGCCACGGGTACTCCGTCCGCGACCACTCGACCTGGTACTGGCTCGCGCCCGACACCGGCCGCCACGCGACCAGCGGATATCCGTAGAACGACGTTTGCGGCCCGGCTGCAGAGACGAGGCGCCCGGCCGAGGAGAGCCCGGAGGCGAACGGGGTGCCCTGACCGGTGACGACGGGCGGGCTCGCCTGGCCGAACGACAGCACCCGCTGCGCCGTCTGGCACAGGTCCTGCGGCAGCTCGGCGTCGCGGTAGACGATCGTGGAGCCTAGAGTGACGAGCTCGCCCGCGGCGTGCGCGGCGACGAGGGCCGTAGAGATGGTGACCTGACCGGTGGCCGCGTCGGGCGTCCCCTTGACGGTGACGATCTCGGACTTGCTGCCGGAGCCGATCGAGATCGGAGTCCCGTCTGCGAGACTGGCCGCCTTGGTGACGGTGATCGACGTGGCGCCCTGCGCTGCAGCGCCCGCAAGCGATGTCTGAGACGCTTTCACGAGATCGGGCGTGACAGGCACGACCGTCCAGTAGAACCGGCCGTTCGGCCAGCCGCTGTCCCAGAGGTCGACCGGAGCACCGGTGACTCCGGGCGTCGAGGGGAGGCCCGGATCGAGGGTCGGCGGCGCTGGCGGCGCTGGCGGTGCTGCGGTGCTTCCCTTGCCGGCGGAGCCTGTCGAGGCGGCCGGCGGTGCGGCGCTCGCGACCTGTGCGGCCGGGGGCGGCGAGGACTCGGTCGTTGCGACCTTGGCGCGATCAGCCATGTAGGTGTTGCCCTCGGCACCGTCCTGCAGGTACCCGGTCTGAGCCTCCGCGAGGGTAGTCGCGTCCTTCGGGAGGTCGAGCGGCCCGGTCGTGCGGGGTGCATAGGCGGGCGAGCCGACGATCGCGCCGCGGAAGATCACGTTGACGCAGTCGCTGTCGCTGAAGACGTAGATGCGGTAGAGCGGGTAGCTCACGTTCGAGGCGCTCGCGTTGCCCTCGTAGGCGAATGCGGGGGAGATGTCGTGCGCCGCAGGCTGCGCGCCGGTGCTGGTCGTCGTTCCAGCGATGCTCGCGACGGCGCGCAGCGGCCCGGCGCTCATGTCCGGGTTCGTCGTGGTCTGAATGGGGCTCCACGGCCCATAGCTCACGGCGGGAATACCGTTCGGGATCGTGCCGAAGACCGCTCTCACGGCGCGCACACGCCAGTTGACCGTGGCTGCGAACGCCGGAGTCTGGTGGAACGCATAGAACTCGCGGTGGTCGACGGCATTCGTGCGGGTTCCGACGACCTTGCCGATGTCCGTGAACCAGACGTTGTAGCCGGTGGCGCCCTCGACCGGCGTCCACCGCGACAGGCCGGGATAGCCCGGGAGCGGGGACGGTGTGCCCGACCAGCGGATGTTGAAGCCGTATGGAGCGCTCCAGGGTGTCGCACCCTTCTCGACGACGGCACGCACACGGGCGTAGACGGCGTAGGGCTTGCCGGTCATCCACGGCAGCGTCAGGGGCACGGCCGCTGCAGGGCTGTGGAGCGCGGCCACGCGCCAGAAGACACTGCCGTCGCCGAACGTCGAGGTCTTCGCGAGCTGCAACTGGTACGAGCGGGCGCCACGCACCGGCTGCCACGAGAACGAGGGTGTGCGGGGGAAGTCATGGGTGACGGGCTCGTTGGCCCGCAGGAGGAACGCCTTGAGCGACGACGGGGCACCGACGGAGGCCTCGCCGCGGGCGAGCGCCGAGCCGCTGAGGAGGGTCAGGGCGAGGGTGCAGAGGACGAGTGAGCGGAAGAGACGCACGGCTACTTCCCAGTGTCGGCAGCGCGGGTCGTCAGGACGTCCCTCGATCGGGGGATGTCTAGTCGAACTGCAGATAGATCAGCGCGACGGCGAACGTGCCGAGGAACAGCAGCATGAACAGCGCGAACAGGGCCCACGCAAGGGCCATGTTCTTCCGCTCGAGCTCCGGATCCAGCATCAGGCCACCAGTGGGTCGATCGCGGCCGCCACGAACAGCACGGCGAGGTACGCGAGAGAGTAGTGGAACAGTACCGCGGCGTTCCGGCGCGAGCTGCTGCGGCGGAGCTGCCACGCGAGGAACAGGAAGTAGCCGCCGAGGAGCGCGGCCGCAACGGTGTAGACCGGGCCGAGCCACCAGCCGACGCCGACGGTGAATGCGACCAGCACGACCGAGTAGAGCAGGATCTGCCGGGTCGTCTCGCGGACGCCCCGGGTGCTGGGCAGCATCGGCACGTTGGCCGCCCGGTAGTGCTCCTTGATCATCAGTGCGAGCGCCCAGAAGTGCGGCGGCGTCCACAGGAACACGATCAGGAAGAGCCACAGGGCGGGCAGAGTCAGGTTGCCGGTCGCGGCCGCGAAGCCGACGAGGGGCGGCACCGCACCCGCGGCGCCACCGATCACGATGTTCTGGTCGGTCGATCGCTTCAGGTAGCCGGTGTAGACGACCACGTAGAACAAACCCCCGGCGAGCGCGAGCATCGCGGTCAACAGGTTCACGGTCGAGGCGAGCAGTGCGAACGACAGCGCCATCAGCATGAGCCCGAACTCGAGCGCGCGCGGGGCCGGAACGCGACCCGCTGCGACCGGGCGCGCCGCCGTTCGCTCACCCATCAGCCTGTCGATGTCAGCGTCCATGACGTGATTGATTGCGCTCGAGCCGCCGCAGGCGAGCGCGAGCCCGGCCATCATCGCGAGGAAGTCCCATCCGTTCGGCCAGCCCTGCGCCCCCACGAACATCCCCGCCGCTCCCGTGAGCAGGAGCAGCGTCATGATGCGCGGCTTCGTCAGCGTCACGTAGTCGCTCCAGGGGCCGAGCGGCAGCGTCTCGCCCCGGAACGAGATCGTCAGCGCGACGAGCGCGGCGCCCAGGGCCGAGCCCGCCGCGGCGACGTGCAGGGCAACGGCCCAGCGGCTCTCGTCGGACCAGGCTACGACGCCGCCCGTGCCGATCGCGACGAGCAGCAGTGCAAGCGCAACGAGGACGGGCGTGAGCAGCCTCGGGTACGCGACGCGCGCGGCCACGGCCGCCGCGACGAGGAACGGGAGCGCGACGAGCGCGGCGCCCCAGTGCGCCCGCCCGAGGTCGAGAGCGGCACTGACGACGATCGCGGCGGTTGCCACCGCACCCGCAGCGAGTGTGATCCTGAACAGCGGTCCCGGCGCCTGCGTGGAAGCCCTAGAGGGCATTCGACTCCTTCAGCTTGCGGCGCAGGTCGTAGAGCGGCCGGGCGCTCGAGACGTACGGCACCGAGTCGAAGTTGTGCGGCGGTGGCGGCGAGGTCGTGTACCACTCGAGCGTGTCCGCGAGCCAGGGGTCGTTCCCGGCGCGGCGGCCGTTCCTGCTCCTGACGATCGCGAACAGGAACACGAGCATCCCGGCACCCATCACGAACGAGCCGATCGTCGACGCCATGTTGTACGCCTGCAGCAGGCCGGTGTCGTAGTACGTGAAGATCCGGCGCGGCATCCCCAGCAGGCCTGCCATGTGCTGCGGGAAGAACGTCAGGTTGAACCCGACGAACGTGAGCCAGAAGGACAGCTTCATGGTGCGCTCGTCGAGCATCCGGCCGAACAGCTTCGGCCACCAGTAGGTGAGCCCGCCCAGGATCGCGAACACGGCGCCGCCGAACAGCACATAGTGGAAGTGCGCCACGACGAAGTAGGTGTCGTGCACCTGCCAGTCGACGGGGAAGGCAGCGAGGTAGATGCCCGTCAGCCCCCCGAACACGAACACCGACAGGAACGCGACGGCGAACAGCATCGGCGTGTCGAAGCTGAGATTGCCGCGCCACAGGGTCGCGA
>Ga0315283_10005526_pt1 | contig 11173 bp, 7 predicted proteins | sample YL17G09_0_MG_FD_204541 | JGI IMG/M metagenome (GOLD analysis project Ga0315283, IMG submission 204541) | Sediment microbial communities from Yellowstone Lake, YNP, Wyoming, USA - YL17G09_0 | ecosystem: Environmental > Aquatic > Freshwater > Lake > Sediment | place: USA: Wyoming | collected...
CCTGTTGGTGGGCCGGAAAGACCTCGATGATCCGGTCCACGGTCTTCGAGGCGCTGATGGTATGCAGGGTGGCGAAAACCAGGTGCCCGGTCTCGGCGGCTTCTATGGCCAGGGAGATGGTTTCCAGATCGCGCATTTCTCCCACCATGATGATGTCCGGGTCTTCCCGGAGGGCGCCCCGCAGGGCGGCCCCGAAAGACCGGGTATGGCGGCCCACTTCGCGGTGGTTGACGGTACAGTTGATATTCTGGTGGACGAATTCGATCGGGTCTTCCACGGTCAGGATATGGTCCTTCCGGGAACGGTTGGCGTGATCGATGATGGCGGCCAGGGTCGTCGATTTGCCGCTCCCGGTGGGACCGGTTACCAGGACCAGTCCTTTGGGCAGCAGGGCTAAACGTTTAATGACCAGGGGGAGGCCGAGTTCATCCAGGGTCAGGATCTTATTGGGGATCTCCCGGAAAACGGCCCCGATACCGTGGAGCTGACGAAAGAAGTTCACCCGGTAACGGGCCAGTTCAGGGATCTCGTGGGCGAAATCGATATCCCCGGTCTCTTCGAATTCCTTGATTTTATCCTCCGGAGTGATTTCAAACAGCAGGGCTCGGAGTTCATCATTTTCCAGGTTTTTGAACTTGACCCGTTCCAGTTCACCCCGGATCCGTAACAAGGGCTGGGTACCGGCGGAAAGGTGCAGGTCGGAGGCCCCCTGCTCATTCATGAGTTTTAAAAAGGCGTCTATCTGGGCCATAGAGAGGTTCCCTTTCCTTAATCTATACCATAAGGTTCGTGAGGTGAAAACACCTAACCCAAATACTTATCGGAGTTATTGCAAAAACCTTAATTCTTTCAGATTTATATTGACTCGCGGGAAGAGCATTTGCTAAATATGATTGAATTTACTATGCGAAAGGAGAAATGAGTATGTCGGCAAAAATTATCAGCGGCGCCGAGGTCGCCAAACAGATCCGGGAAGAATTGAAAAAAGAAGTGGAGGCTTTGCAGGCCCAGTACCAGACGGCCCCCGGATTGGTGACGATTCTGGTCGGTGAGAACCCGGCTTCCGTCAGCTATGTTACCGCCAAGCAGAAGACTTCCAAGGAACTGGGCTTCTATTCCATCCAGGACAGCCAACCGGCGGACATCAGCGAAGAGGCCTTACTGGCTTTGATCGACAAGTACAATAAGGACCCCCAGATTCATGGGATTCTGGTGCAATTGCCCTTGCCCAAGCACGTCAATGAAACCAAGGTCTTATACGCCATCGACCCGAAAAAGGATGTGGACGGCTTCCACCCGGTGAACGTGGGGAAACTGATGATCGGGGAAGCCGATTATCTGCCCTGCACCCCGGCCGGAATACAGGAACTCCTGGTTCGCTCCGGGGTGGAAACCAAGGGCGCCGAGGTGGTGGTGGTGGGTCGTTCCAATATTGTCGGGAAACCCATTGCCAACATCATGCTCCAGAAGCAGAAGGGGGCCAACTCCACGGTGACGATCGTTCATACCGGGACCCCTCGAGACAAAATAATCGACCATTGCCGCCGGGCCGATATTTTAATCGTCGCCGCCGGTGTGGCCAAGTATGTGAAGGCCGATTGGGTAAAAATGGGGGCCGCCGTGATTGATGTGGGGGTCAACCGGATCGGCAAGAGCGAATCCGGCAAAGCCATTTTAGCCGGGGACGTGGACTTCGAAGGCGTGAAAGAAATAGCCGGCCTGATCACCCCCGTACCCGGAGGCGTCGGACCCATGACCATTACTATGTTGATGAAAAACACGGTCAAGGCCGCCAAGGCCGCCGTGGGGATGAAGTAAAGCGGAACCAGCGCCCACTTTTTTATTTGATTTATTAATTTATTCGAGTAAACTTTAGGTTGTACCGCTTGGATCCAGTCTCTGGACCGGGACGGGGAGACCGGATTTTTTCGAACCCCTGAACGCCGTTCAGGGGTTCTTTTTTTGGGTGGCCAATGATGACAGACTCGCAAAAAGTTGGTCAGAGAGAGTCTGTCATTCTGAGCGAGAGCGAAGAATCTCGTTTTTTCAGCTAGTTCCGAGATCCTTCGCGGAGTTTATCCTGAGACGAAAACCGAGATCCTTCGCGGAGTTTACCCTGAGACGAAAACCGAGATCCTTCGCTTCGCTCAGGATGACAATAGGCGAAGGGCTCAGGATGACGGGAGGCGAAGGGCTCAGGATGACAAGCCGGCGAAGGACTCAGGACGTCAGTTTGGGACTTTTTGCGAGTCCATAACTAATCGAGTTTTCTCAACAAGAGAAAAGGAGGTCCCATGGAACGAAAAAAAGTCTCCATCCCGGATTTAATGGCCAAGAAAAGGGCCGGAGAGAAAATCACCATGTTGACGGCCTACGATTTTTCCATGGCCTCTTTCATCGATCAGGCCGGGATGGATATGATCCTGGTCGGCGATTCCCTGGGCATGGTGGTCCTGGGCTACGAATCCACGGTCCCGGTGACCATGGAGGAAATGCTTCATCACTGCCGGGCCGTGAGGCGGGGGGTCCGGTATGCTTTTTTGGTGGGAGATATGCCCTTTATGTCCTATAATATCAGCCGGGAAGAAGCCATTCGAAACGCCGGGCGGTTTTTGAAGGAGACCGGCTGCGACGCCGTCAAACTGGAAGGCGGTCTGGAAGTGGCCGATACGGTCCGGGCGATGGTAGAGGCCGGTATCCCGGTCATGGGGCATATCGGGCTAACCCCGCAGACGGTTTCCAAACTGGGGGGGTTCCGGGTCCAGGGCAAGGATCGAGTGGCCGCCCGGCGGCTATTGGATTCGGCCCGGGCGCTGGAATCGGCCGGGGCCTTTTCGGTGGTCATGGAATGTATTCCCGATAAACTGGCCGGGTTAATCACCCGGTCCTTGAGTATCCCCACCATCGGGATTGGGGCCGGGCCGGAATGCGACGGGCAGGTATTGGTGACCAACGACCTTTTGGGCCTCTACGAAAAATTTCTGCCTAAATTTGTCAAACAATACTCCCAACTCCACCCTCGGATTCGAGAGGCCTTAAAAGAATATGTCCGGGAAGTCAAAGAGGGGGACTTCCCCGGCCCGGAACATAGTTTTTCCATGGATCCCCAGGACCTGAAACCGCTTCTGGGGCCTCAGCCAAGGAAAAAGAAATGAAAATCGGGATAGTCGGGCCAGGGGCCATGGGCTGTCTCCTGGCCGGGATGATGGCCCGCGCGGGCCTGGAAGTAATGCTTCTGGACCATCGGCCGGACCGGGTCGAACATATCCGCCGTCAGGGGTTGCGCCTGGAAACCGGTCTGGGCGAAATTCAAGTGCCGATGGCCGTTACCCTGGAACCGTTGGATTTGTCCGGAGTCGATCTGGTCCTGATTTGCGTCAAGGCTTACGATACGGAGTTGGTGGCCCGGAGGCTAAAGGCGCTTGATCCGCCCCCCTATTTCCTGACCCTGCAGAACGGGGTCGGCAATGTGGAGCTTTTGGGGACCTGCCTGCCCCGGGAAAAGGTGTTGGCCGGCATCACCTCCCATGGGGCCACCGCCCTGGGGCCCGGGTGGGTCCGCCACGCGGGTAGCGGGGACACCTTTGTCGGCTCAGGGTTTCAGGAAGTATCTGGAAACCAGGATCCCGGGGTTCGAATGGCCCAACAATGTTTATCCACTGCCGGCTTTGAGACCCGGACCGTCCCCCGGATCAATCCGCTCATCTGGAGCAAGCTGCTGGTCAATGTGGGGATCAATGCCCTGACCGCCCTGACCCGACTGCGAAACGGTGAGCTGCTCAGCCTCTCTGTCACGGAACAGATCCTGGAGGAGGCCGTGGGCGAAGCGATTCGGGTGGCCCGGGCTAAAGGGATCGAATTGGTTTACGACGATCCCCTGGAACAAGTCAAAAAAGTATGCCGGTCCACCGCCCCCAACCTCTCTTCCATGCTGCAGGATGTGCTGAAGGGAAAGAGAACGGAGATTGATTTCATAAACGGAACGATCCTGCGGGAGGCGGAAAAACTACGGATACCGGTGCCGGTCAATGCCCTGCTGACTCGACTGGTTCAAGCGCTGGAACAGTCGTATTCTTTGCGAGTAAATTCGTTTTAGTTCTTTTTCAAGGGATCTAATGCACAGTTTTTGGAGTGCGCGGACGGGTCCGCGCTTTGGTCACCGGGACGCGTCCCGGTATTTGAAAGCGGCGACGCGTCGCCGCACTCCAAATGACGGAACAAGAAAATTTAATTTTTTAAGCACCTAAGGGGCGGAAGGGGAAGCGGTTGCCGAGGTTGCCGGAGCGGTCGACTTGGCCGCCAATTTTTTTCGTTTTAATCGTCGATGACGACGCCGTTCAATCTCCCGGACCCGTTCAATTTTTTTATGTTTGGCCAAAACCACACCTCCTTTCTTTGTCTGGTTTCATTCCCTAATGGGTCTAATGAATAAATTTTTATTATGAGGGAATTGTCCCCGACTGTCAAGGACGAAGAATTACGCGGCATTTTCCCGATATTTTTTTTGACAACGATATCCTGATAATAGAAGATACCTCCATTATTCACCCTAGATAACGCACTCATTTTATGAAGCGAAGGAACCAGAAGGCGATAAAGGGCGAGGTCGGGCCAGGCCAATCGAGCGACCGACCGCCCCGGGTTGAAGACCTGGAAGGGGAAATCCACCGGCTCAGGGATGCGGAGTGTTTGCTCCGTCGAAAAAACGAACACCTGACGGCGCTGCACGAGACTTCACTGGGTCTGATTGACCGCCTGGACCAGGAAGAACTGTTGGAGGTCATCCTGTTTCGGGCCGCCCGGCTGAGCGATACGGCCAGCGGATACATTTATCTTCTGGAGCCCGGTAAGACGGAAATGCAAATGCGGGTCGGGATGGGTTTTTTTGAAAACCAGTTGGGCCGGCGGGTGAAAAGAGGGGAAGGGGTGGGGGGGAAGGTCTGGGAAACCGGGCAGTCCGTGCTGGTGGATGATTACCGCCTGTGGAAAGACCGGATCAGTGACCGGTCCCTGGACGCCCTCCGTTCGGTGGTGGGAATCCCCTTGGGGGACGAAAAGCGTTTTCACGGGGTCATCGGTCTGGCCAGCGTCGATCCCGATAAAAAGTTTCGGGAGGAAGACATCGACTTTTTGGGCCGGTTTGCCGAACTGGCGCTGGTGGCCATCGACAAGGCCAAATTATATGCCGCGGTCCGCCGGGAATTGGGCGAACGGAAACAAACCGAAGCGACGCTGCGTGAAAGTGAAGAAAGGTATCGCTTGTTATTGACCTCCTCTCCGGACCCCATCGTGGTCTACACCATGAACGGTACGGCCACCTATGTCAACCCCGCTTTTGAGCAGACCTTCGGTTTTTCCAGCGAGGAAGTCTCGGGTAAACAAATCGATTTTGTGCCCCAGGAAAACTGGCCGGAAACGCAGATGGCCATTACCTGCATGCTGCGCGGTGAAAAGATACAGCTCTTTGAAACCAAACGCCTGACCAAGGACGGTCGGGTGCTGGATGTACAAATCAGCTCGACTATTTTTAAAAATCGGGATAGTCAGCCTACGGGAAATATCGTTATCCTCCGGGATATCAGCGCTCAAAAACAGGCCGAACAGGAACTGAAAAAGACCCATGATCTTTTGGAAGACCGGGTCAAGGAGCGGACGGCCGAACTGGCTAAGATCAATGCGCAGCTTCAGCAGGAAGTGGAAGAGCGAAAACGGGTTGAAAGGGTCTTGAGAAGAAGAGAAGTCGAGCTAAAGGGCCAGTCCCACCACCTGGAGGAAGTCAATACGGCCCTGAAAGTCCTGTTGAAACAACGGGAAGAGGACAAAAAGGAATTAGGGGAAGTGGTTTTATCCAATGTCAAGGAATTGATTTCCCCTTATGTGGAAAGGCTGAAAAGGGGCCGATTGAACACGACCCAGCAGACCCTGGTGGATATCATGGAATCCAATTTGGATAATATTACCTCCCCCTTTATCAGCCGGTTGTCATCCAAATACTTCAACCTGACCTCGACCGAAATTAAAATAGCCAATTTGGTCAAGGAGGGCAAGACCAACAAGGAGATAGCCGAGCTTCTCTGTCTTTCTAAAAATACTATTTTGTTCCACCGTCACAACATACGCAGTAAGCTCAATTTGAAACATAAAAAAATCAATTTGCGATCCCATCTTTTATCTTATTCCCACGAATAGTGGTTTTTACCTACTATTTAGCCACTATTTTATAAACTTGACATTCTTGCTAAAGTTAGCTACCCATTGTCCTTACCATTTAAATGTATTACCGGTAACCCGAAGCAACGAATGGTTTTTTTTCTTGACAGGGTTCTATTGTTATAACTATACTGAATTATTAGTTTTAACTAAATTGTCTTTCTTTACTTTACCTCCCGACACACTAAATTCGAACAACTCGTTCCATCGGTTCTTCCTGATCCCAGGAAAGAATTGAAATTATACTTCCCCGATTAGGAAGGAGAATGGTCCTATGGAAGCGGATCAACGTGGGCCGGTCATGCTGAAGGTTGACGAAATCCACATGTATTTCGGAAAAGTGGCCGCCCTTTCCGGCGTTTCTATTGACGTACGTAAGGGGGAGATTCACTCCATTATCGGTCCCAACGGCGCGGGTAAGACCGTCCTCCTCAACTGCATCAACGGGTTGTACCACCCTCAGAAGGGTTCCATCACTTTTGAAGGTCAAGAGATCTCCAAAATGCGGCCCCATAACCGGGCCAAGTTGGGGCTTTCCCGAACCTTCCAGAAGATCGAGTTGTTCAAAGGGATGACGGTTTTGGATAATATCCGTCTCGGCCGTCATATCCATATGAAATCGGGGATCCTCAGCGGGGCCGTTTATTTCGGCAAGACGGCCAAGGAGGAGGTTGAGACCCGGCAGTATCTGGAAGAGGAAATCATCGACCTGCTGGAAATCGAAGCCATCCGGAATAAAACGGTAGCCATGCTGCCCTATGGCCTGCAAAAGCGGGTGGAATTGGGAAGGGCCCTGGCCCTGAATCCCAAGCTGCTCCTTTTGGATGAGCCTCTGGCCGGTTTGAACCTGGAAGAAGTGGAGGACATGGCCCGCTTCATTATCGATATCAGCGAAGATGAAAAATGGAAAGTCACCTGTATTCTGGTGGAGCACGACATGGGGGTGGTGATGGATATTTCCGATCAGGTTTCGGTGCTCAACTTCGGAAACAAGATCACCACCGGTACCCCCCAGGAAGTGCAAGCCAATCCCCAGGTGGTGAAAGCGTATTTGGGTGAGGAGGATTTGTATGCCACACGGAGATAAGACGTTTACCATCCCCTTTAAGATCACCGACGAATTGACCTTGCCCAAGGTGCTCATAGAGACCGCCAAAAAATACGGCCACAACAAAGCTGCCATGCGGGAGAAGGAGTTCGGGCTCTGGAAGCCGATCACCTGGCAGGATTACTTAGATAGAGTGAAGTATATCGCCCTGGGCCTGAACAGCCTGGGCCTGCAACGGGAAGACAAGGTGGCCATGATCGGAGACAACCGGCCGGAAGGACTCTGGGCGGAGATGGGCACCCTTTCCGCGGGAGGCATTGCCGTCTGGCTTTTTCAGGATTCTCTGCTGGACGAAGTGGCCTATATCATCAACCACTCCGATGCCGTCTTCCTGTTCGGTGAAGGGCAGGAAGAGGTGGACAAGGCCCTGTCGATCAAGGACCGCTGCCCTTACCTGAAGAAGATCATCTGGGACGATCCCAAGGGGATGCGCGGGTACGACGACCCCATGCTGATCAGTCTGAAGGAGGTCATGCGCCTGGGCCGGGAACTGGAACAAAAGGACCCGGGGGTGTTTGAACGTACGGTGGACCAGGGGCTGACCAAAGACGTGGCCCTGCTTTTCTACACCTCCGGGACCACGGCTCTGCCTAAGGGTGCGCTCCTCTCTCACTACAATCTGCTGACCATGGGCCAAGCCATGATGGGCGTGGACCCCTGCACGCCCGAGGATGATTTCGTTTCCTTTCTGCCCTTTGCCTGGATCGGGGAGCAGATGATGTCCATCTCCAGCGGGTTGCAGGTGGGCTTTACCATCAATTTCCCCGAGGAGCCGGAAACCGCCCAGGAAAACATTCGGGAGATCGGCCCCCACGTCATGTTCGCCCCGCCGCGGATGTACGAGCAAATGACCCGGACCGTGCAGGTCAAAAACCTGGATTCTTCCTGGATCAAACGGAACATCTTTAACTGGGCCATGAAGGTCGGCTATCGGGTGGCCGACTTGAAATTTGATAAGAAGCCGGTGCCGGCGGGCATGCAGTTTTTACGTTGGCTGGCGTATGTCATTGTTTTTAAAAAACTGCGGGACCACCTGGGACTGAGCCGGGTGCGCAACGCCTATACCGGCGGAGCCGCCATGGGCCCTGATCACTTCCGGTTCTTTCATTCCCTGGGGGTCAACCTGAAACAGATCTACGGCCAGACGGAGATCGCCGGGATTTCCGTGCTCCATCGCAAAGGGGACATCAAATTTGACACGGTGGGCACTCCCATACCGGGGACCGAGGTGAAAATCACCGAAGAGGGGGAGATCATCTCCAAGAGCCCCTCGGTCTTTCTGGGCTACTACAAGAATCCGGAGGCCACCGAAAAAACCCTCCAGGACGGCTGGCTGTACTCCGGGGACAAGGGCTTTATCGATGAGGACGGCCACCTGGTGGTCTTTGACCGCTCCAAGGACGTGATGATCCTCCATGACAAGTCCATTTTCGCCCCCCAGTATCTGGAAACCCGCCTCAAATTCGCCCCCTTTATCAAAGACGCCTGGGTCATCGGCCACGAACGGGCCTATATTACCGCCGTGATCTGCATCGATTACGCCGTGGTAGGCAAGTGGGCCGACGATAAGAAGCTCAATTACACCAGCTATCACGAGCTCTCCCAAAAACCGGAGGTGTATGATCTGGTGGAAAAACAGATCCGCGAGGCCAACCGCAGCCTGAAGAAACCGGCCAAAGTCCATAAGTTTTTGAACCTCTACAAGGAATTCGATGCCGACGACGAGGAGCTGACCCGGACCCGAAAGCTGCGCCGGGCCTTTGTGGAGAACCGCTATAAGGTGCTGGTGGAGGCCCTTTATCAGGACACCGACAGCGTCCACATGGATACCACCATCACCTATGAAGACGGTCGGGTGTCGCAGATCAAGGCCGATCTGCACATCCGTAAAATACCCATCGAGGAGGGGAAGTAATGCAGCTATTCATGCAAGCCCTGATTACCGGAATTATGATGGGCGGGATCTACGCCCTGGTGGCCCTGGGCTGGACCCTGATCTATAAATGCTCCGGGGTGCTCAACCTAGCCATGGGAGAATTGACCCTGATCGGGGCCTATGTCTCCCTGACGTTATACCTCTGGGGGGTCCCCTTTGTGCCGGCCTTGTTTTTGACGATCATCATCGGTTTCATCCTGGGTCTGATCACCGAGCGGCTCTTCTTAGACAAGCTGATCGGAGAACCGGTGCTGACGGTGATCATGGTCACCGTGGGTCTGTCCTTCTTTTTCCGGGGCATTCTCAGCTTCATCTTTGGGACCGACACCGTGATTTTTGACCCCCCCGTTTTTCCTATGAAACCCGTCGAAATAGGCGGAATCATTGTGGGTCAGGTATATATCTGGAGCTTCATCGCCGCCATTGTGCTCCTGCTGGTCTTCGTGGCCTTTTTCCAGTACACCCGCTGGGGGCTCTCCATGCAGGCCACGGCCGACGACGAAATGGCCGCCCTCTCCCTGGGGGTCAGCGCCCGCTTTGTGTACGCCATCGCCTGGGGGATCGCCTTCGTCTCCGCCGGGGTGGGCGGGACCTTGCTAAGCAATATCAACGGCCTGAATATTTCGGTGGGCTACCTGGGCCTGCTGGTCCTGCCGGCCGTGGTCCTGGGCGGGTTGAATTCCGTCCCGGGGGCCATCGTGGGCGGGATCATCATCGGAGTGCTGCAGAACTTAAGCGGCACCTACCTGGACCGGTTTTTTCCCGGGGGGGTCAAGGAAATCGCCCCCTTCATCTTTATGGTCGTCATCTTATTTTACAAACCCTTCGGTCTCTGGGGTTGGGAACGGATTGAGAGGGTCTAACCATGTCCTATTTACCTTGCGGCGTTTACCACGAAGCCTATCGGCAGGACCACGCCTTCTGGCAGACCAAATTCGTGATCTGGAAAATGATCCTCCTGGGAGTGTTCATCTTCTTCGTGATCCCTTATTTTGGGGGACTCTATGCCATCAGCGTGACCAACCTGATCTTCTATACGATCATGGGGGCCCTGGGCGTCCAGCTTTTGATCGGCTACTGCGGCCAAGTGACCCTGGGGCACGCGGCCTTCCTGGCCGTGGGGGCCTACACCAGCACCCTGCTGATGCTGCAGTTGAATGTGCCCTACCTGGTGAGCATGCTCATCGCGGGCCTGGTGGCGGGAGTCTGGGGTATTCTTTTCGGGCTGCCCTCGGCCAAGGTCAAGGGGTTTTATCTGATCATGACTTCCCTGGCCGCTCAATTCGTGACGGTGGAGTTTATCCTGACCCAGTACGTCAGCCAGATCGGCGGTCGGGGCCAGGCCTTTTCCTTGCCCCCGGGCACCATCACCATCGGCCCCATTGTTATCGATACCGACACGAAAGTCTATTATCTGGGGGCGATCCTGACCATTGTTTTGACCATGGGGCTGGCCAATCTGCTGCGCTCCAAGGTGGGCCGGGCCTGGGTCGCCATCCGGGACAACGACATCGCCGCGGAGACCATGGGCATCAATATCATCACCTACAAGCTGATGGCCTATTTTGTGGCCGGTTTCATCGGCGGGGTGGCCGGGGCTTTCTGGGTGAGTAACCTGGCCGCCTTGAGTCCTGAACATTTCCAGTGGTTCTGGTCTCTCTGGCTGGTGGGGGTGATCCTGATCGGCGGCGTGGGCAGTATCTACGGGACCATTTTCGGGGCACTGTTCATGGTGCTTATCCTGGAAGCCTTAAAATTCGTCATTATTCCCCTGACTCCTCTCTATCCGGCCATTGGTATGAAGATGATGTCCTTGAAAGACGCCGTCTTCGGCCTGGCCATTGTGGTTTTTTTGATTTACGAGCCCAACGGCTTGGCTTACCGCTGGTGGCAGACAAAGAATTATTTTAATCTCTGGC
>Ga0315283_10005527_pt1 | contig 11173 bp, 9 predicted proteins | sample YL17G09_0_MG_FD_204541 | JGI IMG/M metagenome (GOLD analysis project Ga0315283, IMG submission 204541) | Sediment microbial communities from Yellowstone Lake, YNP, Wyoming, USA - YL17G09_0 | ecosystem: Environmental > Aquatic > Freshwater > Lake > Sediment | place: USA: Wyoming | collected...
CTCCCACCCCCGATATCAATAAAAAATGCCTGGCGGTCTTCAAGGTTGATTCCACGTGAAACACCCAGGTAAATCAGCCGTGCTTCTTCCTGGCCGGAAATGACACGGACATCCAGCCGGGATTCGTGCCTGAGAAGATGCAGGATCTCCTGCTGGTTTGCTGCCTCACGCATCGCAGATGTCGCTACTGCAACAAATTCTTCAGTATTAAACGACTGGGCAAGTTCGGTGAATTTTTTACATACGATGACGAGGCGTTCAATTGCGTCAGGAAGGATCTCTTCTTCTTCAAACTCGCCCTCACCAAGCCGCACCTGTTGTTTTTGTTGTGAAAGAATACTGTACGAATGATTGGGGTTTAATCTCACGACCAAAAGACGTACCGAGTTGGTCCCGATATCGATAAATGATACAACCCGGCCATGCGGACCAACTTCCCTGATTTTCACTGTATCACCAGGTGCCGGTTAAATACTTGGGTGAAAAGACCTCCTTTCATACCTGCCCGCTGGAGTTCCAGTCTGACGTCACGGGTACCAGAAATCTCTATAATTACTCCATCAGGGCCTGTGCTGCAGTGAAGGGACTCGACCGATCCATTATGGAGATAATCCAGGCCATCTGCAATCCGGATGAATGAGGCCAGCATCATGACCGTATCGCGTTCTTTTGATGTCAGCAGGGAAAAAAGTCCGCTGGACTCAAAACGGACATTAGTGCGGTGGGCCTGTGCGACCAGCCCGATCATTGCCCGGTCATGGAGATCGAAAGGAAGGTGTTCATCAGCTACTATCATATCGGCGCTGCGTTTTGCGTGTCCTTTATGCCCGTATTTCCAGCCAATATCATGCAGTGAACAGGCACATTCAAGTAAGAACCGCTCGTGTGCACCCTTCTGGTGAAGGGGTACAAGATCATCAAAGATGGTAAGGGCGAGGTCAGTTACTTTGCGACTATGTGCCATTACCTCCGGAAATTGACCGGCAAGAGCAGACACCGAGGAACGGACCTCGATTTTTTTAGGAATGGTAAGAAATCGGTATTTTCGTTTTCTTCCTTCTGTCAGGGCAAGGCGGAAAGCATCCCAGATACCGGAACGGACAAGTGAATCCCAATACCTCACGTATCTTTGGTATAACCGTTTTCGTTCTTTCTCCCGTTCAGCTAAAAAGTGACGGTACCCCGTCATTCTGCTTATCTGATTATTTTTTGAAGAAATTTTTACCGGGGACGCGGAACGCTCCTTTAAAAGTATAACCATCACCGTGTCAATCCATACGTCGCAGTCATGCAGGTCGCCAAGGATCTCCTGGATTTTTTTTACCCTGACAAGATATTTTTTCAGGCCGAGGCGGTAGAGAGGTCCATAGACTTCCATGGTATACCTGAGTTTTTTGGCTGCAATCCGCATTGCATGATGCTGGACAACAGCGTCCGGATTATGCACCCATCGTTCATAGGAGAGCATTATATCAAGGCGCCGGGAAATCCTGCCGGCAGCGACCATGGGGATAGCATAGGGAGGCGATCGTTTTTTATTCCTCGTTGTTCCTGGTGTCTGGCTGATAAAAAAGGTCCTCATATCATCAATGATACCGCTGCTTTCCAGTTTCTCCAGGGATTTTACAACAGCTTCCTGGAGTTTTGAACGCCTTTTCTGCAATTGTGCAAGGAGAATCGTTTCCACATCGCCTGTTACCCTCACTGGATAGTCTGTGGATGGATTTTTTTGTTCAACTGCACGCTGTCTCTTTTTGATGATCTTTGCGATAAACGCAATCTGGACATCAGTGTCACGGGCTTCTCCCAGTGCCCGGGTGATCTTTTGTATCTCCAGCATCCATGACCGGTATTTTTTTTCGGGGATGCAGGACTCAAAGAGCGGGAGTGCCGCCCGGAGCCTCCTCGATGCTACCCGCATACGATGGATGTACTCAATGTCCTGCCCGCTTTTTACTCCTTCAATCTCCTGGGAAAATGCATCAAGAAGCGGTACAAGCCGCTGCACGCCAAAAATACATTCAGCCCGCACGAGTCCCGGTTCACTGGGCACGGTCATTATACCAGAGCCCCCGGTGATCGACAAGCCAGGTCTGTGCATTAAGGGGTGGCGAGTCACCAGACGGTTTTTTGCGTACGTACGAACCATCACTCTGGAGCAGGCGGACTTTGATCGTATCATTCAGTTGAGCAGGAAGAATCGTTGATATAATCGCTGTCCGGAGTACCGGGTTTTCTACAGGAAACAGGACTTCTACCCTGCGGTCAAGATTACGGGGCATAAGATCAGCGCTGCCCAGGAATACTTCATCATTACCGCCGTTATGGAAGTAGTAAATACGTGCATGCTCCAAAAACCTTCCAACGATGCTGCTGACCGTGATATTTTCACTGATGCCAGGAATTCCCGGGCGCAGGCAGCAGATACCACGGATCTGCAGATCAATTGTTACGCCTGCCTGTGAAGCACGGTACAATGCTGCAATACACAGGGGATCAATCAGTGCATTCATCTTGAATATGAGGTGTCCGTTCCCGTGTTCTTTGTGAAGCGCTATTTCCCGGTCAATACGATCAATGATCCCGTTTCGTAACGTCACCGGTGCAACAAGGAGTTTCTGGTATTTTTCAATCCGGGCATAGCCGGTTAAAAAATTGAATAAGTTGGCAACATCCTCGCCGATCTGGCGGTCACAGGTAAAATACCCGAAATCGGTATAGATGCGGCTTGTCGTGGCATTGTAATTACCGGTGCCAAGGTGCATGTACTGGCGGATCCCATCCTTTTCCCTTCGCACGACCATGCAGAGTTTTGCATGGACCTTGAGACCGATGACTCCATACACTACGTGAACTCCTTCATGCTCAAGAGCCCGGGCCCAGCCGATATTGTTCCCCTCATCAAAGCGGGCCTTGAGCTCTATGAGTGCGGCAACAGCCTTGCCATTTTCCCGGGCTTCCATGAGAGCGTTGACAATGGGTGAGTTTGGTCCTACCCGGTAGAGGGTTATCTTAATTGCCAGTACTTCCGGGTCATGTGCTGCCTGCCGAAGGAAATTTACCACCGGGGTGAAGCTGTCATACGGGTGATAGAGCATGATGTCCCGCCGCCGGATAGCAGAGAAAATGTCTTTTCCCTCACTCAGTTCTGCCGGTATTGAGGGAAGGAATGGTGTATCCTTGAGGTCGGGACGATCGAGGGACATAAGCTCCATCAGTTCAGCCATGCCAACAGGGTGGCTTATCCGGTAAATCATACTGGAAGTGACCCCCAGTTTCTTCTCGAGCATATGACAGACATTTTCATGCATGGAACAATCGAGTTCGATACGTACCGGTTTTCCCTTTGCCCGCTGTTCCATGATCTCTTCAACGGTGGTCAGGAGGTCGGAGGCTTCATCGACTTCAATATCAAGATCTGCATCTCTGGTTATCCGGAAGGGGAACGCTGCGATAACTTCAAGGCCCGGGAACAGCAGGTCAAGGTGTGCGATAATGATCTCTTCGAGGAAGACAAAATGAACGTCGGAGTCATCTGATCGAATGTTCCCGGTCGGGTCCGGAACCCTTACCAGGCGTGAGAACAGGTTTGTCGGTACTTTTACCCGCGCAAAATATTCTTTTTTTGTTGGGTCACGGATGATGATTGCCAGGTTTAACGAGAGATTTGATATGAAGGGAAAAGGGTGGGCACTGTCAAAAGCAAGGGGTGTTAAAGCGGGAAAAACTTCATTGACAAAGAACGTGTGCATGACTTTTTTTTGCTCATCAGAAAGGTCAGCATAGTGATAGATATGGATACCAGCAGCATCCAGCTGCGGCAGGAGTTTGGTGTTCCACAAGTCGGACTGGGCTTCGAGTTCCGGGATAAGCATCTGCCTTATGGCATCCAGCTGCTGGGTGGGTGTCATCCCGTCTGGAGGCGATTTTAATACTCCTTTAGTCACCTGACGCTGGAGCCCTGAAACCCGTATCATAAAATATTCATCGAGATTATTTGCAAATATGGCAAGAAACTTCACCTGTTCCAGTAACGGGTGGCTTGTATCATACGCCTCATCCAGCACATGCCGGTTGAACCGGATCCAGCTCACTTCACGGTTGATAAATAAGTTGGGGTTTTCCGGAATCGGGCGTGGTGTATTCATCATCTGAACCCTGTAAATTTGGTTTTTAACGTGAATTTATCGGCGTGTAGTCTGAGGGAGTAATCCTTTTTTTGTTGCACAGTGAATAACGTTTTCAAACCACTGTTTTTTAATAAAGATTTTAATCGCTTGACTACCTTCAGATTCGAGGCACATTTTTATGGACATGCCTGTGTGTTCATTAAGGTCTATAACCTTGATGTATGTATATAGTAATTTCTCTTTTATCTTGAAATAATCGTACGACCCTGTGAAAGATACTTTTTCGGGTAGTTGCTTAAAGCCCCCCTTTGATATTCAGCTCGAAACCGGGGTATTTAAAAGGAACTTTATCCCCTCATAAAAAGAATGCGGAAATGATAAAAAGTTTTCATTGATTAAGCATATCCGGGATCGACTGGTGTGATGCAAAAATTGTAAGGTTGTACTTCCGACTATTGAGTGATCTGTGCACCAATAAGGATTAAATCCTGATTTCATCCTAGTAGTACCCGATAAACACCCGGATAATTAAGAAAGATCCATATCCTATAACGGCAGCGGCAGGGATAGTGAGGATCCACGCGAAGGCGATCGTCCTTGCAACCCCCCATTTTACCGTGCTCGCACCCATGGTGGAACCCACTCCCATAATCGATGTACAGATAATATGCGTTGTACTCACCGGAATACCCACCGCAGATGCTCCGAGGATCGTTGCCGCACCTGCGGTTTCGGCTGCAAACCCGTGCACTGGCCGGAGTTTAGTAATTTTATATCCCATGGTCTTGACAATTCGCCATCCGCCGGACAGGGTACCGAGTGCAATCGCAGCATGGGCAATAAGAATTACCCACAGGGGAACAGGCAGGTTGTTGGGATCAACACTGGCGCTATAATAACCGATTGAAAAAAGCAGTGGAGTTATGATCCCCATCGTTTTCTGGGCATCGTTCGTCCCATGGCTGAAACTGTAGGCTGCTGCCGAGAAAAGCTGAAGTTTCCTGAAATAACTATCTGCGGTCGATTTATGGGCTTTTTTTGTGAGGTTGAGAACGACCACCATGAACAAAAATCCACAGGCAAGTCCAATAAGCGGAGATACGATCATGAATATTACAATCAGTTCGATTGCTGACCATTTTATGGCGGCAATTCCAGCTGCTGATAACCCGGCTCCCATGAGTCCTCCTATGAGGGCATGGGAAGAAGAGGTGGGAAGACCAAAACGCCAGGTGATCAGGTTCCAGGTAATTGCTCCGCAAAGGGCAGCCAGAATAACATAGGGGACAACTTCAGTGGGGACATATGACAGCTGGATAATCTTGCTTATAGTACTTGCAACCAGAACACCGAAACCAAAGGCCGCGATAAAATTAAAAAACGCAGCAAACATTACCGCATTGCGGGGGGAAAGAACCTTTGTTGAGACAACCGTTGATATCGAATTGGCCGAATCGTGGAACCCGTTGGTGAAATCAAAGAGGAGCGCGACGCCGATGATGAATATGATGAGTCCAACCGTTGGTTCGATCATGTAACCCACTCACCGGTACTCATGAATGCCGGATTGCGATGTCCGACAGCACGTTTGCCACGTCTTCGCAATAATCCGTTGCCGTCTCAAGGTGCTCGTAAATATCCTTGAACTTGATTATCGTTATCGCATCGTTCGTTTTGAAGAGATCGGTCACTGCATGGGCAAGGACATCATCAGCAAGGTTCTCAAGACGATTCACCTCAATACATCGTTCCTCTATATAGCGGGGGTCTTTGATGGAACGGATACCCTTTACAGCGCTCTCAATCTCACAGGTTGACATATGGATCAGTTTTGCGAGTTCGATCATATGCGCATCGGTTGCGCCGATATTGTAATAATACATCTTTTCCGTCGATCCATCAATATAGTCCAGCACTTCGTCAAGGGAAGATGCAAGACCCGAGATCTCTTCTGGATCAAGGGGGGTGATAAAAGAAGTGTTCAGCTGTTTATAGATATCATGGGTAATCTGGTCACCCTTGTGTTCAAGTTTCTCGATCTCGTGGCGTTTCTCTTTTACATTCGTATAATCCTCGGTCAGCGCGACCAGCTGCCACGCCGCCTCTTTCAAAACACCTGCCTGCTTTTCGAAGAGATCGAAATAAATCTTATCGTGTGGTATCAATAACTCGCGAAGACCCATAACCAACCCACTGGTAATCAGTGAAATACCTTAAAAAATATAGCGAAATTACATTGGCTGTTATATGACTTTCAATAGGACCGGTGATATAAGGTGATTGGTTCAGAATAGTATCATCGTAAGCAAAAAAATGCACTGAATTACAGTAAACCCGCAGCTCCGTCAATCAGTTCAATGGAATACCGGTGGGGATAATCAACTTTTTTGAAAGCCAGCGTCCCGGAAATATAAAATCCAAAGCGGCTTTCCCGGATCCGGTTGCTGTAGAGAAAATTCAGCATTGCACTGATAGATTGGGAGGATTTGCGGGACAGGTGATGAAATGCTGCGATATCCCCTGCTGTCACGTTTGCGCGGGTGATATGGTGCCTGAGTAAATAATCACAGATAAGGGAGGCACAGCGGTACCTTTTTGTTGAATCCGTTCGCATGTGTCCCATTATTGCCTCATGATAGTGTTAACCTGTATCAGTTGTGCCAGAGGATATAGTTGCGTATGAATCTTTGAATATGATTATCACACGATTTTGCTCCGGAATTGATGACGGGCACTCGGCTCATGTATGATACGCCATAAAAAGATATCAAAGCAATTATTTTTTTAACGGGCTGGTACCTTTCTCTCTCTCATCTGGAAGAAAAACAGGGACATGAACATGCAAGGGAAGATTTATCATTGATATATTTTTAAAAGGACTATAACTACCAGTGACGGAAGTCCCCTCGTCCAGGATCATTATGGAAACCGTGAACCATCAAAAATGGGAAAATACCGGCATTATATGTCCGCTATGCAAACATCCCGATGTTCACTTCCTGAAAGAAACAGGCATCTGGGTGTGCAATCACTGCCAGTACACATGGCATACTATCGAAGGTTGCGGCTTGCGGTGACCAGCGGGAATGCTTGAAAATTCCCACACCGCAGCTGAATACCATTATGAGGACACCCCAATTGCCCTTATATGATGAGAAAAATATATCTCTGTACGAAGAGAAGGGATGCATATGTGGAAATTCTGGAAAAAAGAAGAAAAACCCAAAACAAAAATAGATAACCTGAATGAAAAAGTGGACCAGACTGTTGCAGGAGCCGATAAAGATATCCAGGAACTATCCCATCCCCGTCATTCAAAACCCGCAAAAAGTGTCGATGACGCTATCGTATCAATGAAAAAAGATCTTGAAAAGATTGAAAAAAACAAATAACAGGTATCCCTGAAAAACTCCCTTTTTAATCTACCGGGTTTTGCAGATTCCTGATGATCTAGAGCGGGATCAGGATCATTCCTTGACCAGATTCCTTTTTTTATTGCATTGAACTCCTTTTCTCTGTCTATTAAAGTACATCAATTCAGGATTTTCCGGAAATGGATGGGTTTTTCCCGAAGGTCCAAAAAACCTTTTTGCCTTATCCCTTCAACCTTTCTGTGTGGACGCACTCTCCCATGCCCTGATAGCCTGTATTCTGTTCTCTGCACCTGGGCTCAACCCGCTCATCCCGTTTGCAATCCTCGGTTCTGTAATTATGGATGCAGATATTTTGTTTTCATGGATGTCTGACAGGATACCCTCCCTCTATCTCTTCACGCATGGTGGGATTACCCACAGTATCGCCGGTGCTGTTATTTTATCCCTGCTTGCCTGGTTCACCGTTATTCTCCTGTCAGCTGCCGGGGTCATTTCCGGTGCTGTTGCTGCAACTGGTGTGTACGGGTTTGCAGCACTGCTTGCCGGAGCATTTTTGCATATTGTGATCGATGTTTCAGCAGTACCGGGCATCCCGGTCCTTGCCCCGTTCTCCGACCGGAAATACTCACTGGGTATCCTGCCCGGCCCCAGCCTGCTTCTTTTTATTGCAGCATTCGTTCTTGTAATGGAGGTGGCGCTTTCAATGGCAACATTCTCGTCAGCAATTGAGCTCTACGGCATGGTAGTCGTTGTCTACATCACGGTCCGGGCAGGTATGTTCCTTGCCGTGGGAATACAACTTCCCGGCAGGAAGATCCCGTCTGTTAACCCGCTCCGCTGGCTGGTGATACTGGAGGATGCAACTGCATACAGGATCCGGACGTATACCCTTTTCCGGGGGTACTCTGAGGAAACCGTGTTTGAAAAATTCAAAAATACTGATGCCCGCGATCTTTTTGCAGTTTCACAATTTCCCGAAGTCCGCCGCTTCCTCTTCTTTTCGTATGCGGTGACTGCTGAACGAAACGGGCCGGTCATTATCCTTGCAGACCCGCTCCGGGAAAAAGGGTTGCTTTCCTATCCATCGAAATATAAGCGGATTGAAGTGAAGATTTGAGTGAACAGAAATGAACCTTCTAACCTCCTGGATGTTTCCTGCTGACTGTTAACGATACCAGCGAATTGCTTGTTCTATCGTTTTTAATAAAAGAGATGGGGGAGTGAAATTCGGGATAGTCCCCCTGCCACACTGTCGTATGGGTTGTTCCTGTTCCGGTCAACTGCCGGATTACCGTTATTTTCCGAGCCAGCCAAAGAGGCCGCGGTCCTGCTGCTCACGATTCGCCAGCTGTTCGAGCCGGGTCTCTTCGTTCTGCATTGCCTGGAGCTGCTCTTCCAAAAACACCCTGACGTCAGGATCCAACGTCGCAGTAGATATCAGCTGCTGTATCTTCTGGATACGGGCCTGGTTTTGGGACGTGATATTTGCAAGTTGTCCCGCAGCATCCCGGTCTCCACCGAGAAACACCCGCATAATCCCGCTCCTGTCCTGGATTTTCTGCTCAAGCTTCTCGGACAAGGTGACGGTGTTGTTAAATTCCCGGGCAATTGCTGAAATGTTCTGGCCAATGCCACCGGTGCGATCTTCCATCGAAAGGAGGGTGTGGACTGCAATCCTTACTTCATTCTGATTTTTAACCCAGCCACGTCGTTCCTGAGTCTCATTTTGCAGGGACTTGTTGAGTTCTTCCAGTTTTTGACGTTTGCTATCGCGCAGGTCAGAGATATTGCGAGCCACCTCATCCCTTTTATCCTCTATGCCGGATTTAATGTCCTCAGTTACGTTTTCCCTGATGCTGGTTTTAACCTCAGATACATTTTCCCTGATGCCGGATTTAATGTCCTCTATCTGACCTTTTATGGTTTCACGGGCAGATGTGACATTAGCCTTGACATCTTCAACAATTTTTTTCATGTTGTCAGAGGGTGTATGACCGGAATCAGGTACGATGGTGAGCGTCGCATGGACCCCCACATCCTCCTTTTCAGCCATTACCGGCATAGCGCATGCTGACAGGCAGATAATGAATATCAGAATACCAATAATTTTTTTCAAGACTAATCATCTCACAAAACAATTCTCTTGTTGCAACAGAAATTTTCTGGTAGAGTTAATAATCATATCCCTTCTTTTACAACAATACGGATACAATTTTTTTACGATAATCATTTTGATCGGAGGATCAGGAAAACTCGTTCACTTCATGATGTGTTTTCTGTCTCGTTTTTTTGCAGGGAAAAAAGCAGCAGGAATGAAATTTCAGGTTCTGCCATAAGATGAAAAACAACCTGCATTCTTTTATAAATAACCCGGGAATTCACAGAGAAATATAGAAGCGTTTTTTACAGTTTATGGTACACGGATTGTTGATAGTATGCCTTTTTGCCCCATGTGTGGAACGAAAGCAGAACCTGGCCAGTCATTCTGCGAAAACTGCGGGACCCCCCTGCAGGAACCTGCACAACAGACTGCTTCATCGTATGTGCCACAAGCATCCCCAACCCCCGTCACTCCGCCATCACCACCGGTATTTTCGGCACCATCGCCACCCCCAAAAGAACCAGTCTCCCCGCAAGCACCGTCAGGATTCAAAAAATATAAACTTCCCATTATCGCCATTGCCTGTATTCTTGTGATACTCATTGTTTTTCTTGCTATGCCCAAGGGTTCCCCCCTGCCAGTCATTCCAAACATACCGGCAATCACCTATAGTACACCTATTCCGTCACTATCCCTTGCTCAACAGGTTTACACCACGAGATCATCCACACCCATCACCACTTCACCAACCGTGAGCGGTCAGATCTCTGGCGGTGCTTTATCTACAACTGAATATAGTCCGGCAAGCCGGGCACAATTCCGTGCAAATCGCACAGCGGGTCCTGCACCGTTGACCGTCTCTTTTTATGACCTGACACTGGGTGGTCCCGTAAAATGGGTATGGGATTTTGGAGATACGAGTGGCAGTAGCGAAAGAAACCCGGTTCACATCTACAAATCACCCGGGAAATATACCGTAACCATGAATACTGTTATCAGCGGGACAATGTATTCAAATTCAATGAATATCACGGTCACTCGCAACTGACAATCACGAGCAGAGGTTATCTGACTATCATTGTTTTTAAAAAAAAACTATCAGAACGATTTCTTAAAAAAAAATACTATTTTCACAACGAATTTTTTTCCTGGTTTTTCCATCCTTTACTTTCCGGACGAATTCGTTGAACTGGCTGTTCTGATTTTCCCTCAGTTCAACTTCGCCAGGATCGCAACAATCCCGGTACAATTCCATAAATTCCGGAATGTACCTGATTCTGGTTTGCCCACCACTTTACCAGTGAGCCAAAAGACATCGACTACATGGTTTCAAGGAATGCCTCGTTATACATCATTCCGGGTGTATCAAAAAATAAAAATTTTTCAAAATCAGGATACTATAAAAATTGTCATATCCCTATCCTTTTGCCAGGGCGTATATGTACCCGGTTAAGGAACTATAATCCTGCACAAATACCTGATATCAATCGGGGTTCATTAAGACCTCTGATTTGTGTCTGACCTGTAAAAAGAAGCCCAATTTACGCTCTGATTAGCAAAGTCCTCAA
>Ga0315283_10005528_pt1 | contig 11173 bp, 8 predicted proteins | sample YL17G09_0_MG_FD_204541 | JGI IMG/M metagenome (GOLD analysis project Ga0315283, IMG submission 204541) | Sediment microbial communities from Yellowstone Lake, YNP, Wyoming, USA - YL17G09_0 | ecosystem: Environmental > Aquatic > Freshwater > Lake > Sediment | place: USA: Wyoming | collected...
AGAAGAAGTGCTTTATATAATGTGCATGTAAAAAATCGGAGAATAAGTTGTTTTTTCGTAAAATATTCAGCTAGCAGGCACATGTAAAACATGGATTGCTTTTGGCATAACCTCTATTTGCAATGGATGAGTTGGTTCATACTGATAATGTTCTCCATCGCTTTCAAAATAAGATTCCTTGCCAACCTCAGGATTTATTATTTTCAATTCCATTGACTTTATTCCATCTAAATACTTCACTCCATACTTATTATACCCACTTTCTCCTGGCAGAGAATCTACGATTTTATTGTCCTTCAAAACCTTAATATGAAATGCGAGTCTTACAACCTGAAATGCTGGTTTTAGCATCTGAAATGCGGATTTTGGAAGGTCTTTCTTTTCATTTTTCTTTGAACTGCATTGTGCGATAACACATTCGAGCTTTTCATCATCAACGCTTCCATAAGGATTGTACTGCATGCCAGATGCAGCATATTGCCCATTTATTAACACAAAAGAAAGCACGTTTTTTGCAACATCCTTACTGTCAGGTTCACCATTTATTATATACTCTATATCTAAAGGCACATAATTTCTTAGAACTTGTATGGATGCAGGAATATAACCAAGCTTTTTTTTGATACCCCCTTGTATAGCGCTGCTGTTCGTTTTTTTACAAACCTCTCCATCAAAGCCAATGCTGAAAAGATTCAAGCCATTTATGCTTTTTTCTTCATCTCCCAGATTATAGCTGATTTTTATCATGTCTGCCAACTTAACTCTTTCTTCAAGCGAAACCTCATTGTCAATTAACGCATTAACCAGATTGCACATCCTATGATACTTCTTTATACCAAGAGTTCTTGTATAATCGCTGCTGCTTCCCCCGTCTGTTAACCCTAAAATTAATCTCCCGAGGTTTCCAGTGGTATTCACAGTATCATGATAGGTTCCATCTCCTCCGACAATAATAACCATTATATAGGTTTGCCTTTTTTCAGCTTCAGCAGCAAGCCAAGAAATCATTTTTTTAAATTCCTGTTTGCTTGAAGGTATGTGATAATTAATATGGTCTGTGCCAAACCTGTACAGTGTATCTTTTATAATATCCCCGGCGTGACTACCTGCTTTTGGATTAAAAAGAACATGAATACCATTCTCAACTATTTCTTCAATTGGGCAGAAAGGCATTTTACTTCCACACTCCAGCAATCTTATAACCGCATTTGAAGCACTTGCCATTAACCAGTTTGTTCTCAATAAGATTCAGCATGTTTCTTCTGATATTAACAGATTTGCAATTTGGGCAAATAGTGTTGCTCTCTCCAGCCACATTGCCAATATAAACGTAATCAAGGTATTTCTCTGCAATCTTTTTTGCCTTTTCAAGAGTCTCCATTGGAGTTGCTTGTCCATCAGTCATCTTATAATCAGGATGAAACCTTGAGAAATGCAAAGGAACATCCTTGCCAAGCTCCTTGCTAATCCATTTGCACATCTCCTCAATCTTCTTAAAATCATCATTTAAGCCAGGCACTATTAGGTTAGTGATTTCAAGCCATACACCCTCTTGTTTCATGATTTTAAGAGTGTTGAGCACATGGTCAAGCTTTCCTTTGCAAACTTTACTATAAAAATCAGGTGTGAATGCTTTAAGGTCAATGTTTGCTCCATCAATATACTTGCACAATTCTCTGAGCGGAGCCTCGCTGATATAGCCATTGCTCACAATAGTGTTCTTAATCCCTTCTTTTTTTGCAAGCTTGGCAATATCAAGCATGTATTCATAGAATATTGTAGGCTCAGTATAGGTGTAGCTAATAATTTTGCAGTTGTTCTTGTTGCAATCTTCAACTATTCTCTCAGGAGCAAGCTCATCATACTCTTTCTCAATGTTGCCTGCATCTGCCTTGCTTATCTGCCAGTTCTGGCAAAAGCCACAAAAGAAATTACAGCCAATAGTTGCTATGCTAAAAGCTCTTTCACCAGGCAAGAAATGATACAAAGGCTTTTTCTCAATAGGATCAACATGAACTGCACAAGGCCGAGCATAAACAAGGGAATAAAGCTTGCCTTTCACATTCTGCCTTACTCCGCACATTCCCCTCTTATCAAGCTGAATAATGCAAAGCCAAGGGCAGAGCTGGCACTTAACCAGGTTTTTCTTAAGCTTATTATAATAAAGGGCTTCTTTCATTGGAAAAGGTTAATCATAGCCAGTTTTAATGTTTTTTCATGATATTGCTAGAAAAAAATATAAACTCCTCTGTTTCTCTTCTCAATAGCAAGATTTAAATACTTTAAGGCACGAAAACATTATTAAAAAAGAGGTGGGTAATGGGCTTGTTTAATTTAGGTAAAAAAAAGGATATTCCATTACCTTTACAGCCAGGAGTTTCTCAATCAGGGCTTCAGCAGACAGAGCCTGCGCCAACAGATGAAGGAAAACAAGAGAGTAATTTTGACGAATTCCAAGATGAAGTGCCAACACCTCCTTCTGATTTATCTATTACACAACCTCAACTAACTCAACCAGCACTACCAGGAGCAAATCCTTTTGAAAAGCCCCAAGCAACAGCTGAAAGCAGAGGGCTGCCTTATATGGGAATGCCTTCGCAACCAAAAACCGGACAAGGAAGCACTGGACTAGGAGATAAGATTATTTATGAGCTGCCTGATTTTTTAGATGAAGAAACAAAAGCAATGGAAGAAGCAAACTTTGTGAAAAAAGAAACTGAGAAAAAATCAGGGCCAGTAAAACAAGCAAGTCAAGGACTTGCTGATCCAGAAATACAGAAATCTATGATTTCTGAATCCAAAACAGAAAGTTTTGCAAACAAAAGTTTTCTGAAACAAGCAGTTTCTCCTGAATCAGTAAAGCCAAGAACTTACCCAGAGCCTAGAAGAGAAGCAATCTACCAAGAGCCAGTAAAGCCAAAAACATATCCTAAAACAGAAGCTCCTCCGCAAGAAGTCAAGCTTCCTGCAAAAGAGCCATTCATGGACCTTAACAAATATTTTGAGCTAAAGGATGATTTTGAGACCATAAGAAAGCTGATATCTACTACTCAGGACAAATTAGAGCACGAGGCTATGCTAAGCAAAGAGAAGAGCGACAAGTACCAGGCTGTGGCAGAAACCATTAACTATCTCCAGGAAAAACTAATGCTTATGGACACTAAACTTTTTGAAAGCTAATATTGAAAGCTAATACTTAGAGGTGAACCTATGATGAATGAATCCAATCCGGTGTTTGTTAAGATTGATAAGTACAAGGACATACTTAACATTGTAGAGGTTGTTAACAAGAAAGTCATAGGAGTGAAACAGCTGCTTGCAGAGCTTGAAGACTTAAAAGACAAGGAAGCAGAAGAGCTGAACAACTGGAAGAACAACCTGGACCAGATAACGCACAAGCTGGAAGTAATGCAGGAAGAGCTAACCAGAGGATAAAGCTTAGAAAAAAAGGTTTGAAAATGCCAAAGAAATCTGATGAAGAAGATCTATTCATACGCGTGAATAATCCTACTCTTATAAGGAAGAACATCTTGGAATCGTCCAAGCTAATTCTTACTATCCTAAAGCAAACCTACAGGATAAAACAGGTTAGGGAAATAAAGCAAGTTAAAATCAATGACCTCTCACAGCAGATAAAAGAGTTAAGAATACTAATCCAGAAGATTGAAGAGCTAATGCCACAGTACACTAGGGCAGACTTGAAAAAACTATTGCCAGACATCCCTCTGACAAGGAAATCAACATCAGAGCCATCCAAAGCAGAGAAGCAAGAAGCAAAGGAAGATTGGGATAATGAACCCAAGCCAGCAGCGCCTGTTTCTGACATGGACAGGATAACCAAGGCACTTGAAGATGTGCAGAGAAAGCTGCAAACACTCTAGCTCAAGAAAAACACTTATAAATCAGTTCTATTTCTTTTGTTCTTATGCGGGTGTGCCGGCAAACAAAAATCGCTTAGCGATTTTTGAATCGCCAACCTATGGTTGTCGAAAACAAAAGTTCAAGACGCAATTTTTGGGTCGTCACCCCCTGTAAAGATAAATTTTTTGTTATGCGGGTGTGCCGGAAACAAAAGTGCGCTTTTGAACCATCACACCACAAAAAGATAAATTTTTTGTTATGCGGGTGTGCCGGAGTGGTCAAACAAAACTCACGTTTTGGTGGTCCAAAACAAGTTTTGGTCCAAACGGGACAGCCTCAAGAGCTGTTGGCTCAGACAAGGCCAGGGGTCTTGGCGATACAAGACGCCATCTTGGAGCAGTGTCTACGCAGGTTCGAGTCCTGTCACCCGCATTTGCGATTTCAGTGAGGGCTCAGAAATTCTGTAGGAATTTCTGTTACCCGCACATTTTAAGTAACTGAGGGCTCAAAAACCTGTTAGGGTCTTTGTTGCCCACATTTTTAGGAAAACATTGTTTCAGGAGAAACATTTTTATACTAATAACCCAAAAATAGAGATATAAACTATCTATTATCAAGAATTAATAAAAATATGAGGGTGGGAAAATGGTTGATAAGAGCGTAGAGCATGATTTTATACTAATGTCAGTTGTTGCTGTTGTTGCAGTAATAGCTATGTTTTCTTTGATTAGCCCTGCAAGCTTGGGAGATACAAGCATCACAGGTAATGTTATTGGCGAGGCTATTACTGAAAATTCTCAGTCTTGCGCTGACACTGATGCAGGCCTGGATTATTCTACTAAAGGACGTTTAAGCGGGGATATACCTGGCGGATTCTATTCAGAAGACCGTTGCTTTATGCATTATTTCCTGAGAGAGGTTTATTGTAAGGATAATCGTGCTGCTTCTCACATGATATATTGCCGAGGGGGCTGTGAAAATGGTATGTGCAAGGAAAAAAAGATTCAACAGAAATGCGGTGATGGTGTTCTCACTGGTTGGGAGAGGTGTGATGGTGCTAACTTAAGGAACAGGACCTGTAATGACCTTGGGTTTATTGGAGGCACTCTTAGTTGCACGAGATATTGTGTATTGAATATGAGTAGCTGCACAAGACCAGTGTGCGGCAATAATATCAAAGAAGCTTATGAACTATGCGATGGCAATGACTTAAATAACAAAACCTGCAGAAGATTTGGCTTTCCTATCGGTACCCTGAAATGTGTTAATTGTAAGTTTAATACTACTAGTTGTGTCAAGACATGTTCTCTTGATTCAGAATGTGGTTTGCGTTTTTGTGCTGGAGTTAAGGTACGTGAAACTTGCGAAAATGGCAGGTGTGTCTTTAAGTCAAATTGCTCAGATGTTAGATGCGCAAAAGAAGGAGAATATACTAGTGGTACAGTATCGCCTGAATATCAGTACAGCTGTTGCGAAGGGTTAAAAGGCTTTTACCCTAACCCCACCCTTGTAGGAGGAGGAGCTTTATGCTATAATCCTGAAAAAGGAACTCCTGTATGCAGGAAACAAGGAACAGTGGAAGGATGGTATTATCCCAAGACAGGCACATTGTTAAAGTACGATAACTGCCGTGCTATAAGTACCTGGTCAGTCACTTGCACTGATTCTGATAATGGAAAGGATTATGCTGTCCTAGGGAAATGTTCAAGAGTAAACAAGAGCCAAACAATTGGAACATCAGAAGCAGGAGTTATAATTGATTCCTGCGTTGATGCAAAAACCTTAAAAGAATGCTATTGCGAAAACACTGAACTTAAAACCATTGATTATGCTTGCCCATCTGACTGCAGCAATGGTGCATGTGTACGATTTATTGGTTGTGGCGACGGAATCATAAGCCCTGGAGAGGAATGTGACGGGACTCTGTTTAATGGGATGACTTGTGCCGCGTTTAACTTTAGTGGAACAATCGGATGCTCAAACTGCAAACTAAATTTAAGCAAATGTACGCCCGCCATGCCCTGCAGCACATACGTGGATTGCCCACAACTAGCGGTTCCTTCTGCAAGCTACAGAGAATGCAATGGCAATGCTGTTTGCAAAATCACAGGAGGATACAGCTGCTTGAATAATTCATGCGTTCTTAACAAAGGATATTATGAATGTTCACCTTGCCCATCTGGCTGCCAGAATGGTGCTTGCTTGCCACCTGTTAATTATTGTGGTGATGGATTTGTAAATAATAATGAGGAATGTGATTTTAATGTTAGTGGTAGTATTTCTTGCCAGGATAGGCAGTTAGGTTCTTTTGGTTATTTAACCTGTACTATGGAGTGTAAGTTTGATACATCTGGTTGTAGGGACTCGCAAACAAGCGCAACAGTTTCTTTTAACCCTAGTAATGCAAATGTTATTTCTGGGGATACTGTTACCTTTGACATCCAAGTGTCAGCTGTAACTGATCTTTTCGGCTATCAGTTTGATATAGGGTATGATCCTGCTGTGTTAGGTTTTGTTAGCTTTGGAGATGGGACTTTCCTTCAGGGCACTTCTAGCCAAGCTCCTTTCTGTACGACCCCTGCTGCTTCTTCTGGCGTGTTAGATGATGTTGCATGCACGAGACTAGGGCCTATTGGAGGAGTTAGTGGTAGTGGTGTGTTGAAAAAAATAACATTCAGAGCTCTCGTAAGAGGGGCAAGTGATATAAGGTTCTCAAACGTCAAGTTAGTTGACGCCGCTTCAGTAACAATTACTACACAAGTAGCATCTGGTCAAGTCAGTGTAAGCTCTCCTGATTACGTTTGTGTTGAGAATTGGGTTTGTGATGCTTGGAGCACTTGCTCAGGAGGAATAGAGACTAGGACTTGCACTGATTCGAATGCATGCGGAACAGAAGAAGAAAAGCCTCTTTTTACCAGGACTTGCACTGTTGTTGATTACTGTGGCGACATGGTTATTAATGCTGCTGGTGAGGAGTGTGATGGAACTAGCTTTGATGGTAATACTTGCATTTCCATGGGTTATGCTGGAGGTAATTTGAGTTGCACTCATGGTTGCTTAATTGATACAACTGGCTGCACTTGGCCTCCGAGTATTTGTGGTGATGGAATTGTCAGCAAGCCTAATGATCTTGGTGTTAACGAGCAATGTGATGGCGTTGTAGTCGGCATGGGTTGTCCTCCAGAGTATTATGGTGGTTCTGTGCTTTGCAGTGATGTTTGTACCTATGATTACAGCAATTGCAGCACTATACAACCTCCTCGTTGCGGTGACGGAGCTGCAAATACTGAAAACGAGCAATGCGATGGTGGCAACTTGAGAGGGGAGAGTTGCGTGAGTCGAGGTTTCACTAGAGGCGATTTGGCGTGCGGAGACAACTGCATGTTTGATGAGACTTACTGCTCTACCGATACGCCGCCTAGATGCGGCGATAACTTTGTTAATCAAGACTTTGAGTATTGTGATGGCACTGATTTAAATGGAAATAGTTGTGAGAGCCGTGGCTTTGTTAGTGGAACCCTAAGATGCACAGGCAGTTGCGCATTTGACACAAGAGCTTGCTCCATGTGCAACAACAATGGTGTTTGCCAGCCTAGAATTGGCGAGACTGTTGAGAATTGTGCAGGAGACTGCGTATTTTCGCCAGTAGGAGTAGCATTGTTCACTAACCCAGGAGCAATAGATGTCAGTGTAGGTGAAACAGTCACTCTTGACATTAGTGTTTCCAGCATATCTGATTTGTACGGCTACCAGTTCAACATTGAATACAACCCCGGAGTATTAGGGTTTGTCAGCTTGGCTGATGGAACTTTCCTCACTGGCACATCTACTCAGCCGTTTTGCATGGCACCTGCTGCTACCTCTGGAGTGTTAAGTAATATTGCTTGCACAAGAACAGGAGCTGTTGGAGGGGTCAGTGGCACTGGCTTGTTGAAGAGGATAACTTTCAGAACCCTTGCCAGCGGAACAAGCAATGTAGCCATCTCTAACGCCAAGCTAGTAAATTCAGCTTCAAATACAATAACCACGCAAGTAATGTCTGGCCAGATTAGTGTGAGCTGATTCCCGAAAAGGAGAGTGGACAAATGAAAAGATTCTTTCTATTTGGAATTTTATTATTGGTGTTACTGCCGGTTTTTGCATCAGCAGCAATAATCGCAAACCATAATTCTGTCAGCCAGTTTGATAATATTCCTCAGGCATGGATCACTGCTGCTAAGAATAACCTGAGAGTTTCTTACGGGCACACTTCTCATGGAAGCCAGCTGGTAACTGGCATGGACATGTTGGTCTCTGAGAAAGGGTCTCTCTATTCCTGGAATAATGGAGGGACGAATGGAGCCCTTGACTTAAGAGATTATTCTGGCAATTTTGGCGGATTGGGAATTGCAAATGATCTAGGCAACCCCGATAGGACTGCATGGGCAACTGCCACTCGCACATATCTAAATCAGCATCCTGAAGTCAATGTGATCATCTGGTCATGGTGCTATCAGATGGAGGATTCAGCAGAAAACATAAATCTTTATCTTACGCAAATGCATCAGCTTGAGCATGATTTTCCAAATGTAAAGTTTGTCTATATGACAGGGCACGTGTCTGGAGGACAGATATTATGCACTGACACAAGATGGGCATGCGTCAATAACCTGCGTGCCACACAGATACGCGACTTTGTGAACGCTAACAACGGCATACTCTATGATTTCTCTAATATCGAGAGCTATGACCCTTCTGGCAACTATTTCGGGGACAAGCTTGTCAGTGATGCTTGCACCTATGATAGCAATGGCGACGGAACTCTTGACAGCAACTGGGCTGTTAATTGGTGTAATGCTCATTCTCCGACAGCTCCTTACTGCGCTCCTTCTTGCACTTCTTCTCAGACGTGCGCTCATTCTGAATGCCTGAACTGCTACATGAAAGGCAAAGCTTTATGGTGGCTATTGGCGAGGATTGCTGGCTGGGACGGGAGCTCAGGAACTGTTACCTGCACTGATAATGACCTGGACAGCTATGGAGTAGGATGCGCTTCTGGCACTGATTGCAATGATAATAATGCTGCTATCCATCCAGGAGCTGCTGAAACCTGCGGAGATGGCATTGACCAGGACTGCAATGGCCAGGACTTAGCTTGCCCTCGGACTCCTGGTGATTTGAACAGCGACTCTAGGATTGATATTGCTGACTTGTCGATTGTTGCTATTAATTTCGGAAGGAGAACTGGCAGTGCTGGCTTTAATCCGGCATATGATGTCGTTGCCGATGGGGTCATTGACATTTCAGACCTGGTTTTTGTAGCTAGGAGATTTACTGGGTAAGATGAAATTGGTGAGGTAAAAAAATTGAACAAGATTTTTTTGATTTTAGCTGTATTATTATTTTCGCTGCCAATTATTGTGAGTGCTGCAACAATTAATGCAGCTAGCTGTTCGCAATCAAGTGTTCAGGCTGCTGTTAATTCTGCATCTGACGGAGATACTGTTGTCATTCCTGCCGGGACTTGCACTTGGGGGGCATCTTTAAATTTAGATTTATCTGCTCCAAAGGCTTTGACAATTATTGGCGCTGGCATCGGTAGTACAATCATTAATGATTATGGTTTTGATGTTACTGGCGGTAATGGAAAGCCTTGGCGCATTAGCGGCATGACTATGACTGGGAGTGCGGGCGTATCGGTGGATGGTTTTTCAAAGAATTGGAGGATTGACCATATTTATTTTGATCATATTACTGGCAAGGCTAGTGCTTCTGGGCGTGTTATTTTTGTACAGCCCACAGGAAGTGGCACCCCTGATTTTACTGCTGGCGTAATTGACCATTGCACTTTTGACACTCCATCAAGCACTTCAATTCATATCAGAGACTTTTGGGCGAGTGGCGGCAACAGCGTATGGAACAGGCCTCTTGGGCTTGGGACTAGCGATGCTGTTTTTATTGAGGATTGTAAATTTATCAATCCTGGTAATGCTGTAACTGATTGTGAAGGCGGAAGCTATGTTTTCAGGTATAACCAGGTGACTAATGGCTTTGTTAGCTCGCATGATGCTATTGTAACTAATTTGAGAGCTTGCAGGAAATGGGAGGTTTATAATAACTTATTTATTAATACGCCAGGGCAAACATGTACAGATATAAGGCTGAGAGGTGGAACCGGAGTTATCTTCTCAAATAGGATTCAAGGACAACCTGACTGTGGTAATGCAATACAGCTTCAGCATTACAGATGTGACCAGACTGGTGGTGACCCTTGGACCACTCTTTGCAGCAGCACATCTGGCAAAGCATGCCTTGGCTCTGCCAACACTTACCCGAGAACATGCAGTTCTGATGCTGATTGTAATGGAATATCTGGAGCTTGCATTAATATTGATAATCCAAATGACCCAACTGGCCATCCTTGCAGGGACCAAATTGGTTGGGATGGAAGCAAAGTAATGGTTTCTAGACCAAGTTTATTGTGGGATAATACGCAAGACGGAGTTTATTTCGACCCAGATACTCCTAGGTGTAGTTCATATATCGCGAAGGGGAGGGACTTCTGCACAGGAGCATCTTCTATGCCTGTTTCATGTAATGGAGTTGCTACGAGCTATGTTCCTTTTACTTATCCTCATCCTCTTAGGACTGATTGTGTTAAGTATCCTTCTCTGTGTGATTCTGGCTCAACTCCTCCACCTCCTCCTCCACCACCTACAGTTCCTGGAGACCTTAACAATGATGGTAAGGTTGATATTACTGATTTGGTTATTGTTGCAACTAATTTTGGCAGGACTAGTGGTTTTGATGTTAGGGCTAATGTTGTTTCTAGCATCCCAGAAGTAATTGATATTTCAGACTTATCATTTGTTGCAAGGAGATTCACAGGGTGAGGTGAAAGATTGTGAAAAAGATTTTTTTGTGTTGCATTGTGTTTTTAGTTTTATTGCCAGTCTTTGCCAGCGCAGAGATTATTCCTGCTGATAGGCTTATTGATTGGAAGCCGGGTGTTCCTGGTGGTATTCCTTACAGGACGACTATTTGCGCTAATGTCAGGAATGCTCCTTACAATGCCTATGGAAATGGAGTGCATGATGACACTTCAGCCATCAATGCAGCCATCGCAGCCTGCCCTGAAGGCCAGGTAGTCCTTATTCCTGCAGGAACTTATAGGATTAGCGGCAATATCTTAATTAGAAAGGGAATAACTGTTCGCGGAGAAGGGCCTAGCAAGACTAAAATACTCCAGTACAGCAATGATGATATCTTTTCAATTAGCGGAGAAGGTAAAGCAGACTTCGTGGTGGATGTGCTGTCAGGCTATACTAAGGGT
>Ga0315283_10005530_pt1 | contig 11171 bp, 5 predicted proteins | sample YL17G09_0_MG_FD_204541 | JGI IMG/M metagenome (GOLD analysis project Ga0315283, IMG submission 204541) | Sediment microbial communities from Yellowstone Lake, YNP, Wyoming, USA - YL17G09_0 | ecosystem: Environmental > Aquatic > Freshwater > Lake > Sediment | place: USA: Wyoming | collected...
CGTCCTTGGTCACCTCGATGCTGGCAGCGGCGCTGAGATTGAGCACGCCACTGGGCTGCGCTGACACCGATTGGGCCTGGACGCCGAAGGCCAACAGGGCAGCGGCCAGGCCCGTTGAAGCCGCAAATCTGAGGTGCATTTCGATCCTTTCGATGACGCTTGCTTGCATCTTGCCGACACAGTGTGCCCAGCGCAGCGTGAACAACTGCCGCTGACCTCAAGGATCGGTCGCGGCGGGGCGAAAGACTTGTAACAGCGGAGCAAAACGAGGGTTTACCCGGACCAGATGCGCCTTACCATGTCGCTGTTACAAGTCTGGAGCTGCCCTATGAATGCCACTGCCAATACCCGCCCCGATCGGGTGGTGGTTGTCGACGACGACGCCCGCATCCGCGACCTCTTGCGTCGTTACCTGACCCAGGAGGGCTTCGAAGTCCTGCTCGCCGAAGACGGCAAGGCACTGAACCGTCTGCTGACACGAGAAACCATCGACCTGATCGTGCTCGACCTGATGCTCCCCGGGGAAGACGGCCTGTCGATCTGCCGCCGCTTGCGTGCGGCCAACGACGTCACACCGATCATCATGTTGACCGCCAAGGTCGAAGACGTCGATCGCATCGTCGGCCTCGAAGTCGGTGCCGATGATTACCTGCCCAAGCCCTTCAACCCGCGCGAGTTGCTGGCCCGCATTCACGCCGTGCTGCGGCGCCGACCGACGATGGAAGCGCCCGGCGCACCGGCCAAGGACCAGCAGACCGTCACCTTCGGGCCGTTCGAGTTCGACCTGTCGTTGCGCCGCCTGACCAAGGACGGCACGCAGATGGCGCTGACGACCGGCGAGTTCTCGATGCTCAAGGCGCTGGTCCGCCATCCGCGCCAGCCGCTGTCGCGCGACAAGCTCGCGCAACTGGCACGCGGCCGCGAGTTCGAGCCGTTCGACCGCAGCCTGGACGTGCAGATCTCGCGTCTGCGCAAGATGATCGAGACCGACCCGGCACAGCCGCGCTACATCCAGACCGTCTGGGGCGTCGGTTATGTCTTCGTGCCGGATGGCACGAATTGACGACCTCCGGCGCAGCGCGCCGGGCTGACGTTCTGCCTGTAAGCCCGACGCTCGCGCGCTGGCCCCTGCGCTTCGTGAGGCATCATCGCGCCCCATGCCCCGTCAGCCTGTCGGCCTGAGCCTTTTTTCGCGCACCTTCTTCCTGCTGGCGCTGCTGCTGGCCGGTGGCATCTTTGCCTGGGTGCAAACGTTGCGCGCGCTCGAGCTCGAGCCGCGCGCCGTGCAGGCCGCGCAGCAGATTGCCAGCCTGGTGAATCTGTCGCGTGCCGCGCTGCGCTACTCCGACAGCATCAACCGTGTCGCGGTCGTGAAGACGATGACCGACCAGGAGTCGATGCGCGTGCTGCCGCGCGAGCCCGGCGACCGCTGGGAGCCATTCGAGGTCGATCGCTTCACGCGCCGCGTCGGCGCCGAACTGCGCTCACGGCTGGATGCCGAGACGGTGGTGGCCCGCGCCGTCAACGGCCAGCCAGGCCTGTGGGTCGGCTTCAATATCGACAAGGATCCCTACTGGCTGCAGGCCGATGCCGCACGGGTGGTGCCCGTGACGCCGGGCACCTGGTTCGTCTGGATCGGCATCGCGTTGCTGGCCACCCTCGTCGGCTCGGTGTCGATCGCGCGGCTGATCAACCAACCGCTGCGCGACCTGAGCTTTGCCGCCAGCCGCATCCGCGAAGGTGAGTTCGATTCGGTGCTCGACGAGAACACCCTCACCAGCGAGATCCGCGAAGTCAACATGGGCTTCAACCGCATGGCGCGCGAGTTGGCCAAGGTCGAGGAAGACCGTGCGGTGATGCTGGCAGGCATCAGCCATGACCTGCGCACGCCGCTGGCCCGCCTGCGCCTGGAAGCGGAGATGAGCGTCAACGACGATGAGGCGCGGCAGAACATGGCGCTGGATATCGACCAGCTCGACGCCATCATCGACAAGTTCATGGATTACGCCCGCCCTGGCGAAGCGCGGCTGGTACCGGTGCACCTGTCGTCCCTGGTCGACAAGGAAGCCGCCACGTTTCGCGACCCACGCGAGATTCGCATCACCTCCAAACTGGCCATCGATCTGCGGGTGATGGCCGACGAGGTCGAGCTCGGCCGAGTCTTCGGCAACCTGTTCGAGAACGCGCGCCGTTATGGCCGAAGCATCGACACCGGCATCGCGATGGTCACGGTGAGCTACGTGCGCTCGGGTCCGTGGGTCATCGTCAGCGTGCGCGACGAGGGTCCCGGCGTGGCGCCGGAGAAGCTGGCGCAGCTGACGACGCCGTTCTACCGCGGCGATGCCGCGCGCACCGCGGCCACTGGCGCCGGCCTTGGATTGGCGATCGTCGAGAAGGCGATGCAGCGCATGGCCGGCCAGTTCGAGATCGACAACGCCCCTGAAGGTGGGCTGGTGGCGCACATCCGGCTGAAGCGCGCGCCCTGACTCAGCGGGTGCGCAGCAGGCAGACCGCGCGCGCTTCGATGGCCAGACCCTCGCCCACCGGGCCCATCTTCTCGGCCGTCTTGGCCTTGATGTTGACCTGATCGAGAGCCACGCCCAGCACAGCTGCCAGCCGCGCACGCATCGCGTCGATGTGCGGTGCCAGCTTCGGCGCCTGCGCAATGACCGTGCTGTCGACGTTGGCGATCTCATAGCCGGCGGCGCGCGCGCGCTGGGCTGCCTGTGCCAGCAGAGGCATCGAATCTGCGCCGGCGAACGCCCGGTCGGTGTCCGGAAAATGGCGCCCGATGTCGCCCAGGGCGGCCGCACCGAGCAGGGCATCGGTGATCGCGTGCGCCAGGGCATCGGCATCCGAGTGGCCCAGCAGGCCGTGGCTGTGCGGGATCGTGATGCCGCCAAGGACCAGCGGTCGGCCGGCGACCAGCGCATGCGTGTCCCAGCCTTCGCCTATGCGCAAGTTCGGCACAGTCATGAGGGATCCTTCGTTGGCGGGTGTTCGGCGATGCGCCACAGCACGCCGGTGGGCGGCCCTGATCTCGTCGGCCGGCGCCAGCAATCGCTCGGCCAGCGCAAAGTCGGCCGGCCAGGTCAGCTTGAAGTTGTCGGGCTCGCCCGGCACGAGCAAGGGAGCGTGGCCTAGCGCCTCGATCGCACTGGCTTCATCGGTCACGTCGTGGCCGGCTTGCGCCAGCGCCTGACGCAGCAGGCCCAGACGGAACATCTGCGGCGTCTGCGCGGTCCATTTGGCATGGCGATCGAGGGTGGCGCACACGCGCTGGCCATTGCCCGCCTGTTTCAAGGTGTCCGCCAGCGGCAGCGCCAGCAGGCCGCCGACCTGGTCGTCGGCGCAGGCGTCGATCAGGCGGTCGACCGCGTGTGCACGCAACAGGCAGCGCGCGGCGTCGTGCACCAGCACCCAGTCATCTGGCTTCGCACCGCGCTCGACCAACGCGTCGAGCCCGGCCGCGACGCTGGCCGCCCGGGTCGCTCCGCCACAACGCGCGGCCCAGCCGCGAGCGCCGAGAAACCCCGGTGCCGCCGATTCGAACTGCGAATCGCCGGGTGCAAGCACGACCAGCGTGGCCGCCAGCCGAGGCACGCTCTGCAAGACGGCCAGGGTATGCGCGACCACGCTGCGGCCGGCGACCACGACGTACTGCTTGGGCCCATCGACGCCCGCGCGGCTGCCACTGCCGGCACAGGGCACGAGCGCATAGCAGGTGGCACGCGGGCCGTCGGGGGCACAGGGCATTGGGGCGGATTCTAGAATCCTCGCCTTCATGCAGTTGCCGATCATTGCGCCGGGAAAGCGCTTCACGTTGCCGCGCCCGGTCGGTTCGGCCGATGCACTGCTGCTCGCGCGCGTGGCGCGAGCCTGGACCACGCAGGGCCATATCGGCGCCATCGTCACGGCCGATCCGGCCGACACGCAGCGCCTGGCCGACGAGCTGCCGTTCTTCGCGCCAGGCCTTCGGATTGCGGTGTTCCCGGACTGGGAGACCTTGCCCTACGACACCTTCAGCCCGCACCAGGACCTGATCTCCGAACGCCTGGCCACACTCTGGCGGCTGCTGTCGGTGCATGACGTCGACGTCGTGTTGATGCCCGCGACCACGGCACTGACGCGGCTGGCACCGCCCGCGTTCCTGGCCGCCACGACGTTTCGCTTCAAGCAGAAGGACAGCCTCGACGAGGCGGCGTTGAAGTCGCAGCTCACGCTGGCCGGTTACCAGCATGTCAGCCAGGTGGTTTCACCGGGCGAATACGCGGTGCGTGGCGGTCTGATCGACCTGTTTCCGATGGGCTCACCGGTGCCCTACCGGATCGACCTGTTCGACAACGAGATCGACTCGATCCGCACCTTCGACCCGGATTCACAGCGCAGCCTGTACCCGGTGCCCGACGTGCGGCTGCTGCCGGGCCGCGAGTTCCCGATGGACGACGCGGCGCGCACAACCTTTCGCGCGCGTTGGCGCGAGAAGCTCGAAGGCGACCCGACCAAGAGCCGCATCTACAAGGATCTCGGTGCCGGCATCGCCACCGCCGGCATCGAGTACTACCTGCCGTTGTTCTTCGAACGCACCGCGACCTTGTTCGACTACCTCGGCAACCAGGCGGCGCTGGTGCTGCATGGCGACATCGACGAGGCATTGGGCCGTTTCTGGACCGACACGCGCGAGCGCCATCGCTTTCTGCAGCACGACCCGGAGCGGCCGATCCTGGCGCCGGAAGAGATCTTCCTGAAGAGCGAGGAGTTCTTCGCGCTGACGCAGCCGCACGCGACCTTGGCGCTGCGCGGCATCGGACCCATCGATTGGGCCCGCCCCTTGCCCGACGTCGCGATCGACCGCGGCGCCACCGAGCCGCTGGCGCGGCTCGAGCGCCACATCGACACCACCGCAGCTCGCGTGCTGTTGGTTGCCGAGAGCGAGGGCCGGCGCGAGAGCCTGCTCGAACTGCTGCGCGACCATCGCATCGATGTGCCGAGCGTCGACTCGTTGGCCGATTTCGAGGCCGGTGGCGAGAAGGTCGCCATCGCCGCTGCGCCATTGGCCGCGGGGTTCCACTGGCAGCCAGGCGACGGCCGGGCAGCGATCCAGTTCGTCACCGAGACCGAGCTCTTCTCCACGGCGCCGACATCGCGCCGGCGCAGGAAGCAGGAACAGGTCAGCAATGTCGATGCGCTGATCAAGGACCTCTCGGAACTCAAGGTCGGCGATCCGGTGGTGCACATCAACCACGGCATCGGGCGCTACGTCGGGCTGATCCATATCGACCTGGGTGACGGCCCGTCGGAGTTCCTGCACCTCGAGTACGCGGAAAGGGCCACGTTGTACGTACCCGTCGCGCAGCTGCATCTGATCGGCCGCTACACCGGGGTCTCGGCCGACGAGGCGCCGCTGCACCGTCTGGGCTCCGGCCAGTGGGAAAAGGCCAAGCGCAAGGCTGCCGAGCAGGTGCGCGACACGGCGGCCGAGCTCTTGAACCTGTATGCGCGCCGGGCCACGCGCGAAGGTCACGCGCACCGCTACTCGGCACACGATTACGAGGCCTTTGCCGCCAGCTTCGCCTTCGAGGAAACGCCCGACCAGCGGGCTGCGATTCACGCCGTGATCCAGGACCTGGTGAGCCCCAAGCCGATGGACCGGCTGGTCTGCGGCGACGTCGGTTTCGGCAAGACCGAGGTCGCGCTGCGTGCGGCGTTTGTCAGCGTCATCGGCGGCAAACAGGTCGCCCTGCTGGCACCCACGACACTGCTGACCGAGCAGCATTTCCAGAATATCGTCGATCGCTTCGGCAAGTGGCCCATCAAGGTGGCCGAGCTATCGCGCTTTCGCTCGGCCAAGGAAATCAATGCCGCGCTGGAAGGGATCGAGGCCGGCACGATCGACATCGTGGTCGGCACGCACAAACTGCTGTCCAAGGACGTCAAGTTCAAGCGCCTCGGCCTGCTGATCATCGACGAGGAGCACCGCTTTGGCGTGCGTCACAAGGAAGCGATCAAGGCCCTGCGAGCCGAGGTCGATGTGCTGACGCTGACGGCCACGCCGATCCCGCGGACGCTGGGCATGGCCCTGGAGGGTCTGCGGGACCTTTCGGTGATCGCGACCGCGCCGCAGCGGCGCTTGTCGATCAAGACCTTCGTGCGCAACGAGTCGAGCGGTACGATTCGCGAGGCCGTGCTGCGTGAGTTGAAGCGCGGCGGCCAGGTCTACTTCCTGCACAACGAGGTCGACACGATCGGGCACCGCCGCGACAAGTTGGCCGAACTGCTGCCGGAGGCCCGCATCGCGATCGCCCACGGCCAGATGCCCGAACGCGAGCTCGAGCGGGTGATGCGCGACTTCGTCGCGCAACGCCACAACGTGCTGCTGTGCTCGACGATCATCGAGACCGGCATCGACGTTCCGACGGCTAACACGATCGTCATCAGCCGTGCCGACAAGTTCGGCCTGGCGCAGTTGCACCAGCTGCGCGGGCGCGTCGGTCGCTCGCACCACCAGGCCTATGCCTACCTGTTGGTCCCCGACATCGAGAGCCTGACCAAGCAGGCGGCGCAACGGCTCGAGGCGATCCAGCAGATGGAGGATCTGGGATCAGGCTTCTATCTCGCGATGCACGACCTCGAGATCCGTGGCGCCGGCGAAGTGCTGGGCGAAAGCCAGAGCGGCAACATGATGGAGGTCGGGTTCCAGCTCTACAACGACATGCTGGCCGAGGCCGTGCGGTCGTTGAAGGCCGGCCGCGAACCCGACCTGCTGTCGCCGCTGGCAGCGACCACCGAGATCAACCTGCACGCCCCCGCCCTGCTGCCCGACGCCTACTGCGGCGATGTTCACACCCGGCTGAACCTCTACAAGCGACTGGCCACCGCCGAGAAGCCCGAGCAGATCGACGCGCTGCTCGAAGAGATCACCGACCGCTTCGGCAAGCTGCCGCCGCAGGGCCAGACGCTGTTCGACACCCACCGGCTGCGCGTGCTGGCCAAGCCCTACGGCGTGATCAAGGTCGATGCCGCGCCGAAGCTGATGGTGATCAGCTTTCGTCCCAACCCGCCGATCGATGCACTGCGCATCATCGAATTGGTGCAGAAGCACCGCCACGTCAAACTCGCCGGCAACGACAAGCTGCGCATCGAACGCGAAACCCCCGACGCCAAGGACCGCGCCCAAATGATCCGCGACGTGCTGCGCGCGCTCGGCACCCCCAAGGAAGCCAACACTGCATGACCACCCCCGAGTTTGCCCCCGGCCTCGTGCTGCGCGGCATCACCCTGCCGGTGCGCCTGGTCGACTTCAAGCTGATCGCGTTCGACATGGACTCGACCTTGATCAACATCGAGTGCGTCGACGAGATCGCCGCGGCCGCCGGCCGCAAAGCCGAAGTCGCTGCGATTACCGAAGCCGCGATGCGCGGCGAGATCAGCGACTACAAGGACAGTCTGCGACAGCGCGTCGCACTGCTGCGCGGCGTGCCCGCGGAGGCCCTGGAGCAGGTGTATCGCGAACGGCTGCAGCTCAACCCGGGCGCTGAAACGCTGGTGCGCGCCTGCCAGACGGCAGGACTGAAGACCCTGCTGGTGTCTGGCGGATTCACCTTCTTCACCGACCGCATCTGCAACCGGTTGGGGCTGGACTTCGCTCGCAGCAATGTGCTCGAAGTGATCGAGGGCGCTTTGAGCGGCCGGATGGTCGACCAACCTTGGGGTGACATCTGCGATGGTGAGGAGAAGAAGCGCATGCTGCTGCAGACATGCGAGCGCCTGGACATCGCCGCGGCCCAGGCCATCGCCGTCGGTGATGGCGCCAACGACCTGCCGATGATGGCCGTCGCTGGCTTGTCCGTCGCCTACCACGCCAAGCCGCGCGTGCGCGAACAAGCCATGGTGGCCATCGACCATGGTGGCCTGGATCGGTTGCTCGAGGTCTTTCGGTGACCGCAGCGGCTACGCGGCATGCGCAAGGTGCGCCAGATCGATCGAGCGTCAGGGCCCGCCGTCGAGCTGCGCCCAGACCTTGTCGAGTCGCTTGACGCTCACCGGCTGCGGCGTGCGCAGTTCCTGCGCAAACAGGCTGACACGCAGTTCCTCCAGCAACCAACCGAAGTCGTCGAGGCGTGGGTCGGGCGTGCCCCGGCGCTCTGCGACACGCCGCAGCCAGCGCTGTTCCAGAGGGCGCAGTTCACCCAGCCGTTGCGCATCGCGCGCCGGGTCGGCGCGCAACTTGTCCAGGCGCAGCACCACCGCACGCAAGTAGCGCGGCAGGTGAGCCAGTGCAGCCCAGGGTGTGACCAGCAGAAAACGCTTGTTGACCAGCCGCTCCAATTGCGCGGCAATGTCGTCCGCCACGTCCTTGGGCAGTCTGCTGTCCTTGAGTTTGCGCAGCGCGTTGGCGTGCTCTTGCAGCACCACGGCCGCTGCACGCGCCACCTCTTGTGCGATCAACGTCAGGCGGCCGCGGCCGGCTTCAAGCCGGCCCTTGAAGCCCGTTGCGTCGGTGGGCAGCGGTTCGGCAAGGAAGGCGCGATCCAGCGCGACGGCAATGATCTGGTCGCGCAGTTCCTCTGCGCTGCCGAGCGCGATGAACTGCGTGGCCATTCGCGGCAGGTCGGGGATGTTCTTCTCGAGATACTTCAACGGCTCCTTGCACTGCAGCGCGACCAGGCGCCGCAGGCCGGCGCGGTGTCGGGCCGCCGCGGTATCCGGCTCGTCGAAGACCTCGATTTCCACATGGGTGGTTCGATCGATCAACGCGGGAAAGCCGACCAGGGTCTGACCCCCTTTGTGCACTTCCATCAGCTCAGGCAGCTCGCCAAACGACCAGTCGGTGAACCGTGCGGCGACCGTGGCTGGGGCGCCAGACGCGGTGGCGACTGGCGCGCTGCCGGAGGGCGGCGCCGCCGGGGGACGCGAGGACGGCACCGACGTGCTCGCCAATTTCAAGCCCGCCAGCGCCTGGAACGCCGATCGAGCCTGTGGGCCCAGCTCGGCTTTCAGCGCCGCCAGATTGCGCCCGGCGCCGAGCTGGCGGCCGTGCTCATCGACGACGCGAAAGTTCATCCACAGATGCGGTGGCAAGGTCTCGAGCTTGAAGTCGTTGCGCTGCACGGCCAGCTGCGTGCGCTCGCGCACCGCCCTCAGCAGCGCATCGACGAGGCCGCCTTGCGCGAACGGTGTGCTGCCGCAAAACTCTTCCGCGTAGTCGGGCAACGGCACCAGGCGCGAGCGCGGCCGCTGGTGCAGGCTCTTCACCAACGCCAGTACCTTGGCCGGCAGCATGCCCGGCACCAGCCACTCGCAGCGTTCCTCGCTCACCTGGTTGAGGGCGTAGATCGGCAGCGTGACCGTGAGGCCGTCCCTGGCATCGCCAGGTTCGTGCAGATAGCCCGCCGCACAGTCGATGCCGCCCAGGCGGATCGTTCTCGGGAAGGCGGTCGTCGTGATGCCCGCCGCCTCATGGCGCATCAGCTCATCGCGCGTGAGCTTCAATAGCTCCGGCTGGCGCTTGACTTCGTCGCGGTACCAACGCTCGAAGCTGGCGCCACTCGCTACGTCGCCGGGCACCTGCTGGTCGTAGAAGGCAAAGATCAACTCGTCGTCGATCAGCACGTCCTGCCGGCGCGCCTTGTGTTCGAGTTCTTGCACCTGGTGAATCAGCCGTTCGTTATGCACGAGGAAGGGCAGCCTGGTCTCCCATTCGCCGTGCACCAGGGCCTCGCGGATGAAGATATGACGCGCTGCGGCCGCGTCGATGCGAGCGAAGTTCACCTTGCGATTGCTGTAGATCACCAGACCGTACAGCGTGGCACGCTCCAGCGCGACCACCTCGGCGGCCTTCTTCTCCCAGTGCGGTTCGAGCAACTGTGTCTTCAACAGGTGTCCGCCGATGCGTTCGATCCATGTCGGCTCGATTGCGGCCAGCCCGCGGCCGAACAAGCGCGTCGTCTCGACGAGCTCGGCCGCCATCAGCCATCGACCAGGCTTCTTCGACAGGTTCGCGCCCGGGTGGCGCCAGAACTTGATGCCCCGCGCTCCGAGGTACCAGTCCTCGTCGTCGGCCTTGCAACCGATATTGCCGAGCAGGCCAGCGAGCAGCGCGAGGTGCACCTGTTCGTAGCTGGCCGGTGCCGCGTTCACGCGCCAGCCGTGTTCGGCGACCACCGTCAGCAGCTGGGAGTGGATGTCGCGCCACTCTCGCACGCGACGCGGCGAGATGAAGTGCTCGCGCAGGCGCTGCTCCTGTTGACGATTGGAGAGCTTGTGTTCCTTGTGCTCGGCGCCGTGACCTCGTCCGGCCTCGAGCCAGGCCCAGAGCTTGAGCGTGCCGCTGAACTCGCTGCGCTCGTCATCGAAGGGCTTGTGCTTCTCGTCGGCGGCCTGGGCACGATCTTGCGGGCGGTCGCGCACGTCCTGGCCGGACAGCGCCGCGGCGATGACCAGGGTCTCGGCAAGCGACTGCCGCTCCCGCGCCTCGACGATCATGCGTCCGATGCGCGGGTCTAGCGGCAGCCGGCTGAGTTCGCGGCCCGTGGCGGTGAGCTCGTTGAGTTCGTCCACGGCACCGAGTTCGCCGAGCAGCGCGTAGCCATCGGCGATAGCCTTCTTCGGTGGCGGCTCCAGAAACGGGAAGTCCTCGACCACGCCCAGACCCAATGATTTCATGCGCAGGATCACGCCGGCCAGCGAACTGCGCAGGATCTCCGGGTCGGTGAAGCGCGGCCGCCCGGCAAAGTCGGCCTCCGCGTAGAGCCGGATGCAGATGCCACCGGCGACGCGGCCGCAGCGGCCGGCGCGCTGATGGGCCGCCGCCTGGCTGATGGCCTCGACCTGCAGCTGCTCGACCTTGTTGCGATAGCTGTAGCGCTTGACGCGCGCGAGGCCGGCATCGACAACGTAGCGGATGCCGGGGACCGTGAGCGAGGTTTCGGCGACGTTGGTGGCCAGCACGATGCGCGGCGGGCCTCCAGTCTCGAACACGCGGTCCTGCTCGGCTTGCGACAGGCGCGCGAACAGCGGGAGGATTTCGGTGTGCCGACGGCGAGGGTCGTGCGCCAGATGCTTGCGCAAGTGGTCCGTGGTTTCGCGAATCTCGCGCTCGCCCGGCAGAAAGACCAGGATGTCGCCCACCTCGCCACCCCTCCAGAGTTCGTCGACCGCTTCGGCAATCG
>Ga0315283_10005531_pt1 | contig 11170 bp, 10 predicted proteins | sample YL17G09_0_MG_FD_204541 | JGI IMG/M metagenome (GOLD analysis project Ga0315283, IMG submission 204541) | Sediment microbial communities from Yellowstone Lake, YNP, Wyoming, USA - YL17G09_0 | ecosystem: Environmental > Aquatic > Freshwater > Lake > Sediment | place: USA: Wyoming | collected...
GCTATGAAAGGGCTCGGATGCGAGGTGCGAGGTTTGAGGTGCGAGGTGCGAGGTGCGAGGTGCGAGGTGCGAGGTACGAGGTTTGAGGTGCGAGGTGCGAGGTGCGAGGTGCGAGGTACGAGGTACGAGGTTCAAGGGCCGAGGAATGAGAAGCGAAAAAGTGCGCTACTCGAACCTGAAACCTCGAGCCTCGCACCTCGCCCCTCACACCTCGCACCTCGCACTTCGCACTTCGCACCTCGCACCTCAAACCTCGCACCTCACACCTCACACCTCACACCTCGCACCTCAAACCTCACACCTCACACCTCGCACCTCGCACCTCGCACCTCGTACTTCACGACAGCCCCATCATGCGCAGGGCCGCCTTGCACAGCTCGGTTTCGGGATTGGCGAATGAATTCACGATCGTGAAATGGTTGTCATCGGGACAGGGAATGTCCGCCGCAATGACACTCGACCACCGGTTGGCGATCAACGCGTGTTGCTCCTTGAACCCGCCGATTTCGCGCCCGCCTACGGCAATGTAAACGGGGGCCTTGGTAGCGGGAGGCATGAGTGCCGGACTCACCTTCAGCGCGTCGGGCTCGGTCAGGCGCAGGTCCACATTGATCGAAGGCGTGCGCACAATCGGCGCAAGATCGTAGATGCCGCTGACCGAGAGGCCACCCTGCATGACTTTCTCCGGCAATCCGCGGGAATAACGCGGCCACTGCGCCGCCATGCACATCGCTGCCAAATGGCCGCCGGCCGAGTGCCCGGCAACGAAGATCCGGTTGCGCGGCGCGCCCACTTCGGCGGCGTTGCGGTACAGCCATGCCCCGGCCTTGAGGCACTGCAGCACGATATTCTCGACTTTGACCGCCGGGCACAGCGAATAATTGATCGCCGCGACCGCAGCTCCGGCATTCACGAAGGGTGTTGCCACGAAGGACTGCTGCTTCTTGTCGAGTGATCGCCAGTAGCCGCCATGAATGAACATCAGCAGCGCTTTCGCCTCGCCGCGCGGCCGGAAAATGTCCATGGTCTCCATGCGGTCATCGCCGTAAGGCACGTCCAGCTCGACGTCGAGACTGCGTCGTGCCTCTTCCGACCGGGTCGCCCAGTTCTCGAAATGACTCTGGAATTCCGGGACCGCCGCCCGGTTGTTGAACATCGATTCATAGTACGTGGCGTCTTTGAGCATTTCGGCACCCCACCATTTGCAGGTTTAGTTTTCAGGACTTATGTGGCCGACGGGACAGCACGGCGTCAGCAGATTTCAGAATCATGCAGGAATCGGCCACAGATGCAACTTTCCGGGCGCAGGTTTTCGCCCTCAGAACATTTATTGCTCTGCGGCAATCCCCCTGAGGTCCTTGTAAATCAAGCGCTTTGAACATTCGGGGGGCTCGGCGCCGTCGGCCAGTCCTACCCAACCCGGTAGCGGGTCGCGCCGGTCGCGACAGGTTTTCACGGCTTGGAGCAACGGGTTCTCCATTGCGCACCACGATCAAATCGCGGAGATCGGCCTTTTTTTGGTAGCCTTAAGGTTCCCGAAAGACCAAAAGTCTCCGAAAAAATGACGCAAGGCTTCGTTCGTCCCGATTTTCTGGTTGAAACCGGCTGGCTGGCCGAGCGCCTGCACGATCCAGGGGTGCGGGTGCTGGATTGCACCACCCATCTGCCCCCGCTGCCCGACAACAGCTATTACACGGTACGACCGGGACGCGATGATTTCCTCAAACAGCACATCCCCGGCTCGGCATTCGTGGATATGGACCACGACGTGGCCGACACGTCAGCCCCGTTCCATTTCATGTTGCCCTCGAGCGCCCAGTTCGCCGAAGCAATGTCCGCGCTGGGCATCAGCCACGACACGCTGGTGGTGAGCTACTCGAGCGCCAATCATTGGTGGGCAACGAGAATGTGGTGGATGCTGCGCGTATTCGGACACCAGCGCGCGGCGGTCCTCAATGGCGGGTTCCAGAAATGGCGCAAGGAAGGCCGGCCCGTCGAAAGCGGCGCTGCCGGGCCCCGCACCCGAACGCGCTTTGAACCGCGCGCGGCGCATGCGGAAATGGTCGCCACCAGGGATGACGTGCTCGCGGCTATCGGCGCCGCCGATACCTGTACCATCAATGCGCTGCGTCCCGAACAGCACAATGGCACCGGCGGCGTATATTACGGCCGCCGCGGCCATATCAAGGGCAGCATCAACCTTGCCGCGATGGCTACTGTGGACGACAACAACGTTTTCAAAAGTGTGGAGGAATTGCGCCGCATGTTCGCCGAGCCTCTGTCCAAGTCGACTGTCATTACTTATTGCGGCGGCGGCATCGCGGCATCGGCCGACACGCTGGTGCTGACGATGCTCGGGCATAGCAACGTCAAGCTCTACGATGCCTCGCTGTCCGAATGGGCGCGAGATCCGGCTTTACCCATGGAAATATGAGGAGACACGCGTGCTCAAGCAATTCAGGATCAATCCCAGGGAATTCAGTGCTCCGGTGCTGGTAACCGGCGCGGGCGGGTGCATCGGCAGTTGGGTGCTTGCCCTGATGAGCAACGCGGGGGTGCCGGTAGCAGCAATGGATCTCACCGAAGACAAGCGTCGCCCGAAATTGCTGATGGACGAAGCGGAGCTCGCCCAAGTGCGATGGTTTACCGGCGACATCGCGGACACCGCTGCTGTGAAGAACGCCGTGGAAAAAAGCGGCGCGAAGGCGATTATCCATCTGGCGGCACTGCAGGTTCCTTTCTGCAAGGCGGACCCGGTCGCCGGCGCAAGGGTGAACGTCGTGGGCACCATCAATATCTTCGAAGCTGCACGCAAGGTCGGCATCAAGCGCATCGCCTATGCCAGCTCGATCGCCGCGCACGGCGTCTTCGATCCCAACACCATGGCGACGCTCTACGGCGCCTACAAGTTCGCCAACGAACAGACTTCCCGCGTCTATGCACAGGACTGGCAGGTTCCCAGCGTCGGCCTGCGCCCCGGCGTCGTCTATGGCGTCGGCCGCGATCAGGGCATGACCTCGAAAACGACCGTGGCGATTCTCGCTGCGGCTGCCCGCAAGCCCTACACCATTCCCTTTCGCGGACCGGTTTCCTGGCTGCATGCGGGCGAGGTTGCCAGCGCGTTCATCAAGGCAGTGTCCAGGGATCGCAATGGCGCGGAGGTATTCGACATCAATGGAGTCGCCTCGACGGTCGAGCAGTCGGTAGAACTGATCAGAAAGATCGCACCAGAGGCGAAGATCGAGATTTCCGGCGATGCCCTGCCGTTTCCCATGGCGCTATCGGATCAGCCGGTCCGCAATTTTCTCGGCGACTACGGCTCGATCGCTATCGAGGATGGCATTCGCCACACCTACGAAATTTTCCAGTCCCTGCTCGCCAAGGGGCTCGTCAGCGCCGATAACCTGGCCTGAGCACGAACCCGGTTGCTGCGGAAACCCGCCTTGGGCGCGGTTCGGCGGATTTCATATGAATTTATATTTTCGTAAGATAACCATCTTGCGGTTTGACGGGTTATGCCGCGATACACATTGACGCCGTGAAACGGAATAAGGCACACTGCTTTCGCGCCACATCCGCAAGTACCTGAACGCAATCGCAGGGAAATTAAAAACAAATTCCCGCCCCGATGTCCGGGAGAGATAAGAAATCACAGGCGGTGCAGGTGGGTACTAAAATTACAAAGAACGACCACTAAAATTCCAAGGAGGAATTGAAACCATGAAGAAATCAGGCATTTTCGCCGCCCTGCTCGGCCTTTTGTGTGTGTTCGGTTCGTCCGGCGCGTTCGCCGCCGACGCGACCGTAAAGGTGTACTGGACCACCAGCGGCATGTTCGGTCCGTTCGCCATAACGGGACTGATCCCCACCGTACCCAAGGAAAAACAACGCGACATTACGATCCCGGTCAGCATGTGGATCATCGACCATCCGAAGGGCCTCGTGGTGTTCGACACCGGCAACAACGTTGCGATTACCCAGGACTGCAAGGCGTACTGGCAGCCGGGCTTGTGCGATTTCCTGAAGCCCAGCGCGAAGCGTGACGACATGATTGACATGCAGCTGAAGAAGATCGGCTATTCCGCCGACAAGGTCAAGCTCGTGGTGACTTCGCATACCCACCTCGATCACGCCGGCAATCTGAAAATGTTCCCGAACGCCATCCACGTCATCCAGAAGAAGGAGCTCTATCAAGGCTGGTTTCCGGAGAAGTTCCAGGGCCGCACCGGGGGCGCTTTCGTGATGGCTGACCTGGAAGGCACCCGCGATTACAATTTCCTCGAACTCGACGGCGACTATGACTTGTTCGGTGACGGCTCTGTCATGATCCTGAGCACCCCGGGGCACACGCTCGGACACCAGTCGATGAAGGTGAAGACCGCCGGCAGCGGCACCATCATCATCAGCCAGGACGCAGTCTGGATGCAGGAAAACCTGGACGGCTATCCTGCCGGCCTGAACTTCAGCGTGCAGGTCTACACCAATTCGTTGAACCGCCTGAAGTTCATGCGCGACATCGAAGGCACTCAACTGTTCATGGCTCACGACCAGGATCAGTACGCTGCCAAGGGCGGCCGCTGGTACAAGTAAGAAAGTCCGGTCTCCGACCGCTTTGGAAGGCCCCCTTCGGGGGGCCTTTTTGTTGCCGACAAATCTGATGAGTACTCCCACCGCTGCAATCGCCCTGGAATCGGTTTCCAAGCGCTTTGGCTCCAAGACCATCGTCCACGACCTGACATTCTCAGTCGACAAGGGCGAGATCGTCGGCTTTCTCGGGCCCAATGGCGCCGGCAAGACCACAACGATGCGCATGATCGCCGGATTTACCACGGCCTCTTCGGGACGGGTGAGGGTCGCCGGCTTTGACATGGCCACCCAGAATGAAGAGGCGGCACGCAAACTCGGTTACATGCCGGAACATCCCCCAGTCTACGATACGCTCGATGTCACGCAGTACCTGACCTTCGTTGCGCGCGTCAAAGGCGTTGGGCGCAATGAGGTGCGCTCCGAGATCGACCGCGTAGCCACGGCATGCCGGCTGGAAAGCGTGCTCAGGCGTGAAATCTACAAGCTGTCGAAGGGTTATCGCCAGCGCGTCGGTCTGGCGCAGGCGCTGCTCGGTAAACCCGAAGTCCTGTTGCTGGATGAGCCCACTGCGGGCCTGGACCCGGGGCAGATCCAGGAGACGCGCGAAGTAATCCGTTCCTTCGGCGAGCAGCATGCGGTGTTGTTGAGCACCCACATCCTGCCCGAGGTGACCCTGATCTGCCGCAGGGTCGCCATCATCAACGAAGGCCGCCTGCTCGCAATCGATTCCCCAAGCGGCCTGCAGCGCGCCGCCGAACAGACCAACCGTGTGTTGCTCACGGCAACCGCGCCCGCGGACGAACTACGATCGGAACTGCTATCCGTGACCGGTGTCACGGGATTGACCGCGCACGCTGTGCCCGGGATTCACGGCATGGTCAACGTCGAATGCCAGACCGACGCCCGCGAGGGCGTGGAAGCCGCGATCGCGCGGGCCGTCGCCGGCCGCTGGGACCTGCACCGGCTGGAACGCCAGCAACCGACGCTCGAGAATATTTTCCTGCGCTACGTTAGCCAGTCGCCGGCTCAAGAGAGATCGCCGGCATGAATCGTGTAATTGCCGTCTACAAGAAAGAACTGCTGACCTACTTCAGGTCGCCGATCGCCTACTTCGTGGTTGCCGTGTTCCTGGTGGGCACGGGCTACTTCTTCACCTACAACATGTTTCTCTCGGGCAGCGCCTCGATGGACGAGACGTTCCGCAACATGGGCATCCTGATCCTGACCCTGCTTCCGCTGGTGTCGATGCGGCTGTTTTCGGGCGAAACCAGCGGGCGCACCATGGAACTGCTGATGACGCTGCCGCTCAAGACCTGGGAGATCGTACTCGGGAAGTTCCTCGGCGCCGTGACGATCCTGCTGCTGATGACGGCCGGCACATTCATCGACCTGGTGCCGCTGTACCTGTTCGGTAATCCCCAAACCACCACGATCATCGCCGGCTACACCGGCTTCATTCTGCTGGGCATGGCCTGCCTTGCGGTGGGCCAGCTGTTCTCCGCCCTGACGCAGAACCAGATCGTCGCCGCCCTGATCGCGGTGCCGGTCCTGCTGAGCTTCTGGTTCATCGGACATCTGCAGACTTTCCAGGTTTCCAGCACATTGCGCGGTCTGTTCGCCTACCTTTCGTTTGCGCTTCACTATGCGGATTTCGTCCAGGGACTGATACGCAGCGAGGCCGTGCTGTTCTACGTGATCGTCAGCGCCATCGCACTGACGTTGAATGCCGGCTTCCTGCAATGGCGACGCTGAAATGGACAAATTCTTCCGTTCCGGTCTGATTCTCATCGCGGGCGTTGCGCTGCTGGCGCTCGCCGGCGCAATTCACGCAATCCTGCTCGAAGGCAAGCTCGCGACCCTGCTGATCGGCGCTGCCGGCGTTGCACTCGTCGCATGGGGCGCCTACGCCTTGCGCGCCGAATTCGCCGCTCTGGTGCGGCAGCGGCGCGGCGAAATCGTGCTCTATACCCTGGGACTGGTGAGCGTGTTTTGCGCGATCGCTTACCTGTCGGTCCAGTTCCCGGCGCGCCTCGACATGACCGAGGAAGGCAAATACTCGCTTTCGGAGCAGACCGTCACCATGCTCAAGCGGCTGGAAAAGCCGGTGCACATCACCTTTTTCCACGATCCGCTGATGCGCGAGACGGTGGAACTCTACGAGCTGATGGCCCGGCAGACCGACAAGCTCACGCTCGAGTTCTTCGACCCCATGCTCAATCCCGCGCAGGCGCGGATGCGCGGGGTGCAATTCGCCGGCACGTCCCTCCTCGACAGCGAGGGCCGCAAGATGCAGTTCAACGGCTCCAGTGAAACGGAAATCGCCAATGCCATCCTGCGCATCTCGCTGGGCGTAACGCAGAGAGTCTGTTTTCTCGACGGACATCGCGAGCCCGATCCCTTCAGCATGGAGTCGCACGATCATATGGAAGGCACGGCCGGCCATACTCACGGCCTGGGATCCGTCTACGTGATGCACCAGCAGCATGGCATGGCCAAGGCCCGCAGTGCCCTGGAAACGCTGAATTACACGGCGGAAAAGATCTCGCTTTCCCAAAGCAGTTCGGCAGAAACGCTCACCAAGTGCTCGCTGCTGGTCATCGCCGGCCCGAAGCTTGTCCTGCTACCGGTGGAGGTCTCGACGATCCAGCGCTACCTCGCCGCCGGCGGCAACGCGTTCTTTCTGCTCGATCCCTTCGTGCGCACCGGCCTCGAGCCTGTCCTGCTCGAATACGGAATCGTCGTCGAAGACGATATCGTGATCGACGAGTCCAGCCATTTCTGGGCCGATCCGTCTGCTCCCGCCGTCACCGATTACAACTATCATCCGATCGCCCAGGATCTTCCGCTGACCTTCTTCCCGGGCACCCGGTCCTTTGCTCCGACGCCGCAGCGGGTTCCCCGGACCGATGTCATCCCGCTGGCCAACTCCTCAAAACAGAGTTACGGACAAACCGATCCCAAACGAGCCAGCTTCGAAAAGAGCAAGGATCTTCCCGGACCGCTGACGCTGATGGCCGTGGCCGTACGCCGCCCGATTCCGCCCGGCGAGACACCGTATCTCACGCCCGAAGCGGAGAAAGCCGCGGCAAAGCCCGGCAAAGACTCGACCGTTCCGGTGACCGGTCGCTCCCGCATCGCCGTCGTGGGCGACTCGGACTTCGCCACCAATTCGTTCTTCCACATCATGGGCAACGGCAAGCTGTTCCTGAACACGGTGAACTACCTGGCCTCCAAGGAAAACCTGATCGGGCTGGAGCCGCGCGCGCGCGATGCGCCGCGGGTCAATCTGACCAATCGCCAGATGAAGGGTACTTTCTTCCTCGCAGTCATTCTGATCCCCGCGCTGCTGGCTGCGATCGGCGTCGCGGTCTGGTGGAAACAGCGGTGAGCGGCGGCGGCATTCGGCGGCGCGTGCTGATTGTCTGGCTGCTTCTGGCTGCGCTCATTGCCGGAATCGGCGTCCTCGAATTCAGGAAGCGATCGCGCCTTCCGGAAAGCGTGGCCGAACACGTGGCCGGCGCCGAAGGCTCGCGACTGCTGCTTCCTGCCGCCGTCGCAGACCTGGGTGCGATCGAGATCGGCCATGCGGGCACCCTGCATCGCTTTGAGCGCGATGGGACCGGTGCCTGGTTCTATCACGGCATCCATGCCAGCGCGCAGGCTGCCCACGCGCACCAGACCGACCCGGCCCAGGCGCAGGCCATCGACAAGGCGTTCGGCGCACTGGGACGCACGCGCATGGAACGCCAGCTCAAGCTCGACGTGCAGTCGGGGGCCTACGGCCTCACCTCGCCGCAGATGATCATTCTGGTCTATGGCAAGGGCAATGCGCAGCCGCTCGCGCAGTACGCCGTCGGCGACGTCGCGCCGGATGGGTTGAGCCGCTACGTCCTTCCGGTTGGGGGCGCCTTCGTGGTAACCATCGCCGATTATCAGATCACCAATCTGCTGGACCTCATCCAGGCGGTCGGCGGCAGCAATGCGCCGACGCGCAGGATCGAGATCGAGAAACCCCGCTGACGCCGGCATTGCCGACGCGCCGGTGCGGCAGGTAAACTTCGCCGCCCCACGCAGCGCAATCCCTGTCAACGATGACCGATACCAAGACGACTTCCGCCGCCCGGAAATCTTTCCGCTCGATAATCGCCAGACAGACGGCGATGGCGTTCGTACTGCTCCTGCTGCTCGGATCGGCCGGCCTGACCGATGCACACACGGGTGGCATGACAGGGTTCGCGACGATCACCATCAGCGAAAAGTCTGTGCGCTACAGCCTGACGCTGTCAGACGTTGCGCCCGGCCCCCTGGCCGAGCAGATGCGCCTCGGCCAATCGGGCGTCGCTCCGGATTACCGGCCGCTCATCACCGCCATCAGCGAAAAAATCCATCTGACCAGCGACGGCGCGACCTGCGCAGCCGCCGAAAGTCGAATCGTGCCACCGTCCGCGGCCTTGATCAGCATCACCGGAACCGTGGATTTCAACTGTCCCGGCCAGATCCGCAAACTAGCTATTCGCGACGACATGTCGGAAGCCCTTGGCAGCAACCAGCACACGCTGGCGCTCATCATCTGGTCCGGGGGCAGCCAGCAGTTTGCGTTCGGCGCGGATGCGCGCGAGACCAGCGTGGCAGTCACGAAGGAAGCCCACGCCTCACGCGGCGCCGGCAGCTTCTTTCCGCTGGGCATCGAACACATCCTGACCGGCTACGATCACCTGCTGTTCCTGCTGGCGCTGATGTTGCGCGGGGGCGGATTGTGGTCGTTGCTGAAGATCATCACCGCCTTCACTGTCGCCCACAGCATCACGCTGGCACTTGCCGCGCTGGACCTGGTTGTGCTTCCCAGCGCGCTGGTCGAATCAGTAATCGCGCTTTCCATCGCCTACGTCGCATTGGAAAACCTGCTGCCGCGCTATGCGGTATCCCGCCGCTGGGCGGTGAGCTTCCTGTTCGGCCTGATGCACGGCTTCGGCTTTTCGTCGGTGCTGCGCGAGATCGGATTGCCGAAGGAAAACCTGCTGCTGTCGCTGCTGAACTTCAACCTCGGCGTGGAAGTGGGCCAGTTGACGGTGGTGCTGCTGGTCGGTCCCATCCTGATGCGACTGAAGTCGAAGCCGTGGGAACCGCGCATGGTCGCGACCGTCTCGGCCGTAATTCTGGCGGTGGGATTGGTCTTGTTCGTCGACCGCGCGTTTTTTGGCGGATAGGTCGATGTAAAGCGGGATAAGGATCTCACGATCCGCGACGCGCTTCTTCAACGATGGCATCGAACAGTTTCTGCTGCAGGGGATCGCTGGCGGCTGTGAGTTCCGGGTGCCACTGCACGGCGATCAGCCAGGGATGGGAAGTCAGCTCAATCGCCTCGATGGTACCGTCCGGCGCATGGCCCACCGCTTCGAATCCTTCCGCCACACCGCGCAGCGCCTGGTGATGCCACGACGCGGCCTCGAATTCCTCGCGCCCGAAAATTTTTACCAGACGGGACCCGGCTTTGAGGCGGATGCCGTGCGCGATCGGTTCACGGGGTGGCGCCCGGTGCAACACCGCTTCGCCGACCTCATCGGGAATATGCTCGATGAGTCTGCCGCCACCGGCGACGTTCAGGATTTGTGCGCCACGGCAAATTCCCAATGTCGGCAAGCCGGATTCCATGACCCAGCCGGCAAGGTCGACTTCCAGCGTATCGCGTTCGAGATCGATGCCATAGTTGGTCTCATGGCGTCTCCCGCCATAGCGTTCAGGGTCGATGTCGCCACCGCCGGTCAGGATCAGCGCATCAAGAGTGCCGGCCACAGTTTTCCAGCGCGATTCGCCCGGGGCAATCAGGATGGGTATGCCGCCTGCACGACGCACCGCATCGATGTACTCGGCTGGCAGTGTGAAGCGATTGTCGGCATTTCGGCCATAGGTAGTCAGTCCGATCAGGGGATGCTGGCGTCGCGGCATGCTTGATTATCCGGCTTGCGGTTTGATTCGCCGGGATTCTAAACCCACCCCGGGTTGCCTGGTGTTTCCTTATCCACCATACTGGCCCCCGACGGCATAGGTCGAAGGCACCAACCCGCTGTCATGAATTGCGGTGCAGTACCGCTCGCGCATGTTATGGCAAAGGCCGACGCAGCCGCAGCAGCCGGCCCCGGATCCACCCACTATCGAAGGAGGGATGCGATGGCGCAAGAGAAACAGTACGAGCAAACGAAGGAACACCAGGATGATCTGAAAACCTTGCACGGGATGGGCTATGCACAGGAACTGTCCAGACGCATGGGCCCCTTCCAGAATTTCGCGATTTCTTTTTCGATCATCTGCATCCTTGCCGGCGGCATCACCGCGTTCCCGCTTTCACTCAGCGCCGCCGGCGGCGCCTCGGTCGGCTACGGCTGGCCGCTCGCCTGCGGGTTCGCGCTGCTGGTGGCGGCAGCGATGGGGCAGATCGCCTCTGCCTATCCGACCGCGGGCGGCATCTACCACTGGGCTTCGCTGCTGGGTGGTCGTGGCTATGGCTGGGCGGCGGCCTGGTTCAACCTGCTTGGCCTGTTGTTCGTGGTGTCGTCGGTCAATTTCGGCGTGTTCCTGCTGTTCC
>Ga0315283_10005533_pt1 | contig 11168 bp, 7 predicted proteins | sample YL17G09_0_MG_FD_204541 | JGI IMG/M metagenome (GOLD analysis project Ga0315283, IMG submission 204541) | Sediment microbial communities from Yellowstone Lake, YNP, Wyoming, USA - YL17G09_0 | ecosystem: Environmental > Aquatic > Freshwater > Lake > Sediment | place: USA: Wyoming | collected...
ATGATCGGCGTCCCCGGCGAAACCCCCGCGTCCGTGGAGCGCTCGCTCGAAACCGCGCTCGGCCTCGAGCCGGATCATGTTTCCCTCTATATCCTCGAGAACGTCGAGGGACTGCCGTTCGAGGAGGTCCTCGTCCGCCATCCCGTCGACGAGGACGCGGTCGTCGACGCCTACGACAGGATCCGGAACGCGCTCGAGGCGGCCGGCCTGAGCCAGTACGAGATCTCGAACTTCGCCCGGCCGGGGAAGGAGTGCCGCCACAACCTGAAATACTGGCGTTATGAGCCGTTCGTCGGCCTGGGCCCTTCGGCCTGTTCGCACACAGGGGGCCGACGGTGGTGCAATAAGGCCTCCCTCGAGGAATGGGCCGGGGCGCTGGGCCGCGGCGAAACGGTCCGGGAAGACGTCGTCGAGCTCGGCCCCGTCCTGGCCGCCCGGGAAGCCCTTATTTTCGGCCTGAGGCTCGTCGAGGGGGTCGACCTTGGCGCGTTCGCCGAGAGGTTCAAGGTCGACGTCATGGCCCTTTTCGGCCGGGAGGCCGGGGAACTCGTCGGAGAAGGCCTGCTCATTCGGGAGGGGGATCGTCTGCGGATCCCGGCCGACAAGTTCCTCGTTTCGAATGCCGTCCTCTCTCGGTTCGCCTAGCTTCGGGGCCGAATTGCTTTTCGGCGGCAACCGACATAAAATCTGTTTTCATTCCCGCACGAAGGAGTCCCGATGAAAACGAAAAGGCTGACCATCCTTGTGACTTTTCTATTGGCCCTGACGAGCCTGTCCTTCGGGCCCCAGGAAGCCCGCGTCCTCCGCTTCCCGGCGGTCTCGGCGGACCAGATCGTCTTCAGTTATGCCGGCGACCTGTACACGGTGCCACTCGCCGGAGGCGTGGCCCGCAAGCTGACCTCGTTCGCCGAGGGCTACGAGGCGTTCGCCCGGTTTTCGCCCGACGGCACGTCCATCGCCTTCACCGGCGAGTACGACGGCAACCGCGAGGTCTATCTCATCCCGGCCGAAGGCGGTGTGCCGAAACGGCTGACCTACACGCCTTCGCTCGGCCGCGACGACATCTCGGACCGGATGGGGCCGAACAACCTGGTCATGGGCTGGACGCACGATGGGAAGCATATCGTCTTCCGCTCCCGGATGGCCGAATGGAACGACTTCAACGGCCAGCTCTACTTGGCCGGCAAGGACGGCGGGACGCCGGAGCGGCTGCCGCTGCCGCGGGGCGGTTTCTGCTCCTACTCGCCCGACGATAAGAAGCTGGCCTATAACCGCATCTTCCGCGAATTCAGGACCTGGAAGCGCTACCGGGGCGGCATGGCTGACGATATCTGGATCTACGATTTCGCTTCGAAGAAAGTCGAGAACATCACCGCCAATCCAGCCCTGGACATCATCCCCATGTGGAGCGGCGACAAGGTTTATTTTCTGTCCGACCGCGATGAGAACAAGCGGATGAACCTCTACGTCCACGACCTCGCCTCCAAGGAGACGAGGAAGCTGACGAACTTCGCCGAGTTCGACATCAAGTTCCCGTCCCTGGGCCCCAAGCACATCGTCTTCGAGAACGGCGGGTACCTCTACACGTTCGAACTGGCCGCGGAAAAGACGGCCAAAGTCCCCGTCGTCGTCGCCGACGACATGGTCTCCGGGAGGGCCAAGGTCGTCAAGGTCAACGAACGAGTGACCAATTTCGAGATCGGCCCGGACGGCAAGCGGGCCCTCTTCGGCGCCCGGGGCGAGATCTTCACCGTCCCCGCCCAGCACGGCAACACCCGGAACCTGACCGGGACGCCCGGCATCCACGAGCGCAACGCCAAGTGGTCTCCCGATGGCAAGGCCATCGCCTTCATCTCCGACCGCAGCGGCATGGAGGAGATCTGGCTCATGAACCAGGACGGCAGCGGCTCGCCGCAGCAGCTCACCTCCGGCGGCGACACCTACAAGTACGAGATCCGCTGGTCGCCCGACGGAACGAAGATCCTCTGGAACGACAAGATGCAGCGGCTCTGCTATGTCGACCTCGCGACCAAGGCGGTCACCCTCGCGGCCCAGGCCGAGTCCGGCGAGATCGTCCAGTTCGCTTGGTCCCCCGACAGCCGCTGGGTCGCCTACGGCAAGCCCGAGACCGAGGGCATGAACCGGGTCTATATCTATTCGCTCGACGCGAAAAAAACCTTCGCGGCGACGGACGTCTGGTACAACTCCGGCGACCCGTCCTTCAGCCCCGACGGAAAGTACCTTTTCTTCGTCTCGGATAGGGACTTCAACCCGGTCTACAGCTCGACCGAATGGAACCACGCCTATCTGGCCATGTCCCGGGTCTATTTCGTGCCCCTGTCCAAGGACTTGAAGTCGCCCTTCGAGCCGAAAAGCGACGAGGTTGCGGTCAAGGCTGATCAGGGCGCGAAAACCGCCGGGGCGGGGAAACCGGCGAAGGACGATAAGAAACCCGCGGAAAAGAAAGAGGCCGAAGGAGTCCCGCCGGTTAAGGTCGACCCGGAAGGCCTCATGGACCGGACGATCGCCCTGCCCGTCGAGACGGCCAACTACGGCGGGATCAACGCCGTCGGCGATTCCGTTTACTACGGCCGGCAAAAGGACATGGAACAGGCCCCGTCCCTGATGCTCTACGACCTGGCCGAACTTAAGGAGAAGGACCTGGGCAAGGTCGGCGGCTACGAGATCTCGGCCGACAAGAAAAAGATGCTCGTCGCCAAAGACGGCTCTTTCGCCATCATCGACTTGCCCAAGGGTCCGGTCACTCTCGAGACCAAGCTCGACCTCTCGGGGATGGAGATGACGCTCGACCTCCGCCAGGAGTGGGACCAGATCTACGAGGAGTGCGGACGGCAGATGAAGGAGTTCTTCTACGCCCCGAACATGCACGGCGTTGACTGGGACGCGCTCCGTCTCCGCTACAAGCCGCTGGCCGCGGCCGTCAACCACCGGGCGGACCTGACCTACGTCATCGGCGAGCTCATCGGCGAGCTCAGCGCCGGGCACACCTACGTCGGCGGCGGCGAACTGCCCGTCGCTAAAAAGGTCAAGGTGGGGATGCTCGGCGCGAAATTCGAGCGCGACGCCGCGACGGGCTTTTACCGGATCGTCAGGATCCTCAAGGGTCAAAACTGGAACCGGGCCCTGCGCTCGCCCCTGACCGAGGTCGGCGTCAACGTCCGGGAAGGGGAGTACCTCCTCGCCATCAACGGCCGGCCGCTCGGCATGCTCGCCGACATGTACGAGGCCCTCTATAACACGGTCGGAAAACAGGTCACGCTCAAGGTCGGCCCGGCGCCCGACGAGAAGTCCGGCCGGGAGGTCGTCGTCGTCCCCATCGAGACGGAGAACGCCCTCTATTACTACGACTGGGTGGAGGGCAACATCGCCAAGGTCGACAAGGCCACCGGGGACAAAGTGGGCTACATCCACATCCCGAATATGGGCGTCGACGGCCTGAACGAGTTCGTCAAGCACTTCTACCCCCAGCTTCGCAAGAAGGCCCTGATCATCGACGTCCGCGGCAACGGCGGCGGGAACGTCTCGGCCATGGTCATCGACCGCCTGGTCCGGGAGATGGTCATGGTCGGGATGGCCCGGAACGCGGTCGGCGCCCCGGACCCCGGCGCCGCCTTCCTTGGGCCCAAGGTCTGCCTGGCCGACGAGTTCTCGGCTTCGGACGGGGACATTTTTCCCTACAGGTTCAAAACCCTGAAGCTCGGCAAGGTCATCGGCAAGCGGACGTGGGGCGGCGTCGTCGGCATCCGCGGCACGCTGCCCCTGCTCGACGGCGGCGCGCTCAACAAGCCGGAATTCGCGCCCTACAGTCCGGACGGGAAGGGTTGGATCATCGAGGGCGTCGGCGTCGAGCCCGACATCGTCGTCGACAACGACCCGGCCCGGGAATTCGCGGGCATCGACGACCAGCTCAACAAGGCCATCGAAGTGATCCTGGAAGAGCTGAAAACGAAGGGACGGGAGATTCCGCCGATCCCGCCGTACCCGATCAAGAAATAGGGGAGATTGGGGGTAATGCCGAAGGGGGGACTCGAACCCCCAATCCCTTGCGGGAACTAACCCCTCAAGCTAGCGTGTCTGCCAATTCCACCACTTCGGCAATTATTTCTTCTCGGCCGGCGTCCCCGCAGCTGGGGGCTTCTGAGGTACGGTCTTCTCGGCGGGCTGGACCGCCTTCTCGTCGGTCGCGGTCTTGTCCGCGGGCTTGGCCGCAGGCGGGGCGGACTTTTCGGGGGCCGTCGCTGGGGCCTTCTCTCCGCCGACGACGGAGGACCCCTGCCGGCCGGATATGATCCAAAGGCCGAGCGAGGTCAGCATAAAGAGGATCGCCGCGGCGGTTGTCACCTTCGAGAGCAGGGAGGCGGACCCGCGGCCCCCGAAAGCGGTCTGACTGCCGCCTCCTCCGAAGGCCCCGGCCAGGTCCGCGGCCTTGCCCGACTGCAGGAGGACCGCGAAGATCAAGATCAGACAAACGATGATGTGCAGGATGATAATTAAAGCGCTCACTTCTCTTCCCCGTAGGCGCGGAGGGCCTCCCCGGCGATGCCGACGAAATCGGCGGCGTCGAGGGACGCTCCTCCGACCAGAAATCCGTCGATGTTCTTTTCTTTGAACAGCGGATAAGAATTGGCCGGCTTGACGGAGCCGCCGTAGAGAATTATAGCACAGGTGGCCCTGTCATTTCCATAGTTTTCCCGGAGACGCCTCCGGATGTGGGCGTGGACCTCCTCGGCCTGGCCCGGTGAGGCGGTTTTTCCCGTGCCGATGGCCCAGACGGGCTCGTAAGCGAGGACGATCTCCCCCATTTCAGCGGGGGAGAGGCCGCGGAGGCCGGCCAAAAGCTGGGCGTCGATCCGCTCGGTCGTCCGGCCGCTCTCCCGCTCCTCGAGGACTTCCCCGACGCAGACGATGGGCGAGAGGCCCGAGCGCAAGGCGGCGCGGACCTTCCGGTTGACCGTTTCGTCGGTCTCCCCGAAATACTGCCTCCTCTCGGAATGACCGACGAGGACGTGCGCGCAGCCGGCCTCCTTGAGCATGGGGGCCGAGACCTCGCCCGTGTAGGCCCCCTTGTCCTCCCAGAAGAGGTCTTGGGCGCCGAGCCGGACGTCCGAGCCGGCGAGGACCGCCCGGACTTCAGCAAGGGCCGTGAACGGGGGGATGAGGACGATGCGGCTTTCCGGCAGGCCGGGCATTGCCGTGGCCACCTTTTGAGCGAGCGCCCGGGCTTCCGGGCGCGTCAGGTGCATCTTCCAGTTGCCCGCGACGAAGGGACCTTGCCCACTGCCGGCCATCTAGTTTTCCAGGGCGGTTATCCCGGGGAGGGTTTCGTAGGCGATGTACTCGAGGGAGGCGCCGCCGCCCGTCGAGATGTGACTGATCTTGTCCGTGACGCCGGCCTTCTTCACCGCCGCGACGGAATCGCCGCCCCCGACGATGGAGACCGCGCTGGACTCGGCGACGGCCTTGGCGATGCCGATCGTGCCCTGGGCGAACTCCTCGATCTCGAAGATGCCCATCGGGCCGTTCCAAAAGATCGTCTTGGCCCCGGCGATGATGGCCGCATAGGAGGCGACCGTGCTGGGGCCGATGTCGACGCCCATCATGTCTTCGGGGAAGGGGAGGGATTCCACGGTCTGGGTCACGGCCCCGGCCTCGGCGGACCTGGCCAGGACATGATCTAGCGGAAGATGAAAACTGCCGCTCTTCGTCCTGGACTTCTCCAGGATGACCAGGGCGATCTCCCCCTGGTCGTCCTCGACCAGGGATTTTCCAACGCCCAGGCCCTGAGCCTTCAGGAAGGTGTAAGCCATGGCCCCGCCGATGAGGATGTGGTCGGCCTTGCCGAGCAGGCTTTCGATGATCTCGATCTTGTCCGAGACCTTGGCTCCCCCGAGGATAGCGACGTAGGGTTTCTCGGGCGCATGGATAGCCTTTTTCAAGTAGTCGACCTCTTTCTTCATCAGGTAGCCGGCGGCTTTGGCCGGGACGAATCCGGCGATGCCGACGATGGAGGCGTGGGCCCGGTGGCTCGAGCCGAAGGCGTCGTTGACGAAGATGTCGATATCCTCGGCGAGCTTCCTGGCGAACTCGGGGTCGTTCTTCTCTTCTTCCTTGTAGAAGCGGACGTTCTCGAGCAGGAGCGCCTCGCCTTCGCCGAGGCCGCGCTTGAGGCGGGCGACCTCGTCGCCGACGACGTCGGGGGCCATGACCACCTTGTTGGGGATGAGCTCGGCCAGCCGTTTCGCGGCCGGCTTGAGGCTCATCTTCGGGTCGGCCTTGCCCTTCGGTCGCCCCATGTGGGACGCGACGACGAGCCGGGCGCCGTGGTCCAGCAGATAGCGGATGGTGGGCAGGGAAGCCCTGATTCGGGTGTCGTCCCGGATGCCGCCGTTTTCGTCCAGGGGGACGTTGAAGTCGACGCGCAGGAAAACGCGTTTTCCCTTGACGTCCAGGTCGGTGATTAAATTCATGTCTATCTCACTTGGAGATGAACTTGGCCAGGTCGACGAGCCGGCAGGAGTAACCCCACTCGTTGTCGTACCAGGCGATGACCTTGGCCAGGTTGCCGTCGATGACCTTGGTCGAGAGCAGGTCGACAATGCCCGAACGGGGGTCGCCCATGAAGTCCACGGAGACAAGGGGCTCGTCCGTGACGCCGAGGATGCCCTTGAGCGGGCCTTCGGCGGCGCTCTTGAACGCGGCGTTGATCTCCTCGGCCGTCGTCGTCTTCTTGAGGACGGCGACGAAGTCGACGAGGGACACGTTGGGGGTCGGGACGCGGACGGAGAAGCCGTCGATCCGGCCCTTGAGCTCGGGCATGACCAGACCCACGGCCTTGGCCGCGCCGGTCGTCGTCGGGATCTGGGAAATGGCCGCGGCCCGGGCCCGGCGCAAGTCCTTGTGGGGCGCGTCGAGGATCTTCTGGTCGTTGGTGTAGGAATGGATGGTCGTCATGAAGCCCTTCTCGACGCCGAAAGTCTCATGGAGGACCTTGACGATGGGAGCCAGGCAGTTCGTCGTGCACGAGGCGTTGGAGATGACGTGGTGTTTCGCCGGGTCGTAGCTCTTCTCGTTGACGCCCAGGACGAGCGTGATGTCCGGGTCGGTGGCCGGCGCGGAGACGATGACCTTCGCGGCGCCGCCCTTCTCGATGTGCTGGACGATGTCCGGGCGCTTGGTGTACTTTCCGGTCGACTCGATGACGACAGAGACGCCGAGGTCCTTCCAGGGGAGCTTCCCGACCTCTTTTTCGGCCAGGACACGGATCTTCTTGCCGTTGACGAAGACAGCGTCCTCGGTCGCTTGGACGTCGGCCTTGAAGGCGCCCAGGACCGAGTCGTACTTGAGCAGATGGGCCAAGGTCCTGGCGTCGGTGATGTCGTTGACCGCGACGTATTCGATGTCCGGGTCGTTCCAGGACGCCCGAAGCATGTTCCGGCCTATTCGTCCGAAACCGTTTATACCTATCCTGATGGCCATGAAAACCTCCTCATGTTTTCGGGAGAAAGTGATCTAAAAAATAACACAAACGGCGCTTGTATTCAAGGCCGCGCCGGGCGGCCGTGCCGCGGCTTATTTCGAGGGCCCGGACGGCTTGTCCGGCTCGCCGCTTTTCTTCCTCCGCTTTTGTTCGTACATGAGGAGGTCGGCGCGGCTCAGCATCTCCTCGACCGTCGCCAGGTGTTCCGGCTCGCAGGTGCATACGCCCACGCTGACGGATAGGCTGAAACCGGCCTCGGCCGAGGACCGCGAGTTGAAGAGGTCGAGCTTCTCCTGGAGCCGCGATGTAAGGATGTCGACGTTCATACTGGTCGCCTCCATGGCCAGGACGGAGAACTCGTCCCCCCCCAGCCGGCCGACGATGTCGGCCTCGCGGAAGCTCTTTTTCAGGATGAAGGCGATCTCGACGAGGGCCCGGTCGCCCATATTGTGCCCGCCGGTATCGTTGATTTTTTTCAGGTTGTCCACGTCGAGGTAGAGCAGGGCCACTTGCTTTTTAAGGCGGTTGGCGGTCTTGAGCTGCTGCTCGGCCAAGGTCATGAAGCCGCGGCGATTGTAGAGGGTCGTCAGCTCGTCCCGTAGGGACAGGGCTAAGATCTCCTCCTCCATGTGTTTCCGGTCTGTAATATCCGTCAGGACGGCCATCGTCCCGCCGAACCGGGCGCCTTGGACACGCGGCCCGCCGCTGACGAGGAACGTGCGGCGGGTGCCGTCCTTGTGCAGGAAAACGAGCTCGTAGCGGCCGGAAACGCCTTTGGAGCGCTTCTCGTCCGCCCGGCGGACGATGGCGTGCTGGTCCTTGGGGACGAACGAGAGGACTTCCCTGTCGATCATCTCCGACGGCGTGATGCCCAGCATGAGCGCCGCGGCCTGGTTGACGAACGTGAACCTGCCTTCGGAGTTGGTCAGGACGAGGCCTTCGGTCATGGTCTGGACGGTGCTGTCGCTGAACTTGCGAAGCTGCTCGATCTCCTCCTCCGAGCGCATCCTCTGGGTGATGTCCTTGAGGATGCCGATGATGCCGCCGATCGTCCCGTCGGGCCGCTGATATGTCGTCTTGATGAAGATGACGTGGTGCTCGCCGTCCCAGGCCTGCAAAGGGGCCTCGTAGACCTGGTGGCCGGGTTTTTCGAGGAGAGACTGATCGTGTTCCTGGTGTTTCCGGACGATGTCCGCCGGGGCGACATCGCCGATGGTTTTTCCGATAATATTGTTCTTGGACAGCCCGAGCAGTTTCTCAAAAGCCGAATTGGTGCCCCGGTAGAGCCCCCGGGTGTCCTTGAAGAAGGCCGGGTTGGGCATGATGTCGATCATGAGCTGGATGAACTCGTCCATGTTCCTGTTCGCCTGGTCCCACTTGGCCCGCTCGGCGGCGTCTTGGGCGGCCAGGGTCTTACGCCAGAACAGGCAGAGGAGGGCGCCGCAGACCAGGATGAAGACACCGGCGATGGCCAACATGAGGCCGGGGAGGGCGATCAACGTCGCCGGAAAGCCGGCCGCCAACAGGACGAAGATGGCGACGAGCTGCCAGGGAATTTTTCGAGATGGAGAGCGAGGCTTCTGGGAGTTGGTCAAATCGAAACTTTCATTCTACCTTTTTGATCGAGATGAATAGTTGATTCACCGTATTTCCTAACACAAGACCCGAGCGAATGTCAATATATTGAGGAGGAGTCCTCCGGACGGCACTATTAGTTGGGGCCGGCCAGCAAGCCTCATTTCTAAATGAATGTCGGATGTCCCCGCAATATGCTAAAATTGCGGCCATGAAGATATTGACTGCGCGGGAAATGAAGGAGATCGACCGGATCGCGATCGAGGAGATCGGCATCCCGGGGACGGTGCTCATGGAGAATGCCGGCCTGCGGATCGTCAGGGCGCTCAAGGGACGGTTCCCGAAGCCCGAGGATGAGACGATCGTCATCGTGGCCGGGAAAGGCAACAACGGAGGGGACGGACTCGTGGTCGCCCGCCACCTTTTTAATTCCGGGGTCCAACCCGAGGTCCTTCTCCTCGCGGCGAAGGAAGAGGTCAAGGGCGATGCCGCGGTTAACCTGGCCGTCGTCCTCAAGCTCGGCATTCCGGTGATCGAGATCCGCACCCCCGCCGACTGGAAAAAGGCCCGGGTCAAGATCTTTCACGCCACCGTCATCGTCGACGCACTGTTCGGGACGGGCCTCCTCAAACCGCTCGACGGGCTCTTCGCCCCGGCCGTCGAGGACATGAATAAGTCCGCCGCTTTCAAGGTTGCTGTCGATATCCCCTCAGGGCTCTCCTCGGACACCTTCGAGTTGATCGGGCCTTGCGTCAAGGCGGACCTGACGGTCGTGCTCGCCGCCCCCAAGATCGCCCACATTTTCCCGCCGGCGGCCGGATGCGTCGGCGATCTCGTCGTCGCCCCCATCGGCGTTCCGCCCTTTCTTTTCGATAGGCCGGAGCTAAAGCTCGAGCTCGTCGAGGGAATAATGGTCCTGCCGTTTTTTAAGAAAAGACAGAAAGACACGCACAAAGGTTCCTATGGTCACGTCCTCGTTGTCGCCGGCTCGGTCGGGAAGACGGGAGCGGCGGCGCTCGCGGGCAAAGCCGCGCTGCGGATGGGCGCGGGTTTGGTCACGGTGGCCACAGCCGAAAGCGCCCTTCCGGTCGTCGCCCGGTCCATGGCCGAGCTCATGACCGAGCCGCTCGCGGAAACGCCCGAGAAAACGATAGCCACGGAGGCCTTGCCCCGAGCGCTCGTTCTCCTCAGGGGGAAAAACGCCGTACTTCTCGGGCCCGGGATTTCCACCCATTTGTCGACCGCCGGGTTCATCCACGGCCTTCTTCCCAAGATCAGGATCCCGGCCGTCATCGACGCCGACGGGCTAAACATCATCGCTGCGAAGCCGGAGATCCTGCGCCGCCTATCGGCGCCAGCCGTCCTCACGCCGCATCCCGGGGAGTTCGCCCGGCTCGTCGGACGGTCCGCCGCCGAGGTCCTCAAACACCGCCTCGAGCTCGTTCCCGAATTCGCCGCGAAATACGGCGTCACGGTCGTCCTCAAGGGATATCGGACGCTCATCGCGGCCTCAGACGGCCGCGTTTTCGTCAACCCGACGGGGAACCCGGGCATGGCCACGGGGGGGACGGGGGACGTTCTCGGCGGCATCATCGCCGCCCAGGTCATCCAGGAAAAAGACTTCCTCGGAGCTGTCCTCTCGGCTGTTTTCGTTCACGGACTGGCCGGGGACATCGCCGCCGAAAGGATGGGCGAGAAATCGCTCATCGCCGGCGATATCATCCGCTTCCTGCCGCCGGCCTTGAAGGCGCTTTCGGGGGAGTGAGCGGGATGACCGGCAAGAAGGCCGAACCCCGGGCACGCGCCGAGGTCTTCACGACGCGCTCCGAGGAGGAGACGTTCCGCCTGGCCAGGGAACTGGCCTCGGGGTTCAAGGGAAAGGAGATCGTCCTGATGACGGGCGAGCTCGGCGCGGGGAAAACCGTCTTCGCCAAAGGAATCGCCGCCGGCGTGGGAGTCACGGACACAAACCGGGTGTCGAGCCCTTCGTTCACTCTGGTCAATATCTACGAGGGGAAGCACCGCGTCTTCCACATCGACCTCTACCGCCTCGAGCGCGAGGCCGAGATCCTCGACCTCGGCTGGGAGGATTTTC
>Ga0315283_10005537_pt1 | contig 11164 bp, 6 predicted proteins | sample YL17G09_0_MG_FD_204541 | JGI IMG/M metagenome (GOLD analysis project Ga0315283, IMG submission 204541) | Sediment microbial communities from Yellowstone Lake, YNP, Wyoming, USA - YL17G09_0 | ecosystem: Environmental > Aquatic > Freshwater > Lake > Sediment | place: USA: Wyoming | collected...
ACTTCGATCCCCGTCATTGGTATCGACCCGACGATCGTCGCGTATGGATCCGGGCACGGCAGGCCACCAACGCGGCTCTCGAAGCGACCGCACGATCTGTGAGTTGGTGCGCCGGACTGGTCATGTCGTTCATTGTGAACCATGGCGGGGACGGAACGTGGGCGCCCTCGCGGCCGAACGTCACCCCCGACGGCGGATCGTCATCTTGTTCGCAGGCGGGTGACGGAGTCTACGCTTGCTGAATGACGCGCCTTGTCCAGAGTGCCTCGTGCGAGTGTCGACCTTGAATGGTCGCTGGGTATGACATATTCTCATACCCGGAGGTGCATCGTGGGACGTTCGAAGATCGCCATCACGATCGATGAGAAGACGCTCGACGCCCTCGACCGGCTGGTATCCGAGCGCCGCTTTCCCAACCGCAGCCAGGCTATCCAGGAAGCGGTCAACGAGAAGTTGACCCGACTGTCGCATAGCCGCCTTGCGCAGGAGTGCGCGAAGCTCGACCCCGCCGCCGAGCAGGCTCTGGCCGACGAGGGCATGGGCGAAGAGCTGGCCGAGTGGCCAGAATACTGAGGGGCGAGGTCCGCTGGGCCGACCTCGACCCGACCCGGGGCCACGAGCAGTCGGGCCGGCGCCCCGTCCTCATCCTGAGCGCCGACGTCTTCAACGAGCGCTCGGGCACGGTCATCGCGGTCGCGCTCACGAGTCAGCCGCCACGAGCCGGCTTTCCTCTCACCTTGCCGGTGAGCGCCACTCAGCTCCCCAAGGCGTCGTGGGTCAAGATCGGCCAGATCCGCACGCTGTCGACCAAGCGCGTCGGCCGCAAGCTCGGCACGATCTCACCCGAAGACGTGGCGAGCGTCATCGAGGGGCTCAACGAGATCCTGGGGGCGTGACCGGCGCGCCCGTCACCGGTCCGTGAGTTCGTCGGCGCGCACGGCACGGCCGCCGGCGGCCGCCGCGCCGACCTCTCTGCGAGCCAGAGCGCGCAGATCGTCGTCGACGGAGATGGTGACGGCGAGGCCGTCGGCTCTGGCGGCGACGAAGACCACATCGCGCACCGGTTCGCCGGTAGCGGCTTCGACGGCGACGGCATAGGCGGCGCCCTGCGGCGTGTAGCGCTCGCGCAACACGCCGTCGTCGGCGCCGCGGTCGGTCTTGTAGTCGACGACGACCCACTCTTCCCCGTCACGATAGAGCAGGTCGATGGCGCCGCTCACGACGATGTCGTCGATGAGCACCCCGATCGGTAGTTCGCGGTAGACGACGGCGGGGTCGGCCGCCGCCGCCGAGGCGCCGGGGTCGGCCGCCGCGGCGGCGGCGGCCCGCACCGGCGCCGCGCGCCAACAGGCGAGCGCGAGCTCAGACGCTTCTTCGGCCAGGACGGGTTGGTCGAGGTCGCGCGCGACGCCCTCAGCGAGGCGCGTGATCGACGCCTCGTCACCGAGGTCGCACAGTTCCATGATGCGGTGCACGGCCGAGCCCAGCGCCAGCGCCCGGGACCGACCGGGAGGAGCGCCCGGGCCGCCGCTGCGGATCGCTTCGTCGACGTGTTCGAGGCCGCTCGGACTGGTGGCGCGGGCGGGCTTGCCGGCTTCGGCCAGCAGGGCCTCTCGCTGGGCGAGCCAGGCGCCGCGGGCTGCGACCAGGGTCGCGCCCATACTGTCTGGCGCCGAGTCTCGCTCATCGCCCGCGGGCGGTCGAGTCGGCGCCAGCACCAGCACACCACCCTCGTCGTAGTCTTCGGTGATCCCCGCGGCGGCCGGCAACATGTCGGCGATCGGTCCCAGCAGCACGCCGCTGGCCGCTTCGCCTTTCTGCGTCTTGAGCTTGCCGAAGTTCGTAACGATCAGGTGATCGCGGGCCCGCGTGGCGGCGACGTAGAGGAGCCGCCGCCGCTCGCTGTCGGTCATGACCTTCTCGCGTTCCTTGAGCGCCGTGTACTCCTGCGGTTCGAGGTCGCGCGCCGCCGCTCCGGGGAGCGCTGCCTTGAGCTTGATCGCCACCCGGCGCACGCCGCGATCGACGATCGGCTCGCCCCCTCCCCCGCCGCCGCCCAGCGCCCCGCCGACGAGCACCACGATGGGGTACTCGAGGCCCTTTGCCTTGTGGATCGTGAGCAGGTGCACGACGTCGCCGTCGTCGTCGACTCGAGACTCCTGTTCGCCGGCGACGTCGCCGGCCTCGGCGGCCCACACCAGGAAGGAGCCCAGGCCGCCGCCGCCGGCGCCCGAGAACGCCCGGGCGCGGTCGACGAGCTTTTCGAGGTTGGCGATCGCCTGAGCCGCGCCCGAGCCGGTCGCGGCGAGGAACTCGGAGGAGTGTGCCAGCCGCACAAGCTCGGCGGTCGTCTGGTGCGGCTCACGTTCGGCGCGGCGCTCGTGGAGATCACGCAAGACGTTGAGGGCCGCCACGACCGCGTCGTGACCCGGGGGCTGCGCCGGGGCGAACGGGTCGAAGCGCCCGCCCGCGGCCCAGAACAGGAAAAGGTCGTCGTCGCTGAACCCGAAGAAGGTCGAGTGCAGGGCGCCATACAGCGCCGGGCCGTCGCTCGGGTCGTCCACCCCCCGAAGGCAGAGCAGCGCGTCGTCGACCTCGCGGCGCTTGAAGTAGGCCTTGCCGCCGTCGACCCGGTACGGCACCCCCGCCTGGCGCAGCGCCTGCTCGTAGGTCTCCAGGCCGGTGGTGGCCCGGAAGAGCAGGGCGACATCGCCCCAGCGCGGCGCGCGCACGCTCTCGCCGTCTCGTGCCGCGTTGCTCGTCGCGCCTGTCGCGCCTGTCGCGCCGCCCGCCGCGTCTCCCGTCGCGTCCCGGTCCTGCACCTGCCAGCGCGCGGCGCCGGCGTCGTGCATCGCGACGAGCAGCGCCGCCACGGCGGCGGCCTCGTCGCGCCGGGCCGCGTCTGCCTCTCCCGCCTCACTGCCGTACGGCCGCCCGAGCAGCACCGAGACCTTCGGTCCCTCGGCCTGGGGCCGGAACGGCTCGACCCACTGATAGCCGGGCTGGCGGCCTTCTTGCTGGTCGCTGTCGAACACGTCGGCGAACACGTTGTTGACCCACTCGACGACCGCCGGAGTGGTGCGGAAGTTCTGGCTGATCGCGGTGACCACGCCGCTACCGCCGGGCTGGCCGGCCACGACCCGCTTCACCTGGTCGTAGAGCGAGATGTCGGCGCGGCGGAAGCGGTAGATCGACTGCTTGGGGTCGCCGACCACGAAGAGCTTGCCTGGCTCGAGCACGACCTCGGACCAATCGGCAGCTTGCGGCGCACGCTCGCAGAGGAAGAAGGCGATCTCGGCCTGCAGAGGGTCGGTGTCTTGGAACTCGTCGACGAGCAGGTAGCGGAAGCGTCGCTGCAGGGCGCGCCGGGCGGAGAGGTCGCCGTGCGACAGGTCGCCCTTGAGCAGGTCGCGCAGGCAGCCCAGCAGGTCGGTGAAGTCGAGGAGGCCGAGCGCGAGCTGAGTGTCGCCGGCCCAACGCGAGAACGAGTCGGCGACCGCCACGGCGAGACCGGTGAGGAACTGCGCGTAGGCGTCGGTCAGGGCCGTGACGCCGGCGACGACCGCCTGGTAGCGAGCCTGCAGCTCGTCCTTGCCGCCCTGGCTGTCGTCCCAGTTGGCCTTGGCACCGCCGGGCGGCGACTTCGTCGTCTTGGCCGGGAGGCGGAAGAGCGCCGCCGCCAGCTGGTCGAGGTCGGCGAGCGGCTCCGCCAGGAGCCGCCCGCCGACCTCGACCAGCTCCCTGGCGGCGCCAAAGCCCTTGTCGCCCTGGTCGTTGCAGGCGGCGACGCAGAAGTCGCGCAAGCTCGCGAGCGGTTCGGCGAGCCCCGCCAGGCCTGCGGCCAGGTCGGGCTCGCCCGCCGGCGCCGCAACGCGATCGATGTCGTAGCGCTCGCCGAAGATGCCCTTCGGGCCCACGGCGAGCTCCCGCACGTCGCCGAGCTTCACCCCGGCGCGCAGAAGCCGTGAGAGCCACGCGCGCTCGCCGGGCTGGTGGAGGTCACCGGCCCCCTGAGCGCCGCCCAGATGCCCCTCACCGGCCGCCAGCCCGCTGAGCCACTGCTCCCAGAGGCGGGCGCGCTCGATCTCGGAGCCGAGCCCGTCGAGCTGCTCGAAGGCGGGGTCGACGCGCGCCTCGACCGGGAACTCGCGCAGCAGACGGCCGGCGAAGCCGTGGATGGTGCCGATGGGTGCGTCGTCGAGCGCGTCGAGCGCCGTCTGGATCGTGGCCGCTGCTTTGGAACCGGCCGGCGCGGCGGCGGCGCGAGTCTCGAACTCCTCGCGGATGCGCTGACGCAACTCACCGGCGGCCTTCTCGGTGAAGGTGATCGCCGCCACGCTGCGCACGTCGCCGGTCCCCAGGTGGGGGTCGAGCACGCAGCGCACGTAGCGGTCGACGAGCACGCGCGTCTTGCCGGTGCCGGCGCCGGCCTCGAGCAGGAAGGTGGTGCCGAGTTCGGTGGTGACCCGATCGCGGACATCTTGGTCGCAGGCGACGCGTTCAGGAGCCATCGTCGACCCCCTTCGCCGGCGCCGCTTGCAGGCGGGCCACGGGCGCAAGAGTCTCGTGCTCGCGCTTGCGGGCCCGCGCCCAGTCGGAGACGCCGCAGGCGTAGCCCACGTCGCAGTACTCGCAACGGCCGCGCGTCGTGCGCGGGAACATGCCGCCGTCGACCAGGTCGACGGCGCCGGCGACCAGGTCGCGCAGACGCGCCGTCGCGGCTGCCTCGTCGTGCGGCAGCGGCAGGTCTTCGAAGCCGCCGCGGCGCGTGACCAGGCGGTAGAGGCAAGCGATATCCGCGTACTTCTCCTCGCCGGTCTGGCGAACGGCCAGCTGGTAGACGGGCAGCTGCACGCCGAGCCCATCCTTGATGCGGCTCTTCTCGGTGGCGCCGGCGCCGGTCTTGTAGTCGATGACACGGGCGCCGGCGGGCGTCGCGTCGGGGCCGTCGATGCGGTCGATGCGGTCGAGACGGCCGGCGAAGCGGACTTGCCGCTCACCCGGCAGGTCGAGGGTCACCAGCCGGTCGGCCGCTTCGCCGAAGCGCCACTCCACGGCCACCGGGCGCCCGCCGCCTGACGCGAAGACCGGATCGCGCCGCACCGACTCGAGCAGGTCGACGAGCAGCATCTCGCGACGGACCTCCCAGGAGAGGGCGGCGCCGGTGACGCCGCGGCCCTCGGCCTCGACGCAGCAGGACTCCCAAGCGGCGGCGACCGCCGCCAGGGCGCCGTCGAGCGACAGGTCCTCGGCGATCACGCGCTCGTAGACCAGCTGCAGGACGGCGTGCGCCAGGGTGCCGAACTCGCGCGCGTCGATCTCGAGCGAGTCGCCCGGCTCGTCGGGCGCGTCGAGCCCAAGCACGTCGCGCAGAAGGAAGGCGAACGGGCAGCCGACATAGCGCTCGAGGCGCGTGGGATGCATCTCGGCGTCGAACGGATGCCGCGCCGCCAGGGCGGCACGGGCTGCGACGCCGAGCAGCCCGTCCCACGCGCCCGGCTGAGGATCGCGGGCGGCGCGCCAGGCGCCAAGACGGCGCTCGGCCGCGCCGCCGTCTGCCAGCACCTCTGACAGATACGCGCGCGCCGCCGAACCGCGACCGCCCTGCGACAGGTCGAGCAGGGCCGCAGTGTCACGCTCGCGCTCGTCGACCCAGACGGCGTCTTCGGTGTCGATGCGCAGAGCCCCACCGACGCGGTGTGACCAGACCGGCGCCAGCGCCTGGCCGCTGAGGAACTCGTCAAGCCCGACCGGCCGGCCGGCGGCCAGCGACGCGAGTCTGAGGAGGAGACGCGACGGCAGACGCGGGCGCCCCGTCGCGGCATCGGTGCGCGGCGCGAGCAGCACAAGCCGCTCGCGCGCCGCTTCGCAGGCGAAGGCGAAGGTGAGCGTGGACTCGGCGTCGCGCTGTTCGGCGAGCGGCAGCCGCACGCCCAGCGCGTCGGCGACGCGCCGGCGCTCGCCGTCGCCGAGTATCGGGTCGGGACGACCGCGGGCGGGAAAGCCGCCCTCGGCGAGCCCCGTGAACACGACTGTGTGGAAGCTCAGGCCGCGCATCTCGAGCGGCGTGAGCACGGCGACACCGTCGCGCCCTATGCGGCCAGACGGTACGTTCGCGCCTGCGAGAAGCTCGCGCAGGCTGGCCGCCGCCTCGACGACGTCGACCTCGTCGACGTCGCCTTTCGCATCTGCCACCGCCAGACCGCGGAGACGCCCGGCCGCGTCACGCGCGGCTTCGCCGGCCGGCCGCTCGAAGAGCGCCTCGACGACCGCCGCCAGGGCGTCGGCCCAGGCGCCCCATGAGGCGCGCGGCGGGAGGCTGCGGCAAGCGCGCGCCAGCGCGCCGGCCGCGGCCTCGAGACCGCGCGCCGCGGCGAGGCGCCGGCGCACCGTGTCGAGCTTCTCGACCGCTTCGTCGTCATCGGTCTCAGCTTGGGCTTCGGCTTCGACGTCGGCCGGGCGAGCTTCGGCGGCACGAGCCTCGAGCATGGCCAGTCTGCCCTCGAGGCCCCCGCGGCGGCGACCGAGACGCCCGGTCCACTGTTCGAGGCCGCTCACCACCCCGGCCTGCCGGGCCTCGTCGAGCCACAGCGCCATCTCGGTGGGCGAGCCCTGCGCGCCGCGCAGCGGAGCGGCCGCGAACAGGTCGACGACCGCGCGGCGCGCGAACGGCTCGCCGGCCGGCGGCGCCAGGCAGTCGGCCAGACGCAGCAGCAGGCGCGGTCCGACAGACCGGTCGGGCAGGCGACAGGCGACGGGTAACCCGGCCGCCATCAGGGAGGCCGCCGTGCCCTCGACGTCGTCGCCGTTCGGCACGACGACGGCGCAGTCCCACGAGGAAGCTCCGCGCTCAGCGGCCGCGATCACGGCGCGCACCGCCTCGCGCGCCTCAGCGCGCTCGTCAGTCACCGAGACGACCGCGAGAGTGCCGTCGCCGTCGAACACGAGCGGCTCGGCGGCCTCTGCGCTACGACTATGCCAGAGAGCCGCAAGACGCTCGCGATCGGCGCTTGCGGCGGGCGCCTCGCGGCGCCCGCCCTCGAGGCCGGCGGCGAGCGCCACATGGAGCGCGATCGCCCCATCGGAGGAGACGCCACGCGGCACCGGCACAAGGACGTCGGCTCCCGCCGCGACCAGCGCTGCGACCAGCGCCTCCTGCGCCTGGTTGAGGTCGTAGATGCCGTACAGGATCGTGGCCGCGCCCCGACGGCTGTCGGCGGCCGCCAGCTGCAGCCCTGCCCCGTCGGTGAGAGCGCGGTCTTCGAGCTCGCGACAGTAGGCGCGGTACAGACGATCGAGGTCGGCGGCCTTCGCGCGCGCGCGTCCCGTCACTTCGTCGATCGCCGGCCCAACGGCCGCCCCACCCGCCGTCCCGGCAACCGCTTCGCTCCAGGGCGCGTCAGCCGTGACACAAGCCTCACGCAAGTCGGCGAACGTCGCCGCCAGCGCCTCGGCGAAATGGGGCCGCTTCACGACCGGGCCGAAGTAGGCCAGGTCTCGTTCTGCGGCCGTGATGAGGCGCCGCAGGAACCGCTCGCGGGCAAGGCCCGCGAGCACCGCCTGCGGCGCCCCCCGCGCCTCGATGACCAGATCGGCCGCCAACCGCGCCAAGGTCACCACACTGACGTTGGCCAGCGCCCCAAGCCTGCGCACGAGCAGATCGCCGACGTACGTACGCACCGCCGACGAGCCGACCACGATGGTGAGCGGCGCCAGCGGGTGGCCCAGGCGGAGCTCGGCCACGCGCTCACAGAGCGCGTCTTCGAGCTCCGCAAAACGGCCGCTGACGAACTTGCCCAACTGCACTTCGCTCCCGCCGGTCATGATGGCGGCGAGCGTATCACGCAGTCCGGACGGAGCTCGCGCGCGGTGGGACCCAGTCTGGACGGAACTCGCGCGCGGTGGGACGCAGCCCGGACAGACCACATGCGCGGGTGACGGCGGCGGCCTGCCCCCCGAACGCTCCGCCAGCGCCGTTTGCCCCGGTCTATACTCGACCCACGGCCTGTCACCAAACCGGGGGGTCTCCCATGGCTGCTCGAACTCCCACGTCGAAGCGCGCCAGCCGGCGCGACCGCCTCCTCCCCATCCTCAGCCTCATCCCGCTTACCGTTGCCGCCCTCGTCGCCGCGGCGATCGTCTGTGCAGCCCCTGCCGCCGCCAAGCCCGGCGACATCCTCTGGGGCATGCGCATCGGAGCGAGCGGTCAGGACGCCTTCTACGACGTCGCGCGCACGCCAGACGGGGGCGTCGTCGCCGTCGGGTTCACGAACCTGGGGCCGTCGGGGGTCGACGGTGACGGACTGATCGTCAAGTACTCGGCCACCGGCGTGCAGCAGTGGGCAAACGCCTACGACTACGGCGATGGGGCGGATGACGAGTTCTCGCACGTCACCGTCACGCCGGGCGGCGCCATCGTCGCCGCCGGCTACCACTCGAGCCCCGCGACCAACAAGGACATCCTCGTTGTCAGGTACTCAGCCTCTGGCGCCTTTGGCTGGTCGACCCTCGTCCACGGCGGCGGCAGCTTCAGCGACGATACGAACGACGTGATGGTCGACCGCAATGGCGACGTGCGCGTCGTGGGAACGTCACACGAACCGGGCAACGAAGCGCTCTGTGCCGCCCGGCTCGACGGCCCCACCGGCATACTGACCTGGCAGATCGTCAGCTATGGCCCCGTCGGTTCGACCTGGGCCACCGGCGCCTCGGGCGCCGTCGCGAGGGGCGGCGCCCTCTACATCACCGGAAAGGTCCAGAACAGCGCCGGCGCCTGGCGGATGCTGCTCATGAAGGTGCGAGCGAAGGGCACGGTCTCCTGGATCCGCTCCTGGCGGCCAACCGGCTCCAAGGGCGCATTCGGTGAGGTGGTGCGGCTCGACCCCAAGGGACGTCCCTGGGTGCTGGCCGAGGTCGCCGTGGGCCAGCATTCCGACGTTCTGCTCGTGCGTTACACGACCGCCGGCGTGCGCTCGCTCGTGCGCCGCTACGGCTTCGCCACCGCCCGCTGGGACTACCCCGAGGACATGGTCATCGACGGCTCCGGGCGCGTCTTCGCCAGTGGCGACAGCGACAACGCCGCCGGCACGGCCAGCGCGGGGTTCGTGCTCGCCTACTCGAACGACGGCGCGAGGAGCTTCGCGCGGCTGTACCCGCGCACGGGGCCGCGCGACACGAGTTTCACGGCCGTGCTCGCCGACGGCAAGGGCGGCGCCTACGTCTGCGGCCGGGTGAGTGAGCCCCAGGCCTACCTGCACCGCCTCATCGCGCACTACACGGCGACCGGCACCCACGCCTGGAGCAGGAGCATCACCAACATGGCGGTTCAGGGCGACGACCAGTACGAGGCGCTGGCGCGCTGCGGCAGCGCCGGCATCGCCGCGGTGGGCTACTATCTCTACGCCGCCGACGACTTCGACGCGGTGGTCGCGAAGCACCAGAAGTAGGGAGGACGATGCCGCGCCGGCGAGCGGGGCGGCGCCGTTTGCTCACGTGCATTCTGTCCGTACGGACATCGCTATCAAGGGGGACCGATGAACCGCAAGCCGAGACCAAGCACCCGCCGCCCAGTCGCCTGCGCCGCGCTCCTGACGCTGCTTGCCGCGCTGGCCTGCCTGATCGCCGGTCCGCCGCAGGCGAACGCCGCCGCCCACGTGTCGGGCGACGAGCTCTGGCGGAAGGTCTTCGACGGACCGGATCACGCAGGCGACCTGGCCAACGACCTCGTTCTGGCTCCGGGAGGCACGGCCGTCTACGTGACCGGTAGCCTCATGCCCGACGGCGCTGTCAAGAGCGACCTGGCGGTGATCAAGTACAAGGTCGGAGGATCGCGCGCCTGGCTGCGCACTTACGACGGCGCCACGCACGGCAACGATGAAGGTGACGCGGTGGTCTGCGACCGCGCCGGCAACGTCTACGTCGGCGGCTTCACCGACACGGCCACCCACGGCAGCGACTTCCTGCTCATCAAGTACGACGCCGCCGGCCACCGCAAGTGGGTCCGCACCTTCAACGGCGGCGCCAACGGCAACGATGCCATCGAGGCGCTCGCCCTCGACGCGAAGTCCAACGTCTATGCCGCCGGGAGCAGCGTCGAGATCGGCATCAACATCACCACAGACGCCACTCTCGTCAAGTGGACGCCCGCGGGCAAACGCGCCTGGGTGCGCACCTACGACGGCCCGGCGAATCGCCAGGACGCGTTCCACGACCTGGTGATCGACAAGGTTCGCGGGCGCATCTACGCGGCCGGCGTCCTGGGGATCGATCCGACGAACCCGGGCTGGCTGCTGATCCGCTACAGCACGGCCGGCACGCGCGCCTGGGCGCAGACGTACTCGGTCGCGGACACGGCCAACGACTGTACGTCGGTCGCGCTGGCGCCCGGCGGCTACGTGGTACAGGCGGGCAACGCCGGCCAGACCGCCGTCCATCGTTTTGACGCCCTCGTCACGAAGTGGACGCCCGCGGGTGCAGTCGACTGGTCCGAGGGCTATGCAGGTCCCGACTCCGACGGCTTCACCGACGTCGCCGTCGACCGCCAGGGGACGATCTTCGCTGTGGGCTCCACCATGAGCGCCCTGGTCAACGACGACGCACTCGTCTGCCGCTTCACGCCCGACGGGACGCTCGACAACTTCATCACGATCGGCGGCGGCACCTACAGCGATCGCTTCACCGCGGTCACCTGCGACGCGGCCGGCCACGTCTACGCCGCCGGCTACGTGGGAACGACGCTCTACAACCAGGACTGGGTGACGGCGAAGCTCAGCAACGACCTCGCCACCGTGTTCTGGCAGCCGCGCGCGCGGGAGCATAACGTCGCCTGCGACGACGTACCCGCGGCCATCGCCGTGCGCACCGGCACCAACCCCGGCGTCTACGTGACCGGCCGTGGCTCGCAGACCGCGTCGACCTGGGACTGGCTGACGATCAAGTACAAGCCGTAGAGGAGCGGGCCGCGACCCGCCCAAGGGGGGAACACAAATGAGCGCGCAGCTCCATCGCCTTCACACCGTGTCGTTCGTCGTCGTTCTCCTGGCCCTGGTGGCGTGGGGGGGGGGGGGGGGGCGGGCGCCCCCCCCCCCCCCCCCCCCCCCCCCCCCCGGGGGGCGCCGCGAAGCGGGGGCGGGGGGGGGGGCCCCCACAACAACAAAAAAAAAAA
>Ga0315283_10005538_pt1 | contig 11162 bp, 12 predicted proteins | sample YL17G09_0_MG_FD_204541 | JGI IMG/M metagenome (GOLD analysis project Ga0315283, IMG submission 204541) | Sediment microbial communities from Yellowstone Lake, YNP, Wyoming, USA - YL17G09_0 | ecosystem: Environmental > Aquatic > Freshwater > Lake > Sediment | place: USA: Wyoming | collected...
GGAAGAAATAAGGGTGTCAGGAACCGTTTCTGACCGCTTGCGCTGATCTCCAGGCAGGGAGTAGGCTGAGCTCACTGGTTGTTCCCCTGTTCGGAGGATTGCCATGCGGGTTGTCTTCCTCCTGTTGCTCCTGCTGTTGCCACTGCCTCTCTCTGTCCAAGCGGAAGATCTCGGCGAGTTGAGCGCGAATCTTTCTCGTCTGTCTGGTCTGTCTGGTTTGTTTAGTTTATCTGGTTATTTAGTTTCTTTGGTTATCCAATCCGCCAACCAAATGAACGAGACAAACCAAACAAACAAGATAAACCAGTTTCGGCCCTTCGGCGCCGGGAATCCCTATAGCCCCAGCAGTCCCACGAATCCCTACGGCCACGGCCTGCGAATCGAAGGACGCTGATCCAGCCGCTGAACCGCTCCACGTGATCGCAAGGATACCGTTCTTATTTGTTTCCCTCTCCGTGACATGCTAGCCTTTCTGGTGTCCTTCCTGAACGGAGACCCCATTCCGCACCAACGTTGCCTCCAGTCTTGCCGAGTGCTGCTTCCCACCCGCAGAGTTCCTTGCCAACGAGCTACAACATAATGGACCCGATCACGCACACGTGTTCCGGCATTCTACTGGGGCAGGGGCTGCGTCCGCTCACGGCGGTGCGGAAGACGACGCTGCTGGTGGCGGGACTGGCCGCCTTCGCGCCGGATGTCGATTCCGTCAGTTATCTCTGGGGATCGGACGCCTTTTATCGTGTGCATCACACCTACACGCATACGCTTGTGGGTCTTGTCGTGGTGGCGCTGGTGCTGGCCGCAATCGAGAGCCGCTGGCTCAAGACCCTGTCCTTCGCGCGTCTGCTGGGGATCAACCTGGGCGGAGGCGTGATCCATCTGTGCGGCGACATGATCGCGCTCTGGCCGCTCCGCATCCTCTGGCCATTCAGCGACCAGGATTTTGTCCTCAAATGGACCAGTGACTTCGATTATGTGGTGCTGGCGGTGGTGGTCGTCGCGACCGGCTTATCTGAAACGGATGGCTTTCAGCACCGTGCCCCCTGGATCATCGCCGGAGCATTCCTCCTACTTGTTGCCTATTTCCTGTTCATCCCCGGGTGGGGAGCGGCATGAACCCAGTCAGGTATGTGACGTAAAACCCGCCCTTGGTAAGGGCCTGATTCAATGACCATGACAAAACCTCTTGTCTCGCCTTTCTATGCTTTGAAGATCAGCCTAGCTCTTCAATCCGCTCGTGCGTGCGCCCTGAGCCAGCAGGTTCCCTTTCTGAGAGACCCACTGCTGACTGAAATAGTGGGTATCCAGGTGCGAGTCGGTGATTGGGAGGGTGCGTCTCGGGAAGTCATGAGTAGTGAAGAAGCCGGGAAGGACGCCTTCCTCAAAACTGACCTGTTGGCCGAGATGGCCAAGGCACAGGTCTCCCTTGGTGAGTTCTCCGGCGCCCTCAGCACGATTCGGGATGCCCTTGTGTTGGGCTATCATGCGTCCCCATTTTTCTCGACTCTCTGTCGGATAGCCCAGGGAACAGGAAACATCGCTGATGAAATTACGGCAAATGAGGCTCTTGATCTAGCCGAACGAACGTCCGCCGAAGAGCTGGCCAAAGAGAAGGCTATCGGTTTCAGTCGGTCTACATGTTCTGGTCATGTTACTTGGCTAACCTATCTTGCTGAAGCTCAGGCCATAGGGGGAAGGAGAGAGAAAGCCGACGAGACACTCCAATCAGCCCTCGACCTCATGGCGTCCGGCCGATACGATCTTGCTGGCCGCGAGAGCGTGCTCGATGTCGGATATACGGATATCGTCATTGTTCAATCACGCATCGGTGACATTCCGGGGGCGTTGAAAACGTTGGAAAAGATGAGCGACCAAGGACGCAGGAGCGGCATGGGATGGATTATCTCGATGCTTGCAGACGGCGGGGATCTTGCGGGAGCGCTCGCCTTCGTGGCACAGATCGATGAGGCTGAATCGAGAACCCGAGCACTGATCGAGATTGCAGGATCTCAGGCTCGACATGGTGATAGCGTGGGGGCACAGAAGACGCTCGCTCGTATTGAACGCTTCACGGACAGAAGGGAACGATCCGAATATTTGGAGAACCGGTTTTACTGCACATTGGCCAAAGTGCAATGCGATCGAGACAGTGCACCGCGTGCCCTTACTCAGATTCTACAGGATGTTGATAAGGCGCAACTGGACCGATTCGAAGTCTATGAGGCTGTAGGCGAAGCGTATGCGGCAGTGGGTCTGGTGGCAGAGGCTCTGCAGATCTTTGAGCGTATACCCTCTGAGAAGGACATGGATGGGAATGAGAAGTTTGTTAAAGACTCGCTGGTGAGGATGATCACCAAAGCGCACACGATGGCAGGAAATGTGGAGGTGGCCGAGGCGTGGGTTCGGACGCTGCCATCGCCGTCTGAGCAGTGTTATGCGTGGTTGGGAATTGTGGATGGATTCGTCTCCCTCTCATAAAAGGCTAACTGGGGGGACAGCAGAGGTGTCGGAAGTTTTTCCCCTGACAGGGTCGTGGCAGTTTCAGGTCAAGAGTAAGGGTCTTGCGATCCAACAGTTCTCGGTGCGTGGCGGGTCTATTCCTTCGAGGAGCCAAGAAGAAATAAGGGTGTCAGGAACCGTTTCTCATTGCTTGCGCTGATCTTCAGGCAGGGAGTAGGCTGATCTCACTGGTTATTCTGCTTGTCGGAGGCTCGCCATGTGGGTGGTCTTCCTCCTGTTGCTTCTGCTGCTGCCACTGCCTCTCTCTGTCCAAGCGGAAGATCTCGGCGAGTTGAGCGCGAATCCGTACAATCCTGATTCCACGTCCAATCCCTTCGGAGCCGGAGGCCCATTCAAGCCGGACGGCCTGAACAATCCCTTCAGTCCCTACGGCAGTCCATTTAGCAACCAATCGGCCACGAATCCTTTCGCCACAGATGCGCCTCGGCTGTATGAACAGCAGGGGAACTATCGCGGCAAGCTAAGCACGAACCCGTACGACCCTGATTCAACCAGTAGCCCCTGCGGCCGCTACGGCTCTCCGTTCTCACCGGACTCGATCAACAACCCCTACGGCGCCGGGAATCCCTACAGCCCCAGCAGTCCCACGAATCCCTACGGCCGCGGCCTGCGACTTGAAGGACGCTGACCCAGCCGATGAATCGCTCCACGTGATCTCATGGCTGCTTGATACCTCGGTCCTACACCTCGGCCACGGGTTTGTTGTCGTAGCCTCCGGCAGTGGCCGACCGGCTAGCACCTGCGAGGAGCACCGCTCGCGCCAGCAAAACTGTCACTCCCGCCGCTGATCCCTCTCCGGCACGCCGGGTGACTGCACGCAGAATAGAGACGAAAACATAAGTACCTTGCTCAGACGCTATACTCCTACGGATGGGAACCTCTCATGGCTCACGTCCTTTACAGAATACCAGTAGAGCTTTGGCAGCCTTTCTGGCAACATCATGGTTCAAAGACAATCCGTAATACTGGGAGACCTCAGTAGATTAAAATGCTCAATGGTGTCGTTCAACCCTACCCTCCTCGAATCATGCCTCTTTATAGCACCTAAAATCGTGAGCTTTGGGGAGGGAGTACGGGCCTTGAGCTTGTTCCTAAATCAGATAAATAACCAGTCGCTGCTGTACCCATAAATTGACCTTGCGACTTTGATGCTGCCCTCCTAAAATGAACCTTGTCTTGGCTGTATCGCACTTCTTGTGCTTCTATTGTGTAGCGTTTTCCCAATCAAATGTCTGGCGGGACACTGTGACGTGATGACCAACAATCTCGTTCTTGGCGACTCAGAGATCCGTTCGGTTCTTCGATCCCAGCTTTCCCAAAAACACGCCCATAAATCTCGCTCGGTCTTCATTGAGGAACTTGGGCTCTGCCGTGGACAGGTGAGAGTCGATCTTTCAGTCGTCAACGGCTTGCTACATGGGTATGAGATCAAGTCGGATCGGGATAGCCTTCGACGCCTAAACAGTCAGGTGGAGCTCTATGGGAAAGTGTTTGATCGAGCAACACTAGTGGTGGGTGAGCGCCATTTGGCTGAAGCACTCGACAACGTGCCAGGATGGTGGGGGATCTTACTTGTTCACCGTTCGGCCAAGGAGCTACAGCTCAAAACCATACGCTCCCCACGCAGCAATCCCAAAAAAGATCCTCGCGCCTTGGTAGAGTTGTTGTGGCTCGATGACGCTCTAGCATTGCTGGAGGAACGTGATGCCGCGCGAGGGTTTCGGGGGAAAGCCCGTTGGATTGTATGGGATCGAGTCTGCGAAATTTGCAGTCTCAACGAAATCGCCAGAGCCGTGCGGACACAGCTTAAGGCCAGGGCAAAGAAGCTAGTGCGTGTGTAACCACTGAAAGGTGATGGATAGTCCCCATCTGGCGCCATACCCCGGCAGACCCAAAACTCGGAGCTCCATCCGCCGCCGCCTTCATTGACTGACAGCCGTTGCAGTGGTCCGATCCATAAAACCCCGAGCGGAGGTTCCCATAAACAAGCTCATGAGCCAGGTCCGGAAACTGCTCGCCAGGACGCCTAGATCGTGTGCTCTGTCCCTTTATCAGTAACCAATCCTTTTCTAAGGTATACCGAACTGACGCAGACACCGGCATTATCAGAGGATTAAATCCCTCAACTCCTGCTGGATGTTGAATCGCACAGTCGCTAAAGGTCGGAAGGCGCTGAAGGCCAGTCCGACTTCCGTAAAGGTGGTTCTTCCACGCGACCCAATCTGCACGCTCAACGAAGGCGTGCGAATTCCGCTCGACACTCCCCATACCCTTGGGAAAGGCGCACGCTGATACCGTAAACGTACGCCACCTTTCATGGTGAGGAACCTCCGCCATGAAGGCATCCGTCAGGGCTGTTATCCCTTCGACAATAAGGTCTTCAACCCCCCCAAGGTCGATAATGAGATCTACCTGTTCAGACGTAAGTCCGTGTGTTCTCAGAAATGCATTGATCCGACTGGTAAGGTCACCTTCCTCAAACTCTACACGGGTTAATCGCAACGCCAGTCCATTCGTCCGATGAGAAAGAGCAGGAGTTACATCGGCCGTGCGTGATATTCCGGTGACAGGGGTAAATACAATACCGGCGTCTGATGCTCGTTGGAACACATCAGCAGCACTTGTCTGTCCGTCGGGTGCGAGTTCACGCGCATCAAGGAAACATCTCGAATAGGAGCTGATGCTTTCCGCAAGATTCGCGAACGAAGTTTTTAGGTGAGCACTTACAGTCTTGTGCTTCCTTTCCACAATCTCTAAAAGGGGAATAATCCGTGACTGAAGGAGCGGGGAAATGCGCTGAAGAGCCGCCTTCTCTCCACGCTTAATTTTGAGCACTGGAACGTAATGATCTGGTCCAAATGTCATAGCCTATCCTCTACCTCGAGGATTCCAGAGTTGGAGTGGCGCAAGTTTAGTCTCAAGGTCCTCAAAGTAGGAAACAAGCGCATCTGAGGGTTTATTATTCTCACCGGAGAAACAAACAGCAACCGTCCGGTCTACTGTAGTTAACGGAGCAACCCTCTGACGTATTTCCTCCGGCCCAATCCTGTCGCAAAGCGCCAGCAAGACGGCCTCCATTACTACCACGCGTCCATCAAGCGCTGGGACAAAATCATCGACTCCTTTGAGTGCATAGAGGGCTCGCTTGTCGCCGGACAAAAACGGCTGCCCTTGCTCCGCAGCCACGGCAAAGATCTGAGCTTCCCCTGGATCAATCGCCTCAACTGCAGTCAGCTTCTCAAGCCAGGTGGCACTGGGTTGTGGTACGAGAGGAATTGCGTTGGCGACGGGAATCAATGCGTCGCAGGCATGTTCCCCGTATATTTTTCGAAGACGGCCTCTCCGGAGCATGAAAGGAAGCGCGGGTAATCTCCCGCACTCCTGCAACTTCGCGGAAAAAATGTGGGCGGCGTCTTCGAGTAGGCTAGCTATTCCAAGTTTGCAGAAAGCATCCGTATCAAACAGCAGCTTCATGACGCTCCGGCTCGCCAAAAACGCAGCGGAGCAGTGCGCGGTCGGTTTCGGTCGCAACCGTTAGATCAACATGCTGGTCGAATAACTGGCGTAATAGTCTTCGTGCGCCAGTGCCTCGGTAAAGAGCCTTCGCTGCCTGCGTAGCCGTTTGGTAGCTGCTAGGCGTAGCTACCCGGCGGGCCCAAGCGAAGATCACCGTGCTAGCATCAGCGCCTGTCTGACGTTCGATTTCAGAGGCCTGGCGTGCGAGATCTTTAAAATTAGTGCCATCGATCCTAGGGATGTTGTTGTCACCGATAAGGACATGGCTGGCGTATTGATCGGCACGACGCTCAATAGACGTGTCGTCCAGAATATCCTCCTCCTCGTCAACAACTGGCTGGTCGGGAGCACAATCAGCCGCAGCAATATGCCCAGCCTCATGCGAAATGACAAAAGCGACTCGCCCTGGTTCGTCATGCTTGTGGCCAAGCAGGATGACCTGTCGCCCTTCGACGATCCCTGCAATGCCTTGGAAGCTTGGGGTTGGGAGCACGTCGAGCGGGATAACCGGAATGCCTCGCCTCCAAAGATCTCCCGCAATGTCGTGCAAGGAAACCGACAGCCGAGGCCGCTGGATTAGATTACGCCAAGCCAGACCATCAGCTGGAAGCGCAGATGTCGCGATTGCCGGATCTCTGAGACTACGAACTACTGCGGCAGCAATCCTCATGGCGGCGTGAATGGCGGGCCCCAACCTGTCCCGGTCAATATCCTTAACACGCCTTAGCTTTGCCCCAGGGTATGCTGGCGCAGCCAATGTGATATTGGGATCTCTGACCTTCTCAAGCGATAGGCCAAGGAAGCGCGCGACTCGGACTTCGATGTCTTCGAGGAGCCGAGGTTCCTGTAGACAGGCATCGTCCCACCAGTCTGGCAATATTGCAGAATGCAAGAAGTCGTTCTTGAAACCAGCCTTGGACAACCGGTTTGTTAGGGTCCTGAATGTGTGCCTCGTCAGAGGATTTCTCCGTTCTAGTTCAATCCGGTTTTTATGTCACTCACATAGAAAGTCTTGGGCGCGGCATTTTAGCACCATATATCCTTGAACACCACGCATGGGCAGGTAAGCAGCAAAGCTACCGCCTAACCGGTTTCAAATGCCTCCTGCCTGGGAGGTGTCCTGCCAGTAAATTCTCCTTGAGAGAGTTTACTTCAGACCCCAGCTACACGAGTAATTCTTTGTACTGCCCCGCTTAAAATGCGGGCAGGGAGCTAAGTCAGTCGGGTACAGGAACCCCACTGAGTTCATTCAAGATTCATTGCGTAGAAGACAGCCGAAGATCTCTCACCAGAGGAACGAGCGAGTGCATCCGGCTGTCCCGTAAGAAGTGGAGACACGGAAAGGGCGGGATTCTCTGCAGAATTGAAGGCTAGCAATGTTCAACAAACTGTCCACTGATAATAGAACTGCGCCGCTTCCCTGTCTTGCATCCCATCCCACTATGTCTCGTGCTCCCGCCCCGCACTTGCCACGGGTGCTACCTGAGCCACGTGAGGGTGGAGAGAGTTCTGTTGATTCTTGAGCTCTTGGACACTTGCTTCCAGCTGCGCTTGCTCCGCGCGGAGTACTGTCACTCGCTGTTTGAGACGCCTCCGCTCCTGTTCCAACTCGGCAGCGTGGATCACCTTCCCGGCCTGGGCGACCATCCGATTCAGCACACGCGTCCGCTGCCTGCCCACCGCACCGGCTCGGACCAGCGCTTCCGCCACGGCTTCAGCCTCCTCTTCTCCAAACCCAAGTTCGCTGAGCCGTTGATGCCGTTGAAGAAACTCCGTCACGTCTGGAGCCTCAATGCCGGCCTTGATCAGGAAAGCCACCCCCTGAATCGCCGCCTCCGCCATGGTCCAGGTCCACGACTGGGGAAGGGCCATGAGGCACTCGATCAATCGGAGCGCTTCGGGGACATCCTCAAATCGGCACTGGTGTTTCCGGAGAGCGACTTCGGCGCACAGGTACCCGTGGAGGTCGTCGATGTCGACGTGGGCCCGGTTCAGCGTCCGTGCCAAGCTCAAAATCTTCCATAAGGTCGCGACGGTCTCCGGCTGCCGCTGCCACTTGACGTACACCTCGAAAAGGAGGGTCAGCACCTCGTCCACGGGACGGCCCGTCTCCACGGCGAGCCAGGCGAGCTTCCCGCGCAACGCATCGCTCAAGGCCAAGTCTGGCAAATTTGGTTCTCGCCGGATTTTCGGGATTTGGAGCGCGATGGTCTGCGACGGACTCGCCTCGGCCTCGGCAGCCACGGGTGCGCGCTGGTCCTTCCCCGCGCGATCGGTCCGGGGACGCGCCTGGGGGTCCAAGGAAAAGTCGGTGAGTGCCTCCATCCATCCCGCGCGCGTCCAGGCCATCGTCTCGGCCAGGATCCCGACCGCATGCGCGACCTGCGCAATCGCCTCAGCCGGGTCTGGCAGCCACGCGGTCATGCCGGTGCACAAGTTGACAACCACCTGCAGATCGACGCGCTCCGCGGCGTCGGGACTCAAGATCGCTCGGAGCAACTCGATAATCCGCCGGTCGAACCCCTGGCACTCTTTCGCCGGGGCGGACAATGTGAGAGGCGTCTGCGCCCGGGCGGCGATGAGCGCGGTTTCGCCCGTAAGCGCCACGTCCGGCATGACTACCGCGTCAAAATTGGCGACGAGGGCCCGCCGAATGAGCGGCGCGGACAGACCGAGGCGCTGCTCCCATGTCGGCTGTGTTCCGGGATTGACAATCACCAAGGGAACACAGCGTACCGTGAGCTGGGTGTTCTCGATGGGGACGACCAAGCGTCCGGACAAGAGCGGCATGAGCGCCGCCCGCACAGGGGGCGCGGCCGTCTGGAACTCATCCAGCACAACGAGAGGCGTGTCCAGCAATTCGCGCTTGTAGACCACCGTGCCCGCGGCGTCCCGCCGGACGAACATGGATTTTCCCGCTTCGCTCCCACACTCCACGATGTGGCGCCCGGGATTCAGGCCGAGGGCGTGACAGAGAAAGAGTCCGAGGGAGGATTTCCATTTGAGGGTCCCGCCCGCACAGACGAAAAACGGATGCCGGTCCGCCCGCGTCTCGTACTGGCGGCAGATGACGGCAGCCAGCGCGAGCTCGAAGACGGCTCGATGCACGTCGGTCGGGAGGTGCTTGGCCGGTGGGTAGACCGCGTCCAACCGAGTCCACTGCTGGCCGCACTGCGCGGCTTGCAGTTGGCGACGGCCCGCGTCGGTGGTCTGATAGAGCTGTCCCTCCCGCACGAGCCACCCCAGCTCGAGCAGTCGCTTGGCGTGGCGGTAGGCCGTTCCTTTCGGAATCGTCTGGAGTAACGGTTTCAACGGACGAAAATCCTCTGCACAGTGTGTCAAGATCGCCCAATCGATCGGATCCATAGAATGCCTCCTCTGTGATAGGTCCAACTTCTGGTCCGTGGCCCGGCTGCGCCTGGGACTCCACCGGGACTCGACGTGATACTCCACTGGGATTGTGGGACACGGACCGGCCCGTCCCACCTTCAGCGCATCGAGACTCACCCATGCCCTCCGTTCAGTCTGAGGGGAGGCACCGGGAGAGCACCCGTTGGAGGACGCTCGTGCCGCTCCGCGATCCCGACCATCCCCGACTGTGCCCCGCGGCGCGGACACGTCCCACCGCCTCCGTGGGGATCTTCAGGTGCATGAGCACTCCCCGCTCCCGCGACGACCGCCCAGCCTGACGCGCCCTGGTGCTGCTTCTCCGCATTCGCGCGTGAGCCGGACGCAAGCCTCGACGCGGCGCGCACGCAGACCGCACAACGCGGGACAACGGAGAACACCGGGTGGCACGATTGAATGTGATCGGCACGGTCCCCAGCAAGGGTGGGGCCCTTATGTCGCGCGCGGGGTGCGAGGCGGGCGGGGCTTTGTCGCTGCGTCGGGTGTCGGTCTGTGCCCGGCCTTGCGATGCCGCCGGTACCAGCGCTGGAAGGTGGTCCGATTGCGGCAGGAGACGGAGCAATAGCGCTGGCGTCGCTCCCGCACGAACAGGCGCGCGCATCCGGGAGCCGCGCAGCGACTCAGGCGTTCGTAGAATTTTGCGAGCTCCCCCAACAACACGTACGCCAGCGCATCGCGGAGATCATGCGCCTCAGGCTGATCCTGCACGTAGTCGCCACTCCATGTCCGACGCAGCGTGACCTCCGCCTGCAGCGCCGTCCGCCCGACGACGCTGACCAGAGATTGACGCAACAGCGTCTGGACCGAGACCCGGATCAGCGCGAGCTTCTCCGCCACGGATTTCTGGTGATCCTCGCCCCGCAGCGGGAGGGCCAGGGTCGTCGGCTCCGTCTGAGAGAGGTCCACGACCTGCCCGTTGCCCTCGCCTCGCAGGGTCACGTCCTTGAGACAGACCCCGAGGGTCCTGATGAGCCGGCGCTCCGGCCCCGGATCCGTCGGGCCCGACGCCTGTTGCGCAAACTCGACCAGCCAACGGAGCCGCGCCACGCCCAAGAGCGGCTGAACGGGCGGCTCCTCTGGCGGCCTCGTGGATCGGGGGGTCTTGCGGGTCATCGGTCCTCCCATGTTTGTGTATAATATATATAGACTATAATAAGCCTATTTAACGACTGAATCAAACATATATCAAATAACTATAACACGATCTATTGATTATATCAATTATGACATGGTATACTTCGGTTCGTGGTGTCGCGCAGGGGCGCACGGGGGAATGGACGGGACGGGTGGAGTTCCCGGCGGGGCCGGGCGGGAGGCGTCTGTGACGGAATTGGTAACGGAGCAGCAAGCCGCGACACTCTTGCACGTGTCGAAGAAAGCGTTGCAGGGCTGGCGCTATCGCGGCGAGGGCCCGCGGTTCGTCAAGGTGGGCCGGTGTGTGCGGTATCGGCACGAAGATCTGCAGACCTTCGTGCTCGCGGCGCTCCGCACCTCCACCAGCGATCCGGGTCCCACCCGCCCCGATCGGTCGGGGCTCCGCATCGCGCCCGCGCGGGACACCATGAGCGGAGCGCGGACAGCCGTTCCAGCCTCGGCGCCCACCCCGCGCCCACACTCCACGACGATCCAACGGCTGCCTACACTGCGACGACAGGGCTTCCCGCACATCCGGATCAGAGCCAGACTCGTCTTGCCAAATCAAGACGTTACCGAGTCCA
>Ga0315283_10005544_pt1 | contig 11158 bp, 10 predicted proteins | sample YL17G09_0_MG_FD_204541 | JGI IMG/M metagenome (GOLD analysis project Ga0315283, IMG submission 204541) | Sediment microbial communities from Yellowstone Lake, YNP, Wyoming, USA - YL17G09_0 | ecosystem: Environmental > Aquatic > Freshwater > Lake > Sediment | place: USA: Wyoming | collected...
GGTGCGCGCGAAGCCGGTCTGGATCTCGTCGATCACGAGCACGATGCCGTGCTGGTCGCAGAGCCCGCGCAGCGCCTGCAGGAACTCGGGCGGCGCGATGTAGAAGCCGCCCTCGCCCATCACCGGCTCGATGATGATCGCCGCGACGCGCGCGGGCTCGATGTCGAACTTGAATATGTGCTCGAGCGCGGCAAGGCTGTCCTCCACGCTGACCCCGTGGTATGCGATCGGGAACGGCGCGTGGTAGACCTCAGCGGGGAACGGCCCGAACCCGGCCTTGTACGGCGCGACCTTGCCGGTGAGCGCCATGGCCATGAACGTACGTCCGTGGAAACCGCCGCCGAACGCGATCACCCCCGAGCGGCCCGTGTGCGCACGGGCAATCTTGATGCAGTTCTCGACCGCCTCGGCACCGGTGGTGACGAAAATCGCCTTCTTCGGCGACGGACCCGGAGCGAGCCGGTTCAGTTTCTCGGCGAGCGCGACCGCGGACTCGTAGGGCGTGATCATCAGGCAGGTGTGGCTGAAGGCGTCGAGCTGCCTAGCCACCGCCGCCTGCACCTTCGGGTGCAGGTGTCCGGTATTCAGCACTGCGATGCCTGCCGCGAAGTCAATGTAGCGCCGTCCTTCCACGTCCCACATCTCGGCGTTGCGTGCGCGCTCGATGTATACGGGGAGCTGGTTGCCGAGTCCGCGGGCGAAAGCCGCGTCGCGCCGCTTCTGCAGGTCCTGGTTGCTCGACATGATTCCTCCGGGTTCCAGCGCTCAGCGGGCCACGCGGCCGGCCACGAGCGCGGAAAGATAGCTGGCGAACTGCTCGCCGAGGTGGGGGTGTTTGAGCGCAAACTCGACGGTTGCCTCGAGATACCCGAGCTTCGACCCGCAATCGTAGCGCCTGCCCTCGAACGCGTACGCGTACACAGGTTCGTCGGCGATCAGCGCCGCGATGCCGTCCGTGAGCTGGATCTCCCCGCCCGCACCGCGGCCGATGGTCTCGAGTTTTCCGTAGATCGCCGGTGTCAGCAGGTAGCGGCCCACGACGGCGAGCGTCGATGGCGCGTCCTTCGGCTTCGGCTTCTCGACGATCCGCTCGACGCGTGACAGCCGCCCTTCGACCGGCGTCGCCGCGACGATGCCGTAGCGGTCGGTGTGTTCGCGCTCGATCGTCTCGACGCCCAGTACGCTCGCGCGCCGGCCTTCGAAGGTCCTTGCCATTTGCCCGAGGCACGGCTCGTCTGCGTCGATGAGGTCGTCGGCGAGGTGCACGAAGAACGGCTCATCCCCGACGGCCGGGCGGGAGCAGAGCACTGCGTGCCCGAGCCCGAGCGGCGCGGACTGGCGGATGTAGATGCAGCTCGCGTACGACGGCACGATTCCGCGCACGGCGTCGAGCAATTCTTTCTTGCCCTGCGCCTCGAGCTCCTTCTCGAGCTCGTGGTCGGTGTCGAAGTGATCCTCGATCGCGCGCTTCGAATAGCCGGTGATGAAGACCAGCTTCTCGGCGCCCGCGGCGAGGGCTTCCTCGGCCGCGTACTGGATCAGGGGCTTGTCCACGACGGGCAGCATTTCCTTCGGGCTGGCCTTGGTAGCCGGCAGGAAGCGGGTGCCGCGCCCGGCGACTGGAAAAACGGCTGTCCTGATTCGTGCCATGCGTGATCTCCGCTGATTCACCCGGAAGCCGGTGAATCATAGCGGATCGCGCCCCGCCGCCTCCACGCGACCCGCGGGCACAGCGGCCGGACCCGGGTTTCCGGCCGCTGCGCCGCGGGGCCGTCAGGTCTTGCCCGGCGCCTTCTGCTGTGGCGCCGGTTGCGCCGGCGCTGTGATGCGGATGTTGCCGCGGTTCTGCTCGAGCACGCGCTCGCCGATGCCCTGCACCTTGAGCAGGTCCTCGGGGCTCTTGTACGGCCCGTTCTTCTGCCGGTACTCGACGATCGCCTGTGCCTTTGCGGGCCCGATGCCGTCGAGCTCCCGCGCGAGCGTGCTCGCGTCGGCGCTATTGACGTTGACCGGCCCGCTCCACGCGACCACCGGGACCAGGCTCGCGATCAGCGCCCGGACCACCGTACGGTATCCCTGTTTCATGACTGCCTCCTTGGCTTCCACTCGCCGCATGCCCGGATTGGGTGCGGTCCTCGTCACCGTAACGGAGTGCCGTCGTCGTGGCGCGCGGAGATCCTGCCCGGTTCGCGCAGAAATCGGTTCAGCCGGGGGGAGCGCCAGGCCGCGCGGCCCGCGGCAGGAATTCGAGCGCGGCGATCGCGCGCTGCGTGTCCCAGGACTTGCAGCCGGGGCACTGCCAGAGGAAGGTCGAACTGTCGATGCCGCAGACGCTGCATCGGTAGCGTGCGTGCCGCAGCACGACGTTGCGCAGCGCTCCCGCGACGGCGAGCAGCTGGGCGGAGTCCGCCTCCGCGCCCGGCGGCAGGAGCGCGCCGGACAGGTCGCGGAGGTCGCTGTCGGTCGCGAGCAGCTCCCGCACGCACTCGAGTATGACCGGGTTGTCGTAATACCCGCTCACGACGGCGGCGTAGGCAATCTCGGAGCGGTTGCCGACTCCGTTGCGCAGCAGTTCGCGCAGCGACTCGTCGAAGGCGTCGGTGTCCCCGGCCTGCCGCGCGGCCTCCGCCAGTCGCGGCAGCACCAGCGGCAGCAGGTGGAAGTCGAGCCGCACCACTCGACGGTAGAGCTGCACCGCGTGCCCGGGATCGCCCTGCATGCGGGCTACGTCGCCGCGCAGGATGGCCGCTCGGCCGGACTCCTTCTGCTCCCGCCGGGCGGTCCGCAGGTGCGCGCGGGCCGCGTCCAGGTCGCGCTGCGCAATGGCCGATTCGGCGAGTTCGCACCAGTAGTGCGCGATCGCGCCCGGCTGGTCCGGTACACCCACGGCGCGCAGGCGCTCGTGCATCGCCGCCGCCTGCGCCCAGTCGTGCTGCAGCTCGTGGATGCGCACGAGGTGGGCCAGCGCCACCGCAGGCTCGCGGCCGCCGTCGGCGAGTTCCAGGAACAGCTTCTCGGCGCGGTCATAGAGCCCGGCCCTGAAGTAGTCGCGCGCGAGTTCGGTGAGCGCCGCGTCCCGGTGCCTCGGATCCAGGCCCGCCCGGCTCACGATGTGCTGGTGGACCCGTATGGCGAGATCGACTTCGCCTCGTCGCCGGTAGAGGCTGCCGAGCGCGAAGTGCGTGTCGATGGTCTCGTCGTCGCTCGCTGCGAGCCCGAGGAATACTTCGAGGGCGCGGTCTGGCTTGTCGTCCAGCAGGTAGCGCACGCCATCGAGATAACGCTCGCGCCGGCGTACGCGCCGCCGACGTCGGTGCTCGGCGTACGCGGCCGTTGCCCCCCAACCGGTGACGATCGTCCCCGTGAACACCATCCAGAAGGTGTTCACGGTGTCAGCCGGCGTCCGGCGAATCCGCCGACCCCGGTCGCCGCGCCTCGGCGAGTCGGAGCGCCTCCCGCAGGCGTCCGCGCTCGGAAAGCAGGCGCGCGATCCAGTGTGAGCGCCAAAGTGCGCCGCCGAGAAGACCGGCCGCGAACGCGATGAGGAGCGCGAGTCCCGAGGAGAGTTCGAACCGCACCATTGCCAGGTCCACGCCGAAGCGCTGCTGGTTCAGGGCGGTGAAGATCACCGCCAGAACGACCAGCAGGACGATGGTGGAAATTGAGGCGATTCGCCGCAGCATCTGCAACCGGACGAATGGATGGCTGCCGGCAGTCTAGCACCCGGAGGGGCGCGATCCGGTCACTGGACCAGCGCCGGTGTCTCCGCGGCGTCCGGCTCGTTGACCCGCTCGCGCAGGTCCTTGCCCGGCTTGAAGTGCGGCACGTACTTGCCGGCCAGCGCGACCGACTCGCCCGTCTTGGGATTGCGGCCCTGCCGCGGCGGTCGGAAATGCAGGCTGAAGCTGCCGAAGCCCCGGATCTCGATGCGCTGCCCCTGGGCGAGCGCGTCGCTCATAATCTCGAGGATCTGCTTGACCGCGAGTTCCACGTCCTTCGCCGGCAGGTGACTCTGCTTGGCGGCGATGAGCTCGATGAGCTCGGACTTGGTCATGCTGCGCTCGCCGTCCACTCTGACACTCCCCCGCTGGCTGGTGCTGATCCGGTACTGCGGCCCTCGCTGCGGTGACCCACCGCGAGGACCGCGTCCGACACTTCTTACTGACCGGAGATCTGCTCCTTGAGCAGGTCGCCGAGGCTGGTGCCGGTCGAGGAGTCCGAGCGATAGCTCTGCATCGCTTCCTGTTCCTCGGCCATGTCCTTCGCCTTGATCGACAGCGCGATGGTGCGGACCTTGCGGTCCACGGCCGTGAACTTGGCCTCAACCTCGTCGCCGACCTTGATGAGGGTGCGAGCATCCTCGACACGATCACGCGACAGCTCTGAGGCGCGCAGGTAACCGTCGATCCCGCCACCGAGATCCACCACGGCCCCCTTGGCATCGACCTCGCGCACCAGGCCGCGCACGATCGTGCCCTTCGGGTGCTCCGCGATCCAGCTCGAGAACGGATCCTTGGCGAGCTGCTTGACGCTTAACGAGATGCGCTCGCGCTCCGGATCGATCGCAACCACGATAGCCTCGACCGCCTGGCCCTTCTGGTAACCGCGCACGGCCTCTTCGCCCGGGACGTCCCATGACAGGTCCGAGAGGTGCACCAGGCCGTCGATGCCGCCCGGCAGCCCGATGAACAGGCCGAAGTCGGTAATCGAGCGGATCTGCCCGTTGACGTGGTCGCCACGGTTGTAGTTGTCGCCGAACTCGCGCCACGGATTCGGCTTGCACTGCTTGACGCCGAGCGAGATGCGGCGACGCTCCTCGTCGATGTCGAGCACCATGACCTCGACTTCCTCGCCGGTGTGCACGACCTTGGACGGATTGACGTTCTTGTTCGTCCAGTCCATCTCGGAGACGTGCACCAGGCCCTCGACGCCCTCCTCGATCTCCACGAAGCAGCCGTAGTCGGCGATGTTCGTGACCTTGCCGAAGAGGCGCGTGCTCGCCGGATAGCGGCGGGCGATGTTCTGCCACGGGTCGGCTCCGAGCTGCTTCAGCCCCAGGCTGACGCGCTGGCGCTCGCGGTCGAACTTGAGGATGCGCACCTCGATCTCATCGCCGACGTTGACCACTTCCGACGGGTGCTTGACGCGCTTCCACGCCATGTCGGTGATGTGCAGCAGGCCGTCGATGCCGCCGAGGTCCACGAACGCGCCGTAGTCGGTGAGGTTCTTGACCGCGCCCTTGACCACCGCCCCTTCGACCAGCTTGTCGAGGAGTTCGCTGCGCTCGGCGCTGTACTCCTGCTCGACGACCGCGCGGCGCGAGACCACGACGTTGTTGCGCTTCTGGTCGAGCTTTATGACCTTGAACTCGAGCGTCTTGCCCTCGAGGTAGCCCGGGTCGCGCACCGGGCGCACGTCCACGAGCGAGCCCGGCAGGAAGGCGCGCACGAAATCGATCTCGACCGTGAAGCCGCCCTTCACGCGGCCGTTGATGAGGCCGGTGACGACCTCGCCCTTCTCGAACGCCGTCTCGAGGCGCTCCCAGGTGCGGGCCCGCTTCGCCTTCTCGCGGGAGAGCCGCGTCTCGCCGGATCCGTCTTCGACGCTGTCGAGGGCCACCTCGACGTCGTCGCCGACCTTGACTTCTAACTCTCCGCGCTCGTTCTTGAACTGCTGGATATCGATGATGGCCTCGGACTTGAGGCCTGCGCTCACCACGACCTTGTCGGGACCAATCTCGATCACGCGGCCGGTGAGGATCTGGCCCGGGCGGATGCGCTGACTCGCCAGGCTCTCTTCGAACAGTTGGGCAAAGCTCTCGGTCATTTAGGTTCTCTTCCAGGGGTCTCGCGACCCGTATTCCCACCAGCCTCATGCCGGCAGGGGTTGACTACAAAACGCCCGAGTCCGTTCGGGCGAGGACAGGATCAAAGGACCACAGGAATCCGGCTTCTGGCGAGGGCGAGAACCCGGTCCACCACCGCCTCGACCGGAATGCCCGTCGAGTCGAGGATGAACGCTTCCGGCGCGGGGCGCAGGGGCGCCACGAGCCGGGTGGAATCGCGCCGATCCCTGTCCAGGATCTCCTGTGAAAGGTCGGCGAGATTAGCAGTAAGTCCCTTGTCTTTCAACTGCTTATGGCGCCTGAACGCGCGTTCTTCAGCGCTGGCCGTGAGGTAGACCTTCAGGGCGGCACCGGAAAAAACCACCGTACCCATGTCCCGACCGTCGGCGACCAGCCCGGGCGGCTCGGCAAAGGCCCGCTGGCGCCCGAGCAGAGCTGCGCGGACCGGCGCCATGGCCGCGACCCGTGAGGCCGCGGCGCCGGCGCCTTCGGTGCGTAAATCCAGCGTCACGTCGCGGCCAGCAAGCAGCACCCGCTCGCTGCCGCCAGCGCCGGTTTCGAACCGGGCGTCGAGCCCGGATGCCACGGCTGCATACCCGGCCTCGTCGCCGTCCGCGAGCCCGCGGGCCGCGCCGGCCATCGCGACGAGCCGGTAGAGTGCCCCGCTGTCCAGCAGGCGCCAGCCCAGGCGGCCCGCCACCAGCCGCGCCACGGTGCCCTTGCCCGAACCACTGGGCCCGTCGATGGCGATGACTGGAACGTCCATGGCGCGCCTCAGGCGCTCTCCTCGATCCCGAGGCCGACCGAGCGGACGAGCGCCGCGAATCCCGGGAACGAGGTCGCGACGTTGGCGACGTCGAGGATCTCGATCGGGGCCGAGGCGCGCAGGCTCGCGATGGCGAAGGACATGGCTGCGCGGTGGTCGCCCCGGCTGTCCACCACTCCACCGCCGATCCCGCCGCCCTCGATGCGAAGCCCGTCGGGGAGCACTTCGTGACGGACACCCAGTTCGCCAAGGCCGCGCGCCATGACGTCGATGCGGTCACTTTCCTTGACGCGCAATTCCTCCGCGCCGGTCACCAGGGTCTCGCCCTCGGCGCAGGCCGCGGCGATAAAGAACGCGGGAAACTCATCGATGGCGAGCGGCACAAGCCGCTCGGGCACGCGGACACCGCGCAGGGCGGCAGGTCGGACCTCGACGTCGGCCACCGGCTCCGCACCACAGGTCCGCTGGTTCACGAGACGCAGGTCAGCGCCCATGAGCGTCAGCATCTCGAGCAGTCCCGTTCGGGTCGGGTTCACCCCGACCCCGCGAATCATGAACGGCGCGCGCGCGCCGATGCACGCGGCAACGATGAGGAATGCGGCCGAGGAAAAATCCCCGGGCACCTCGACGCGCACGGCCTCGAGCCGCGACGGCGGCCGCAACGTGACGACGCCGTCGCGGACCGACACCTCGCAGCCGAACGCCTGCAGCATGCGCTCTGAGTGATCGCGCGTGACGGCGGGCTCCACAACGCAGGTCTCGCCTTCGGCGCGCAGGCCGGCGAGCAGCACGGCTGACTTGACCTGCGCGCTCGCCACCGGCATCTCATAGTGGATCCCGCGCAGGCGCGCGCCGCCCGAGATGCGCACCGGTGGCCGGCCCTCGCTCGTGGCTATCCGTGCGCCCATCTGACGCAAGGGTTCCGCCGCACGCTCCATCGGCCGGCGCATCAAGGACTCGTCGCCGACGAGCACGGAGTCGAAGGACTGTGAACTCAAGAGCCCCATGAAGAGCCGCATCGCCGTGCCGGCGTTCCCCATGTCGAGCGGCCCGGCGGGCGCGCGGAACCCGCCGAGGCCCACGCCGTCGATCTCGAGTTCGCCGGGGCCCGGCCGGCGTACGTCCACGCCGAGCGCGGCCACCGCGCGCAGGGTCGCGAGGCAGTCCTCGCCCTCGAGAAATCCACTTACACGGGTCGTGCCGGACGCGATGGCGCCCAGCATGAGCGCGCGGTGTGAGATGGACTTGTCGCCGGGAACGGTCACCTCGCCGGCGATGCCGGATGCCGGCGTCACCCGGTAGCGAGCCATCGTCAGAGCACGGCCTTCGGATAGGAACCGAGGACCCGGCAGAGCGAGGTACGCGTCTTGAGCTCCGCCAGCGCGCTCGCCAGCGGCTCCGAATGCGTGTGACCCTCGAGGTCGATGAAGAACACATAGTCCCACTTGCGTCGCCGCGACGGGCGCGACTCGATGCGGGTCATGCTGATCTTGTTGCGGGCCAGCGGTTCGAGCAGCCCGAACAGCGCGCCCGGCGCGTCGGTGTGGGCCGCCGAGACCAGCAGCGTAGTCTTGTCCGCTCCGCTCGGCGGGAAGGTCCTGCGGCCGATGACCAGGAACCGCGTCGTGTTGTCCTGCCGGTCCTCGATCTCCGGTACCAGCATGTTGAGGCCGTACACGACGGCCGCCGCGGCGCTGGCAATGGCCGCAGTGCCCTCCTCGTCCCGCGCACGACGCGCGCCTTCCGCGTTGCTCGCGACCGGCAGCCGTTCGATGCCCTGCAGGTGCTCCGCAAGCCACCCCCGGCACTGTGCGAGCGCCTGCGGGTGCGCGCAGATCCGCTGCACGTCCGCGAGCGACGACATGCGCCCCATCAGGTTCTGGTGCACGCGCAACTCCACCTCGCCGCACACGCCGAGCGGCGAGGTCAAAAACATGTCGAGTGTGTTGTTGACCGTGCCTTCGCTCGAATTCTCGATCGGCACCACGCCGAAGTCCGCCGTGCCCGACTCGACCTCGCGGAACACTTCCTCGATCGAGGTGAGCGGCAGGGAGCGCACCGAGTGGCCGAAGTGCTTCAGCACCGCCTGCTGGGTGAACGTACCCTCCGGCCCGAGGAACGCCACCTTCAGCGACTCCTGCTGGGCGAGGCAGGCCGACATGATCTCGCGGAACAGGCGCACGATCTCCTCGTCCGGCAGCGGGCCACGCGCCTTGCGGTTGCGCTCCACGGCCATGCGCAGGACCTGTGCCTCGCGCTCGGGACGGTAGAAGTCCACGGTGTGCCCGGCGGCGTGCTTGGAAATGCCGACCTGCTGCGCGAGGCGCGCCCGCTGGCTGATGAGTTCGTGAATCTGGACGTCGACAGAATCGATGAGGCCACGCATCTTCTCGATGCCCAGCCGGCGAGGCACCGCGCCGGCCTTCGGCCCGCGGGGCGGCGACGCGCTGCGGACCGTCTTCACGTCCTTGCCCTTCTTGCGCGCCATGCTCAAAGGAGCCTCGCGCCGAGCACGCCTTCGATGCCGCGCAGGCGCTCGAGCACCTCCGTCGGGATCGGTGCATCGGTGTCTATGAGCGTATAGGCCAGGTCGCCGCGCGACTTGTTGAGCAGGTCCGCAATGTTGAGCTTGGCCTCTGCGAGGCAGGTAGAAATCTGCCCGACCATGTTCGGGACGTTGTCGTTGGAGATGGCGATGCGGTTCTCGCCGATCCTGGGCAGCACGGCCTCGGGAAAATTCACCGAGTTGCGGACGTTGCCGTTCTCGAGGTAGTCGCGGAGTGTGTCCGCGGCCATGATCGCGCAGTTCTCCTCGGCCTCGCCCGTGGACGCACCCAGGTGCGGTAGCGCCACGACGTTCGGGTGGTCCTTCACGGCTCGCGTCGGGAAGTCGCAGACGTAGGTCGCCAGTTGCCCCAGTTCCAGACCAGCGAGGACGGCCGCTTCGTCCACGATCTGCGCGCGCGCGAAATTGAGCACTGCGCTGCCGCGACGCATCAGGCGGATGCGCGCCTCGTTCACCAGGCCGCGCGTCGCGTCGTTGAGCGGCACGTGCACGGTAATAATGTCACTGCGCGCGAACAGGTCGTCGAGGCTGAGCGCCTGCTCGACACCCGAGGAGAGCTGCCAGGCACGCTGGACCGTGATCTGCGGGTCGTATCCGTGCACCTTCATGCCGAGCGCGAGCGCCGCGTTCGCGACCTCGACACCGATGGCCCCGAGGCCGACGACGCCGAGCGTCCTCGCCGGCAGTTCGTGGCCCACGAACTTCTTCTTTCCCTTCTCGATCGCCCCCTCGATGGCGTGATCGTCGCCCTCGAGCGAGCGCACGAATCCCCATGCCTGGCAGATGTTGCGCGCGGCGAGGAACAGCCCCGCCAGCACCAGTTCCTTGACCGCATTGGCGTTCGCACCCGGTGCGTTGAACACCGGGATGCCGCGCCTGCTCAGCTTCGCGACCGGAATGTTGTTGGTGCCGGCGCCCGCGCGGGCGATCGCCAGCACGCTCTGCGGAATCTCCATCGAGTGCATGTCGGCCGATCGCAGCAGAATGGCGTCCGGATGGCCGATCTCGGAGGCCACCTCGTAGCGCTCGCGCGGCAGGCGCTCGAGACCGCGGACGGAGATGTTGTTCAGCGTAAGGATCTTGAAGGACATGGGTTAGTGAATAGTGACTAGCGGATAGTGGGAGGATCTAGAGGGCGGTTGCTTCCCCTCTTATCCGCGCTTCCTCTGAAACTCCTGCATGTAGCCCACCAGCGCCTCGACGCCCGCCATCGGCATCGCATTGTAGATGCTGGCCCGCATGCCGCCGACGGAGCGGTGACCCTCGAGCGAGACCAGGCCGGCGGCCTTCGCCCCCTCGCTGAAGGGCCTGTCGAGGTCCGCGTTCGGCAGCACGAACGGCACGTTCATCCAGGAACGGCAGTCCGGCCGCACGGGATTGCGGTAGAAGCCGGACCCGTCGATGGTCGAGTAGAGTCTTTCCGCCTTGGCGCGGTTCAGGCGCTCCATGGCGGCGAGCCCGCCCTGGCGCTTGATCCACTGGAAGATCGCGCCCGCGACGTACCAGGAGTACGTGGCCGGCGTGTTGAGCATGGAGCCATCGCCCGACATTGCGGTCCAGTCGAAGACGGTCGGCGTGTCCGGGCGCGCCCGGCCGAGCAGGTCGTCGCGCACGATCACCACCACCAGGCCGGCGGGGCCGATGTTCTTCTGCGCCCCGGCGTAGATCACACCGAAGCGGCTGACGTCGATGGTGCGCGACAGGATCGTCGACGACATGTCCGCGACCAGCGCAGCGTCGCCCACCTCGGGCACCGACGGGAATTCCACGCCCCCGATCGTCTCGTTGGGCGTGTAGTGGACGTAGGCTGCACCCGGCGTCAGGCGCCACCCGGAGCGATCAGGGATGCTCGAGTAATTGTCTGCGGCCGCGTCGGCGGCAACGTTGACCTTGCAGTAACGCTTCGCCTCGCCGATGGCCTTCTTCGACCACGCGCCGGTATTGACGTAGTCGGCGACCGAGTCGGGCCGCGTCAGGTTCA
>Ga0315283_10005545_pt1 | contig 11158 bp, 7 predicted proteins | sample YL17G09_0_MG_FD_204541 | JGI IMG/M metagenome (GOLD analysis project Ga0315283, IMG submission 204541) | Sediment microbial communities from Yellowstone Lake, YNP, Wyoming, USA - YL17G09_0 | ecosystem: Environmental > Aquatic > Freshwater > Lake > Sediment | place: USA: Wyoming | collected...
TCGTCCATCGCCTGACGGATCGCCAGGTCACCGTCGTAGCCCTGGGCGGCGTTGGCCGCGCCAGCGATGCGGCCAGAGGCAGCCAGTTCGGCCTGCTGCTGCTGCTGGATGGCCTGCTGCTCCGGGGTGGGCGCTGGGGCCTGGAGGACGCCAGCGGCCTGCGCTGCGGCCTTGATGGCGTCCGGGGTCATGTCGCCGTCGTACCCCTTGGCGAAGTAGCCGACGATGCCCTCCTTCGCGTCCGGGTCGATCCCGGCACGGAGGAACGCCACCTCACGGTCCTTGGCCGCAGCCTTGGCCTCGGCCTGCTTGGTGGCCTGGGTCTGCTTGCGGAGCGCCGCGAAGTCGCTGTTGGTCTGCGGCCCGCCCTGGTTCTGCTGGCCACCCTGGATGTGAGAGTCGTCGATCTCGAAGGGGTTGCCGTCCTCGTCGTAGAGGGTCGCCATGATGTGTCTCTCCCTGTGTTGTCCGGGCGGGAGGTCGCCCGATGGGGTGAGGCTACCTCGTCCCGCTCGTCCCGAGCCCACTCACGCCAGCCTGCGCCGCCTGCGCGCCGCCGCCTCCCTGGAACTGGTTGATCCGACCCTGCCCGACGCGGCTCACCTTCGCCGATGCCGCTGCGTTGCCGAACGCGGCTCCGACGAGGTCCGCCTGCGTCGCGGTCTCGCCCGTTCCGAACTCCAGCCCGGTGAGCCCGGCGACGTTTGAGAAGCCGCTGTTGGCCTGCGCCTCAGTGATGCCCCGAGCCTGGAGAGTCTCGGCGGTAGTGCGGTCGATCTCCAGCGCCTGACGGGAGGCTGCTCCGGCGATCTGCGCCGACGCCGCTTGCTTCGTCAGGTAGTCGACGCTGTTCTCGGGGTCGAAGTAGAACGCGGCCACCGCGCCCTGGTCGAGACCGTAGAGGCGCTGGAGCGCGGCCTTGGTCTCAGTGGGGGCATCGAGCGACACGGCAGCGTTGATCTTCGCCCGGTCGTTCACCTCACTGGCGGACACGTCGTTCTCCAGCATCCCGGCGATGCGGTGCGGGTCGGTGAGGAAGCCCTTGGGGAAGCCGTACTGCTGCTCGGTGGACGCGGCGTTGCGCTCGTAGTTGATGTAGTCCGCCTCGGTGAAGCCACGGCCCTTCTGGTTGAGCGTGGACATGGCGGGGAAGCGCGCGGCGTACTCCGGCGTGGACCTGATGTTGGCGAGCAGGGTCGCCTGGTCGGTGATCCCCTGCTGCATGTATGTCTGGAGGTGGGGGGCGAGCGACTGGAGCCCGTACTGGGCCAGGATCGCGTTGAGCGTGTCGTAGGCGTTCGGCATCTCTACCCCTGGAATCCGAAGGACTGGAGGACGTTCATGGCCGTGTCAGTGGCCAACTGGTTCGCGTTCTTCGTCTGCTGCCAGCGCGGGTCCTGCTTGGTGGCCTGGTCGAAGTCCCACAGCGGCTGAGTGACGGGCAGCCCCGTCTTCTGATCCACGGTGCCCTTCAGCGCCTTCTGGATCGACGGGTCCTGCATGTTGATCGAGTTCGGGTCCAACTCCAGGGTCTGCGCCATCTGGTTGATGTACGACGAGGCCATGTCCTTGACCGTCGCGCCCTGGTCGATGCGCGCGGCGAAGGGGACGTAGAGCGACTTCGCCTCGTTCTTGATATCGCCCTGCCAGTCCTCCGGGGTGGAGAGTCCCACGGCGACGGACTTGGCAGCCGACTCGTACCAGGAGGTGTCCTTCTGGATGCCCATGGCCGAGCCGTAGTCCTGGATCGACTTCAGCGCCTGACCGTACGCGCCACCGGGAGTCTGGTCGCTGGCCACACCGACGTACGCCGCCAGCGCCTGCTGCTGCTGGCTCTGGTTGTAGTTCGACTGGTAGAAGACCTTGCCGAGATCGGCAGCCTGCTGGTCGGTGATGGTCGCACCCATGGAGGCAGCGAGCCGCTTCGCGTCGGCAGCGGCGGCAGTCACCGAGTCGGTGAACGTCTTCGGGTCCGCGAGCCGCAGCGCCTCGGTCTTGCGCCACTGGTCCGAGTGGGTCTTGAACCACGTCGTGTTCTGGAGCGCGGCCTGGAACTTGGTCGGCGTCCACTGGCCGCTCGTCGCGGTGCCATACGCCTGCGAGAACAACTTCTTCAGTTCGGCGTTGCTGTTGATAAGCGCGTTGACGTAGCCGTACTGCTGGGCCAGCGCCTTCGCATCGAGGCGGTCCTTGCGAGGAGCAGCAACCTTCTTCGCCGTCGCCATGTCAGACCGTCCCGCTCGCAGAGACCGGAGCGCCCAGCGCGCTCAGGAAGGCGTTCATGTAGGTGGTGCCGTACTGGTACTCGGCGTAGCCCTTGTCGGCCTTGGCCGTCTGGATCGCGAACTCGGTCGGGTCCACCCCACCACCGCTCACGGACTTCGACGAGGAGGACGAGTGGGACACGCTGGGTCCACCGCCACCCGAGGTTGACGTGCTCGTGCTGCTGCCGGTCGAGGTGCCGGTCGGTGCCTTCTTCTCGGCGGCGTTCAGGTGGGCGACGAAGTTCTGCTTCTCCACGTCGGACGCCGTGTGACCCAGGAAGTTCGAGAGCACATCGTCGATGAGGCGGTCGGAGTTGGACTTCGAGGTGACGTTGTAGGACTTGCTCGACGAGGACGATGTCGAGGTGCTCGTCTGACGAGGACTTCCCGCTCCACCGCTGGCACTCGCTGCTGCCAACTGGCCTGCGCTGTACGTCCCGTTCTGGAGGCCAGTGATGATGTCCCAGGGGGACAACTTCTGGCCGTTCTGGTTCGCAGCCCAGGAGGCGTCCACCGCCGAGTTCCACAGCCCCTTGACGTTGGTGTAGTAGCCCTTCGGGATACCGGCCAGCGTGGAGGCGAGAGTGTTCAGTTCGGACGACTTCAGGTTGGAGTAGTTGCGCTTCGCCTGGGTCGGGGTGAGCCACTGGTCCGCGCCGGGGACGACCGAGAAGGTCGACCCGAGGTAGGCGTGCGAGGTCGGACCGGGCATGAAGACGCTGGCCTGCTTGGTCTGCGCTGGCGAGTAGAAGGAGCCCGACGTGCTCGAAGGGCTCGCCGGAGTGCTACCGGGTGGGGTAGGGGTCCATGCCATCAGGAAGCCGCCTTCTGCGCGTAGTCGATGCTGAACAGGTCGATGGACTGGCCCTGCCCGTCCTGAAGATACCGGGTGTAGACGGTCCCGAAGTTCTTGCTCTGCGGGAGCAGATCGTTGGTGACGTGTGCGCTCCACTCGTTGACGATCTGGTTCGCGTACTCGGTGTTACCAGCCGCCTTCGCCTGGATGAAGTAGGACTGTGCGCTCTGCCGGTCGTCGAGGTAGGTCTTCATCGTCTTCCAGTACGACGGATCAGGGCTGGCCAGAATCTGGCCCTGGAACTTGGGGTCGGCCATGGCCTTCTCCATCGTGGAGACGATGCCGTGCGCGCGGTCGGGTGTGCGGTTCGAGAAGTCGGCGTTCCACTGGGCGTTCGCAGGGTCGGCCTTGAACTCGTTCATGTGCTGTGTCCACTGGTCCTTCAGCCAGGGGATGTCCTTCAGGGTCACCTTCGTCCCCCCGTACTGAATGACCGCAGCGTCGAGCGCTGCCTTGTCCTGGGTGTAGGTGTCCCACGACTTCGCCCGTGCCACCTCGGAGGCGAACTGCTCCAGGCTGTCCTTCGACTTCAGCGATGTTCCGTTCACATCCTGGTTCTGCATCCAGGTCGTGACGTTGGGGTTGGTCGCGCCACCAGTGATGTCACCGAACAGGATGCTCGCAGCCTGCGGCGAACGCGGGTTGTCAGCGATCACCGTCCGCACCATCGAACTGCTGGCCTGGAAGCGCTTGAACGCATCGTCAGTGGCGGGAACGGAGAACAGCGACTTCGAGGAGGACGTGACGAGTGGGAGCACCCAGTCGCCATGCTGCTGCATGATCTGCTGGCGCGCGGCGTCCATGTCGCCACCATTGGCCTTCAGCGCATCGTTGTAGAAGCCACGGATCGCATCCATGGTCGGGTTGCCGTTGCTGGGCACGCCCTGCTTGGTGGAGGGCGAGCCAGGGACGACGAAGCGCGCAGCGGCGAGCAGGAAGGTGAGGGCCTCCGAGGTAGCGACAGCGTCCTGCGGGGTGGGCGGCGGACCCTGCTTGCCGTTCTTCTCCCACTGGCCGAGGTCCCACTTGTACTGCGACACCGCGAACTTGGTGCGGTCAACAGAGTCGGGCGAGATGGCCTGAGCAAGATCCTTCGCGAAGCCGGGCATGAACTGGTCTACGGGCAGGTTGCCGGGCAGGACGAAGCCCTGGCGACCCTGGGTGCCATACGGGAACCACTTCTCGAAGGTGTCCTGTCCGATCCAACCCTTCAACTTCTCGTCAGCCATGGGGTCGTGCTGGCTCCACGTCTCCAGTGGGATCGTGACCGTCCAGTTGGGCGACAGGTCACCGCCAATGATGGTGAGCGAGCGCGTGTTCAGGCGCACCTGCTGATCCGCCCCGATGTGGAGCGCATCAGCGACAGGCTTTGGCACGCCCATCACGAGGTACGCGGCATCACCGGGGCGGTCACCCACGGGGTCACCGTTCGCGTCGACACCGAAGGACGAGTACAGGGAGTCCCACGCTGCGGTTCCGGCGAACGCGCGGCCAGGGTTCGCAGCAGCGAGGCGGGCGAAGCGGACGTAGGAGTTGATCGTCGCCTGCGGGTACACCGTGAGGTAGCGCGACGCCGCCGTGAAGTTGTTGGAGCGGCGGATCGTGTAGAAGGTCTTCTCGGTGTTGACCAGCGCCTGACGGCGGGCCGCGTACTTCATGGCGTTGATCGCGTCAGCGTTGAGGTTCGCGCCCTGCGCGTTCATCAGGTCGACGTTGCGCTGGAGGACGTGCTGGTACTCGCGCGCCGCGAAGGGGAAGCGCCCGAAGAAGTCCTCGGGCATGGTCGCCTGCCACTTCCAGATGGCGTCGATGCCACGCTGGATGATCCCGGCCTCGCTGCCGATGGTGGACTTCAGCGCGCCACCACTCACGGTGGGCAGGCTGTCCAGCGGCACCTGAGCGAGATGCGAGACCTGCACATCACCTTCGAGCGCCGCGTCACGGAGCCCCTGGGTCGGCAGGTAGGAGTTGACCGTGGCACGCATCTCCGCGACCTTCTGCGCCTGGTACTCGGTCAGCGGGTGCTCGGCGGTGATCGGCACGTCGGAGCCAGCGTCGTCCTTCCAGCGCATGGCGTCCTGGTAGGCGCGACCCTCCTGCGAGTCGAGCCACGCCGCGACCTCCATGTCGGTCTTGCCAGCGACCATCTGCTTGCCCATGGCGTCCGACCGGATGTGGCGGTTGATCGAATACTGCCACTCCTCGTAGTAGCCGGGAGAGCCGGGCTTCACCTCGACGGCGGTCCCGTTGCGGAACATCTTCGCCTTCACCGTGCCGATGAAGGAGAACGGGTCGTAGGTGTTGTGCTGGGTGTTGTGCGCGCTGAACTCGTCCATGACAGCAGCGCCGTGGTTGCCGGGGTCGGCCAGGCCAGCGATCTCGTAGCGCTGGTCGCCGGACGTGATGGTCACATCCTTCTGGCCCTGTCGGGTGCGCCGCGTCTCGCGCTTCTGGAGGCGCTGCACGGTGGCCGCGCGCTTCTTGTCGATGATCGCGGTGAGCGCATCCCGCTCGACAGCCGCTGCGGCGCGTGACGCCTCGGTGTAGCCCATCGGGTCGTTGACGGCAGCCTTCAGGTCGTCGATGGCGACACGCAGGTTGTCGGCGTGGCCCTGCATGGCGATGCGCTGCTCCGGGGTGAGCGCGTCCCACTGGTCGGCACGAGCGGAGAGGCGCTGCGACTGCTCGCGCATGGCAGCAGCCTTCTCGGCGTTGCCGTTGGCCTCATGCTTGCCAGCGCGGGTCGCGAGGTTCTTCGAGTTGGAGCGCAGGCGCTTCGAGTAGTCGGGGTCGCTCAGACCCTTGATGACAGCGGCGTGGTCAGCATCCAGTGACATCGTCGTCGGGTACTTGCTGGCCGCGTCGTGCTCGCGCCAGCCGGGGTCGTGGACATCCAGTTCACGGTTGATCGCTGCACGCGCCTTGGCCACCATGTCGTGCTCGGTCTGGATCGCCTCCAAGTGCTGCGCGGTCCACGCCGGACCCTTCTCCGTAGCGAACTCAATGTCCGACTTCAGGGACTCCATCGAGCGGTCGAGGCCGACGCGCTGGGAGTGCAGGTCCGCGATGTCCTTCAGGTCGCGGGTCAGTGGGGTGAGGCGGGTCTTGTCAGCGGCGCGGAGGGTCGCGGCACCAGCCGCAGCGAAGCGGCCCTCCAGGAAATCCTTCGTCGAAGCCATCACGCCGTCGCCCAGCATCGCCGTGCCGTGCGCGAGGAACGCGGAGATGAGCGGCTCCGCGATGCTGTTCTTCAGGGTGTACGCAGGGCGGAACAGGGTCGCGATACGGAACGCCTTCTGGCCCTGCTGGAACGCCCAGTCGACGCGGCTGGCGTTCTTCCACGCCACCTCGCGCGCGAGGCCAGGGATCATCTGGACGGCCTGGCTGGAGGTCTCACGGGCGAAGCCGTCCATGGCCAGGTGGCGGTCGAGTGCGGTGAGGTCGGTGAGCATCGTGGAGTCGGCCAACTGGCTGCGGAACATCGGGTCCATCACCATGCGACGGCCCTGGTTGTCCCACATGTAGCCCTTGTCCTTGGCAGTCGCGAGCATCGCGTCGCGGCCCTGCTGGATGGCGTCGGTGTAGGGCTCGATCAGCGTCTTCTCCGTGACGCCACGGATGCGCGCCACCTCACCGACGAGGTCGCGCTCCATCTTTGTGACGATGCCGTGGATGGCGTGCTCGTCACCGAGGTTGGCGGTGAGGTCGGACAGCACCTTGGTCCGGTAGTCCGCCATGTTCATCGGCTTCTCGACGAGGTTGCCGAAGGCGTCCTTCTCGTGGAGCGTGATCGTCTCCGCCTTGCGGAGCGCGCCGGACATCATGTACGCCTGCGCCTCGTCGATCACGTCGTTGGGGCGCATCCCCGAGAGGGTGACCATGTTCAGCGCACGACGACCCGAGGTGAGGTGCGCGAGGTTGTCGCCACCGGGGATGTTGGGCATGAACTTCGCGAGGATTGTGACAGGCGCGCTGGAGCCGACCTTGCCGAGCACCGTGTACGCGAACGGCGTGGACGCCATCGCGTCACCGGCCTTCGCGAGCGCGGCGGCGGTCCCCTCGACATTGGCCGCTGACGTGCCGAGCACGGCGCGCGTCGCGACCTGACCCTTGGCCGCAGCCATACCACCAGCGGCGCGCTGGACGGCCTGCATGGGCGCGGTGTCGCCAGCGGTGCGGAGGACGCCCTCGCGTGCGTAGTTGAGACCGGCCCACGCCTTGGTGTTGTTCACGTCCATGGCACCGGCAGCGCCCTTGACGGAGCCAGCAGCCTCACCCGTGCTGGGCGAGATGAACTGGTCGTACAACTGCTGGTAGCGGTCGTCGCGGGAGATGGCCTTGTCGAACGTCTTCAGGTAGGCGTTCTCCGAGACGGAGTCGATGCTGGACGCGCCCTTCTTGGCGATGTCCAGGGCGAGGCTCTCGTTCATGTTGGTGAGCGACCAGACGTGGTCCGGCGCGTTCTGCATCAGGTTGACCATGGCCTGACGGTCACCGTGGTCAGCGAGGATCAGTTCCTTCACGGTATGGAAGTCGTTGGTGTCCTTGATGATGTTGGCGAGCGTCCCCTTCTTGATGGAGTCGCGGACCAGCGGGTTGTTGATGATCTCGGGCACGTTGGTCGAGGCGGCGAGGTTCGCGATGTGCTGGCCGGTCGCGTTGGCCTGCGCCGTCGCGGACTCGACAGCGGTCGCAGCCTCACCGACGTTGGTGGCGCTCTGGCCCGTGGTGGCGACGAAGTGGGAGTCTGCGGCGGTACGCGCAGCGTTGAGGTCGCGCGCCGTCATCACGCCATTCTTCAGACCTGCCACCTTGGCGATGCCACCGCCAGCAGCGCCCAGGCCCTTCGCCCCGGCGATCTGGATGAGCGCGTCCTCGACTCCGGTGCCAAGGTTCCAGAAGTTGTTCTCCTTCAACTTCTGCTCGTTGGCGTAGGCGTCGTAGCCGTTCTCCAGGATGGTGTCCTTGCCGAAGGTGGCGTCTTCCCACTTGCCCTGGTGGGTGGGGTCGTGGATGACCTCGTTGAGATTGCTGACGACACCCGTGAACTTGCCGAAGAACTGTCCCGAGTTCCACACCCCGGCCTGACCGGGCGACATCGTCTCGGAGTGGTTCCACATGGCGACGAAGTCGCTGGGCTCGAAGCCGTCCTTGTAGAGCGGGTTCCCGACGTTGGTCGCCTGGAGGATGGTGGAGAGCGGGCGGGCGATGACGTGGGACTCCGTCCACGCCAGCGTGTTCATGACGTTGCCGGTGGCGTTGCCCATCCAGCCAGCGCCGGACCAGATGCCGCCGACAGCGGTGCCGATGGGGCCACCCTGCTTGTCGGCCCACTCCTTGACCGGGTCGGTGGTGACGTTCTCGACGTTCTCCACGCGCGCACCCAGCCACTCAGGCACGGTCTTCATCGCCGTGTCCCACCAGTGGGGCTCGGAGACGGGGGGCTGCTGCGCTGGGGCCGGGGTGATCTGCGGGGTATAGCCCTGGGCCTTCCAGCCGTCGATGACAGAGCCGGTCACGGCGTCTCACCCTTCTGCGCCTGGTCCCAGGGAACCTGGGTCAGAGCGTTGAGGAACTGGGAGCGGTCCTCCTCGGACTGCCACGGGATACCAGCGAGCCCCCACGCCGCGCCGATGTTCTCGTGGCCCAGCGCGGAGACGGCGGCGGTGAAGTGGTCGAGGAAGGACCCCTGCTGCCACTGACCTGCCATGTCACATCCCCTGGACGAAGCGGACCAGCGACTTGAACTGGTCGGGGGCGTTGTCGAGCGTCGCCGCGTGCTGGAGCATCGGCAGGTAGCGCAGGATGAACTGGTTCTGGTTGGGCGGTGCCGTGGGTCCGTTGCCGGGTCCGGTGGCGAGGCCGTCCTGGAGCGGGATCGCCGGGTGACCGGGGTCCATGACGCTCGGTGTCTGGTCCGGGGTGAGGCCAGGTGGGCCAGCCGGAGCAGCGGCAGGCGCGGGGGGAGGGGTCTGACCGCCTGCCGCTGCCGTCGCGAGACCCTGCTGCGGCGCACGCGCCACGTTCAGGTCGGTCCTGTTGCTGTACCCCTTGCCGGGGGTGCCCTGGCGTCGTCCGCCGCGCTCGGCCATCAGCAGTCCTCGGTGTTCGCGCAGACCTCGACGACCGGCGTCATCGGCATCTGCGGCATCGGCTGCTGGAGCATCGACTGGCAGGTCCCAGTGTGCTGTGCAGGTTCACATCGGATGTCCACGGCTGCTCCTACGAGTTCGGGGTCTTGGCTCCGGCGTCAGCCGGGGTGGAGTCGCCAGCGGCATTCTGCGCGACGATGTGGAAGGTGTAGGCGGTCCCGAGGACGAACGCGAAGTTGACGAGCACCTCGGTTGCGTTCGCTGATGCGGGAACGATGGCACTTGCCGGGGTCGAGTAGACGTTGTAGCCGAGAGGCCGCGAGCCAGCCGCGTTCTTCACCCAGGACACCTTCACCCTGCTGGTGTTGACCACGGTGGTCAGTGGGTTGATCGGCGCGAGTGGGAGAGTCGATGGCTTGACGCCGTTGAGGCGCTCGATGTCGGTGGGCTGGGTTCCGGGCCACGGGTCCGGTGTGAGTGGCTGGTTCGAGGTAACCATCAGACAGCCACCTGTCCCTGGGAGTTGGTGTTGCCCACGGTGCCAGCCATACCGCGACCGGGGCGCCGGAGCGTGGCCAGGAGGCCAGCCAGATCGGTCTGTCCGGGGTTGGCGCCAGGGATGGGTGAGCCGGTCAGGGAGGCTGCTCCTGGGGCTGCCGCCTGCTCCGGGGTGGGTGGGCCAGAATCTGGCCCGGCCTGCTGCTGCTGGGCGTCCTGGGCGTCCTTGACGACCTGGGTCATCGCGTCAGCCAACTCCATCTTGTCGGTCGCTACCAACTGCATGATCTTGGCGACGATCATCGGCGGGATCTGGCCGGACGCGGCCTGCTGCTGGATGCCGGTGATGAGCGCCTGCTCCAGACCCTCGGCCTGGACGCGGTCGTGCTCCAGTTCGACGTTGGCGATGAACGGGTCCAGTTCGGCGGCGGTGCGCTTGGACATGGTGCCCATCCCGATGCGCTGGCCGAGGCCCACCATCAGGCTGTTCATGTCGGTGCCCATCACCGGGTACGAGACCATGTGCTCGTCGTGGGTGAAGACCTTGTCCGCGACGTAGGTCACGGGCTTCCGGGTGTTGCCGGAGCCGACGTAGACGTGGAGCGTCTCGTCCCCGGCGTACTTCTTGGCGAGGGCGATGGCGGTGCGGTTCTCGTCCACCAGGCCGTAGGCCAGAACCTCCTGAGCCTCCGACACCGGGAAGTCGATGACCGCAGACAGGACCGCGTCACCTCGACGACCCGTACGGATGTTGCTGCCAGACTCGCCGCCGAACTCAGCAGGGATACCTGCGGTGACACGCTGGCTCCTCTCCAGGCGGTCGATGGTCTGCGGGGTCATGTAGCCGGGCTGGGTGGCCATGTCACGGATGACGCCACCCGCGACGATGTTGACCTGGCCGGTGCGACCGTCGTACGGGCCGTCGATGAAGCGCGCGACCTCGCCCTGGCGGGACTCCAGGTAGGTGTCGGGGAAGATGCCCTTCTCGACCGCGAGCACCTCCAGCGCCATCAACTTCGACTGCGCGTAGTACATGCCGATCATCGCGTCGAACTGCCCACCGGGGCGGTTCAGGGTGAGGCGGGTGGGGACGGAGGCCGTCATGATCCCGTTGGTGGGGACGACCTCGATGGGGACGGCGCGCTCGGCGGTGGGGATGTTGGCGGCGTACTGCGACCAGCCGAACAGGTAGGCGTTGGGGTCGGACTGCCCGGCGAGGCAGAGCACCTGGCCCTCGGGGTCGATGTACTCCAGGAGGAGGAGCATCTGGTCCTGGCGGGTGTCGTGGCGTCCGGTGATGATGCTGACCTGCTCGCCGTAGCCGTGGGCACGGAGCCAGGCGACGGAACGCTGGTAGGCGAAGATCACGTCGACCGGCTGGGTGGTGCCGGGGATGCGGTCCAGGTTGGGGTAGCACTCCATCGGGGAGCGCACCTCCCAGGTAGGCA
>Ga0315283_10005546_pt1 | contig 11157 bp, 10 predicted proteins | sample YL17G09_0_MG_FD_204541 | JGI IMG/M metagenome (GOLD analysis project Ga0315283, IMG submission 204541) | Sediment microbial communities from Yellowstone Lake, YNP, Wyoming, USA - YL17G09_0 | ecosystem: Environmental > Aquatic > Freshwater > Lake > Sediment | place: USA: Wyoming | collected...
TCTATCGGATGAATATGTTGACTCCAGAGAAACGGAAGAAAGGAGTCATCACGATCTCCTCGGGCAACTTCGCGGTCGGTGTCGCATGGGCCGCGCACATGATGGGCGTAAAGGCGACAATAGTCGTACCCGAATACGCTGCGAAGGTAAAGGTGGAGAGCTGCAAGGCTCTCGGGGCCGACGTGGTTGTGCACGGCAGGAACTTCGACGAGGCGGATGAGTGCTTCATAGAGCTGATGAAGAAGAGCGACAAGGTCTTCGTTTCCGGCGAGGACGAGCTTGACGTGTACGCTGGCAACGGGACTGTCGGATACGAGATCATCGAGGACTTGCCTAATGTCGAGACGATGCTGATCCCTGTCGGCTGCGGGGGACTCGCAACCGGCATCTCATGCTGGGCCAAGACCGTGAACCCGAAGATAAGAATTATAGGTGTTCAGTCGAGTGCGGCGCACACGCTCTACGAGTGCTTCAAGGCGGGCAAGATGGTAGATGTGCCGGTCCCGCCGACCATATGCGATGGACTGGCAGGCGGAATCACGCAGCTGACGCTCGACCTCGCGCTCAAGCACCTCGACGACATCGTTCTCGCAGAAGAGGGGGAGCTGAAGAACGCGATCTTCTGGGTTCTCAAGAACGAGAGACAGCTGGTCGAGGGGGCCGCCGTCGTTGGCCCGGCCGCCATCCTGCAGGGCAGAATCAAGTTCAGAAAGGGAGAGAAGGTGGCGATCATCGTCACCGGAGGGAATATAGACCCTGAGATGCTGGGATTGCCCGGATAGAAGCGCCAGTGTCCGGATGTAATGACGTGAATGGGTGTGGTCTCGATGGCACCAAGTACATGTCAGCAGCTCAGAACATCAGTTCTCAGTCTGACGATCATTTCTTTGTGTTCGCATCCTTCGCGTGCCTCTTGGAACACTCTTTGATGTAGCTCTCGATTTCAGAAGAAACACTTGCGTCGAGAGGTTCTGGTGAATGCGTCCGCAGTATCCTCCTCGTCTCCTCCCGAGCCACCTTGCCCAAGTCCTTTCCGCCTTCTTTCTCCCAAGCGTCTCTCGATTTCCTGTCGAATATAGAGGGGATGTAGTGCTCCTTCCGGAACATCTTGTTTGTAAAAGGCCTGGCTAGATGACCTGATGAGGGTCCTACCTCGCAGATCTCGTTGACAGCGAGGGTCTCATCAGTAATATTGATACCTTGCAGAATTCGTGAGACCATCCCGCATATCTCGTTGTCCATGACGACCTTCTCGTAGGAAATCGCGAGACTTCCATCGAAGTTTCCATCTGCACAACAGATATAGTTCATTCCGGCGAGAGCTGCCATCAGGATGCTCTGTGACGTTTCAGCAGCTGACTGGTAATCCAAGAGCTTGGAGTCTGTATTGCCTCCAGTTCCTCTGCTCGGCAGATTGTAATACCTGGCCATTTGGGCAGAGGCAACATTGAGCAGCCCCACCTCCGGGGCTCCGAGAGCGGCCATGCATGACCTCATATCTAAGACAGTTGACACTGTCCCGTACAGAGCAGGTGAATGTGGGTTCGCCAGCTGGGACACCATGATGCCCGAAAGGACTTCTGCATTCTGCTGAACAAGCAGCCCTGCAAGAGTCGCTGGGGCCGTTCCGCCTGCGAGCGCCTCTGGTGCGAATATCATTGGTTGGTTATGCCTTGCATAGAGAATTGCCCCTTGGAGAAGTTCCTTTGAGAGTTGCATTGGACTCACTGGGTTCATATAACCAAGAAGGGTCGGCATCTTGCGCAATTCCTCGTGTCCCCCGCGCATGATGGCAGCCAATTCAATCGTCTCTTCAGCCTCCCGAGCTCCATAGTTGCTGCCGTCTACTGTCTTGATGCTATTCTTCCATACCTCCCAGGTAACATACAGTGAGTACATATCATCTGGAACGTCTGAGGGTGTGACCATTGTGGAGGTATGATGTATGTTCTCGCAGTAGTCTGCTATCCTCGCGAGATTGCCGACGTCCTTCAGATTGGGTTGTCTAAGCCTTCCCTCTAAATCGTGGACTCTAATGCAGTCGCCGGAAGACCCGAAGTGCACTCTTCTTTCTCCCATTCGTAACCGATACTTTGGATCCCTGCCATACAAGACAAACTCCGATGGCGCCTTGCTGACAGTCTCCTTCAGGACGCCTTCTGGGATTCGAACCATCATTGTCTTCCTGTCGGTCTCAGCCCCAGCCTTCTCGAACATATCGAGAGCTGTAGGCTCCCACACCTTCACTCCAAGTCTGCCAAGAACCTCAACAGTGGCGTTATGCACTGCGTCAAGGTCGGAACGAGACAGGATCTCGAGCTGCCCACCTACTGGTTCTGTGATTCCCATAGGCCACACCTTCTTTCGCCTTTAGTGAAGACAATTGAATATAAAGAACGATAGGTTCAAGTAACAATTCATTCCGCGGCAGCTAGGCCTCCATCGGAGGCGAACGAGCACGTGTCGTTTCCGGAACAACATAATCGGGCAAAGTTACGACAACCGCGTCTTGTAGTCTTCATACCTAGATTGGCGAACGATTTTGACCTTGTTGGATTTCGTCAGTATCGCAATTGATGGGAGAGGTATGCCATTGAATATGTTATCGCTCACCACGGAGTAGGATGCCATATCGGAGAACATAATTTTTGATCCACGATGCAATGGCTTCGGAAACGAGTAGTCTCCAATTATGTCTCCTGACAAACAACTTCGGCTTGCCAATCGATACGTGTATCTTAACTGATTGGGGTTGCCCCCGCCAATGATCTCTGGTCGATACGATGCAACCACCAGTATGTCAAGAAAGTGAGCCCAGGCTGAGATGTCCAGAATGGCAATCTCTTTTTCATTACGGACAATATCAAGTACCGTGGCGACTAGGATTCCTGCATTCAGCCCGACGGCATCTCCTGGTTCCATGTAGACATCTACTCCGTATTTTTCTCTGAAATCTGCGATGATGCGACACAACCGGTCGATGTCGTAGCCTGGATCAGTGAGGGCATGTCCCCCGCCGAAGTTGACCCACTTCACCCGCGAGAGGTGTTTGCCAAACTTCTTCTCAATCACTGCAATCATCCTCTCTAGAGTGTCGGAATTCTGCCGACACATGGTATGGAAGTGGAGTCCCTCAATTCCTTCTGGAACGGAGTGGAAATCTTTGGCCTTCACTCCGAAGCGACTGTATCTTGCGCAGGGGTCCCACAAATCGGTTGAGATTTCGGAGTACTCGGGGTTAATTCGAATACCACAACTGATCTTGCGCCGACTCTTCTCCACAAGCGGGCGTAGCCGCTCCCATTGGGCAAGGGAATTGAACACAATGTGATCGGAAATCCGCAGCAATTGCGCAAACTCTTGATCGTCATATGCAGGGGCGTACACATGAACTTCCTTTCCGAACTCTTCCTTCCCGAGACGCGCTTCATACAATCCGCTTGCGCAAGTGCCGGGTAAGTACTTACTAATCGTGGGAAACAAACTGAACACAGCAAAGCCCTTTATCGCCAGGAGAATCTTGCACCCCGTCAGTTTCTGGATTTTGTCCAGGATTTGGCAATTCTTCTCAATTGCTAGTTCGTCAATAACGTAGCAGGGCGATGGAACTTGATCGAGTGAAAGTTCCTCGAATCTACTTGACCGTCTCATGGTGGTCGGTATCGTGCTCCTTACTTAAAAAAATATTCTACCTTTCAGGTCGGACTTGCCAACGCCGTCTCCTTGTTGCTCGGGCACAATTCGACAAGGACCACAGAGGGCTACTACTGCAGGAAGAGAGAAGATGTTGCACTGAAGGAAGTTTTCGAGATCTTCGAGACCGAGAAGACCAATAGTGCATTTAGACCTTTAATTGAAAACGAAAATTATTTGTCTGGCTAAAGCAAGTGGTGGGCCCAACCGATTCTGTGCCGATATTGGCAATATTGGCTGCAATAATTATTGTCGGCGCCGTCCTAGCTACTTTTGTCTACATAAAAGAGAAGAAGTCGCCTCCGATGAAACTGGATGAGATGAAAGCTGAACCGCCGGCACTTCCGGCTGCCTGAGGTTATTGGCAGGATTAGAAGAATCTTTATCCCCTGACGAAGTGATAACTGGATGATAATCCATGGCCGCATCTCCTCCGAGCGACGTCGCGATTAGTACGCTGCAGCTCTCGAAACTGATGAGGGAGATATGTCCTCCGACGCCGGCGGACAAGGGCGAGAGGATAATGGCCGATCTGGAGAAGGTCCTCGCCCAGCCCCGGGGAATATCTGACTCCCCGAAGGAATTTCTGGAGCAGATTATGAATTTGATGTTCCGCCATCTCGATTTTTCAGAGCTCGCCGCTGCCATCAAGGATTCGAACAGCGGGCGGTCCAAGTATGTCGCCTTCATGGGAATGAGAAAGGAAGTCGAGAATGCGTACAGGAAGTTGTCATACGATATGAGCGATACGGCATACGTGACCAGCTATCCAAGGATAAAATGCACCTCATCAGTGGACTTCTTCCCTGCGGAGCTGAGGCCGGAAAGGGAAGGTGAGCTGGAGACATTCAACAGGCCGGCACTCCTCGAGATGCAGAGGACCTCGCTTGAAATGCTGCGGGAGGGGGACTATTTCAGTGCGTCCTTCTACGGTCGAAGGGGCGACCTCCTCGGCTGGTTTGAACTCGCACGCACGAGGGACGGGAAGATTCCCTCGGGGAACAACCTCAAGTGGCTCAGTATGATCTGCGCGGTGGTTGGCAAGGTTCTCGGATGACGGCAAGGGAACCCTTATCCACTGAAGAGGGATGAAAAAGCCTTTAAAGGGGGTTGGGTGCGTTCTCCCAAAATCCAATTCCGCTTGATTGAATTCCAGCCAGTATCTTAGAAGTAGGGTCGGCCCGACAATATTCCCACGGAACCTGGAAGTCCTCATAGCTAGGCTGGATCATTGACGGATCTGAACTTACGGAACAGCGCATCCAATTCTTTTGACTCGCCCTCCGTGACAGACTTTTTCCGAGGTTCCTTCAGGATGCGTTCTGCCTCGACACGCGCCTTCCTGATTAACGCGCCCCGTCCTCCTACGGCGTCCCTAGCAGGAGGAGCCATCTCCGGGCGAGAGGCGGCCAGATTCTCCCTCTTGAAGTTCTTCATCGTATGCGGCTGGCTGAGGTACGAGCCCCCTTTCAGGACAGCCCTGATTGTCTCGAACGAGATTGCCTCGTCATCCGATTTGAAATCCCTCGCGAACTCGCGAGCGTACTCCCAGATCCACGCGTCTGCGACCATCTGCTCGTACGATGCCCCGAGCGCGTTGTCGATCCCTCCGAAGGCCGACCCCAGGTCGGATCTGTTGAGCGCCTCCAACATCATGAGCGGCACTCCCTCCTGGACCGTCCCGAGAAGGACCGAAGCCTCGTGCACACCGGCTCCTGCGACCATGGTCGGCAGCCCGTAATGCCTACCCATCTGTCCGCAGCCAGCGTGCATCAGCACCGACTCGATTCCGCCGTAGTCGATTGACCCGGTCTTCATGTCCGCCGGGGAGGAGTCGCTGCTGTAGATGAACGGTGCTCCCTTCTTCCCAGTCTGGCTAATGACGAGGCTTGCGAGGTTCTCCGCGTTCGTCTGCGTGATCGTTCCGGACAGCGTCACGGGGGATGTCACACCGGCGATCGGTGCGCTCATCGCAACAATCGGTATACCGCCCTTGGCGAGCTCGACCTGTGCCTCCGCGACTCCCCCCTCGAACGTGAGCGGGGAGAAAGGACACTGCACCACCGAAAAGATCGGCCGCTTTTCCAGATCTTTTTCGCCGCCTGACAGTATCGAAGCCACCTCGATCATCTCCTTCGCCTGTCTGGCGGTCATGGCACCCCCCTGGTAATGCTTGGCGGAGTACTCAAAGGAAGCCCTCTGCTCAAGGAGCTCTTTGATGTGCGAGGGCTGCTCCGTCGCTCCCGACATAGTCCAAAGAAAATCCACCTGAGGAAGACTGTCAGCAAGAATCGTGAAGCCAATCACGTCCTCAATCGTCGACATGTGCGACTCACCAGTCACCAGGTTCTTGACGTAGACCGCTTCGCCACCGTTGGCCATGAAGATCCTTCCGCAAGGGATAGAGATGTCGTGCTTCTTGTCCCTGGACGCCAGGAGGATGGTCCTCCCGGAGCGGTTCGAGACAGCAGACCTAACGACATCCTCGGGGATCAGGGTCCTATCGCCCTCCTTGCTTCGGATGCACCCCTCATCCTCCAGCATCCTGCGGACATTCTCGCTGTGGATTGATACGCCGAGCTCTGAGAGTATCCTGATCGATGTCGCGTCTATCCGGTCGATCTCGTCCTTCTCCAGGACTTCCATGCGTCCTCTGGCCATAGTTGCTCCAACTCCTGTCAACTGATTCTGATTTTCTCAAGATTGCTTCTAAAGCCTCAAGTTTTGGCCTTCAATCGCAAGCGACGTTATCCCGGCAATAAGCTCGATCTCCTTAATCGTTCGCATGTCCGGGAAACGGTAGTCCATGGTGCCCGAATATTCTATCCATCCAAAGAACTGATTACTCCGGTTATGCATTCTGGCGTTGAAGTAATCCGCTTCGAGGCACTGATCAGGCGACTGCCGCTCGCTCCTCTCGAGCATGGTCGGACGGTTATAGGTCGATTCCTCCCCCTCCAGGAATGGTTTGTTCTCCGAAAGGAAAACCCATGTCCAGTCGCTGATCTGTTTTCCCACCGATTCATTCGTGAAGTCCTCCTCATCGTAGGAGAGCCCCCTCAGCGACAACTCCGCGTCCTTTCTGAATCCGTAGAAGGAGATGTACCTAAACCTCCCGTCCTGATGGGATTTGAAGCCAACCGTGACCTCTCGGATCTTGTAGTTTCTGTATATCATCTGGGGGATGTCGTCCAGAAACCTTTGTATTGTCCCGCCGGGTCGTTGCATCTTCTGGATTAGATGGGTCATTAATTCGGCGAATCGATGGCTGTCGTCAGCTGTCTGGCGGGAGTATTCCTGCTTGAGATTCAACACAATCCTGTCCGCGACCGTCGGCACCATGTTTACCTCTTCGGAATCGGCATAGCATCTATTTCTTAGTGCTTTTGATTATCGCCTCGCCCTCCCTCTCCAGCCGAAAAGATGAAATGAAAGGGTTTGAGGGGAAGACGGGATTGATGCGATCGACAACTACTAGCAAGCTTTATTTATTGAGGCACTTTTACAAAGTAAAATACCTTTCAGGAGGGGTGAGAGGGGGGAAGTTATATGAGGTTAACGACCCCCGCGGACGATTCTGGCGGATTTAAAGCATATTCTAATAATATTTCTCTCCGAATTTAATAGACCCGATTGCCTAATCGCGAATGTCGAGAACTGGACAGCTCACGGATGGGACTTCGAGAGAGGGGGCATTATGTATTCGGCGTCTTCTTTTCTTCGGATTATATTCCGGAGGGATTGTCGTATGAACTCATTTTCAATCTTCCATACACGAACCATTTCTTCTAGCAATCAAGAAATAAGCGCTTCATCAATCGAGATTCATGAGCGAGGACGAGTCCGAATTCGAAGTGAGGCTGACTCAGATAGAGGGCTACAGCTTCAAGATAGATTTTGTATTGAACGGCGTCGCGCCATTGATCGGTGACGAGGACCCGCCCCTCGGGAAGAACACTGGCCCGGATCCATCTCGTCTGCTGGGAGCAGCGGTTGCGCAGTGCACCCTTTCGAGCCTCCTGTTCTGCGTGCAGAAATCAAGGGGAGAGTTGAGAGGGTTGAAGGCGACTGCTAGAGTGCGATTCGGAAGGAATGAGAAGAAGAGACTGAGAATCACTGGAATCGACCTCATGATCGATGCGGACGCGTCTGAATCCGAGAGATCCAAGCTCGAACGATGCCTGCCAATCTTCCAAGAATTCTGCACGGTGTCGCAGAGCGTTAAAGCCGGAATACCAATCACGATCGAGTTGATGAGCGAGAAAAATTGAATGTCGTGCAATCGTAGGAGTGGGTAGACGTGCCGGTGGTTGTAGTGAACATGTATGCAGGAAGAGACAAGGATGCAAAGCGGCGGATAGCTGATGGCATCACGAAGGTCTTCGAAGCCGAAAAGATCCCAAGGGATGCGGTCACCATCATTATGAACGATGTTCCGAAGGATAATTGGGCTGACGGAGGGAAGCTGGCATCCGATTGAGAAACCTCGAAAATGACTCACATAAGATTAAAGTAGTTGTCCGACCATACGTCAGACAAGGATGGGGAATCCGTGAGTCAACTAAGAACTCTTCAGACAAGCGCACGGTCGACAAGCTCAAATATCGTCTTGGCCAGGACTTTAAAGGATGACCACGATTTTTTCATGGGAGACGAGGATCTGAAAGTTCTCCTCAAGCTTAGAAGGAATCGAATAAGGATCGGTTCGCTCTCTCAAGATCTCCTCGAACAAGATGAGGATTTTTCGGGAAATCAAAGAGGCGAAGATGAAATTATCGAGAACCTCAAGGCGATCAACAGCATACTCATCGGAGTCCGCGCGAGCTTGAACGACCTTTAACTCTGAGCTTTAGCCAGAATGGAAAGATATTTTACAGATAGAGATTATGAGAGATGGCATTGGAATTATTAATCCTATCATTTTACCTAAATATTTTCTTCAAGGTCACTAAGAGAAATTAGATTTTGAACTGCTCTCAAAATAGTCAATAATCGAAAAAAGGAAATATTATATACTTAGTCCGACAATATGTCTGACAGCATCGAAGGGATGGGAATCCATGCCAATAACAGACGAAATCTACGCAGCGGCTGACAGGGAAGGAGTAAGTCTGGCGGAGTATATCCGAAAGACCTACAGCAAGAGAAGCCTCACAGATCTGGAGAGCGAAGTACAGACTCAGCTCGATTCTTTGAAGGGCGAGTTATCCGGATTCATGGGAGATGTGGAACTGCCCGAGATCGAAGCGAACCTCATGACTGCGGGCAAAGAGAAGCTCGATATGATGCAGGCAAGGATCAGAAAGAACCTCCTCGGCAGGATCACTGAACTCGATGATATGCTCTCGACTGAGGTATCAGGAACATTCGCGGAAGGCCAGGAAGACTTCTTGACCCAGGGCATCTCCGGATCTTACGTCCGGGCAGAAGGGCTCCTCACGATAGAGTGAGTGTCCTTGCGGCGATAAATCCTCTCGCGGGCGTCATAGGTCTCGAATAATGCCTTATTCACTCCGATCAGCGTCTCAGTCCGGCCGAGGATCAGGAATCCTCCGGTCGAAAGCGATTCGTGCAGTTTCGTGAAGATCTCCGTATGGCTCTCCTTTGTGAAGTATATCAGGACGTTCCTGCAGAATATCACGTCGAAATACCTGGGAAGTCTTTCGGACATCAGGTCGGCGTTGGCTGCTCGCACCATCTTCTTGATCTCCGGCTTGACTCGGTACAGATTTCCCTCCCTCGTGAAATATTTGGCTAGTGTCTCAGCTGGGACGTTCTTGAGCCGGTCTGGTGCATAGATTCCTGCCTTGATCTTTGAGATGCAATCCTGATCGATGTCTATCCCCCTGATCGTGATGGAGTACCTAGGGAGCTGGTCTCCAAGCGTCTCGCAAAGGGCGATGGCGATGCTGTAGGCTTCCTCGCCGGACGCTGACCCTGCGGAAAGGAACCTGAGGACCTTCGAGGGAGTGTGCTCCCTCATCCGGCACAGCTCTGGAATCAGTTTCTTGGAGAATAGTTCCCAGAGTGAAGGGTCTCTGAAGAACTCGGTGACGTTAATAGCCAAGACATCCAGCAGCTTGAGGAATTCCTCGGGCTTCTTACCCAGAATCGCGCAGTACTGGTCGAGGCCCTCGATGCCGAGGATCCTGAACCTGCTCTGGAGTCTCCTCCTGACGAAGCTCTCTTTGTATCCGGAGAGATCGAGGCCTCTCTCCTCCCTTACCTTCCTCACCAGGCGCTCGAAGCTGGGGTCTAGCACGCCCGGTAATGAGCGGGCTTCTTAGAAAAGTGTTCCCCTTCGGAGCCTGGTAAGTGAGGATTTCGCTGGCCAGCGCGCGCAGATTGCAGAATAAGGCCGCCAGAAAATGTTATCAGGTTCGATATCCATGACCAAATGGATTTAAGAGCCGGATGAGGATAACATCTGACTTAGCCATGAGGGCTCAGGACATCTGAACGGCCGACGCAAGAGGCGCGGACGCCCTCAAAGTGAATGGTCCTGATGAGGGACTTACGGCAAAATAAATCATATAGTCGAACATCATGGTCGCAGATAATAGGTTGAACGATAGGAAAGGTTGGGTGTCATTAATGCGCGTCAGGTTAGGCCTTAGAGGCAAGCTGTTGGTAGTGTTCCTAGCGGTCTGCTTGATTCCGGTTGGAGCAATATCGCTCGTCGCTTTGAACGACTTCTCGACGCTGAATAATCAATCGAACCAGCAATACGAGCACAACCTCAAGACGATAGTATATCTGGATGAAATGAAGACCAACCTGACTTTCGCTCATCTCTATTTCTCCGACTACGTCCTAAAAGGCTATCTCAATTTATCCGCTGGAACCCTTGCGGACGAACTCCAGACGATGATGAGCAATAGCGATGCGTTCAGCAAGAAGATCGTCACTTATCAGCGAGATCTGACCATATTGGTAAACCCGGACCTTGTTGCTTTGCTACAGAAGAGCGGCGATACCGGCCTCACCGCGCAAGAGACTTCTCACCTCAGCAACCTATCAACAAACTGGTTGACCTATTCGACACTCGTGGATCAGGCGAGACGCATTTCTCTACGCACGCCGATCACCCCGGCAAATCAGACCCAGATATTCCAGATACTATCGGACGCGTCTGGTAACTTCACCAAAGTGGAAAATTCTCTCGGCGAGATAATATCGGTCAGATCAGATGTGTCGAAGATCGCAAATGATGAAGCCTACGGGGTCTACAACAGGACAATCCTGAACATAACCGCTGGGATGGGGATAATCGCGGTGTTCATTGTGGCGGGGGCCATGTTCATCTCCAAGAGGATCACAAAGCCGATATTGGAAGTAGCGAGGATTGCGAACGAGATTCAGGAAGGGAACCTATCTCCGGCAATCGATATCGAAACGGGGGAGGATGAGATAGGGCAGATGTTCAACTCATTCAGGCAGATGGTCGGAACGACCTTCGCCCCG
>Ga0315283_10005547_pt1 | contig 11156 bp, 7 predicted proteins | sample YL17G09_0_MG_FD_204541 | JGI IMG/M metagenome (GOLD analysis project Ga0315283, IMG submission 204541) | Sediment microbial communities from Yellowstone Lake, YNP, Wyoming, USA - YL17G09_0 | ecosystem: Environmental > Aquatic > Freshwater > Lake > Sediment | place: USA: Wyoming | collected...
ATTCCGGAAAGTGGAAGGTGGTATAGACCACGCTCGGCGGCACGCGCTCGGTCACGGTGGCGCGCAGCACCGTTTCGCCGGCGCGGCTGGTGATGCCCACCCAGTCGCCATGCACGATGCCGCGCGTCTCGGCATCGTGCGGATTGATCTCCAGCAGATCTTCATCGTGCCAGACTACGTTTTCTGTGCGGCGCGTCTGCGCGCCCACATTGTATTGACTGAGTATGCGCCCGGTCGTCAGCAGCAACGGGAAGCGCGCCGACACGCGTTCGCTGGTGGCGACGTAGTCAGTCACAAAAAATCGGCCTTTGCCACGCACGAAATGCTCGATATGCATGGTCGGCGTGCCCTCGGGCGCCGCCTCGTTGCAGGGCCACTGGATGCTGCCCAGGCGATCAATCTTCTCGAAGCTGACGCCATGGAACGTGGGCGTGAGCCGCGCGATCTCCGCCATGATCTCCGACGGGTGGCGGTAGTTCATCGCATAGCCCAGCGCATTCGACAACGCCATTGTGCTCTGCCAGTCGGCCAGGCCTGCCAGCGGCTCCATGACCTTGCGTACGCGCGAGATGCGCCGCTCCGCATTGGTGAAGGTGCCGTCCTTCTCCAGGAATGAGGAACCTGGCAGAAACACATGCGCGTAGAGCGCGGTTTCGTTCAGGAATAGATCCTGGACCACCACGCATTCCATGGCCGAGAACGCCGCCGCGACGTGCTGGGTGTTCGGGTCGGACTGCGCCATGTCCTCGCCCTGGATGTAGATGCCCTTGAAGGTGCCATCGAGCGCCGCCTCGAACATGTTCGGGATGCGCAGGCCCGGCTCGTCCAGCAGCTTCACGCCCCAGGCGCCATCGAACAGCGCGCGCGTGGCAGGATCGGAAATATGCCGGTAGCCGGCCAGCTCGTGCGGAAACGAGCCGACATCGCAGGAACCCTGCACATTGTTCTGGCCACGCAGCGGATTGACGCCCACGCCTTCGCGGCCAAGGTTGCCCGTGGCCATGGCAAGATTGGCGATGCACATGACGGCGGTCGTGCCCTGGCTGTGCTCGGTCACGCCCAGTCCGTAGTAGATCGCGCCGTTGGGCGCGAGCGCATAGAGACGCGCCGCGGCGCGCACTGCGGCCGCCGGCACACCGGTTACCGCGGCGCTCGCTTCCGGCGAACACTCCGGTCGTGACACCGCCGCCACCCAGCGCTGCCAGGATTCCGGTTCACAGCGCTCGGCGACATAGCCCTGCTGCGCCAGCCCTTCGGTGACGATGACATGCGCCAGTGCATTGAGCAGCGCGACATTGGTGCCGGGCAGGAGCTGCAGATGATGCTCGGCCTCGATGTGCGGCGTGCGCACCAGCGCGATGGCGCGCGGATCGAGGACGATGAGCTTCGCGCCCTCGCGCAAACGACGTTTGAGCTGCGAGGCGAACACCGGGTGTCCTTCGGTCGGGTTGGCGCCGATCAGCATGATGACATCGGCCTTCATCACCGAGCTGAAGGCCTGGGTGCCCGCCGACTCGCCCAGCGTCTGCTTGAGCCCATAGCCGGTCGGTGAATGACAGACGCGCGCGCAGGTGTCGACGTTGTTGTTGCCGAAGGCGGCGCGCACCAGCTTCTGCACCAGGTAGGCCTCTTCGTTGGTGCAGCGTGACGAGGTGATGCCGCCGACTGAGTCGCGGCCGTATTTCGCCTGGATGCGCTTGAACTCAGCAGCGGCGTGATTGATGGCGGTATCCCAGGAAACTTCCTGCCACGGATCGCTGATCTTCGCGCGGATCATGGGCTTGAGAATTCGGTCGCGATGCGTCGCGTAGCCGTAGGCGAAACGCCCCTTGACGCAGGCATGACCCTGATTGGCGTGGCCGTCGCGGTTGGGCACCATGCGTATTACTTTTTCGCTGCTGACTTCCGCCACCAGCGAACAACCGACGCCGCAATAGGCACAGGTCGTGGTGGTCGCACTGGCGGCAGCGAGCGCCGGCGCGGCCGCTACGGCCGGCGCACTGGCGGCGAGCTGCGCTGCAATCAGCGACTTTTCCTGCAGTGCCGTGGTCGGACAGGCTTCGACGCAGGCGCCACAGGACACGCACTCGGAATCGAGAAAGCTCTGGCCCTGGCTCGCCGCCACGCGCGAGGCAAAACCACGCCCCTCGATGGTCAGCGCCAGCGTGCCCTGCACTTCATCGCAGGCGCGCACACAGCGCGAGCAGACGATGCAGGCATTGGGATCAAAGGTGAAATAAGGGTTGCTCTCATCCTTGGGCAAACCGGCATGGCAGGCGGCATCGCTCCCATAGGGCGAAGTCGTGACGCCCAGCGACTGGGCCATGTCACGGATCTCGGTGCGATAGGGCGCGCTCTCGGCAATCAGCGCGGCCGGATGATCGGAGAGATAAAGCTCCATGACACCGCGGCGCAGCTCACTGAGGCGCTGCGACTGGGTGTGGATTTTCATGCCTTCGGCAACCTGGGTGGTGCAGGAGGCCGGAAAGCCCTTGCGACCCTCAATCTCGACCAGGCACAGCCGGCAGGAGCCGAAGGCCTTGAGATTATCGGTAGCGCACAGCTTGGGGATGCGGGTGCTCAAGATCGCCGCGGCACGCATGATGGACGTGCCCTCGGGCACCGTGGTGGCGACGCCATCGATCTCCAGCGACACGGAGCGCGTCGCCACACTCGCTGGGGTACCGGCATCGACATGATCAAGCGCGTGCATGCTGACTCCCTTGAATTCCTGGTCGCGGTTTAAGAAAATCTTCGCGAAAATATTTTACCGCGCTGCGCACCGGGAAGGGCGTCATACCCCCCAGGCCGCACAGCGAACCTTCGGTCATCGTGTCGCACAGGCTCTCGAGCTGCCGCAACTGCGCCTCACGATCCACACCGCGCAGCAGGCGATCAATGACCTCGACGCCGCGCGTCGAACCGATGCGACAGGGCGTGCACTTGCCGCAGGATTCGAGCGCGCAGAATTCCATTGCGTAGCGCGCCATGTGCGCCATGTCGACCGTATCGTCAAAAGCGACGATACCGCCGTGACCCAGCAGAGCGCCAACGGCGCTCAGGGCTTCGTAATCGATGAGCGTGTCGAATTGCTGTGCCGGCAGATAGGCGCCCAGGGGCCCGCCGATCTGTACGGCGCGCAGCGGCCGACCGGAGGCTGAACCACCACCGTAGTCGTACAGCAATTCGCGCAGGCTGACGCCAAAGGCCAGCTCGACCAGGCCGGGACGCTTGAGATTGCCGGCCAGCTGTATCGGCAGGGTACCGCGCGACTTGCCGATGCCGTAATCGCGATAGTGCGCGGCGCCGTGCTGCAGGATGGTGGGCACGGTGGCGAGTGAAATGACATTGTTCACCACGGTGGGCTTGCCAAACAGCCCTTTTACTGCGGGCAACGGTGGCCGCACCCGCACCTCGCCGCGACGGCCCTCGAGGCTTTCAAGCATTGAGGTTTCTTCGCCGCAGATATAGGCACCGGCACCGAGGCGCACTTCCAGATCGAAACGGTGCGCGCTGCCCAGCAGCTGCGCCCCCAGATAGTGCTGCTGGTAAGCCAGCGCGATCGCTTCATTCAGAATTTTGTGGGCGTGCGGATATTCAGCGCGCAGATAGATGTAACCCTGGGTAGCGCCGACCGCGAGCGCAGCGATCGTCATGCCCTCGATCAACAGATAAGGATCACCCTCCATCAGCATGCGGTCGGCGTAGGTGCCTGAGTCGCCTTCATCGGCATTGCAGGTGATGTATTTCTGTGTGGCCGCAGTATCGAGCACCGTGCGCCACTTGATGCCGGTGGGGAAAGCCGCCCCGCCCCGGCCACGCAGCCCGGAATCGGTGACACACTGCACGATCTGCGCGGGCTCCATGCCCAAAGCGCGCTGCAAGCCCTGAAAGCCGCCGTGCGCCAGGTAGTCGCTGATGCTGACCGGATCGATCACACCCACGCGCGCAAACGTCAGGCGGTTCTGCCTGATCAGATAGGGATGCTGTGCCGTTGCGCCCAGAAACAGCGCGTGGGCCTTGCCACTGAGAAAACCTGCAGCAAACAGGCCGGCAACATCCTTGACGCTCACCGGTCCGTAGGCCACGCGCCCCTGCGGCGTCGCCACCTCGACCAGTGGCTCGAGCCAGTAGAGTCCGCGCGAACCGTTGCGCCTGATGGTGACGTCCAGGCCTGATTTCTGGGCCTGCGCGGCGATCGCCTGCGCGACCTGTTCTGCGCCCAGCGCCAGCGCCGCGGCATCGCGCGGCACATAGACCACCGTGCTCATGTGCGCTCCCGGCACTGGGCCAGCAACTCGTCCAGGCGCGCCGGCGTCACGCGCCCGTGCAGCTCATCGTTGATCATCACTGCCGGTGAACAGGCGCAGGCACCGAGGCAATACACGGGTTCGAGGGAGACGGCGCCGTCACTCGTGGTCTCGTTGAAGCCAATGCCCAGATTCCGCTGCGCCTGCTGTTCCAGCGCCGTGCCATTCATTGCCTGACAGGATTCGGCCCGGCAGATGCGCACGGTATGCCGCCCCGGCGGCGAATGACGGAAGTAATGGTAAAAACTGACCACACCGTGCACTTCGGCGCGCGACAGGTTCAGGCCCTGCGCCACCAGCGGTATGGCATCACTGGGAATGAACCCCAACTCGTCCTGGATGGCGTGCAGGACCAGCAGCAATGGGCCGGGTTGCTGACCCAGGCGCGCGACAATGGCGTTGATGCGATCGTTCATTCCCATAATCCACAGATATTATGTCGGGTCGTCAGCGGGCTGGTAAATTGCCGCGTACCCGCAATCCCAGGCATTTTCGCACAGCTGAAAGGTGCCGCCATGCCGGGAGCATTATCGCTCACGCCCAGGGTGAAGTGGCCGCTTTATCGGCCGTCGTTCAATTCAGCCTGCCCGCCACAGGGCGACCGCACTTGCGCGGACGTTTTCCGGAAAATGGGTACCTGCAAGGCGGGCAACGACCGCTGGCTGGTAAAAAACGCTGACGCATCGCCTCGGGCTATCGTAGCGCGCGCTCCGGGCCGGGCACGACAATGCAGTAGTATCACCGCATCGTGTCAATAGTTCTCCAACCAGGTGGCTGAAGTATCGGCTTACGATCGGCTGCGCCTCGACGACGCGCAATTGTGCGCGCTGCTGGCCACCGGCCGTGCACGACGCGAATTGCAGGCGGTATTCGGACCTGCCGACTACGCCCTGCTGGCAGCGCTGGCGCAGCGCGCCGCACGGATCAAAGCCCGCGCCTGCGCCCCGGTTTATCTGCTACCCGGCATCATGGGGACACAGCTGGGTCTGGCACGGACCGCGCCGCTGCCCCCGGATCTGCTGTGGATCGACCCACAGGACATCATCGCCGGCCGACTCACGCATCTGCGCTTCACCGATGTTCCGGCCACGCCCAATGCACACCGGCTGGTGACGCTCGGCGCCATTCCCTACACCTACCTGGCGCTGCAGCTGCGCCTGCGGGCAGCGGGCTTCATGGTGATCATGCACCAATACGACTGGCGCCACAGTCTGGTCGACCTCGCCGCGCAATTTGCCGCACGCGTACGTGCCGACGGCGCGGGGCAAATCATGATTGTCGCGCACAGCATGGGTGGTCTCATCGCCCGCGCGGCGCTGGCGCTGCCTGGCATGCAGGGCGTGCAGCGACTGATTGCACTGGGGGTGCCGCAGCGCGGTTCATTCGGTGCCGTGCAGGCACTGCGCGGCACCTATCCGGTGGTGCGCCGCCTGGCAGCGCTTGATCGCCTCCATGATGCCGAAGCGCTGACCGCACAGGTCTTTGGCAGCTTGCCGAGTCTGTATCAGTTGCTGCCGCCGCAAAGCTATGGCGCGATACCCGATTTGCATGATGCACAGGCCTGGCCCCACACCGGCCTACGCCCGGATGCGACGCTGCTGCAAGGTGCGCGCGGTTTCATCGACTCGCTGCCGCCACCCGACAGCCGCTATTGCTCCATCGCCGGCACCCGGCAGCGCACTATCACCAGCGTGCGGGTTACTGACGATGACTTTCACTACGCGATCGACGACGCGGGCGATGGCTCGGTGCCGCTCAAGTCCGCTACTCTTGCCGGTTGCGCGAACTACTACCTGCGCTGCGAACACAGTGAGCTGCCGCGCAGCGTCAGCGTGGCGCGTGCGTTGCGCGACCTGCTGCTGACCGGTAGCACGGCTTCACTGGCCAGCGTGCCGAACGCCATCAGCGCACACGCGGCGGCACGCCGGCAGGTGTCAGTGAGCGATCAGCTGCTGCGCAGCACCTGGACCGAAAAAACCGACTGGCCGAAACTCACGCCGGCAGCACGCCGCGAGTATCTCAATCAGCTCAATCAACCGCCCCCGCACTATGCAGCGCCCAGAGCCCGGCGTAGCATCGCGCGCAGCAATACCCGGAGGACACAGCCATGAACACACTGCGCCACACCGCCAAAACAACCGGCCTCTCGCGTCGCGATCTGTTGCTGGCCTCAGCCGGTGTTGCGAGCCTCGGCGCATTGGGATGCGCCAGTGTGGCCAGTTCCAAAGGCTCGGCGCCAGCCGCGCCGCCGGCCGCCGCAGCGCCGGCCATGGCGCCTGCCGTGGCCGCAGTTCCGGCGCCCAGCGGTCCCTTCACGCTGCCGCCGCTCCCCTACGCTGACAACGCGCTCGACCCGCTGATCTCCTCGCAAACGCTCGGCTTCCATCATGGCAAGCATCATCAGACCTACGTCAACAACCTGAACAAGGCCGTGGCCGGGACGCCGCTGGCCGAGATGACGCTCGAGAAAATTATTGCCACCACGGCGGGCGTGGCTGACAAGAGCGCTGTCTACAACAACGCCGCGCAACACTGGAATCACAGCTTCTACTGGCAGAGTCTGCGCGCCCAGGGCGGCGGCGTGCCGCCGTTGCTGCTGCGACAGAAAATCGAAGCGGCGTTCGGCAGCCTGGAAGGCTGTCGCAAGGAAATGCTGGCGGCCGCAACTTCACAGTTTGGCAGCGGCTGGGCCTGGCTGGTGCTCGATGGCGGGCAGCTGGCCGTGACCAAGACCAGCAACGCCGATTCGCCGCTGACGCACGGTCAAAAGCCCCTGCTGACTATCGACGTATGGGAACACGCCTACTATCTCGACTATCAGAATCGCCGCGCCGATTACGTCGCGGCGCTATTCGATAAATTACTGAACTGGGAGTTCGCCGCCAGCAACCTGGCTGCCGCCTGAACTGGCGGCGCGCGCCAGCACGGCGCCCAGCGTCTCGCCCTCGGCAACGATCGCTGTACCGATCGTAACGCTCACCGACGCGATGCTCTGCTGCGCATCCTGGCGGCGAATGCGGCAATTCTCGACGTCGCGGCGAATGCGCCCGGCAACTTCCGCCGCAGCGGCCGGGGTTGCGCCCGCCAGCAGCAGCAGGAAAGTGCCGCCGCTGTCGCGCGCCGCTAGCGCGCGCTCAGCGCTTGCCGGCTTCAACAGTTGCGCTACCGTGGTCAGCACACGATCGCCGAGCAGGTGCCCGTAGCTGTCGACAATCTGACTGAATTGATTGATTTCTATCCTCAGCAGCGCGCCCAGCGGCAGGCCGCGCGGGTAACTGCTGGCCACGTGCTGCTCGAGTCCACGTCGATTGAGCAGGCCGGTGAGTGGATCGAGCTGCGCCTGACCCGCCACGGTCTCGATCTCGGTGTGCAGGCGCTGCGCCTCCTGGGCGCTGTGCTGCAGGTTTTGCTGCAGATCACTGGTGCTGCCCAGAACTCTGCTGGTGTCATCCAGCAGGCCATGTACCAGCTCGGCGATGGCGGCAACGCTCGGCTCGCGCTGCAGACGATTCTGGTAGGCACCCAGGCCGTCGTTGTAACGACCCACTTCAACGCTGGCGCAGTTCGTGGCCGCGGTCACTTCCTCAACCACTTTCTGGATTCGGGCGCGCAGTCGCATCGAGGATTCAATATCGCGCATCGCCACGTGACGATCGAACAGTTCCTGGATGTCGCTATCGCCCAGCTTGCGCCCGGTGGCGGTGAGCGCATCGACGGCGGCTTTGAGAGCCTGATTGGCACCCGCGACGTATTCGTACCAGACCGCATAACTTAGCGGATGAAAGCCGGCCGTGTGGCGTGACATCATTGGCAGCACCATGCGCAGCAACTCGGCGGTCTGTTCTCGGTTCTCGCTATAACGCATGGGTGGTCGTGGCTTGGGCGCGCCTCAGGCGCGCAGTGCCTGCTCCGCAGCGACGCCGATCAACGCGGCAAACGCGGCTGTGCCGTTTTGCTGACCCTGCAGCAGGACCAGAAAATCCTGGAGCGCCATCGGCTCGCCAAACAGACGCCCCTGCGCCTGATCGCAGCCCCATTCACGCAGTGGCTGCACCTGTTGCGGCCGTTCGACGCCCTCGGCCACCACTTCCAGCCCCAGGCCATGCCCCATATCGATGATAGTGCGCACCAGGGTGGCGTCGGCCGGATCGTCGGCCAGATCGCGCACAAACGATTTATCAATCTTCAGGGTACCGATCGGAAACTGCTGCAGCACCGAAAGCGAAGAATAGCCGGTGCCGAAATCATCGACCGACAGATGCAGCCCCAGGTCGGCGAGCTGATCGAGCATCTGCACGGTGCGGCGCGGATCCGCCATCAGCGTGGTTTCGGTGATCTCGAGCTCCAGGCTCTGCGGCGGTACGTTGTGGCGTTCGAACACCGCGCGGCAATTGAGTATGAAGCTCGCCTGCCGCAGCTGCTTGAGCGACAGATTGAGCGCAATGCGCCCCGGATCACTGCCCGAAGCGCGTAGCAGATTGAGATCGAGACAGACGCGCTCGAGCACCCACTCACCGATGAGGTTGATGAGATTGTTTTCTTCAGCCAGCGGAATGAACTGCGCCGGCGGAATATCGCCGTGGCCCGGCAGACGCCAGCGCAACAGCGCCTCGGCGCCCACGATCCGGCCATCGCGCAAATCTACCTTGGGCATGTAGCGCACTACAAACTCATTGCGCTCGACCGCGCGGCGCAATTTGCTCTTGAGCATCAGCCGCTCGACCGCCGCGGCGTTCATCTCCTGCGAATAAAACGCAAAAGTGTTGCCGCCATTCTGCTTGGAGTAATACATGGCGGCATCGGCGTTGCGGATCAGGTCGATGACGTTGTCGGCATCACGCGGGCAGAAGGCCACGCCGATACTCACCGTCAGGAATACTTCCTGCTGACTGACATGGAAGGCCGCGCCAGCGCTATCGAGCACGGTGCGCGCCAGCTGCGCCACCTGGGCACCGGCTTCCTCGGCATCGGCGCTGACGCCGTCAACGAACAGCGCGAACTCATCACCGGCCAGCCGCCCGAGCACCGCATCGCTGCTCAACACCTGCGTCAGCCGCTCGGTGAGCACTTCCAGCACGCGATCGCCCGAGGCGTGACCGAAGGTGTCATTGACCTCCTTGAAGCGATCCATATCGATGTACAACAAGGCTACGCCCTGGCCGACGCGCCGCGCGCGGGCGATGGCCTGCTGCAGCAGATGCTGAAACTGCATGCGATTGGGAATCTTGGTGAGCGCATCGTAGCGCGCCAGATAGCGGATGCGCCGTTCGGCGCGCTTGCGCTCGGTGATATCGCGTGCCACGTAGATGTCACCGGCAAACTGCGCGTCGGTGGTGGCAACGGTCGAGACCACGAACGACACCGGGATGGTCTGCCCAGCCTGCGTGCGCAGCACCGTCTCGCCTGCCTCGCGTGCGGCCTGCACCGGATCCACACCGCTCTCGGGCGCCCTGGCCAGCAGCTCCCTGACGTTCATACCGGTCAGTTCGGCGGCGTCCAGGCCGGTGAGACGCTGCGCTGCGTCGTTGACGATGCGAATCGCGCCATCGGGCGCCGCCACGAACACGCTGTCGCTCATGCTGTTGAGCACACTGTGGAGGTAGTCGCGTCGATAGGTGGTGTCGTTGAGGGCCAGGCGCATACGCTCGAAGGCGCTTTCCAGCAGGCCCAGCCGACTGCCGTGCGCGGCGGACAGGGGGTGCGAGAACTCGCTGCGGCTGATGTGCTCGGCCGCGCCGATGAGCTGCTCGACGCTTTCCTGCAGGCGCTGGCGCTCGCGCCAGAACCACCAGGCCGCCAGTACCGCGGCGCTCACAGTCGCCAGACCCAGCAGCAACAGCAACGCCGGCGGCAACAGCGGCTGCAGCGCCAGCAAAGCCGTGCCGCCAATCAGCCCCATGCACAGGGCGAAAGCGGCCAGAAAGCGGCTGATCAGCCTGGAACCCTGCACGCGCACCCCTTAAACCGCCGGCCCGCTTAGAATGATGCCCGATGCGCAGGCCTTACGCCAATCCGGCCCCCTTGAACGATCTGGAGCTCACCGGACGCGCCCGCACGCACGTGCAGGATTGCGCCACACCGCACTGTACGCTGCACCCGGAAGCCCTGAGCGCCCTGCAGGCCATGAGCGCTGCGGCGCTGAGCGCTGGCATCGAGCTGCTGCCGGTGTCCTCGTTTCGTGATTTTGCGCGGCAGCTGAAGATCTGGAACGACAAGTTTTCGGGACAGCGCCCCCTGCTCGATCGCGACAGTAACCCGCTCGATGCCGGCCTGCTGAGCGAGGCCGAGCGCGTTACGGCCATACTGGTGTGGTCGGCACTGCCAGGCGCCAGCCGCCACCACTGGGGCTCTGACTTCGACCTGATCGACCGCGCAGCCCTGGCGCCGCAGGCGCCGATCGAACTGCTGAGTGCCGATTTTGCCGCCGGCGGCCGCTACTCCGCTCTTGATAGCTGGCTCGATATGCACGCGGCGGATTATGGGTTTTATCGCCCCTACGATCTTGATCGCGGCGGGGTACAACCCGAGCCCTGGCATCTGAGTTTTGCGCCCCTGGCCCATGGCGCGCTGGCGTCAATGCAGCCCGAACTGTTGCGCACCGCGCTCGAGGCGGCGCCCCTGGCCGGACGCGACAGCGTGATCGCGCGCCTGCCGGAATTGTTTGAACGTCATGTGGCTGCCGTGGCGCCGGCGCCGCAGTCGGCGCGCTACGCGGCCGCGCTCAGTCGCGCAGCCAGGCCCGTTTGAAATATCCCAGCATCAGGCCGCGCACGCTGGCCTGTGCGTTCGGATCGGCGGCATAGAGCGGCGGGTTGCGTCGCAACATGCGCCAGCTCTCGCTGCGCA
>Ga0315283_10005548_pt1 | contig 11155 bp, 10 predicted proteins | sample YL17G09_0_MG_FD_204541 | JGI IMG/M metagenome (GOLD analysis project Ga0315283, IMG submission 204541) | Sediment microbial communities from Yellowstone Lake, YNP, Wyoming, USA - YL17G09_0 | ecosystem: Environmental > Aquatic > Freshwater > Lake > Sediment | place: USA: Wyoming | collected...
GTCGAAAACGGCAGGCACGGCTCCGTGGCGGCGCTGGTCGCGCGCAAGGTCTTTGACGCCTATCTGCTGCCGCCCGAGGCCCGGGCGCCCGCTGCGACGGCGGGCGCACCGGCCGCGACCACAGCTACGCCGCCTGCCGGAGGCATCGACGAATGAGACGGGAAATCGCGGGACCGGGCTATTCGAGTCGCACGCAGCGCACGCTGAGCCTCACTGGCCGCGTGCTCGAAGCGCTGCACATCGACAACGCGCTGTTGTTGTCACTGCTCGCCGTCTGCATCGCCGGCCTCGTCGTGCTCTTCAGCGCGGCCGGCGAGAACCTGGGTATCTTCTTCGGGCAGGCCGCCCGCGTCGGCCTCGGCCTCGGCGTCATGACGGCCATCGCGCAGGTGCCGCCGCGCGTGATGCGCGTCGCGGCGCCCTTTCTCTACGGTCTGGGCGTGCTGCTGCTGATCGCGGTGGCCGTGGCCGGCGACACGGCAATGGGCGCCCAGCGCTGGCTCAATCTAGGCTTCGTGCGCTTCCAGCCATCGGAACTCATGAAGATCGCGGTGCCGCTCGCCGCCGCGTGGTACCTGCACGACCGGCCGCTGCCGCCGGACTTCAAGACGATCGTCGTGGTCGGCGTCGGCATCCTGGTGCCCGCCCTGCTGATTGCGGAGCAGCCCGACCTCGGCACGGCCCTGCTGGTGACGGCCGGCGGCGGGCTCGTGATCCTGCTGGCCGGGCTGCAGGCGCGCTACCTCATCGGCCTTGGCACGCTCGGGGTGGCGGCCGTGCCGGTTGCGTGGCACTTCATGCACGACTACCAGCGCCAGCGCGTGCTCACGTTCCTCAACCCGCAGACCGATCCGCTTGGCGCCGGCTACCACACGATCCAGTCGCAGATCGCGATCGGCTCGGGCGGCCTCTTTGGCAAGGGCTACATGAACGGCAGCCAGGCGCAGCTCGAATTCCTGCCCGAGCGCTCCACGGACTTCATCTTCGCGGTGATCGGCGAGGAATGGGGCCTCGTCGGCTGCCTCGTGCTCATGGCGCTCTACATGATGGTGATCGCGCGCGGCCTGTACATTGCCTCGCAGGCCCAGGACACCTTCTCGCGTCTCATCGCCGGCAGCCTCACGCTCACGTTCGCGGTCTACGTGTTCGTCAACAGCGGCATGGTCGCGGGCCTGCTGCCGGTGGTCGGCGTGCCTCTGCCCCTGGTCAGCTACGGCGGCACGTCGCTGGTGACCCTCATGGCCGGCTTCGGTATCCTCATGTCCGTCCATTCCCGCCGCAAACTGGTTTCCACGTGACACGGATCGTTCATCGCCCGCGCCGGGCGAAAGCTGTATTGCCTGCTGCCTGCGCCGCGCTGGCGCTGGCCGTGCTCGCACCCGGGATCAGCCGTGCCTTCGATGCCCAGCGCGAGGACGTCGCGGGTTTCGTTGCGGAGATGTCGAGCAAGCACGGCTTCGACGCCGCCGCGCTGAGCGGCGTGCTCACGCAAGCGGAATCGAAGAAATCCATCCTCGACGCGATGTCGCGCCCGGCGGAAAAGACCCTGACGTGGCAGGAATATCGCGAGCGATTCATCACCGAGCGGCGCGTCAGCCGCGGCGTGGACACGTATCGCGACCACGAACCGGCGCTCGAGAAGGCGGCGACGAGCGGCGTGCCACCGCAGTACATCCTTGGCATCGTCGGCGTGGAAACATTCTACGGCGAGAATACTGGACGGAACCGCGTGCTCGATGCGCTCGCCACGCTCGCCTTCGACTACCCGCCGCGCGCCCCGTTCTTCCGCGGCGAACTCGAGCAGTTCCTGCTCATGGCGCGCGAGGAATCGCTCGATCCGCTCGCACCGCTCGGTTCGTACGCCGGCGCGATGGGCATCCCGCAGTTCATGCCGTCGAGCTTCCGCAAGTTCGCCGTGGACGGCGACGGCGACGGCCGCCGCGACCTCTGGGCGGACTGGCCGGACGTCTTCTCCAGCGTGGGCAACTACCTCAAGGAACACGGCTGGAAGGCGGGCGAGCCGGTGATGGCCGCCGCGGACGTCGCCGGAGCGGACCTGGCGGGCCTCGACCTGTCGAAACCCACGCTAACCGAGACCGTCGCTTCACTGCGCAGGCGAGGCCTGAAGTTCGACGCCGGGTTGCCGGACGACGCGCCGGCCATGGTGGTTGCGCTCAGCCGGCCCTTCGGCACCGAATACCGCGTAGGCTTCGCCAATTTCTACGCGATCACGCGCTACAACCGCAGCCTGCTCTACGCGAGCGCCGTGAACGACCTCGCCGAAGCCATCGAGGCGGCGCACGTCCGCTCGATGCCGCCCGACGACGACGCATCGTTCGCCGAGTAAAGGGCCGCACGAACTCCCCTACACCCCATTCCACGAAGTGACCCCTGCATGATCAGCACCGAACGCATCCTCCTCCCCGTCCTCCTGGCCTCGCTGGCCCTCGCCTTCACGGGCTGTTCCAGGAAGGAAGGGACGGCACCCGCACCGGCCGCCGCAGCTCCGACAGCCTCGGCCGCGCAGGCCGTGCAGGCTGCGCCGACGACCTCGATCCCGCCTCCGCCGCAGTTGCAGGCGCGGAGCTTCATCGTCATGGACGAGGGCAGCGGCCGCGTGCTGGCCGGACTCGAGCCGGATTCGCGGCAGGAGCCGGCGAGCCTCACCAAACTGATGACCGCCTACGGCGTGTTCAAGGCACTCAAGGAAGGGCGCATCAAGCTGACCGACAACGTCACGATCAGCGAGCACGCCTGGAAGATGGAAGGCTCGAAGATGTTCGTCGAGGTGGGCAAGCAGGTCTCGGTGGAGAACCTGATCCAGGGCATGATCGTGCAGTCGGGCAACGACGCGACGGTCGCGCTCGCCGAGCACGTCGCGGGCACGGAACCCACGTTCGTGCAGATGATGAACAACTACGCGAAACAACTCGGCATGACGGGCTCGCACTTCATGAACGCCGCGGGCATGCCGGATCCCGAGCACTACATGACGGCGCGCGATGCCGCGCTCCTCGCGAGCGCGGTCATCCGCGAGTTCCCGCAGTACTACAAGTGGTATTCGCAGCGGGAGTTCACCTGGAACGGCATCACGCAGCAGAACCGCAACGGCTTGCTGTGGCGCGACCCGACCGTCGACGGAGTCAAGACCGGCCACACGGAAACGGCGGGCTACTGCCTGATCGCTTCGGCGAAGCGCGACGGCATGCGCCTCGTCTCCGTCGTCATGGGCACCGACTCGATGAAGGCCCGCGAGGACGCCAGCTCCGCGCTGCTCAACTACGGCTTCAACTTCTACGAGTCGAAGCTCGTCTACGCCGCCGGCACGCCGCTCACGAAGGTGAAGATCTGGAAGGGCGCCGCGCCCGAAGTCGCCCTGGTGCTGAAGGACGATCTCTACGTCACCAGCCAGCGCGGCCGCGCGAGCAGCGTGAAGGCCGAGTTCGAGTTGCCGGGATCGGTGATCGCCCCGCTCGCCGCGGACAAGCCGATCGGCAGCACCAGGATCATGGTGGACGGCGCCGAGATCGCCAAGCACGACCTCTACCCGCAGCAGGCCGTGCCGGCCGGCGGGTTCTTCCGCCGTGCCTGGGACACCATGCGCCTGTGGTTCCACTGAGATGGCGGCGCCGTTCCCGACCGCGTGGCTGAACGGCGAGTTCCTGCCCCTCTCCGAGGCGCGGGTCTCGCCGCTCGATCGCGGCTTCCTGTTCGCGGACGGCGTCTACGAAGTCGTCCCCGTCCATCGCGGGCGACCTTTTCGCCTGCGCGAGCACCTCGTCCGGCTCGATCGCAGCCTCGACGCGATCCGCATCGCGCACCCGATGAGCCACGACGACTGGAGCGGCGTGCTGGGCGAACTGGCCGCGCGCGCCGGCGCAGCCGAACAGCTGCTGTATGTACAGGTCACGCGCGGCGCGGAATTCGGGCGCAACCACCTCTTCCCGCCCGCAGGCACGCCGCCCACCCTCTTCGCGTTCACGGGACCGTATCCCCCGCCTTCGGCCGAAACCCTGGAGAGAGGCCTGGCGGCCGTGACGCTGCAGGACATTCGCTGGGACCGCTGCGACATCAAGTCGGTGGCGCTGCTCGGCAACGTGTTGCTGCGCCAGGAGGCGCAGGACAAGGGCGCGTCGGAAGCGCTGCTCGTGCGAGACGGACAGCTGATGGAAGGCTCGTCGAGCACGGTGTTCATCGTGACCCGAGGCGTCCTGGCCACGCCGCCCAACAGCCACCACATCCTGCCGGGCACCTCGCGCGATGCGATCGTCGATCTCGCGAAGGACTGGCGGCCGGTCGAGAGCCGGCCGATCGCGGTGTCCGAGCTCGACACCTGCGACGAGGTGTGGATTGCTTCCGCAGGCCGCGGCGTGCTGCCGGTGACGCGCGTCGACGGGCGGCCCGTCGGCGACGGGAAACCGGGCCGCGCGTGGCAGGCAATGCATGCGCGCCTGCAGCGTCACCTCGACGATATCGCCGGCACGCCGGCGCTTGCGCCATGACCGATTCGCCACGCGAGGAAACGCTGTTCGAGTTTCCCTGCGACTTCCCGATCAAGATCATGGGGCAGGCCACGGACGAGTTCCGCAGCCTGGCGCTCGGCATCGTGACGAAGCACTTCGGCGAGCTGGCGCCGGATCACATCGAGGAGCGGGCGAGCAGCAACGGCCGATACCTCTCGTTCACCTGCACCGTGCGCGCCGAAAGCAAGGCGCAGCTCGACGCCGTCTACCGCGAACTCACGTCCTGCCGCCAGGTGCTGGTCGCCCTCTGATCGAGGCCGAGCGCCGCCGTCAGGTGCGGCGCCAGGGCCAACGCCACGGCATGCAAGTCCGACGGTCCGCCGAGGTCCGCCAACTGCGTCATCTCGAGCCCTTCGTAGCCGCAGGGATTGATGCGCCCGAACGGCTCGAGGTCCATGGCCACGTTGAGCGCGAGCCCGTGGTACGAGCGGTTCTTCCTGATGCGCAGGCCGATGCTCGCGAGCTTGCGCTGCCCGACGTACACGCCCGGCGCCTTGCGATCGCCGCGCGCTTCGATGCCCCATTCGGCCGCCGTCGCGATGACGGCACGCTCGATGCCTTCGACGAGCGAGCGCACGCCGAGCCCATGACGCTGGAGGCGCAGCAGCGGATACACGACGAGCTGACCGGGGCCGTGATAGGTGACTTCGCCGCCGCGGTCGATGTTCACGACGGGAATGTCGCCGGTCGCGAGCAGGTGCTCGCGCCTGGCGTTCATGCCCATCGTGAAGACGGGCGGATGCTCGAGGAACCAGATCTCGTCGGCCGTGTCGTCATCGGCCATCTCGGTGCGACGCTGCATGTCGCGCCAGGTCGGCTCGTAGTCGACCCGCCCGAGCCAGCGCAGGGCGATGTCGGACTCGGGGAGGTGCTCGGCCATTGTGCCGTTCAGCTGCGAACGGCGATGCCGCCCTCGCCCAGCCCCGCATTGTTGCGTGCAAGCGCCTGCTCGGCGCGGTAGCTCGAGCGCACCAGCGGACCTGCCACGCACTCGAGGAAGCCGAGCGAGAGCGCGTACTCGCGGTACGCCTCGAATTCGTCGGGGCGCACGAAGCGCTCCACCGCGAGGTGATTCACGGTCGGGCGCAAGTATTGCCCGAGGGTCAGGATGTCTACGCCGGCTGCGCGCAGCTCGCGCAAGGATTCGCGGATCTCGTCATCGGTCTCGCCAAGGCCGAGCATCAGGCTGGTCTTCACGAGCACTTCCGGGCGGTGACGCTTCGCGTGTTCGAGCACGGCGAGTGTCTGCTCGTAGGACGCGCGCGCGTCACGCACCGGATGGGTCAGGCGGCGCACGGTCTCGACGTTCTGCGCGAACACGTCGAGGCCGCTGTCCACCACTTTCTCGACGTCCGTGAGCACACCCTGGAAGTCGGGCGTGAGCGCTTCGACAGCCGTTTGCGGATTCAATGCCTTGATCTCGCGCACGCACGCGGCAAAGTGCGCCGCGCCGCCGTCGCCCAGGTCGTCGCGGTTCACCGACGTGAGCACGACGTACTTGAGCTTCATCAACTGCACGGTGCGCGCGGCATTGCCGGGCTCTTCGGCATCGAGCCAGCCGCGCGGATTGCCGGTGTCCACCGCACAGAAACGGCACGCCCGCGTGCACACCTCGCCCATCAACATGATCGTGGCGGTGCCGGCGTTCCAGCACTCGCCGATGTTGGGGCACTTGGCTTCCTCGCACACGGTGGCAAGACGATGCTCGCGGACCGTTTGCTTGACGCTCTCGAAGCCGCGGCCGGCCGGCATGGGCGCGCGCAGCCACGTCGGCTTGCGGCCGACCGGCGCGGGCTCGCTCGCGGCCGCCTTGATGCCGTCACGGATGGCCGTGAAGCCCTGGGGCGTCACGTACTTCTCGCCGCTGCGGCGCGCAGTGTCCTGCGCAGGCGCGGTGGGGGTCGTGACGACGGGGATTCCCTTGAATTCGCTCATGTCGGTCGGGTTGGCGGCGTGGGCGTGAATTGTACGGCGTCGGGCGGCGGCGCGCTGTCGTTGGCCGCGGATTCGAGCATTCCGTTCGGAGCGCTTTCGCGTCTACGGAGGACCAGATGGGGCTGCCGGGAGGGGGCCCGCGCGGACGCCGTGAACCCATCCATGGGGGCTCCCGCCGCGGCGTCCATGCCGCGGAGGGCCGCGCGAACCCCCTCCCGGCAGCCCTCGGTGGGCTCTCCGTAGTCGATTGGCCCGCTCGCCGAGACGACGCCGTGGAATCGTGCCTGTCGCAGCGTACCCACCGATGCCGGCAACGGAGATACAACGAGGACGCACCGGATCGAATCCGCCGGGCCGTCACGCGCCATGGACGGCGCGTGCGGAACCTACAGGGACGTACTTGCGGCGTCCCGGCGGATTCGGATCCGGCTCGCCCCGTTTCGTGTCTCCGATCTCAGCTTCCGGTGCGAAGCCGGCCGATACGCGGCGCTAAACGCCGCGCAAGCGCCGATCGAGCGCGGCGAGCCGCTCCGGCGTCCCGATGTCGAGCCAGTCGCCGTCGAAGAGTTCCGCACTGACCCGACCCTCACGCGCGGCGGCTCGCAGCAACGGCGCGAGCTTGAAGATGCCGTCCCGGCAACCGTCGAACAGCGCCGGGTGGTACACCCCGATGCCCGAGAACGTGTGGCGCTCGCCCGCCTCGCCTTCGACCATGCGCCCGCCGCGCAGCACGAAATCGCCCTGCTCGTTGTGCTGCGGATTCGGCACCAGCACGAGATGCGCGAGGTCGCCCGGCTTCAGCCGCTCGCGCAACTGTGCGTAGGAGTACGTCGTCCAGACGTCGCCGTTCAGCACCATGAACGGGGACGGGCCGAGCAGCGGTAGCGCGCGGAATATGCCGCCGCCCGTTTCGAGCGGCTCCGGGCCTTCCTCGCTGTAACGGATCTCGATGCCGTACCGCGAGCCGTCCCCGAGCGACCCGCAGATCTGCTCGCCGAGCCATGACAAGTTGATCACCACTTGCGAATAACCCGCCGCTGCGAGGGCATGCAGGTGATGCTCGATCAACGCCTGGCCTCCCACGTCGAGCAGCGGCTTCGGCCGCGTAAGCGTGAGCGGCCGCATGCGCTCACCGCGACCGGCGGCGAGGATCATCGCCTTCATCCGCGTGCGACCGGCGGCGCGCCTTCGAGTTGCGCGATCACGGCGGGCAGCACGCGCCGCTCGATGAATTCGCCGAGCGCCGCGAAATCCGCATGGCGCGCGCATGAACCCACGGCGTACTGGAGCGTGCGCGGAATGTCGGCGAGGTATCCCGCCTTGCCGTCGCGATGCCACAGGCGCGCGAAAATGCCGCCCACCTTGAGGTGGCGCTGCACGCCGACGAGGTCGAACCAGCGCAGGAACTCAGCATCGTCACGGCCCGTGTCGAGTCCGGCCGCCGCAGCGCGGCGACGATAATCGAGCGCCCACGCGGCCACCCGCGACTGCGGCCAGGCGATGTAGCTGTCGCGCAGGAGCGAGACGAGGTCGTACGTGAGCGGGCCGCGCACGGCATCCTGGAAGTCGAGGATGCCGGGGTTGTCGCCCGGGCAGAGCATCAGGTTGCGCGAGTGGTAGTCGCGATGCACGAAAACCTGCGGCAGGTCCAGGCAAAGCGCCACCAGCGCGTCGATGCTCGAGGCAAGCATCTTCGCCTCTGCATCGGTCATCGCGAGCCCGAGGTGCCGCGCGAGCAGCCAGTCCGGAAAGAGGCTCATCTCGAGGCGCAGCAGCTTTTCGTCGTACGGAGGCAGCCGGCGCGAATGCGCGTCCCCGCGCGACTGGATCCGCACCAGCGCGTCGAACGCGTCCCCGTACAGCGGGTCGGCCTGGCCGTCCTTCGCCAGTTCGGGCAGGTACATGCGCGTGCCGAGGTCGGTCATCAGCAGGAAGCCGTGGCGGGCATCGCGCTCGAGCACGCGCGGCGCGTTGACGCCGATATCGCCGAACATCGCGGCCACCTGCAGGTACGGGTCGACGTTCTCCTTGTCCGGCGGGGCATCCATCACGATGCGGGTGGCGCCGTCGGCGAGGGAGACGCGGAAATAGCGCCGGAAGCTCGCATCGGCCGAAGCGGGCGCGAACGAATAACCGGCGAGGCCGAGATCGCGTTGCAGCCAGTGGTGGAGCAGGTCGAGTCGCGGGTCGGCAGTGCCAGGTCGGTGATCGTTCAAGAGGGCCCCGGAAAGTCAAATACGGAGAATGGGGCGCAATTATAATTGCGGAAATGACGAGGACGCCGACCGTTCGCATCGATCCGCCGCTCCGGGGACGGCTGAGCCTGCTCGTCGCGGGCCTGCTGGCCGCCCATGCGGCGCAGGCGGTCGATCCGCAGAGCGCACCGGCACGCTCGCTGTCCTGCGGCACCGCCCTCCCCACCGATCCCCGGCTGGAGGAACTGCTGCGGGCCGACCCCGATGATCGCCGCATCGACGTCACCAGCGACTCGGGCACGCTCGACCGCGAAGGCGCGGCGCAACTGAAGGGCAACGTCACGATCCGCATGGGGCAGAAGCTGCTCACCGCGGACGAGGCCGAGATCGACGCCAGCAAGCGCAGTGCACAGCTGCGCGGCGACGTCGAGTACCTCGATCCCCAGTTGCACGTCACGGGCCAGGGCGGCTCTTTCCAGGGCGATGCCGGGGGCGAGTTCGAAGGCGCCGAGTTCGAGTTGCTGGACCGGTCCGTGCGCGGCGCCGCGAAGGATGCCAACCTGCGCCAGGACGGCACGATCGACCTGAGCGGGGTGAGTTACACGGCCTGCCCCAAGGGCAACGAAGACTGGCGGCTGGCCGCGGGCGAGATCTCGATCGACCAGAAGACGCGCCTCGGTACGGGCCGCAACGTGCGGCTCGAATTCATGGGCGTACCGATCTTCTACACGCCGTGGATCTCGTTTCCCGTGGGCGACCAGCGCAAGTCGGGCCTGCTGTTCCCGACCATCGGATCGAGCAGCAGGAGCGGCACGCTGGTGGCGATCCCCTGGTACTGGAACATCGCCGAGAACTACGACGCGACCTTCACCGCGCGCTGGTACTCGGACCGCGGCTTCCGCATCGATCCGGAGTTCCGCTACCTCACCGAGCGCAGCCGCGGCATCCTCGACGGCGAATACCTTCCGCACGACGACCAGACGGGCGAAGCGCGCAGCTTCGTCTCGCTGCGCCACGTCACGCGCTTCGAGCCGCAGACACGCCTGGTGATCGACGCGGCGAACGTGAGCGACATCGACTACTTCGAAGACTTCGGGATCGGCTTCGAGGGCACCAGCGTCACGTTCCTCAATCGCTTGGCGGAACTGCGCCACCACACCGACCACTGGTCGCTGCGGGCCCGCGCGCAGGACTACCAGGTGATCGACCGCGAGCTCGCGGACCCGGATCGCCCCTACTCGATCCTGCCGCAGTTCACGGCCGTCGGCCGCTGGCGCGACCTGCCGGGAGGCCTGTCCGCGAGCATCCTCGGCGACGTCACGAATTTCCAGCGCGACCTCGGTCCCGACGGCGTACGCATGGAGGCGAATCCGTCGCTCGAATGGCGTATCGACCGCAAGGGCGCATTCGCCGCCGCAGGCGCCGGCTGGGACTACATGCAGTATGCGCTCACCGACAACCCGGGCGGCCCGGACTCGCCGAGCCGGTCGGCGCCGATCGTGAGCCTCGACGGCGGCTTCGTGTTCGAGCGCGCTGCGGGTGCCAAGGGCCAGAAACTGCAGACGCTCGAGCCGCGCATGCTGTACCTGTACGTTCCATACCGCAACCAGGACGACCTGCCGGTGTTCGACACCGGCGTTCCGGACCTGAATCTCGTGCAGCTGTTCCGCACCAACCGCTACGTCGGCAGCGACCGCCTCGGCGACGCGAACCAGGTCAGCTTCGGCGTGACCACGCGCCTGCTCGATGCCGGCCGCGGCCGCCAGTACCTGAGCGCCACGCTCGGCCAGGCGTTCTACTTCGAAACGCCGCGCGTGCGCCTTCCCGACGAGCCGGTGCGCGACCGGTCGACGTCCGACGTGGTCGCGGAACTCGAACTGGCGGCTTTCAAGAACTGGAACGCGCGCTTCGGCTACCAGTGGAATCCGGACCAGACGCGGACCGAGAAGTCCGAGGTGTTCGTCCAGTACCGGCCAGCTTCGGATCGCGTGGTGAACGTCGGGTATCGCTTCCGCCACGATCTGCTGGAACAGTTCGATATGTCGGCGGCCTGGCCGATCACGCAGCAGTGGCGCGGCTTCGCGCGCTGGGTCTACTCGATCAGCGAGCAGAAGTCGCTGGACCAGTTCGTGGGCCTCGAGTACTCGTCCTGCTGCTGGGCCCTGCGGCTGATCGGCCGCAAGTTCGTGAGCAGCCGGACAGGCGCCTCCGATACGTCGATCGGCCTGCAGCTGGAACTCAAGGGACTGTCCAGTGTCGGAGTGGACAACGAAGCTTTCCTGCGCGATGCGATTCGTGGATACTCCGCGCTCCCGCCCGATTCCCGGTCCTGAAATGCCCTTGATTCCCAAGCGTTTTCTGGCGTTCATCGCCCTCCTCGGCGTCACCGCCGCCGCCTGGCCCCAGTCCAAGGAGCTGAGTTCTACGGGAGTGTTGCTCGACGGTGTGGCCGCCATCGTCAACGACGGGATCGTCCTGCGCAGCGAGGTCGACAGCCAGATG
>Ga0315283_10005549_pt1 | contig 11150 bp, 4 predicted proteins | sample YL17G09_0_MG_FD_204541 | JGI IMG/M metagenome (GOLD analysis project Ga0315283, IMG submission 204541) | Sediment microbial communities from Yellowstone Lake, YNP, Wyoming, USA - YL17G09_0 | ecosystem: Environmental > Aquatic > Freshwater > Lake > Sediment | place: USA: Wyoming | collected...
ATTCTACCTTGCCGTGCGTCAATTGCGGCCATACCAGTCCCGAGCTGGTGTGGTGAGCTTCTTGTTTCCCACGTTTCCGCCGACTTGAGGAGACTCGCTTGAACGAGCCCAAGCCGCATCGCTTGCGCACGTCTTTCGCCAAGCTCGACCAGCCGCTTCCACTTCCGCACCTCATCGACATCCAGACGACTTCGTGGGAGTGGTTCCTGAGCGACGGCCTGCGGGAGACGATCGCCGACATCAACCCCATCAAGGACTACTCCGAGAAGCTGCTCGTGCAGTTCGGCCAGCACTCCTTCGGTGAGCCGACCAAGTCGATCGCCGAGTGCCGGAACAAAGACATGACGTTCTCGTCGCCGCTCTCCATGAAGGTCGCCTTCATCAACGAGGAGACGGGCGAGATCCGCGAGCAGTCGGTCTTCATGGGCGACTTCCCGATGATGACCGAGCGCGGCACCTTCATCATCCACGGCACCGAACGCGTTGTCGTCACGCAGCTCGTCCGCTCGCCGGGCGCCTACATCATGGAGCCCAAGCAGGCTGAGCGCGAGAAGCAGGTCCTCGTCGCCAACCTCATGCCCCAGCGCGGCTCCTGGCTCGAGCTCGAGATCGACAAGAAGGGCGCCGTCAACGTGCGCATCGACCGCAAGCGCAAGTTCCCGGTCACGGTGCTGCTGCGCGCGATGGGCTACGGCGCCGACGACGAGATCCTCGCCCTGTTCGACGACTCCGTCTACATCCGCAACACCCTCGAGCGCGACTCGACGGGCGCGCAGGACGAGGCTCTGATCGAGCTCTTCCGCAAGCAGCGCCCCGGCGAGCCGCCGACGCTCGACGGCGCGACCTCCATGCTCAAGGGTCTCTTCTTCGACCCGAAGCGCTACGACCTGTCGCGGGTCGGCCGCCACAAGCTCAACGTGCGCCTCCACGGCCACCTCGCGTCCGACAAGCTTCCGGACGCCGACGTGCGCGTCCTCGTGAACGAGGACATCGTCGAGCTCATCCGCCGGCTCATCTCCCTGCCCGCCAAGCTGGGCGTGCCGGACGACGCCAAGGACTACGCGGCCGAGGCGGTCGCCCTGCTGGCGACGCGCCGTGAGGAGATCGCTCACGAGATCGACGAATACGAGCACTTCGGCAACCGCCGTCTGCGTACCGTGGGCGAGCTCGTGCAGGACGCGTTTCGTATAGGGCTGGCGCGCATGGAACGCGTCATCCGCGAACGCCTCACGACCGAGGACCCCGACACCATCGTGCCGGCGACGCTCGTCAACATCCGCCCGGTGGTCGCCGCCCTCAAGGAGTTCTTCGGATCGTCGCAGCTCTCGCAGTTCATGGACCAGACGAACTCGCTCTCGGGGCTCACGCACCGCCGCCGCTTGAGCGCCCTGGGCGCGGGCGGGCTCACGCGCGAGCGCGCGCCCATCGAGGTCCGCGACGTGCACCCGACCCACTACGGCCGCATGTGCCCCATCGAGACCCCCGAAGGCCCCAACATCGGCCTCATCGGCTCGTTGGCCTCCATGGCGAGGGTCGACGAGTTCGGTTTCATCCGCGCCCCTTACCGCAAGGTCGTCAAGGGCAAGGTGACGGACGAGATCGTCTACCTCGACGCTTCAGAGGAAGAGGCCGTCGTCGTCGACGCCAAGAGCAAGAAGGAGCGCCACGTCACGGTCGCCCAGGCGAACGCGCCGATCGACGCCAAGACCGGCAAGTTCACCAGCGAGACCGTGCTTGCCCGACGCCGCGCCGGGGCCGAGATCGTCGAGGTCCCGCCGAGCGAGATCGACTACATGGACGTCAGCCCGACCCAGCTCGTCTCGGTCGCCACGGCGCTGATCCCCTTCCTCGAGCACGACGACGCCAACCGCGCTCTCATGGGCTCGAACATGCAGCGCCAGGCCGTGCCGCTGCTCACCACCGAGGCGCCCTTCATCGGCACCGGCATGGAGTTCCGTGCCGCCGTCGACACGGGCGACGTCGTGCTGGCGCAGCGCGCCGGCAAGGTCGCCAACGTCGACGCCGACCGTATCGAGGTCGACGCCGGCAAGGGCCAGGTCGACACGTACGACCTGGTCAAGTTCACGCGCTCCAACCAGGGCACGCTCATCCATCAGAAGCCCCTGGTCGTGACCGGCGACAAGGTGAAGGAGGGCGACGTGCTCGCCGACGGGTCGTCGACCGACCACGGAGAGCTCGCGCTCGGCAAGAACATGCTGGTCGCCTTCATGAGCTGGGAGGGCTTCAACTTCGAGGACGCGATCATCCTGTCGGAGCGCATCGTCAAGGACGACGTGCTCTCGTCGATCCACATCGAGGAGTACGAGGTCGACGCGCGCACGACCAAGCTCGGCGACGAGGAGATCACGCGCGACATCCCCAACCGCTCGGAGGAGTCGCTCAAGGACCTCGACGAGCGCGGCATCGTGCGCATCGGCGCCGAGGTCGGGTCGGGCGACCTGCTCGTCGGCAAGGTGACCCCCAAGGGCGAGACCGAGCTGACCGCCGAGGAGAAGCTCATCCGCGCCATCTTCAAGGAGAAGGCGCGCGAGGTGCGCGACACCAGCCTCAAGGTGCCGCACGGCGAGGGCGGCAAGGTCATCGACGTGAAGATCTTCAGCCGCGAGAACAACGACGAGCTCCCGCCGAGCGTCAACGAGCTCGTCCGCGTGTACGTCGCCAAGAAGCGCAAGGTCGCCGAGGGCGACAAGCTCGCCGGCCGCCACGGCAACAAGGGCGTCATCTCGAAGATCGTCCCCGAGGAGGACATGCCCTGCCTCGAGGACGGCACGCCCGTCGACATCATCCTCAACCCCCTGGGCGTGCCGAGCCGCATGAACATCGGCCAGGTGCTCGAGACGCACCTCGGCTGGGCGGCCGTGCGCGGGTACCAGGCCGACGGCGAGCGCAGCAACACGCCGGCTCGCCTCGCCTCGCCCGTGTTCGACGGCGCAACGCTCGAGGAGATCGACGACCTGCTCATCCGCTCGACGCGGGACGACCCGGACAACCCGGTGCAGTTCAAGGTCAACGAGAAGGAGCCGGCGGGCCGTCGCTGCTCGGGCAAGGTCTGGCTGTACGACGGCCGCACCGGCGAGCGTTTCGACAACAAGGTGACGATCGGCTACATGTACATCCTCAAGCTGCTGCATCTCGTGGACGACAAGATCCACGCTCGCAGCACCGGCCCGTACTCGCTGGTCACCCAGCAGCCGCTGGGCGGCAAGGCGCAGTTCGGCGGCCAGCGCTTCGGCGAGATGGAGGTCTGGGCCCTCGAAGCCTACGGCGCCGCCTACGTGCTGCAGGAGATGCTCACCATCAAGTCGGACGACACGGTGGGTCGCGTCAAGGCCTACGAAGCGATCGTCAAGGGCGAGAACATCGCCCGGCCGAACATCCCCGAGTCGTTCAAGGTCCTCATGAAGGAGATCCAGAGCCTCGGCCTCGACATATCCGTGCAAAGCGAGGAGGGCGCGGTGCTCGAGGTGCGCGACGAGGAGGACGACCTCCTGCGCGCCGCCGAGGAACTGGGCATCGACCTCTCGAGCGTGCGTCCGCGCCAGTCCGAGGGCGTCGAGGCCGACGAACAACACGAGGCCGAGGTCGAGACCACGGCCCTTCAGGACGTGATCGCCGCCGGCACCGGCGCGGACGAGGACGACGGGCTGTTCGCCGAGGGCGAGAACGAGGACGAGGACGCCGGCCTGGGTGAGGTCGTCGCGGCCCCGCTCGACGACCTCGAGATCCTCGCCGACGTTTCCCTCGACTTCGAGGCCGATGAGGTCCAGGCCGAGGAGGTCGAGCATGAAGACGACTGATCCCGCCCGGGTAGAGGGGAGCGACCAGTGATCGACATCAACAACTTCGACTCCATCCGCATCGGCCTCGCGTCGCCGAAGCAGATCGAGGCGTGGTCGAAGGGCGAGGTCACCAAGCCCGAGACGATCAACTACCGCACGCTCAAGCCGGAGCGTGACGGTCTGTTCTGCGAGCGCATCTTCGGTCCAACCAAGGACTGGGAGTGCTACTGCGGCAAGTACAAGCGCGTCCGCTACAAGGGCATCATCTGCGAGCGCTGCGGCGTCGAGGTGACGCGGGCGAAGGTCCGCCGCGAGCGCATGGGTCACATCAAGCTCGCGGCGCCGGTGAGCCACATCTGGTTCTTCAAGGGCGTGCCGTCGCGCATGGGCTACTTGCTCGACATCGCCCCGAAGGAGCTCGAGAAGGTGCTCTACTTCGGCGGCTCCTACGTGATCATCTCGGTCGACAACGAGCGCCGCGAGAACGACCTCGTCTTCCTGCAGGAGAAGGTCGACGAGCTCAAGGCCCGCTACGACGTCTACACCGAGGACCGCGTGCGCGCCATCGGCGCCATGCACGACGAGGTCATCGAGGTGCTCGACGGCGCCCGCGAGGCCGACGACTTCCATACCGGGGAAGAGCCCGAGGACGAGTTCGGCTTCTTCAACTACTTCGACATCTTCGAGTCCTGCCGGCGCATCGTGGTCAACGCGGCCGCGCTGGGCAAGGACGAGCTGAAGCTGCAGCGCGTCAAGGCCGACAAGCTGCGCGACGACTACGTCGACCGCGGCAAGAAGGCCGTCGAGCACGCCAAGGACCAGGTCGACAAGGCCTGGGAGCAGTTCAAGACGATCGGCCCGCGCGAGGTCATCGGCGACGAGGCCCTCTACCAGCAGATGGAGCGCATGTTCGCCCGCGAGCCCGGCTACGAGCCCGAGAGCTTCGGCGTCTACTTCACCGGCGGCACGGGCGCCGAGGCGGTGCGCGAGCTCCTCAAGCGCGTCGATCTCGAGGCCGAGGCGCTGGAGCTGCGTGAGACCATCCACACCGCCAAGGGCCAGCGCCAGGCGCGCGCCGTCAAGCGTCTCAAGGTCGTCTCGGCCTTCCTGCGCAGCGGCAACCATCCCGAGTGGATGGTCCTCGACGTGATCCCCGTGATCCCGCCGGAGCTGCGGCCGATGGTCCAGCTCGACGGCGGGCGCTTCGCGACCAGCGACCTCAACGACCTCTACCGGCGCGTCATCAACCGCAACAACCGCCTCAAGCGGCTGCTCGACCTGCAGGCGCCGGACATCATCGTCAACAACGAGAAGCGCATGCTGCAGGAGGCCGTCGACGCGCTTTTCGACAACGGCCGCCGCGGCCGCGCCGTCACGGGCCCGGGCAACCGCCCGCTCAAGTCGCTCAGCGACATGCTCAAGGGCAAGCAGGGCCGCTTCCGCCAGAACCTGCTCGGCAAGCGCGTCGACTACTCGGGGCGCTCGGTGATCGTCGCCGGGCCGCACCTCAAGATGCACCAGTGCGGCCTGCCCAAGATGATGGCCCTGGAGCTCTTCAAGCCGTTCATCATGAGCCGCCTCGTGGCGCGCAAGATGGTGCAGAACATCAAAGCGGCCAAGAAGATGGTCGAGTCGATGGTGCCCGAGGTCTGGGACATCCTCGAGGAGGTCATCAACGAGCATCCCGTGATGCTCAACCGGGCACCCACGCTGCACCGCCTCGGCATCCAGGCCTTCGAGCCCCTGCTCGTCGAGGGCAAGGCCATCCAGATCCATCCGCTCGTCTGCGCCGCGTTCAACGCCGACTTCGACGGCGACCAGATGGCCGTGCATCTTCCTCTCAGCTGGGAGGCGCAGGCCGAGGCGCGCACCCTGATGCTCTCGACCAACAACATCCTCTCGCCGGCGCACGGCAAGCCCATCGCCGTCCCGAGCCAGGACATGGTCATCGGCGTCTACTATCTGACGTATCACGAGAGGGACGACCTGAGCGGGGCGACGCCGGCCGACTTCGACGCGCCGCTGCTCGCCTTCTCCGGCTACGAAGAGGTCGTCCGCGCCTACGAGCAGCGCGTCCTCGACCAGCGTCAGGTGCCGACACAGCGCGCCGCCGGCATCGCCGAGTTCACGCGCCGAGCGATCCAGTTTCGTCTGCCGAACGGCGAGCGCATCGTCACGACCATCGGCCGGGCCCTCTTCAACCAAAGGGTCGAGGAGGGCCTCCGCGAGGTCCTCGGTGAGGACTTCCGCGACGAGGACTACACCTTCCACAACCAGACCATCACGAAGAAGGGCCTCTCGGCGTTCATCAACGAGCTCGTCGCCGCGTACGGCGCCACCAAGGTCGCGCGCATGCTCGACGTCTTCAAGGACGTCGGGTTCCAGTACGCGACGCGCGCCGCGGTGACGGTGTCCAAGAACGACGTCGTCATCCCCGAGAAGGAGAAGGCCGCGATCCTCAAGGAGCACGACGACATGGTCGCCGCCGTGCAGGACCAGTACAACATGGGCTTCCTCACCGAGGAAGAGCGCCGCGGCAAGATCGAGGAGATCTGGCGCGAGGCCGACGTGCAGATCACGGCGGCGACGAAGGCCAACTTCAACCCGCTGAACCCCATCTACATGATGGCGACATCGGGCGCCCGCGGCGATATCAAGCAGATCCGTCAGCTCGCCGGGTGGCGTGGTCAGATGGCCAACCCGAAGGGCGAGATCGTCGAGCAGCCCGTGAAGTCGAGCTTCATCGAGGGCCTGTCGGTGCTCGAGTTCTTCATCTCGACGCACGGCGCCCGCAAGGGCCTGGCCGACACCGCGCTGCGGACGGCCGACTCGGGGTACCTCACGCGGCGTCTGGTCGACGTCTGTCAGGACGTGACGGTGAGCGAGGTGGACTGCGGCACGACCGAGTACGTCCCCATCTCGCCGTGGTCGCGTCGCCGTGAAGAGAACCCCGCGCTCGAGGGCTGCACGCTGGTCGACGCGGTCAAGCGACCGCGCAGCGACCGCGTCGTCCTCGCCAAGGGCACGAAGATCGGTCCGGCGCAGCTCGGCCTGCTGCGCGAGGTGTACGCCGAGCTGCCCAACGCCAAGGTCAAGGTCAAGCACAGCACCAGGGGCGCAGCCGAGAGCATCGCGGTGTGGACGCACGATCCCAACGAGAACCTGCTCGGGCGCCACCTCGGGGCGCCGATCGTGGACGAGGCGAGCGGTGAGGTCGTGTACGAGCGCGACGCCCTCATCGACCTGGCGGCGCGCGAGGGCATCCTCGACGTCCTGCAGCGCAGCTCGCAGTCCGACCCGATGGTCCCGGTCCGCAGCGTGCTCAAATGCGATTCCGAGATCGGGGTCTGCCAGAAGTGCTACGGCTACGCTCTCGCCAACAACTCGCCGGCTGAGATCGGCGACGCCGTCGGGCACATCGCGGCGCAGTCGATCGGTGAGCCCGGTACGCAGCTCACGATGCGCACCTTCCACACCGGCGGTGTGGCCGGCGCCGACATCACGCACGGCCTTCCGCGCGTGGTCGAGCTGTTCGAGGCGCGCAAGCCGAAGGGCGTGGCGCGCCTCGCCGAGGTGTCCGGCCGCGCGAGCATCGAGGACACCGAGCGCGGCGTCAAGGTCGTCATCCATCCCGAGGAGGGCACCCCGAAGGAGTACGCGAATCTCCGTCGCGGCCATCTCCTCATCGAGGACGGGGACTGGGTGGAAGAGGGTACCGCCCTGACGCCTGGCTCCCTGTACCCGGCCGACCTGCTGCGGCACGCCGGCCCGACCGCGACCGAGCGGTACCTCGTCAACGAGGTCCAGGAGGTCTACCGGTCGCAGGGCGTCGAGATCAACGACAAGCACGTCGAGCTCATCGCGCGACAGATGATGAAGAAGGTCCGCATCGTGACCGCGGGTGACACCATGCTCCTGCCCGGACAGCTCGTCGACCGGCTCGTGTTCAAGGTCGAGAACCAGCGCGTGGCGGCCGAGGGCGGGCAGGAGGCCGAGGCCGAGCACATCATCCTCGGCATCACCAAGGCCTCGCTGGCCACCGAGAGCTTCCTCTCGGCGGCCTCGTTCCAGGAGACCACCAAGGTGCTCACCGATGCCTCCATCGAGGGCAAGGTCGACTACCTGCAGGGCCTCAAGGAGAACGTGATCATCGGCAAGCTCATCCCGGCCGGGACGGGCCTGCGCCGCTACCGCGACCTCGAGATCTTCCCCGCGGGCAGGGCGGAGGCGCTCGAGGAGGCCGACCGCATGATGAGCAGCGACACGTCGTGGCTCGGCAGGGTGGACCAGGACTGGCAAGCAGACGACTGACACAGGCGGGCCTGCGGCCGTCGTCTTGCGGCCGCAGGCCCGTTTCGCTAGACTACACGACCGCTGTCCGCACGGGCCGACCGAACAAAGAGGGTAGATGACCACCATCAGCCAACTCGTCCGCAAAGGACGCGCGAGCAAGATCAAGCGGGCGAAGACGCCGGCGCTCAAGGGCTCGCCCCAGCGTCGCGGCGTGTGCACCCGCGTCTACACGACCACGCCCAAGAAGCCCAACTCGGCGCTGCGCAAGGTCGCCCGCGTCCGCCTCTCCAACGGTATGGAAGTGACGACGTACATCCCGGGTGTCGGCCACAACCTGCAGGAGCACTCCGTGGTGCTCGTCCGCGGCGGTCGCGTCAAGGACCTGCCGGGCGTGCGCTACAAGGTCATCCGCGGCTCGCTCGACGCCGCCGGCGTCGCCGACCGCAAGAAGGCGCGCTCGCGTTACGGCGCCAAGGGCAAGGGGACGAGGTAGGCCATGCCGCGCAGGGGAACAGTGACCCGCCGGGAGGTCCTTCCCGACCCGGTCTACAACAGCAAGCTCGTCACGCAGGTCATCAACAAGGTCCTGCTCGACGGCAAGAAGTCGACCGCCGAGCAGATCGTCTACGGCGCTCTCGAGATCGTGCGCGAGAAGACCGGCCGCGACCCGGTCGACGTGCTGCAGGACGCGATCCAGGCGCTCACTCCGCACCTCGAGGTGCGCAGCCGGCGCGTCGGCGGCGCCACCTACCAGGTGCCTGTCGAAGTGCCAGGCCGTCGCGCCCGCACGCTCGCCATCCGCTGGCTCGTCAGCTTCTCGCGCGAACGCCGCGAGAAGGTCATGAGCGAGCGTCTCGCGGCCGAGATGCTCGACGCGCTCGCCGGTCAGGGCTCCGCCTTCAAGAAGAAGGACGACATCTTCCGTATGGCGCAGGCCAACAAGGCTTTCGCCCACTATCGCTGGTAATCCGCCGAGGGCCCCTCACTGACGGTCGTCGGTGAGGGGCTTTCGCGTGCATGGGCAGAACGCTGGACTGATGCGACAGTACTCACCACAGAACACGCGCAACATCGGCATCATGGCGCACATCGATGCCGGCAAGACGACGACCACCGAGCGCGTCCTCTACTACACGGGCAAGACTCACAAGATCGGCGAGGTCCACGAGGGCGCGGCCGTGATGGACTGGATGGCGCAGGAGCAGGAACGCGGCATCACCATCACCTCGGCCGCGACCACGGTCTTCTGGCGCGACACGCAGATCAACATCATCGACACGCCCGGTCACGTCGACTTCACGGTCGAGGTCGAGCGCAGCCTGCGCGTGCTCGACGGGGCGATCGCCCTGTTCTGCTCCGTCGGCGGCGTCGAGCCCCAGTCCGAGACGGTCTGGCGCCAGGCCGACAAGTACGGCATCCCGCGCATCGCCTACGTCAACAAGATGGACCGCATCGGCGCCGACTTCGCCCGCGGTCTCGAGATGATGGTCGACCGCCTGGGCGCGAACCCCGTCGCCCTGCAGGTACCGATCGGTCGGGAGAGCGACTTCCGCGGCATCGTCGATCTCATCGAGATGAACGCCATCGTGTATCTCGACGAGCTCGGCACCGACTGGGAGGTCGTCGACATCCCGGACGAGATGCGGTCCGTCGCCGACGAGTACCGGCTCAAGCTCGTCGAGGCGGTCGCCGACCACGACGACAACCTGCTCGAGACCTACCTCGAGGGCGGGGAGATCACCCCCGAGCACCTGCGCGAGGTCATCCGCCGCGCCACGCTCGACATCAGCATCACCCCGGTGCTCTGCGGCTCCAGCTTCAAGAACAAGGGTGTGCAGCCGCTCATGGACGCGATCGTCGACTTTCTGCCGTCGCCGCTCGAGGTGCCGCCGGTCACGGGTGTCCGCCCGGACGGCACCGAGGTGACGCGCAAGCCCGACGACGAGGCGCCGTTCGCGGCCCTCGCCTTCAAGGTCGCGACCGATCCCTACGTCGGCAAGCTCACGTACTTCCGGGTCTACTCGGGCACGCTCAAGGCCGGGTCGTACGTGTACAACTCGACCAAGCAGAAGCGCGAGCGCATCAGCCGCATCCTGCAGATGCACGCCAACCACCGCGAGGACCGCGAGGAGATCTACGCGGGCGAGCTCGCCGCCGCCGTCGGCCTCAAGGTCACCAGCACCGGCGACACGCTCTGCGCGCAGGACAAGCCGGTGGTCCTCGAGTCCATGGAGTTTCCTGAGCCGGTCATCTGGGTCGCCATCGAGCCCAAGACCAAGGCCGACGAGGAGAAGCTCGCCGCGTCGCTGCAGAAGCTCGCCGAAGAGGATCCGACGTTCCGCGTCCGCACCGAGGAAGAGACCGGCCAGACCATCATCGCCGGCATGGGCGAGCTGCACCTCGAGATCATCGTCGACCGCCTGACCCGCGAGTTCAACGTCGACGCCAACGTCGGCCGCCCGCAGGTCGCCTACCGCGAGACCGTGCGCAACAAGGCGCACAAGGTCGAGGGCAGGTTCGTGCGCCAGACCGGCGGCCGCGGCCAGTACGGCCACGTCCTCATCGACCTCGAGCCCAACGAGCCGGGCGCGGGGTACGAGTTCGAGAGCCGTATCATGGGCGGCTCGATCCCGCGCGAGTACATACCTGCCGTCGACGAAGGCGTCGAGGAGGCGATGAACACAGGCGTCCTCGCGGGCTACCCGATGGTCGACCTCAAGGTCACGCTCATCGACGGCAGCTACCATGAGGTCGACTCCTCGGACATGGCCTTCAAGATCGCCGGGTCGCTCGCCCTCAAGGCGGCGGCGCAGAAGGCCAGGCCCATCCTGCTCGAGCCGATGATGGCCGTCGAGGTCGTCACCCCCGGCGAGTTCATGGGCGACGTCATGGGCGACCTCAACTCGCGGCGCGGCCACATCGACGGCATGGAGCAGCGCGGCAACGCCCAGGTGATCGGCGCCACCGTGCCGCTCTCCACCATGTTCGGCTACGCGACGGATCTGCGCTCGACGACCCAGGGACGCGCCACGTACACGATGCAGTTCAAGCACTACG
>Ga0315283_10005550_pt1 | contig 11149 bp, 10 predicted proteins | sample YL17G09_0_MG_FD_204541 | JGI IMG/M metagenome (GOLD analysis project Ga0315283, IMG submission 204541) | Sediment microbial communities from Yellowstone Lake, YNP, Wyoming, USA - YL17G09_0 | ecosystem: Environmental > Aquatic > Freshwater > Lake > Sediment | place: USA: Wyoming | collected...
GCGGTTACGGGACGTGATTAACAAAAATATCAGCGAACCCGACATACTGAATACGGTTCAAGCGGTGTTTAAGGCCGGCTGGCGGGTATTGAAGCTTTATTTTATGATCGGCCTGCCCACCGAGACCCGGGAGGATCTTCAAGGCTTGATCGACCTGGTAAAAAAAATCCAGAAAGCCGCCCGAACCGTCGCCCCCCGTCTGCAAATTAATCTGGGAATTTCCACCTTTATTCCCAAACCGCATACCCCCTTTCAATGGGCGGCGCAACTGACCAGGGAAGAGAGCCGGGAACGAATCGCCTTTATCCAGAAGGCCCTCCGGGGCAGGACCATCCAGGTGAAATGGAACGATCCCCGTCAAAGCCTTTTGGAGGGCTTGTGTTCCCGTGGAGATCGACGCCTGGGACGGACGATCGAGCGAGCCTATCAAAACGGCGCCCGTTTGGATGCCTGGGGTGATTATTTTAATTGGCCGGCCTGGGAGCAGGCCCTGGAGGAAACCGGCACCGATGTTCAGTTTTTATTTGAAGTTCACAGTCAGGAAACCGTTTTCCCCTGGGACTTTATCCAAACCGGTGTTCATCGAAGGTATCTCTGGGAGGAATATCAGCGCGGGTTGACCGGGGCCTCCACCTCCGACTGCCGCCAGGGAGAATGCCAGCATTGCGGGATTTGCCCTGACCGGAAGGTAGAACCTATTGTTTTTAAGGACTTCACCCCCCCCAAGGTAAAGGTAATGGCGGCTTCCGCCTTGCCGGAGATCAAAAAATTTCGCCTCCGCCTTTCCAAAACCGGACCGGTCCGTCTTTTGGGCCACCTGGAATGGAAAGAGGCTTTGATCCGTGCCTTTCGACGGGCCGGCCTGCCCCTGGTTTTTTCTCAGGGCTTCCACCCCCTGCCCAAGATCTCTTTTGGACCGGCCCTGCCGGTGGGATTGAGCAGCCTGGGGGAGTGGGTGGATGTACAGTGTCAGGGGACTCTGGGGGTGGAAGAAGTGAAGCGGCGGGTGTTCGGAAATTTTTTCCCCGGAACCGACCTGGTCGAAGTCCGGGAAGTGGCGCTGAACAGTCCTTTTCCTAAAGATGGACAACGGGGGTACCAAGCCCGGGTAGACACCAGGGACCTACAGGAAGGTTCCTGGCAATCATTCCTGGCGGCCGAATCCTGGCCGATTCAACGCCTCGGGAAAAGGGAAGAGATCATCGACCTGAGGCCGCTGATCAAAGAAATCCACCTAACCCCTTTAGCTGACAACCAAACGGATATTCACTGGGTTTTGGCCGACGGTCCGGGCCCCGAAGCCCGGCCGGAATGGCTGTTAAAAAATGTTTTTCGTCTTTCAGATCAGCAGGCGCGTCAGGTCCCGGTGATTAAGCTATAAAGACACCTTTCTTAGGGGTTGGCGTTCAGCGGCCTTGGCCTCGACTTCCACGGGGCCTTCCACGGCGCCCTCCCCCTGCCCGCGTCTCCCCGGTCCTCAGACTTTGAGCCTGATCGGGCCTAAAAACGTTCATGAGGGTCTGGCCGATGCTCTGCGTATTGTGCCTTTCTTATCTTTATGGACGATCTCTTAAAGTTTATGATATAATTGTCGAAAGTACTGTTTGACGGACTCGCAAGAAATCCGTTACCTTGGATGGATTTTCAATCCCTTAGAAAGGAGCAAAAAAGTGTCTGTTCCCTTAAGAAATGGATGTTTGGCTGCGGCCTTAATCTGCCTGGTTTTCATTTACGGTTGTACCTCCAGCTCCACCGGCGGGTCCCATGACTCCAGAAATAGCGAAAAGTTCGTCCGCTATAGTTTTGACTGTGAAAACTTGGTCTGCCAGGATACCAGCAATATCATTGACTTTAGCTCCGGAGATTCTCAGTCCAGGACCTGCATCTGGAATTGCGGAACCGGTTTTAATCAATCTATCAGGGCCCAGGTCACCCTGAAATTTGAAAAAGTGGCCGGTTGCTGGCAACTGACCCACGACCAGCTTTCAGCCAACTACCAGGGGACCTGCAATTAGGCCGGCGCCCCAGAACGTTCGCTAAGCGCTTGGTTATTTTTGCGCCGGATGAACGGTAAAAGAGTTACAAAAAAAGATGAACGCCCAACATCGAACATTCAACGTCGAACATCGAATGTGAAATAGGACCCGATGAAGAAATCACTCTGAGGCGGGACTGAATATTCGGTCTTGGATTTTTGCCTTTTCATTCAATGTTCGACGTTCGATGTTCGATGTTCATCTTCCAAAACAACTTAGCGCTTATCAGGGGTCTTGTCGTAAAAAAATAGGATTCCTCAAATCGGAGGAGCGATAGTCACCAGCAGCCTCAGGTCCGTATCGGCGGCCAGGCCATGGGGCTCGCTGATATCGCAGACCAGCACATCCCCTTTTTCGGCCGGAATCTCGCTTTGGTCTTTGCCCAAAAACTTCCCTGACCCTTCCAGAACCACCAGACTAACCTGCCCTTCGATGTCATGGGAATGGACCGGCAAAAACTGACCGGCCTTGAAATTGAAGTTCAGGATTTTAAAATACGGCGACTCGTGGACCAGCAGCCGTTTCAAAGACAGTTCCCCGAAATCATTGGCCTGGTACAAATTGACCTTTTTCATCTTCCCCTCCTTTTTTTTTGACGTGATGATTCAGTATGCTATAATCTACTATTTCCATCAGTATTTGACAACCGGCCATTGGTATTACGAATTGCAATCGAGAAACTCAAAAGAGGGAGGAACTCATGAAATTCAAAAAAATCCTTTGTCCTACGGATTTCAGCGACCCGGCCGCAAAAGCCCTGAAAACAGCCGCCAGCCTGGCCCTGGATTATTCTTCCGAATTGCTGGTGGTCAACGTAGTGGAACCTATCCCGACGGTCTCCGGGGCGGACAGCTTACCGCTGAACTACCTCCAGCAATATCTGCGCGGGGTGGAAAGCGCCGCCAAGCAGCGGCTGAAGGAACTGGTCGCCAAGGTCGTTCCCGCTAAGATCAAAGTCCACCCTTTGATCCTGACCGGCCAAGCGGCCCTCCAGATTGTGGATCTGGCAGACAAGAAACAGGTCGACCTGATGGTCATAGCCACCCACGGACAAACCGGCTTGAAGCGCTGGGTATTCGGTTCAGTCACTGAAAGAGTCCTTAAGCTGACCTCGCGCCCGGTGCTGATCATCCAAGCCTCCCCTAAAAAGCGTTGAGGGTGGGTTTTGGTGGAGATCGGGCAATGGTCCGGTGCGGAAGCTTTCCGGAGAATACCAGTTCATTTCCTGGCGTTGGCTGAACGAGAAGGTTTCTAAATCCCACCGGGGTTTCGACCGTAGCGGTGATGATAGAGGAGATCGATGAAGGCCTCCAACCGGGTCTGAAGTCCGGTGGAAGAGGTATGCTCGTCGTAGATCAGGGTTAGAACCGGCAAAGAATAATCTTGACTGATGCGGGTGATGACGGTCTGGGCCACCAGTTCCGGCATACAGGTAAAGGGCATGAGGTGGATGATCCCATCATAGCCCTTCCGGGCATACTGCAGCGTCTTTCCCACGGATTTGATGCTCTCCCCGCCGGCCGGAAACTCCATGTAGGGTAAAGCCCTTTTCCAGGCCAATTGAAACTGGTTGCGGCGAAAGGGCCGGAAGCGGAACCGGTCATTCAACCAGTCGCTGAGCCACACCGACTTGGACAATTGGACCCCCATTCCGGATAATTTTTCCTCGATATTCATGTTGCTGAAAGGGTCCAGGAGCATGAATATCTCGCCCACCAAGCCGACCCTCAGCAATCTTCGGCGGATCCGGGGGATGGCGGCAAATCGACGGCGTATTTTTAACCAGGCCACCAGGAGCTGGGGATAGGTCAGGCAGCCGTCAATCCGTTGAACGGATTCTTCCAAAGCCCGGTCGGCCGCCCCGCGGTCCTTTTCCAACGGTTTGATCTCCAGGTATTTTTTCTGGGCATGATCGATAGCGGCCAGCTTCTCCAGGATGAAAAAAAACATCCGGTAGGCTTCGCGCTTGGAACGGATGCCGCTGATGGCTTTAATGGTGGCCACCATATCTTTCAAGCTGTCGGGGTCGTCGGCCCGGGCCATGCGAAAGGAAAACCCCAACTGGCGCAAAATCATTTCCTGGATCACCGCGTAATAGCCGAAGCGGCAGGGGCCGAAACCGCCGGGCATGAGGATATCGGTGGCCCCCTGTTCCAGGGCCTGGATCATATTCCCCAGGTTTTGCTTGAACGGCAGGCAGGCGCATTCCGGGGAATACTTGGTCCCCAGTTGCAGCGCCTCCTGGTTGGGCCGGGGCGGAACGATCAGTTGCACCCCGTAACTTTCCAGGACCTTGGCATAGCCCACATATAGGAGCCCCATATGAGGAATGGTCAGTTGCAGGGGACCTCCTCCCTCTTCCGGGCGCGGTTTTCCAGGAGATCAAAAAAGGCCTCCAATCGCGTCTGCAGGCCCACGGCCGAGGTATGCTCGTCCAGCACCAGGGATAAGACCGGCTTGTCGGAACCCAGGCGGGCATAATGGTCGATGAGATAAGAAGTGAAGGCGTCCTGGCCGCAGGCAAAAGAAGAAACGTTGATCAACCCGTCGATCTTTTCCCAGCGGCTGAAGGATACTGAGGCCGCCACCAGGTCCCGGCCCAGGCTCCAGTACACCGGCTTGGACAGCCGTTCTCCCTGGGCCTCCCGCTCGGCCTCCGGGATGCCCTGGTAAAAAGTGATCTCGCTGGAATAGGAGACCAATTTTTTTATCAACCGGTGGCTGAGTACCGGGTCAAAAAGCAGATAGGGTCGGCCGATCACCCCCAGTCGAAACCGCGGGGCTTCCGACAACAACCGATCCAGAGCCCCCAGCAGTTCCTCGGGAAGTAGATCCCGGGGAATCCCCCGAGCCTCGCCCACTTCCTCCTGCTGCCGTTGCCAAAATTCAAAGGCCTTCTGATAGGCTTCCTTGGTTCGCCGGACCGGCAGCCCAAGATTCGCCGACATGGAGAGAAAGGATTCCTCCAAGGTGACCTTCCTGGGGCCTTTATAGTTGACCATCGGCCCCAGGATAGGCGGCAGGCCGGGGATCACGTTGCGGATCACGTCGTTCAGGCCTAGAATCTTGGGGCATAGGTAGGCCCCGGCTTCGATGCTGACCAGTCGGGGGAGAAAAAGGACGTCCACCTTTTCCCGCAACCAGAGCACATGGCCTAAGTAGGTTTTAATTGGCAGACAGAGGTCGCTCCGGGTCAACCCCTGGCCGGCTTCCACCATTTCGGGAGTGGAAACCGGAGAGACCAGAACCGGGAAGCCTAAATTTTCCCAAAAGGTCTTCCAGAGAGGGAAAAAATGATAAAACATCATCCCCCGGGGGATGCCCAGGCATTGCCCCGGACGAAGGACCGGGGAAGGGGCTTTTTTTCTAAAAGAACGAAAGGGGTTCAAGCGCAGTCCAGCCCTTCCCGGCGTCGGATCCTCTTCCAGGCCCGCCGCATGGATAAGTTCATGGGTCCGAACAGGAAGAGACTCTTACCGGAATTGAACAAACGTAGCATCAAAGAGAACCCCGAATATACTTTTTTATAGGCCTCAAAAAACCCTTTTTCCAGGGCTTCCGGTTCCATCCCCCGGGGCCGAAAGACCACATGGTTCATATCGTATTTTTCCCAATCAAAATGGAGGATCCGGTTTTCTTTAAGCAACTGGTGAAAAATCCGGGTGCCCGGATAGGGCGTCAATAATGAGAAAAGGACGGCCTCCAGTCGGTTCTGGTTGCAAAACCGGACCACCCGGGAGAAGACGTCCGGCGGGTCGTGGTCATTCCCGAAAATAAAGGACCCCTGGATTCCGATCCCGTGATCATGGAGGCGGCGAATGGCCGTTTCGTACTGGGCTACCCGGTAGAAGGATTTGCCGAGATCATTCAATATTTCCTGGGTTAAAGATTCAAAACCCACGAACAATCCCAGGCAGCCGCTGTCCCGGGCCAGGGTCAGCAGTTTTTTTTCCCGGGAAATATTCAAGGTGGCCTGGCTGACCCAGCGTTTTTTTAACGGTTTAAGCCCTTCAAAAAGTTCCTGGGCATACGTCCTGCTTCCGATAATATTGTCATCGACAAAAAAAATCAAGTTGCCCTTTAACGCCCCGATCTCCCGGAGCACTTCGTCCACCGGCCTGAAGCGGTAGGTGTTGCCGTAAAAGGTGGTTACCGAACAAAAATCACAGTCATTGGGACAGCCCCGGGTGGTCTGCAGGGTATTTTGGAAGAGGTAGGCCCCCCGCCGCAGCAAGTCCCGGCGCGGCCAGGGCAGAGAAGCCAGGGGGACCCGGCAATCGGTCAGGTAATATTTTTTAAGCTCCCCTCTAATAAAATCAGCCACCACCTCCGGCCAAAGGATTTCCCCTTCGCCGATAACCACGGCATCGGCATGCTCCTCCGCCTCCTCCGGCATCATCGTGGCGTGCACCCCTCCTACCACTACCGGCACCCCCCGGATACGAAATTGATCGGCGATTTCGTACCCCCGGGGGGCCAGGGGCGTCATCAGAGAAACGGCCACCAAATCAGGGCGGGAATCAAAATCAATGGCTTCCACGTTCTCGTCCATGATCCGGACCTCGATATCCGGGGGAGTCAGGGCGGCTAAGGTGGTCAACGATAAATAGGGAAACTTGATGCCCATGACGCCCCAGAGACTTCTTTCCGACCAGCGGGGCATAATAATTAAAATCCTCTTATTCATGAGTTTCCTGATCCGGAAAAAGCTGATCCACGTTAACCCACTGGTCCGGGTAACGCCGGATGTACCGTTCAGCCCCGCCGGCCATAATCCAAATCCAGTCCCCCCCGGATGGCTTTCTCCACCGCCCGAAGGGGTTCATCCAAGGCCAGTGCGCTGGGACACTCAATGGGCCGATGAATACGGATCTCAATTTTTCCGGGCATCAAATCCAGGGTATTTTTCGGCAGCACGAAACGGGAACCATTGATGGTGATAGGTAAAATCGGGCAACCGGATTTCTGGGCCAGGATAAAACCACCCTTCCGGAATTTTAAGAGCTTTCCATCCTCGCTGCGCGTCCCTTCCGGGAAAAAAACCACCGAGGTATTGGCCTTAACCTTATGGGCCGCCTTTTCAATGCTCCGGCGGATACTGTCCCCCCGAACCCGGTCGACATAAATGTGGCCCATGCGCTGCAAGGCATAGCCGAACACCGGCATTTTTCGAATTTCAGCCTTGACTACCCAGCGCAATTGCAGGGGAAGATAGGCGATCAAGGCACAAACATCGAAAAAGCTCTGGTGGTTGGACATGACAATATACGCTTTTTCAGGGTCTAAATGCTCCTCCCCCCTAACCTTCACCCGGCAGAACCCCAGATAAATGTTCAGCCTGGACCAAAACTTGCCAATATAATGGACATAATTCCCCAAGGGGTCCAAAGGCGAAAGAATAATAATCAGAGAGCCGAGCAGAAAGGTGCTGATAATCACCGCTACTAAGTAAAAAGGCCGGTAGAGGGGGAAGATGACATAAAAAAAAATAATTTTCATTAAGAAACCTGGTTTCTATTTTTGTGTGATTTAGGATATAAATGATTGACTCGGTCCGGTCAAGAAAATATCTTTTCGGCCCTTGACCCCTGAGGGTAAAATATCTCATCAGGATTATTGCAAATTATATATATTTTTCTGATATGATTAATAAAAATAAAAAAACCCTTTCCGCGCCCTGCCCGATTTGCCAAACCGAATCCGATCGACTGGTGACAGAAAAAAATTCCTGGTCCTATTTTCGGTGTTCGTCCTGTCCCCTGGTTTTCCTTTACCCCCAACCCTCTGTTCCCGAGTTGGCCACCGCTTACCAGGATTACCTGCCTGAGAGCCTGGATCAAATCCAGGCCTGGTTTCGATCCCTGGAGGAGGTGATCCAAAAATCAGCCGATCTGATAGAGGAAAGGGTAAAACCCGGGAGGATTTTAGACGTGGGCAGCGGATATGGGTTTTTTCTTCAATATATGGCCGAAAGAGGATGGCGAGGCGACGGCATTGAAATATCTCAAACGGGACGAAATTATTGCCGTGATCATTTCCCTGGCCTAAGAATTGAATCAACCCCCCTGCCCGATCCTTCCATTCCAGACAGCAGCTATGACGCGGTGACGCTCTTTTATGTCATCGAGCATCTGACAGATCCCTTGATGGTGCTCCGGGAAGCCCTTCGTCTCTTGAAGCCTGGGGGGTGTCTGCTGCTTCGTTGGCCCCATACCACCCCGATTGTCCGTCTGTTGGGTCCTCTCAGCCGGCTTTTAGATCTTTACCACACCCCTTATCATCTTTTTGATTTTTCTAAACCTTTCATTGAAGAACAACTTACAAATATTGGATTTATTGATATAAAAACTATTATATGCGGAAAAACAAAACCGACTTCCAGCCTGGGAAGGGTTTCTTCTTTAATTTTCGGATGGACGGGGGAATTGCTCTCCCGGGCCAGTCAAGGCCGTTGGTTAATCCCCGGGGTCAGTAAGACCACCAGGGCGCATAAAAAGTGGTAGATTCGGTTAGCAAGGGTGCTAAAACAACTTATCATCGCCGACGGAGAAAGGGCCTTGAAATTTATTGACTTTTTTCTGAAGACCGAATAGGAATTCGTAAGTACGGAGGAAGGAGAAAGGGTATGAGTGGACGGTTACGAGGCAAGGTAGCGATAATTACCGGGGGGACCAGCGGGATCGGGAAAAGGACCGTAGAGGCATTTGCCCAGGAGGGCGCCGCTGTTCTTATTGCTGCCCGACGTGAAAAGGAAGGGCGGATGCTGGCCGAGGCCTTGGGTTCCCTGGTGATTTTTTTGAAGACCGATGTCTCCAAAGAGGCCGAGGTAAAGGCGATGATCGATTATGCGGTTTATCGGTTCGGGAGACTGGACTGCCTTTTTAATAACGCCGGTTGTCCGGCCCCGGTGGGAAGCATAGAAACCATCCCTTTGGACCAGTATGAGGCTGCCCTGTCGGTCCTTCTGGGCGGGGTCATGCTGGGCATGAAACACGCCGCGCCGGTCATGCGGGCCCAGGGCTCAGGCAGCATCATTAATAACGGCAGCGTCGCCGGTGTCCTGGCCGGATATTCCTCGTCGATGATCTACGCGGCGGCCAAGGCGGCGGTTATCCACCTGACGAAATGCGTAGCCATGGAACTGGGAGAGAGTAACATCCGGGTCAACTGCATCTCCCCCGGGGGCATTGCCACCGGTATCTTCGGAAAGGCTTTGGGCTTGCCGACGGAGGAGGCCGAAAAAAGCGTCGAAGCCCTCAAACAGAGCCTAACTGCCATGCAACCCATCCGTCGTGCCGGTCTTCCCGAGGACATCGCCATGGCGGCAATTTTTCTCGCTTCGGACGAATCAACCTTTGTCAACGGCCATAACCTGGTAGTGGACGGCGGTCTGATCGGAGGACGGCAGTGGTCGGCGCAGCAACAAGGATTGAATCTAATGCGGGCGGGCTTAGGCATTAAAGCGGAATCCTGATTTTTCTTCACGGCGGCCGATCCCGGCCGTTCCTCATTGGGCCCCTTGATGAAAAAGTTCAGAGAGTCAAAGAGGTCGCGTCCGGTTCCCATAACCAGAATGAAAACCGGTCCCTCATTCGAGAATCAGTAGATGCCGGACGGTGAACCGCTCAAAGCCGATTGATTTTTGATGCGCGCTGATACCTGACGGATCCGTCGATCGGGTTTGCCCGCTCTTTGCCTCTTTTTTGAGGCCTGCTGGGGGGACGTTTCAGGATTCACCGCCCCTCTCGACCCCCTCCCGTCGAGGGAGTGGGAAATGCAGCGAGTTTTACTTCCCAAAGAACTGATTCATCCGCATCAGCAGGGACAGATCGCCATTCACCCGGTATTTCTGTTCCATGAACATCTGCTGGCCGTCGGCCTTGCCGGTCATGATGTCCATCCAGACCTCGAATGGGGTTTCGATGGTCAGGTCCGGTTTCTCGGCCGTTCCCGGGTGCGGTTCAATCCGGCCGTTTTCAATTTGGAAATAGCAAAAACCTTCCACTTCTCCCGAAAAGTTGAATTGGATAATAGCCTTGGTGTCCCCGGCCCCTTCGGGATTGAAACCCATCGACAAAAGAATCATAAAGGTTTCGACGGAGTCCGCCCGTGGTACAAGCCCTTTTTCCTCAAATTCTCTGGGGGATACGCCTTCCGCGATGCAGGTTTTCCAATAAGCGTTTCCAATTCGGGTGAACATTTCTTTGTTTTCGATAAAGTCCCGGGTCAGCAGTGCCATGGTTTCGGGGGCAACCCTACTTTGTTGGACGATCTCCCTGCCGGCCTGGACAAAGGCCTCCCTAATGTCCTGGGCTTTTTCGCGGTGATAGAGCCGGGCCAGGGTTTCAGCCGCCGGTCGATACAGTTCCGCGACCAGGGATTTTGTTCGAGATCCGAAGAGAAAACGGATATAGGAAGACAACTGATCAAAAACGGACATTTCCGGCAAACCGGCGACCGATAGAACCACCGCCTTGGGAAAATCATGGCGCAGCGGATGATAGGTCTCATTCTGTCCCTGCTCAAAAAACGGGAGCGCTACCGGCAGGGTGCGTTCGATAAAGGTTTTCATGGCGGCGCTGACCGTGTAATGATACAGTGGAAAGGCATAGACCACCAGGTCGGCGGCCAGCCACTTGGGAAACAACTCGTTGGTCATGTCGTCCTGGTGAATGCAGACCCCGGGGGTCTTGGTCCAGCAGGTGAAACAGCCGACGCAGTACTTGATTTTTTTCTTTCGGAGCGCAACGACCTCTACGTCGGCACCGACCTCCTGCATACCCTCCACCAGATGATTTAACAGAAATTCTGTTTTGCTTTGCCCTTCGCCGCGAGGACTCGCGTTCAAAGCCAATACTTTCATAATTTGCTCCTTTCCTGTGTTTTTGCTCATTGGTTGAACCACCTAAGACAACTGTTGAGATACTTGTTCGGGAAGCCTGGTTTTTGTGTTTTGCATTTTCTCGTCGAACACAGCGCCCCCGCCGCTGAATAGGATTTTCATCTGTATCAGCAGCCCCAGATCCCCTTCCGCCTGATAAGCCTTTTGAAAAAAGGCCTGCTGGCCGTCCATCTCCCTGCGGGTAATAGCCAGCCAGACTTCGGCCGGGGTA
>Ga0315283_10005552_pt1 | contig 11148 bp, 10 predicted proteins | sample YL17G09_0_MG_FD_204541 | JGI IMG/M metagenome (GOLD analysis project Ga0315283, IMG submission 204541) | Sediment microbial communities from Yellowstone Lake, YNP, Wyoming, USA - YL17G09_0 | ecosystem: Environmental > Aquatic > Freshwater > Lake > Sediment | place: USA: Wyoming | collected...
GCCTGGGCTGCGAGCTTCAGCGCGCCCGAGGCGAGCCTCTCGGAGGAGCAGTTCCTCGCGGGTGTCGCGCGTACCAAGGAGCACATCGCCGCCGGCGACGTCTACCAGCTCGTGCTGTCGGTGCGCTTCTCGGGCCGCTGCGACCTCGATCCGTTCGAGGCATACCGGGCCCTGCGTCTCCTGAACCCGTCGCCCTACATGTATTACTGCGAGCTCGGCGACCGCGTGGTGGTCGGCTCCTCGCCCGAGGCACTCGTCAAGCTGAACGGCCGCGACGCCCAGATGCGACCAATCGCCGGCACTCGCCCGCGCGGCGCGGACGCAGCCGAGGACGCCGCGCTCGAGGCCGAACTCCTCGCCGACCCAAAGGAGAATGCGGAGCACGTGATGCTGGTGGACCTTGCGCGCAACGACCTCGGCCGCGTGGCGTCGGCGGGCACGGTGCAGGTCGGGCCCTTCCGCTCCATCGAGCGCTACAGCCACGTCATGCACATCGTGAGTGGCGTGCGTGGAGAGCTCGCGCCGGGCAAGGACGCGTTCGACCTCTTCGCCGCGGCCTTCCCCGCCGGCACGCTGGTCGGGGCACCGAAGGTGCGGGCGATGGAGATCATCGACGAGCTCGAGCCGGTGCGCCGTGGCTTCTACGGCGGGACCGTCGGCTACTTCGGCCACGGTGGCGACATGGACCAGGCGATCACGATCCGCACCATGGTCTTCCACGGCGACACCTACAGCTTCCAGGCAGGCGCGGGCATCGTCGCCGACAGCGTGCCGGCGAGCGAGTACCAGGAGGTCTTCGCCAAGAGCGCGGTGCTGCGGCGCGCGCTGGAACTCGCGCGGGAGGGACTGTGATGCCCCTCCAGCGCCTGCTGCTCGTGGACAACTACGACAGCTTCACCTACAACCTCGTGCAGGCATTTCTCGTGCTCGGCGCCGAAGTGCTCGTGCATCGGAACGACGCGATCACGGTCGCCGAAGCCACGGTCCTCGAGCCCACGCACCTCTGCATCTCCCCGGGCCCGGGCACGCCGCGCGACGCCGGCGTCTCGATCGAGATGATCAAGGCCTTCGCGGGGCGCATCCCGGTGCTGGGCGTGTGCCTCGGTCACCAGTCCATCGTCGAGGCGCTCGGCGGCGACGTGGTGCGCGCGGGCCGGCTCATGCACGGCAAGGTCTCGATGGTCGAGCACGACGGACTCGGAATCTTCGCCACAATGCCGCGACCCTTCGAGGCCGGCCGCTACCACTCGCTGATCGCGAAGCCGGAGACGCTGCCCGCGGTGCTCGAGGTGTCGGCCCGGACCGCCGAGGGCGAGATCATGGCCGTGCGGCACCGCGAGCTCGCCGTGGACGGGGTGCAGTTCCACCCGGAAAGCATCCTGACGCCGGACGGCCCGACGCTGATGGCCAACTTCCTCGCCACTCGCGGCGGTCGGCGCGACGCGCCTGCGGTGACTCTCGGTGGCTGAGCTCCGCGACACGCTCGAGCGCCTGCTCGAGCGTCAGGATCTCGCCGAGGCAGAGGCGGGCGAGTTGCTCGTCGCGCTGACCCGGGGAGCGGTCGCCCCCGCGATGGCGGGCGCCCTGCTTGCGGCCCTGCGTTCGAAGGGCGTGACGCCCGATGAAGTGCGCGGCTTCGCGGGCGCGATGCGCCGCCTCGCGCGTCGTCCCGAACTGCCGCCCGGCCCGCCCGCGATCGACATCGTCGGCACCGGTGGCGACGCGTCGGGCAGCTTCAACATCTCGACCGGCGCGGCGCTGCTCGTCGCCGCGATGGGCGTGCGCGTGGTGAAGCACGGCAACCGCTCGGTCTCGAGCCGAGCCGGCAGCGCCGACCTGCTCGAGGCACTCGGCCTGCCGCTGCCGCTCGACGAGCGCGCGGCGGGCGACTGCCTCGCCGCGAACGGGTTTACGTTCCTGTTCGCGCCGCACTACCACCCGGCGATGAAGGAAGTGGCCCCGGTGCGTCGCGAGCTCGGCGTGCGCACGGTGTTCAACCTGCTCGGGCCGCTGACCAATCCGGCCGAGCCGCCCTACGCCCTGATCGGCGCCTACAGCATGGAGGCGGCCGAGCTCATGGCCGAGGCGCTCGCCGGCATGCCGATCGAGCGCGCGTTCGTGGTCCACGGTGCGGCCGGGTGGGACGAGGCGACGCCGGTCGGGCCTTTCGAGATCTTCGACGTGCGGCCGGGCCGCGTGTCGCGGGAGAATCGCGATCCGCGCGACCTCGGCATGACACGCTGCACGACCGCGGACCTTGCCGGCGGCAATCCGGCCGAGAACGCCGCGGCGCTCAGGGCCGTGTTCGAGGGCCGCGACCGAGGGGCGCACCGCGACGCGCTTGCGCTCAACGCCGCCCTCGCACTCGAGGTGATGGGTGCCGTCGCTACCTGCGTCGAGGGGATCGCGGCCGCGCGGGTGGCCATCGACCGCGGCGACGCCGCGAGGCTGCTCGAACGCCTCACCGAGTTCGGACGGTCTTCCTCACTATCCCCTATCCGCTAGTCACTACCCGCTTCCTCCCATGGCTCTTCTGTCCGACATGGTTCGCTCGAGCATCCGACGCGTCGCCGAGGCTCGCGAGCGCGTGCCGGAAGCGGCGTTGCGGGCCGCGGCGCTCGGTGTACAGGTTCCGCCACGCCTCAAGCTCGAGCGCGAGGGCTTCGATGTCGTCGCGGAACTGAAGCTCCGCTCGCCTTCCATGGGCGACCTGTCGGCCAGGACCGTCGACCCGGTAGGGCGGCTCGAGGCGTATGCCGAAGGCGGCGCGGCGATCTGCTCCATCCTCACCGAGCCCACGAGATTCGACGGGGACCTCGACCACCTCCGGCTCGCCGCCGACGTGCTGCAGCCCTACGGCGTGCCGGCGATGCGCAAGGACTTCATCGTCGATCCCTACCAGGTGCTCGAGGCGCGCGCGTACGGAGCCTCGGGCGTGCTGCTCATCGTGCGCATGGTGCCGCACGAGCGGCTGCTCGCGTTGATGGACTGCGCTGCCGAGCTCGGGCTGTTCGTGCTGCTCGAGGCGTTCAGCGCCGGGGACCTCAAGGCCGCCGCAGCGGTGGCGCGCGAGCGCGAGGGACGCGAGGAGCAGGTGCTGCTGGGCTTGAACTGTCGCGACCTCGAGACGCTCGACATCGACTTCGGGCGCTTCTCGCAGCTGCGCGGTCGCATGCCGCCGGCCTGGCCCTGCGTCGCCGAGAGCGGCGTGCAGACACCGGAGGACGCCGCGCGGGTCGCGGCGCTCGGATATCGGCTCGCACTCGTGGGCACGAGCCTCATGCGGCGCGTCGACGCGAAGCAGGCGGTGCGTGAACTGGTCGCGGCCGGCCGCGCGGCGCGTCACTGAGGCGGGCGTGGACCGGCTCTGGATCAAGATCTGCGGATTGAGGTCGCGCGAGGCCGTCGAGGCCGCGGCGACCTCCGGCGCGGACGCCGTGGGCTTCGTGTTCCACGCGAACTCGCCGCGCAACCTGTCCGTGGAGGAAGCGCGCGAGCTGCAGCACGCTGTGCCCGTGGGCGTCGAGCGCGTCGCGGTCTTCCTGCACCCCGCGCAGTGGCTGGTGGACGCGATCATTGAGGCGATCCGGCCGGATCGCATCCAGGCCGACGTCCTGGACCTCGCCGCGCTGCGACTGCCGCAGGGCCAAGGGGTGCTGCCGGTGGTGCGCAGTGGTGCATCGCTCCCGGATCCACTGCCGCCGCGCCTGTTGTTCGAAGGCGTGCACAGCGGTGCAGGCCAGAAGGCGGACTGGTCGCGAGCTGCTCAGGTCGCGCGGCGAACCGAGCTCGTGCTGGCGGGCGGGCTCGACGCGCGCAACGTCGCGAAAGCCGTGCGCGTGGTCCGTCCGTTCGGCGTGGACGTGAGTTCGGGCGTGGAGTCCGTCCGCGGCGTGAAGGACCCTCAAAGAATTCGTGATTTCATCGGGGCCGCCCGCGCGGCGGAGAGGGCCCCGGCCGTCGAGGAGAGTCGCTGATGAGAATCGAGGCATTGAAGGTGGATCGCGAGGCGCTGCTCGCCCAGGCGCTCGCGGGCGCGTTTCCCGACGAACGTGGTCGGTACGGACCGTTCGGTGGCCGCTACGTCCCGGAGACGCTGGTGCCGGCGCTCGACCGCCTGCAGGAAGGCGTGCGCAGCATCCTGCCGGATCCGGGTTTCCGTGCGGAACTCGAGTCGGAGCTGCGCACCTGGGTGGGACGCCCGACGCCGCTCACCTTTGCCCGCACACTCTCGCGGCGCTGGGGCGCGGAAGTGTGGTTGAAGCGCGAGGACCTCGCGCACACCGGTGCGCACAAGATCAACAACGCCATCGGCCAGGCGTTGCTCGCGAAGCGCCTCGGCGCGAAGCGCATCGTCGCCGAGACGGGCGCGGGGCAGCACGGTGTCGCTTCCGCCGCGGCCTGCGCGCGCCTCGGTCTGCCCTGCGTCGTGTACATGGGCGCCGTGGACATGGAGCGCCAGGCGCCGAACGTCGGGCGCATGAAGCTCCTCGGCGCCGAGGTCGTGCCGGTGACGGGCGGCGACCAGACGCTGCGCGCCGCGATCGACGAGGCGCTGCGCGACTGGGTGTCGGACCCGGACGGGACCTACTACCTGCTCGGCTCGGCGGTCGGGCCGCACCCGTATCCCTACATGGTGCGCGAGTTCCAGTCGGTGATCGGCGTGGAGGCGCGCGCGCAGATGCTCGAGCAGGCGGGCACGCTGCCCGACGTCACGGTCGCCTGCGTGGGCGGCGGCTCGAACGCGATCGGCCTCTTCCATCCGTTCGTTCGCGACCTCGGCGTGAAGCTGCTGGGCTTCGAGGCCGGCGGCACCGGCACCGGCCTCGGGCAGAACGCGGCGTCACTCGCCTACGGCCGGCCCGGCGTGCTGCAGGGCTGCTACTCGCTTCTGCTACAGGACGAGCACGGTCAGGTGCAGGAGACTCACTCCATCTCGGCGGGACTCGACTATCCGGGCGTCGGGCCCGAGCACGCGCTGCTCGCGACCGTCGGCCGCGTCACCTACGAGGCCGCGGAGGACGATGAGTCGCTCGAGGCGCTCGCCGAGTGCTGCCAGGCCGAAGGCATCCTGCCCGCGATCGAGAGCGCGCACGCCTTCGCGGGCGCCAGGCGTTACGCAAAGTTGCATCCCGGCAGCCGCATCCTCATCGGCCTCTCGGGGCGCGGGGACAAGGACATGCCGACGCTGCAGCGCACGCTGCTCAAGGGGAAGTCGTGATGGGCAAGCCTCGTGACGCGATCAGCGCCGCCATCCGCGCGAGGGCGGCCTCCGGCCAGCCGGCCATCGTCGGCTTCATGACCGCCGGATTTCCCGACTGCGCGGGCTTCACGCGCAATCTCTCCGCCATCGGCAGTGCCGCGGACGTGGTCGAGATCGGCGTGCCGTTTTCCGATCCGATGGCCGACGGCATGACGATCCAGAGGGCGAGCCACGTGGCCCTGCGGGGGGGCTTCACCTTGCCGTGGCTGCTCGAGGAACTGCGTGCAATGAAGCCGCGGCCGCAGGCGCCACTGCTGCTCATGAGCTACCTGAATCCGCTGCTCGCGTACGGCCTCGACCGGTTGTCCGAGGCGGCCGCGTCGTCCGGCGTCGCCGGGTTCATCATTCCCGACCTGCCGTACGAGGAGAGCGGGGAGATCCGCGACGCGCTCGACCGCACGGGACTCGCGCTCGTGCAGATGGTCACGCCGGTGACGCCCGCAGCGAGGCTACGCATGCTGTGCGAGGCGAGCCAGGGATTCGTGTACGCCGTGACCATGACCGGCACGACCGGCAAGAGCGTCGCGGTGCCGGACGAGGTGCTCTCGTACATGGATCGCGTGCGCGCCGTGTCGCCCGTCCCGGTCTGCGCCGGATTCGGCATCCGCGGTCGCGAGCAGGTGGCCCGGATGACGGGGCACGTGGACGGCGTGGTCGTGGGCTCGGCGCTGGTCGAGGTGCTGGAGCGCGGCGAGGATCCCGCGCTCTTCGTGCGCAGTCTCCGTCCTTGACCACGATCGCCGTTTTCTGCGGTTCTGCCGAGGGCACGGATCCCGGGTTCGCCGCGGCTGCGCGTGCAGTGGGTGTCGAGATCGCACGCCGCAAGTGGGTGCTGGTCTACGGAGGCGGCAGGGTCGGTCTGATGGGCGTGCTCGCGGACGCGGCGCTTGCAGCCGGCGGGCGCGTCGTGGGCGTGATTCCGCGGTTCCTGTACGAATGGGAGGTCGGGCATGACGGCCTCAGCGAACTCGAGATCGTCGGGACGCTGACGGAACGCAAGGTCCGCATGGGCGACCTTGCGGACGCCTTCCTCACGCTGCCGGGCGGAATCGGCACCATGGACGAGCTCTTCGAGGCGCTGAGCTGGGCGCAGCTCGGGCTCGAGGCGAGGCCGAACGGGCTCCTGAACGTGAATGGGTACTACGACGAACTCGTCGCGTACCTCGACCGCGCCGTGGTCTCAGGCTTCGTAAAGCCTCAGCACCGCGCGCTGCTCAGGGTGTCCGGCGATCCTGCGGCGCTGCTGGACGAGTTGGCGGGAAAATAGGGGAATGTCCCCTATTTTCCCTAGGCCGCCGCCACGGTCGCCTTCAGGTGATCGATGACCAGCGCCCTCATGTTCTGCAGGGGATTCTTTTCCCACGTGAAGCACGGTGGCTCGCGGCGCAGCATGGACCAGTGCCTGGTGTGCAGCACCCGCTTCAGGTACGCGAGGCTGTGTTCGATCGCCTCCATGTACGGATTGCGGCCGCCGAAGAGCGGCTCGACGTAGCGGTACGCGCCGCCGAACTCGCCGTCGAGGCGGGTGCGCATGGTCTCCGCCACGAACTCGGGCGTCTGCCTCAGGATGTCGAGGCCCGAGCCGTAGACGACCTTGAGGCCGCCCGCCTCGCTGCTCGACAGCGCCACGCCGCCCAGCACGAACTCCGGATAGAGCCGGTCGCGGCACTTCTCCAGGTAACAGCGGTCGGACATCTGCGCGATCATGTCCGCCGTGCCGAGCAGGTGGCCGACTTTGCGGTCGCGCGGGTCATCGAGGCGGATCTGGTCGAACGGCAGCTCGTATCCCGTGAAGTGCACGATCTGCGTCGCCACCGGCACCCACTCGGCCATGCCGATGGTCGGCAGGTAGCGCGCGAGGAAGCGCGCGCTGCGTCCGACGTGCGTGCGGGTGAACTCCGCGCCGTTGCGGTGCTGCGTGTCGTCTGTCTGGCGTATGTATCCCGCGTCGTGGAAGAGTGCGACGACGATCCCCATCGCGGCGCGCTCGGGACCGAGGCGCTGCTCGGTGGCGTGCAAGCGGTCGTAGCCCGCGAGCAGCCGCGCCATGGCGAGCGTGTCGTCGAGGGAATGCTGCAGGTCATGATAGACGGTGTCGCAGCCGAGGTAGCCCGGGTACTGACCCGTGAAGAGGCGCTCGAAGTCCGCGAATGCCGCCGAGACGCGATCGACCTGCCCGGCGGGCCAGGTCTGCGAGAAGATTTCCTCGACCGCGCGCCGTACCGACGCGACGGAACTCACCTGCACGGTGTTCGTCACGTCGAAGTCGCTGCGCCGGTATCGCATGTCGGATTTCTTGTTCTCAATGGCGCCGTTTGTCGCGCGCCCACCTGATGCGCGCGAGTGTAGACCTTCGCGCCCGGAACGCCAGAGTAAAGAAATCCGACACCGCCGCCCCGGAGCCTATATGTCAAAAGCGGCGAGCACCGGGGTGTGGTCGGAGGGCCGCTCGAGGCGCCGCGGGGTTTTGTCAATGCGACTTTCCGCGCATTTTTCTGCGAGTTTCGCGCTCGCCAGGATCAGGTCGATTCTGAGACCTGCGTTGCGCCTGAAAGCCATCATCCGGTAGTCCCACCACGAAAAAGACTTCTCGGGCTGGTCGAAGAGCCGGAAGCAGTCCACGAGCCCGGTGGCGATGAGGGAGCGCAGCGCGACGCGCTCGGGCTTGCTCACGTGCACCGAGCCTTCCCAGGCCTTCGGGTCGCAGACGTCACGGTCCTCCGGCGCGATGTTGTAGTCGCCGAGCACGACGAGCCGCGGATGCCGCGCGAGCTCCGTGGCAACGTATCCGTGCAGCGCCTCGAGCCAGCGCATCTTGTATTCGAACTTTTCCGAGCCGACCGTCTGCCCGTTCGGTACGTACACGTCGATTACGCGCACGCCCGAGACGGTCGCGGCGATCACGCGCCGCTGCTCGTCCTCGAATCCCGGGATGCCGGCGACGACGTCGGTGGGTTCCCGCTTCGACAGGATGGCCACGCCGTTGTAGGTGCGCTGGCCACTGAACGCGGCGTGCATCCCGAGCGAGCGGATTTCCCCAGCCGGGAAGTCCGCGTCGGGCAGCTTCGTCTCCTGCAGCGCGATCACGTCCACGGGATTCGCCGCCAGCCAGTCCTTGAGCTGCGTCAGCCGGACGCGCAGAGAATTTACATTCCATGTTGCGATGAGCAAGGCCGTCCCTCTTACTATCCGCCAACCGCTGGTCACTAACCGCTCTCTTCAGGCCGCCAGCCCCATCTGCCGGAGCAGCGGCTCGATCTCGGGCCTGCGGCCGCGGAACTCGACGAAGGCCTCCATCGCGTCGCGGCTGCCGCCGCGCTCGAGGATCGAGTGCAGGAACCGCCTCGCCGTTGCGGCGTCGAATACGCCGTGCTCCTCGAAGGCGCCGAACGCGTCGGCGGACAGCACCTCGGCCCACTTGTAGCTGTAGTACCCGGCGGCATAGCCGCCCGAAAAGATGTGCTGGAAGCTCTGCGGGAAGCGGTTGAACGCGGGCGGTCGCACGACCGAGACCTCGCGCCGCACCTCCTCCAGCGTCTCGGCAATGCGCGGCGGTGATTGCGGTGCGTACTCGGCGTGGAGCCGGAAGTCGAAGAGCGCGAACTCGATCTGGCGGACCGTGTGCATGCCCGCCTGGAAGGTGCGCGTCGCCTGCAGCCTGGCCAGTGTCGCGGCCGGCAGCGGCTCGCCGGTCTCGACGTGCGCGGAGATGAGCGGCAGCACTTCCTCGCGCCAGGCGAAATTCTCCATGAACTGGCTGGGCAGCTCGACGGCGTCCCAGGGCACGCCGTTGATGCCCGCGACACCCGGGTAGTCCACGCGCGTCAGCATGTGGTGGAGCCCGTGTCCGAACTCGTGGAACAGCGTGAGCACGTCGTCGTGCGTGAGCAGCGACGGTCGCTCCGCCACCGGCGGCGTGAAGTTGCAGACGAGGTAGGCCACCGGCAGCGCGGTCGTCTCGCCGAGCCGGATGCGGTCCACGCAATCGTCCATCCACGCCCCGCCGCGCTTCTTCGGGCGGGCGTACAGGTCGAGGAAGAACCCGCCGCGTGGCGTGCCGTCGGGGTCCAGGACGTCGAAGTAGCGCACGTCCGGGTGATACACGTCGGCGTCAGCGCGCGCGACCATGCGCACCCGGTAGAGTTTCCTGATCACCGTGAAGAGTCCCGCGATCACGCGCGGCAGGGGAAAGTAGGGCCGCAGTTCCTCCTCCGACACATTGAGGCGCTCGCGTTTCAGGCGCTCGGAATAGAACGCCACGTCCCAGGCCTCGAGCTTCCTTGCCGCGAAGCGCTCGAGTTCGGCGAATTCGCGCTCCGCGGCGGGGCGGCCGACGCGCGCCAGTTCGCGCAGGAAGCCGAGCACCTCGTCGGTCTCCCTCGCCATCTTGGTCGCGAGCGAGTACCGGGCGTAGTCGGCGTAGCCGACGAGGTTCGCCGCCTCGTGCCTGAGTGCGAGGATCTCGGCCATCAGCGGCGTGTTGTCCCACCGCCCGGCGTGCGGGCCCTGGTCCGACGCGCGGGTCGTCCACGCCTCGTAGAACTCGCGGCGCAGCGACTGGCGTTCCGCGTGGGTCATGACGGCCTGGTAGTTCGGCGCGTCGAGCGCGAGCAGCCAGCCCTCGTGGCCGGCGTCCTCGGCGGCCTTGCGCGCGCGCCGCACGGTCGTCTCGGGCAGGCCGGCCAGTTCCGCTGCGTCGTCCACGCGCCGCGACCAGGCGTTGGTCGCGTCGAGGACATTCTCGTCGAACTTCGCCTGCACCGTCGCGAGCCGCTCCATGACCTCGCCGAAGCGGCGCTTGCGGTCCTCGGGCAACGAGACGCCCGACAGGCGGAAGTCGCGCAGCGCGTGCTCGACCAGCGTCTTCTGCGCCGGGTCGAGCCGGTCCGCCTCGCGGTCGGCCACCCGCTGGTAGGCCGCGCACAGCCGTTCGTTCTGCGCGATCTCCGTGTGGTACGCGGTGAGCGGCGGCAGGCAGGCGTTGTACGCCGCGCGCAGCTCGTCGCTGTTCATCACGCCGTTCAGGTGGCCGACCGGCGACCAGGCGCAGGCAAGCCGGTGGTGCATGCGCTCGATCGGCGCGACGAGCCCATCCCAGCCTTCCGCGCCGCCGTCGAGGAGCGCGGCGAGTTCGCGGCGGTTCTCGTCCAGCAACTGCCGGATCGCCGGTTCGACCTGCGCGGGCTCGATGGCCGAAAAACGGGGGAGCTGGGATTGCTGCAGCAGGGGGTTGGACATTGCACCGATCCGGGCCTTGTGAACGAACCGCTATTCTAGGCTCAGCCGAACGCGCCCTGCAGCAGCCAGCCGAGCGCGCAGGTCGCGGCCACGAACCCGGCAAAGGCGAGGATCGCCCGCCGCCGGTAGCGCCTCGCGACATCGCCTTCCGGGAAAGCCGCGATGAGGAAGAGCTGGCCGCCGTCGGGCCGACCGAGGACGTGCAGTGCGGGGGTGGGCGGGCGCCCGGCCTCGCGCCCCGCGACCGTTCTCTTCGCCTCCGCGCGCGCGCGTTCCCACTCGCCCATGCTCACCCGGCCGTCGTGGTCGCTGTCGAATTGTCCGGCGAGCGCTGCCTGGTCCTGTTTCCACTCCGCGAGCAGAGCCGCGACCGCGGCGTGCGTGTCGGTATCCGCCGTCGAAGTGTGCGACCTGAACTGCCCGAGCAGGCAGAGCTGCTCGTGCTCGTAGATGCGTTCCTCGAAGTAACGGTAGCGGTGCTCCTGGAACCTCAAGAGGCCGGCGCCTGCGGCCTGGGTCGGCCAGGGCGTGCTGCCGTACCAGGTCGTGGACTCGCCGGTGAGCACCTCGGCACCGGCCGGCTGCACGATGCACTCGCCCGTGCCGTCCTCGAGCAGGAACGGCAGTTCCGAGCGGCCCGAGTTGAT
>Ga0315283_10005557_pt1 | contig 11146 bp, 10 predicted proteins | sample YL17G09_0_MG_FD_204541 | JGI IMG/M metagenome (GOLD analysis project Ga0315283, IMG submission 204541) | Sediment microbial communities from Yellowstone Lake, YNP, Wyoming, USA - YL17G09_0 | ecosystem: Environmental > Aquatic > Freshwater > Lake > Sediment | place: USA: Wyoming | collected...
TTCACCTTTCCGGCGGCCAACCATTCCACCAGTTGCTTCACGTTGCGCAGGTGGCCCTCGGGGTCGTGATTGACCGACTCGGCCAAATAGGTCCCGACGATGGAGCGCTCCTTGAGGAGAGCGAGGTTGATGGGAATCTTCGGGATGTCGCCGGCGGCGAACCCAACCACCAGCAGGCGTCCGCCCCAGGCCGTAGCGCGCAGGGCGGTCTCGGTGTAGGAGCCACCTACCGGATCGAAGACGATGTCCACGCCTCTCCGGCCGGTAAGCTCGTTGATGCGGTCGCGCAGGTTTTCGGAGACGTAGTTGATGGTCTCATCCGCGCCCAGTTGTTTGCACAGAGCCAGTTTGTCCTCGCTGGAAGCTGCGGCGATGACAAAGGCGCCCATGGCCTTGCCGATCTCGATGGCGGCTAATCCTACGCCGCCGGCAGCGCCCAGCACCAGCAGGGTTTCGCCGGCCTTGAGACAGCCTCTGTCCCGAAGGCCGTGAAGGGAGGTTTCATAGGTGTAGAGGAACGCGGCGCCGGTGTCGAAGTCCAACCCCTCGGGCATGGGTATCAGCCCGCCGGCATCGACCGCGCATTCCTCGGCGAAGCCACCCCAGCCGGCGATGGCGATGACTCTATCACCCGGCTTAAAACCCTGCACATCGGCACCAGTCTCGACAATCACGCCCGCCATTTCGGTGCCGGGCGAGAAAGGGAGCGGCGGTTTCACCTGGTAGAGGCCCTGTGCCATCAAGGCATCGGGAAAGTTGAGCGAGCTGGCCTTGACATCGAGCAGGACCTGTCCGGGGCCGGGGCGCGGTTTCGGGATTTCCTGTATCGTCAGCTTTTCAAGCGGGCCGAAGGAGGTGCATAGCAGGGCTTTCATGTTTTCCTCTCCCTATCAGAATCGCATCATGGCTCCACTTCGTGGGCGCATATCGACGTCTTCGCGGCGCTGGAGACTTTTAAAATTGGCCGCAGGTCCTCAAGCCGGTCGAAGAGATGCCATATGTAATTCCCGGCACCCTTCTCGCGGAGGGGATGCAGATCGGCTATAGCGGGGTCGTCCAGGTAACTCTGGAAGGCCTCGAGGGATTCCCACTCCACCAAGATGAGCACCTGGCGCGGAGTGATATCGCCGTTCTGCGCCTCACGAAAGCGACCTAATGCCACCAGTTTCCCTCCGTGGGCCGCCACCTCGTGTGCCGAACGCTTTGAATAAGCCAGGTATTCTTCCCGGTCGACGATATCGAACAGGTTCAACGCATAAACGGGGCCGTTAGTTCCCATTGCAAACTCCTTTCATAACCCGATATTCTTATAGGCAATATCCTGGAGGAAAGAATGATCACGTTGTCTTAGCAAAAAGGCTTATCCGATTAGTTCCTTATTCATGTACCCCCGCGACCACGAACATGTCTTGCCCTGCGACTCGAAGGACATAACTTGCTTTCTTGGAGGAAATCCGCTGGTCTTTAGGTTTTTGCATTTCCTCGGGCTTCGGCCACATATATTCGAGCCAACCTTCACCCTTGGTTTTGGCGATCTCAATGAATTCCTGGATAATCATTACTCCATCCTTGTTCGCCAATCCCATTTGATTCATGCCAACATGATTTGGGAATAACGCATTGGCGACCGTCCTCCCCTGGAAATCAACGACAAACACATAACTGTCCTTCCATGCGAATCCGCCGTCTTTCTTGTTGATCACCGCGATTGCGGCGTCAAGTCCCTTTTCGTTGATCAGTTGAACTGCTTCCTTGACTTTCGCGACGCACATTTCCTTTGCCGCGCTATCGGCCAAGGCATTTGAGGTGAGGACTATTCCGGCAATAATCACCAATGTGATCGCAGCGATTTTTTTCATCGTCTTTCTCCTTTCCTCCGTCCCGTTCACTGCTTCCTTTCCCCCGCGCTCGTCGAATCGCGCTTTTCGTCCGATCGATCGCCTCCCTTTTTCTCCATCCTTGTTCCATCTGCCGTAGAACCGCCGCCCCTGACTCCAGCCTTCACTCGATCACCTTGTCGGCCCGTTTGAGCACCTCGGGCGGGATCGTCACGCCGATCTCCCGGGCCGTCTTGAGATTGATCGTCAGTCGATGGCGCGTGAGCACCTCCACAGGGAGGTCGCCCGGTTTGGCTCCCTTCAAGATTCTGTCCACGTAGTACGGCATGCGCCCCGCCGCCTCGAGGACGCTCGTTCCATAGGCGATTAGGCCCCCGATATCCTCCCAATCCCCCGGTACCATCGTTGGCAGCCGATCCGTGGCCGCCAACTGCGCGATCCGTTTACGATGGATAACGACGATGGGTTCCTCCAGAAACAGCACTGCGCCCGCGCGCTCCTTCCTGGCCGCCGCGAAGGCTCCCTCGAAGTCCGGAGCGGACCCTCCCACTTTAAGACCGAGGGGCTGCAGGCCCAATGCCCGTGCCTGTTCCTCGTTCGCCTTCAACAAGGCGTCGGAGACGCCCCGATCCCCGAGGATCGCCACACGCTTGACCCCCGGGAGCGCCTCCTTGAGAAGTTCGAGCTGCTTCCTCGGTTGCCGTGGGTCAAAGCTGGTGATCCCCGTGACGTTTCCACCGGGACGCTCCATGCTTGAGACCACATTATCCGCGACCGGATCGACCACCATCGCGAAGACGATGGGGATGTTCGTGGTCGCTTTCTTGACAGCCCGGGCCGTCACGGCACCAACCAAGGCGATGACATCCACGTTGAGACGGACCAGTTCGGCGGTAAGTTCGGGAAACCGCTCGAACCGCCCCTCCGCAAATCGCGCCTCGATGATGATGTCGCGGCCTTCGACATAGCCAAGGTCGGCAAGTCCCTGTCGGAATGCTTGCAAGGGGGGGGAGGGTGCGGTCGGTGTGGGGGCTAAGGCAGGCGCAAGAAACCCGACTCGTGGAATTTTCGCTGGCTGTTGGGACTCGGAGGCAAACGGAGCCAAGAGCAATCCGAAGGCCAGCGTGGCGATGACCGTCCGTAATCTCGAATTCATGACACACCTCCCGATCCTGGTAATAGGATCTGTAGGCCCTCTGTCGAAGCTTTCCTATTCGAGGGGAGCAAGGGCAATTGGTATTGAGGTGGGTAAAATTCCCCGGCATCCATCCGTCCCGTCCTCGAAAGCCCTTGGATTTCCGAAGCATTCCGAACCGGTTGGCGTGTGACGGGCCTTAGACGGGCATTAACTTTATATGAATGTATCTATAAGATTGTGAAGTAAATGAATCGGATTCCCGCGGGGAAGATTTCCCCCCTGTTCGACAACGAATCCCGCCTCTCCCGGGCCGAGCGCCTTGGGGTTAACCTGTGGATGGCGAAGAAAGCGGCGCGGCGGGGCAATATCCAGAAAGCATAGGCAGGACAGCCTGGACAGGATGGACAGGATGGACAGGATGGACACACGTGTCCATCAGGAAGATAATGTAACCCTAAAGGAGGTTACATATCATGCTGCAAGTCCAATTGGGCAAGGCCATCGACCTCTTCGCCGGTTGGGGTGTCCGCCAGAAAGACCTGAGCCGTTTTCTCGAGACTGGCATCGTCAAAGCCAGCCTTTCCGGACGTGGAAAGGGAAGCCTGAGGTTGCTGGACGAGCGCTCCGTCTACGACGTCTACCTCGCCCACACGTTCCATGAACTGGGACTTTCTCCGCGTCGGATCGCCAAGATCGTCGAAAACGTGCGCCCGCACTACTCGGCCTGGATCACCGGGAAACAGAAATGGCTCATTCTTCGGTTCCGCCCGACCAGGGGCGAGGTCATGGCGCCGGCAACGATCCGGATAGACCTGTCACAGCCTCTCTCCCTACTCCGCCATTGCGAGTCCGAGAAGAAAGAGGTTGCTCCGATTCGCCGGGGACGCCCAAAGGACGATTGGAGGAAGCGGTTCCGGGAGACAGCGGACGTCATAGCCAGGGAGATGCGGGAGGCAAGGATCACCGAGGAGGACATCGACGAGGCCGTATCCGACGTCCGGTCAGGGCACAGTTCACGCGCCGGAAAGGGCGAGACGGCCGTTGTCACCATCACGGCGAGGTAAGCGCCACCGCTACGTTCTGGACACGAGCGTCCTCATGAGGGGGATCCAGGCTTTCTTCCCTCCCGCCCGAAAAGAGCAGGCCGTATCGGACAATCCCTCTCGCCCCATATTTGCCGTTGCGGTAATAACCGAATTCTTTATTCTCAATTAAGGGCATTTCCAGTAATATGGTCTTCGGATTTCTACCCGTATTGCCGGAGGCCAAAATATGGAGAATAGGCCATCCTCCCGAGCGGGGAGGTATGTATCGCAGCCAACTGGATACAGGGCCTTCATCCCCGGTGACCTGCCGCCTTCCCCTTCGATTACCGTTGACGATGAGATGCTGGCCCTTCTCTCCCAAGCTGACAGGGCGCTTGGTCGCCTGGACGGATCGACGGAGATCCTACCCAACCCGGATCTGTTCGTTGCCATGTACGTCCGGAAGGAAGCCGTCCTGTCCAGTCAAATCGAAGGGACCCAGGCCTCTCTGCTTGACGTCCTGGAGTTCGAGGCGAAATCTCTCGAACCAGGAAGACCCCGTGACGTCGGCGAAGTGGTGAATTACGTCGGTGCCATGAACCACGGACTTGAGCGGTTAAAGGAGTTCCCCCTGTCGCTGCGCCTGATCAGGGAAATTCACGAAAAACTCCTGTCGGGGGTACGGGGCGGCCACCGGAATCCCGGTGAATTTCGAACGACGCAAAATTGGATAGGACCACACGGGGCGGGATTGGATTCAGCGACATTCGTTCCACCCCCTCCTCAGCAGATGCACTCCTCTCTGCACAACTTCGAGAAATTCCTGCACGACCCGAATCCGATGCCCGTCCTGATGAAAGTCGGAATCGCCCATGCCCAGTTTGAAACGATCCATCCGTTTCTCGACGGGAACGGCCGACTCGGAAGGCTCCTGATCACGTTCCTGCTGTGCGAGAAAGGAATCATGAAGCGGCCTCTTCTTTACCTTTCGTTCTACTTCAAGCAGCATCGGTCCGAATATTACGACCGCCTGCAGTCGATCAGGGACGATGGCAACTGGGAAGGATGGCTCAAATTTTTCCTGAAAGGGGTATACGACGTCGCCCAGGAAGCCACCAACACCGCCAGGCAGATCGTCAACATGCGTGAAGTCCATCGGCAGATCATCACGAAGAAACTCCGAGGCGGAGGCGGAAAAGCCCCGTTGGTTCTGGAGTCTCTCTACGGCTCTCCGCTTGTGACGGTCAAAGAATTATCCAAGGAGCTGGGCCTCTCGTATTCCAACGCGAACGCCCTTGTAGACCGGCTCTGCGATCTCGAAATTCTAAAAGAAATTACCGGGCAGAGGCGTAACAGGATTTTCACCTATGAATCCTACCTTTCGCTTTTCAAGGAACAGGAAAATGTCCCCTAGGCCGGAGAAGCGCGCCTACGTAACAGACGCCGCGCATATGCCGAGCCTGCTGGAGACAAACCCGCTCCTTCCTCCGATGCTCCTCCGATTCACGGAATACCTGGGCGGCATCATTGCCGGGGCTTCGCACTTCCCTTCGACGGAGTGGAAGGAATCCAGGGTCAGGTGCCGGCGCCGCCCGGGCCACCGGCCCTGCCCCGGGCCCATCATGGTCAGAACCGGGTGCGAGGATCCGCCCGAGATCCTGTGGGAATGTCCAAGCTGCGGAGAACACGGCGTCATCCGGAACTGGCAAGGATGCGAGTGGGACAATTCGGAGGACCGCTGGAACCTGTTCGAGGCGGAAGGAGCCTACGCGGAGAGCTTGTTCCGCGATGCGACGGGTGACTCGCAGGGGTCCCTCGCGGCACTGGAGAGGTCCCTGTCGTTCAAGTCGGACTATGCGCCAGCCGTCCTTTCGATGGGATCCGTCGAGTACAAGCGCGGGAGAAGGGAGGAAGGAAGGCGGCTTCTTCTTTCCTTGGGGGGGTTGGCCGACGAGGCCGCGGACCTCCCTGACATCATCGACGAGGCGGGGATGTTCCTGATCCAGGAGAAGGAGTACGAGGACGGCATCGCCTTGTATCGCTCCGCCGTTGAGAGGTTTCCGGATTCGCCAGCGCTCTATGCCGGCTGCGCATGTTGCGCCGGGCACATGGAACGGTTCGACGAGGCGCTCGAAGCCGCCGAGCGAGCGGTTGACCTGGATCCAGCAAATCCATCATTCGTGAACGACCTGGGGTGGACCCTTCTATTGGCCGGACGGCTGGACGAAGCCTGCGAAGTACTGGAACGCGCCATGGATATGAACCCGGCGGACGAACTGGTGCGTGAGAACCTTAAACGATGCCAAGAGAGGATGGCGAAACGGAGTAATTCGGAAAAAACCCGAAATCGCCGCCGGCCGGTTCGTCCACCTTCCGATTAACCCATGTCTGACCCTGAATCACTCCGCAAGAAGATCGCCGAGGAAGAGGCACGGCTGGCCCGGGTAGAGAAGGAACGGGATGAGGCGCTCGCAAAGCTCCAGGAACTCAAGGACCGGCTGGCAGTAGAAGATTCCGCTCCCATTCCGCCGAAGCCGGTCCCGTCCGACAGTCTACCCTTCCCGTCCAAGGCCCCGTCCACACACGCTGAGAAGGTCGCCCTCTTTCGGAGCCTCTTCCGGGGCCGGGAGGACGTCTTCCCGAGACTGTGGGAAAAACCGAAGACCGGTCGGAAAGGCTACTCACCGGTCTGCTCGAACGAGTGGGTCCGAGGAATCTGCGAGAAACCCCGCATCAAGTGCGGAAAGTGCCCCCACCGGGCGTTTTTCCCCGTCACAGACCAGGTAGTCCTCGACCATCTTCAGGGCCGACACGTAATCGGCGTCTATCCGCTTCTGCCCGATGAGACCTGTCGCCTCCTGGCGGCGGATTTCGACGGCGCGTCGTGGCAGGAGGACGTGGCGTCGTTCGCGGCGACCTGCCGCAGGATCGGGGTCTCGCCAGCAGTTGAACGGTCCCGGTCGGGAAAGGGGGCCCATGCCTGGTTCTTCTTCTCCGGTCCGGTTCCCGCCTCGGTCGCCCGGCAGATGGGCTGCTATCTGCTGACGGAGACGATGTCGCGACGCCACCAGCTTGGGATGGCGTCGTACGACCGCCTCTTTCCCAACCAGGATACGATGCCTGCCGGAGGATTCGGAAATCTCATCGCCCTCCCTCTCCAGCAGAAACCAAGGAACGAAGGGAACACCATCTTCGTCGACGACAATTTCGAAGCGTACACGGACCAGTGGGCATACCTCGCCTCCCTCCCCCAGCTCTCTGCGGAGACGGTCCACGCCATTGCGGAAGAGGCGACGCGGACGGACCGGGTCATCGGGGTACCGCTTGCCATCTCCGCAGACGAGGACGAATCGAAACCGTGGACTCGCTCTCCGTCCCGGAAGCCAGCCGCGGTCCCCATCGAAGGTCCCCTGCCTGCTGAGGTCCGGGCGGTTCTTTCCCAGCGACTCTTCGTGGAAAAGATGGGGTTACCCTCCCTCCTGATCAACCGGATCAAACGGCTGGCTGCTTTCCAGAACCCCGAGTTCTACAAGAAGCAGAAGATGCGGCTCTCGACGGCAACCACCCCGAGAGTCATCTCCTGCAGCGAGGATCATCCGGAGCACGTCGCCCTGCCGCGGGGATGCAGGGACGACCTCTCCAACCTACTCGCCGGATACGACATCCCTCTGGCGATCGAGGACAAGCGGAACGAAGGGGAACCGGTCGCGTTTCGATTCCAGGGCCGCCTGACTGGAATGCAGGAAGAAGCGGTGAAGGTTCTCCTGTCCCACGACGATGGAGTCTTCGTCGCTCCGCCCGGCACCGGGAAAACGGTGGTCGGCGCGTTCCTCACGGCTGCGCGCGGGCGCAATACCCTTGTCCTTGTCCACAGGAAGCCGATCCTCGACCAGTGGGTCGCGAGACTTTCCTCGTTTCTGGGAGTCGAACCTAAATCCATCGGACGGATCGGGGGAGGGAAGAATTTGCCGACGGGCCGGCTCGACGTCGCCATGATCCAGAGCCTGGTCCGCAAGGGCAACGTGAACGACCTCGTGGCTCGGTACGGTCACGTTATTGTGGATGAATGCCATCACCTTCCGGCAGTTTCCTTCGAACGGGTCCTCGCAGAGGTGAAGGGTCGGTACGTCACAGGCCTCACCGCCACCCCGTATCGCCGGGACGGGCACCAGCCGATCATCCACATGCAGTTGGGTCCGGTCCGCTTTGCATCTTCACGGCAGCGCCACGCGACGGAACGGCCCTTCGAACAGAGGCTGATCCTTCGGGAGACAAACTTCGGCTCTGCCGAACTCGGCCCCGATGCCGGGATCCAAGAGATCTATGCCGCCCTCGCTGTGGACAAAGACCGCAACATGCTCATCTTCGATGATGTGCTGAAATCGCTTGAAGAAGGCCGATCCCCTATTCTCTTGACGGAACGGAAGGACCACCTCGATCTTCTGGCCGAACGTTTTCGGAAATTCACCCGCCACCTGGTCGTCCTCAAGGGCGGAATGGGCGCCAGAGAGCGAAGAGAGGTCATGGAAAGGCTCGCGTCGATTCCGTGCGACGAGGAAAGGCTGGTACTCGCCACGGGCCGGTACATCGGCGAAGGATTCGACGACGTCCGGCTTGACACGCTGTTCCTCACCCTTCCCGTCTCCTGGAAAGGCACTCTGGTCCAATATGCAGGACGTCTGCACCGCCATCGCCCCGAAAAGAGGGAGGTACGAATCTACGACTACGTGGACCGGAACGTCCCGATGTTGGCCCGAATGTTCGAGAAGCGGATGAAAGGGTACAGGGCTTTGGGCTACGACAAGACGTCCGACGAAGCGCCTTCGCGGTCCGGGTACCTTCCGCAATCCCGACAGCCGAATTCACCCGCGTCGAATCGACACCGTCAGCCCCGGAGCGGCGGCGCCTATCCGCCGGGGGATTCTTTCTCTTCGGGACGGCTGACCTTATCCGAAAGCATTCGAGCCGCCTCGGAGATTCCCTTCGAAGTGGACCTTGTTGAGAAAAAACCTTTCCCGACTGGCGCGAAGGGTCCACGGCGGAAATGATGCATCCGTAGGTCGGACTCGGCGCATCAGCAACCTGGCTCGACTTCCATTTGACAGGGTGGTTCGAATTCATTGAGAGTGGCGCGCCCTGAGGGATTCGAACCCCCGGCCGCTTGATCCGAAGTCAAGCGCTCTATCCAGCTGAGCTAAGGGCGCGTCCGTGAGGCAAGTTACTATACTGTAAAGGAAATCCCCCGTCAACAGGTCCTCTACGAAAACCCCTTTTCGGCCCTAAAAAGCGAGTTGTTTGCGCGGGGTTTACAGGCCGTGCAGCTTCCGGTGAAAATCCCCTCGTACGGTTGGCCCAAAAAGGGGGACAGGTCAATGGCATGACTACACAGTTTGTGGTGTAACTAGTAACGCAACCGGGCGGCGGAAACCATTCCACCCCCCGGTTTCATTGTTATCGATGGTTTCTTGTAACTACGGGACTACTTAACCTGGATCGAGAAAGAATACCCCCCGCTGCCATCCGAATAGGTCGAGACCATGTTGTACCGCTTAGGACAGGTATTATTCCATATGGATATGAGTGCAATTATTAATGTCATCACCTTTCACCTGCCACGTCTTCTTGAGCGCATTAAACAGACGCACAAAATCCCTCTTCCCCCTTTCATAAGAGGGGGAGGAGGGACGTTGCCGGTTTTTTTTAGGCGCCGTCAAGGTGGTGTCTTTCTTTTATGCGCAGCCAGCTGGCCGGATCTCTGAAGTACTCATAGGTATCTTCAAGGGAAAGCCGATGCTCCCTTTCGATGCCGGCTAAGAATTGATAGAATTCCTTCTCCATGGGGTTGTCCACCTCTTGGGCCAATTTTTTGTAGAACAATTCCCCCTCGGTTTCGAAATCGATCGCGATTTTGACAGCCGCCATGTCATCCGCGTCCGCTTTCGCGGATTTTTCCACCCATTCTCCCATCTTGTTGAATACCGCCTTGACCTCGGTTCCTTTGACTTTAATCGGAATGGTTTCCGGCCATTTTTTGTCGCTGATCAACTTTTTGTGCAAATCCAGAATACGATTGTAGTGCTCGGCCTCATCGGCGGCGATGGAGGCAAACATCATTTTTCCGATGGAATTCTGGGTTCGCTGGCTGTGCTGCAGATAAAAATCCCTTGCTTGGGATTCGTTGTTCAGAGCAATTTCCAAAGCTTTGATCCGCTCTTCGGTTTGGGAACTCATGTTTTCTCCTTAAAAATGTCATAGGACGAGGATTTACGCGGATGAACGCCGATGAAACCTATAAAAATATTATCGCGAAGACTTTGCGAAATACCAATGAAATATTCCCGCTCCCGAACAAATTCAGAATCGGGAGGAGGGGAAAATGGCCGAGGAAGGCGGGTACAAGGCGACCGCGACGAGCTACCCCGGCGTCGCCTTCATCGTGGGGAAGCACCCGTCCACGGGGAAGCCGGACAAGATTTTCTATATCTCCTACTACCGCGGAGGGAAGCGGAAGCACGAGAAGGCCGGGCGGGCGTGCATCTAACCAGCACCGGCGCGATGGTTGCCGAGCTGGTCAAGAACTGGGCCTCGCCAGCGGGTGCGGTCGCGTTCCCGCTGTTGACCTGAGATTGGTCGCGGGCCTACCGGCAGCCATACCGCAATAGCAAGACGGAGTGTGACCTGCCCCCCGTAAACCTCTCGAACTACGCAAGGGGGTTTCCCGCGTCAACACCCTCTCCGGTAAACCCCCTTTTCACCCCGAAAATGGCGGTTGTTTGCACGGGGTTTGCAGTCCGTGCGGCCTCTGACCAGCAACCTTCCCTCCCACCCGGAATCGTTCTGAAAAGCATTAACACACATCGGACCAATTTGAGGGGGTCAAGTCACTGTCCCTGGCTAAAATCCGGGATCCACGGGCCGTCGATGCATTGCGCTCCCGTTCCGTGCATGACGAGAACCAGGTGGTCCGGTGGGCCGCTGCGTTCGGGCTGGGCCGGTTCCAGGAGCAGAAGATCGCTTAGGAAGTTCCGGGATCCCTTAGGTCAACCGCCCGAAGCGTCGCGCAGAAGCCCGGAAACACGCCTTCCTCCACCCCGGGGAAAACTTCTTCCGCAGGCGGAGGTCTCTGAGGAGTTCGTGTCGAACCC
>Ga0315283_10005558_pt1 | contig 11146 bp, 6 predicted proteins | sample YL17G09_0_MG_FD_204541 | JGI IMG/M metagenome (GOLD analysis project Ga0315283, IMG submission 204541) | Sediment microbial communities from Yellowstone Lake, YNP, Wyoming, USA - YL17G09_0 | ecosystem: Environmental > Aquatic > Freshwater > Lake > Sediment | place: USA: Wyoming | collected...
CGGGTGGCACAGCCGCACGGCGCTTTCTATATCTTCATCGACGTGCGGCCAGCGCTAGCACAGGCAAAGACCAAGATCGACAGCCTCGGCCTCAGCGAGAAGTTGCTGCTCGAGCAGCATATCGCCTTGGTGCCTGGCGATGCCTTTGGTGCGCCGGGCTACCTGCGCCTAAGCTATGCCTGCGATGAGGCGACGATCACCGGCGGCTTGCAACGCCTAGCGGCAGGACTCAGCGCCCTATAAACAAAAGGTAGTTAGTTACACATGGATCACACCGAACATATCGACAAGCAATCCTCGGCGCCGCTCCCGGGCACCTTAGCCGAGCGCGCGGCGGCCGAGGCTGCCGCCTTCACCACGGCAGTCGCCGCGACCCGTGTGCTCCGCAGTCCTGAGAGCGTCGAAGCCTTGCGGCTCAGCTACCTAGGGCGTAAAGGCAAGATCACCGCCTTGCTTGAAGACTTGCGCAACTGCAGCAAAGAAGAACGCCCAGCTGCCGGTAAAGCGGTCAATGTGCTAAAGCAAACCATCGAGCGCGAGATCGAACTCCTAAAAACCGAGGCTGGAGCTTGGCAAGTCGCCGCGAAGTTGGCAGCGACACCACTCGATATCCACCTACCGGTAGATGCCTGGGTGCCACAAGGCTCGCTGCATCCGGTGACATTGATCCGACGCGAGATCCTCGGGGAATTTCGCCGTCTCGGCTTCACCGTCTATGATGGTCCAGAAATCGATTACGACTTCTATAACTTTAGCTCGTTAAATATGCCCTCAGATCATCCTGCCCGCGACATGCAGGACACTTTTTACATCAAAGAGCAAGATCATCTGCTCCTGCGCACGCAGACGTCAAACATTCAGATCCACTGCCTACTCAACGAAAAGCCGCCGCTGCGGATCGTCGCTCCAGGACGCGTCTTTCGCGTCGACTCTGACCCTACCCATACGCCGATGTTCCACCAAGTCGAGGCCTTCGTCGTCGATCGCGGCATCACCTTCGCGCATATGAAGGGTACCATCGATGCCTTCATGAAGGCAGTGTTCGGCGCTAATATGAAGACACGTTTGCGTCCTAGTTACTTTCCGTTCGTTGAGCCTGGTGCCGAACTTGATTTGCAATGCGTCCATTGCAGCGGCAAGGGCTGTCGCCTATGCAAACAGACGGGCTGGTTGGAGGTGGGTGGTTGCGGCATGATCCACCCTAATGTCTTTGAGTCCGTGGAGTACGACAGCGAAGCCTACACCGGATTCGCCTTTGGCTTCGGCATCGACCGCATGGCCATGCTGAAATACAAGCTCGATGATCTGCGCACGCTTTTTGAAGGCAGCCACAGCTTCCTCGGTCACTTCCCGATTTTTACCTAAGATATAAGGTATACGGAACATGCGGGTTTCTTTGTCCTGGTTGCATGACTATGTTGATTTAAGCGGGCTAACCACCGAAGCTGTTTGCACAGCGTTTACGAGCATCGGGCTTGAAGTCGAAGCCGTCGAAACACAGACTATTTATAGCGGTGAAGTCGTCGTCGGCCGCATCCTATCAGCGCAGCCGCACCCCAATGCCGACTCATTGCAGCTAACCTCTGTCGACGTCGGTGCCGCCGCACCGCTGGCGATCGTCTGCGGCGCACCCAACGCCAGGGCCGGCTTGACCGTGGCAGTGGCGATGGTTGGCTCCGAGTTACCCGGTAACTTTAAGATCAAAAAATCGAAGATCCGCGGCGAAACCTCCTGCGGCATGCTATGCAGCGAGCAAGAGCTGGCTCTATCCAGCGAGCACGCTGGAATCATGGAACTAGACGCCAAGCTCACAGTCGGTAGCGACGTCGCCCGGGCCCTCGGCCTCGGCGACACCATCCTAACGCTTAATGTCACGCCCAACCGCGCCGACTGCTGCGGCGTCGTCGGCCTAGCGCGCGACCTTGCGGCTAAGCTACAACGCCCGCTGAAACTGCCGACCATTGGCACCGCCAAAACCGGCGGCATCAAGGCGGCTCTTCAAGTCAAAATCAGCGAACAAGACGGCTGCGCACGCTTTGTCGCGCTGCAGCTCGACCAGGTTGTGGTGGTCCCAGCACCGATATGGATGCAAAAGCGCTTAAACGCCGCTGGCGTGCGCCCCATAAACCTGATCGTCGATGCCACCAACTACGCCATGCTAGAGTTCAGCCAACCTGTCCATGCCTACGATGCCCGCGCAGTGCGTGGCGGTGCGATTGAAGTGCGCGACGCGCGCGTTGGCGAAGTTTTGACGACCTTGGACGGCCGCCAGCATGAACTAATACCCGGCGACATCTTGATCTGCGACGCAGCTGCTCCGATCGGATTGGCTGGCATCATGGGCGGCGAGCATAGCGAAATCAAGGCCGACACGACGACCTTGATCATCGAAGTTGCAGCGTTCGCACCCGGCCGTATTCGCCGCACTGCCAAAAGACTGGGCCTACGCACGGAAGCTTCGCATCGCTATGAACGCGGCATCGACATCGACTATCTAGTCAACGTCGCTCGCCGCGTCGCTGACTTGATCGTACAGGGTAGCACCGAGGCCGGACTGCAGCCGCTGCCACGCGTCGCCGCCGACGTGATCGACAGCTACCCAGGCGACGTTTCTAAGCGCGTCATCGCCATGCGCCTAAGCCATGCCAAGCAAGTCCTAGGCATCACCGCCCTCGCTCGCGCCGAGGTGATCTTATCGCTAGAACGCTTGGAACTTGAGCTTTTGGACAGCACCGACGACCGCCTGGTCTTTGAAATTCCGTTTTTCCGCCATGATCTCGAGCGCGAAGTTGACCTCATTGAAGAAGTCGGCCGCATGCTGGGATTTGACAAGATTCCATATCAATTACCGGTTATGAATCTGCGCACGACTCCAGAAGATCCCTTTATCGAATTTCAGGAGCACATCCGCACCGCGGCAGCTACGCTGGGCCTGCGCGAAACCATCACGTTTCCCTTCCTGGCTGTGAGCGAACTCGCCGCCCTCGGTATAGAGCCGGGGCATCCGTATTATCCCTCCCTGTCCTTGGCCAATCCATTGACCGAATCGCACAAGTACATGCAGACCTCATTGGTGCCAGGTCTACTACGAGTGCTCGGCGAAAATCGCCGGCGCAGCGAGCGCGGCAGCCGTTTATTTGAATGCGGCCGCGGCTACTTCAGTCCGGTGCCTAAAGTCGAAGGACCAAACCAACCACCACCTATGCGCCGGGCTCTAACTCGCCCCTCTCGCCACTATACTCGCCGCGCCAAGGGCGAGGCGAGCCGCCCTGTGGAACGCCACTGGCTCGCAGCAATCCTCGATCAACCCTGGCAAGGTAAGGCCTGGAGTACGCCCCAAGTGGCGACCGGCTTTTACCACGGCAAGGCGACGGTCACCTCCATCCTGCGCGACTTTGGCCTCGACGCCAGCGCCCAATGGACAGCGATCAAAGCCGAAGATTATCCATTCTTGCATCCTGGTGCCGGGGCGATGCTCACACTTAACGGCAAAACTGCTGGCTTCGTTGGTGAGCTGCACCCACGAACTACCGCGGCACTCGACCTTGGCGACGGCGGCAGCCCCATTCTGCTTGAGTTGGATTTAGAAGTATTGTTTGATGCCAAGGGCAAGGGCCAGCGCGCCGCGCCTGTGCTACAGCGCTTCCCCCAGGTGACACGCGATGTCGCGTTTTTGACCGTTGCGAGCAAGACACATGCCGATTTCCTCGCTGCCGTTAAGGGTTTTAAGAACAAGCATTTTCTGGTCGACCTCAACTTGTTTGACGTCTATGCCGGAGACCAGTTGGCACCGGGGCAAAAAAGCATGGCCTATCGCTTTGCCTTTCAGTCGCCTGAGCGCACTCTGACCGATGCCGAGGTGGACCAGGAAGTGGCCGGGCTAGTGAGCTGGATCAACGACAGAGTAGAGGCCAGCCAGCGTTAGGCCCATTCCTAGACGATCAATGAAACCAAAACCATGGTTAGCACCAGGAACTGTGCCATTTAAAACGGCGCAGTCAATTCGCACATCCCTGTTTACCAGACTGATGAAAATCACCTACGGCAAACCCGAACTGCGCTTGAGTGATGCCATTGATTCTACTTAAAACGTCTGGGTCAAGGTTGGCTAATTGGTCTCTCGCCAGGAGCACCGTACCGTAATCGTAGCAAAATTTGCCTGCATCGATACAGACTTGCGCCAGGATGGTGTCTTCTGTCTTATCAAGCACGTACCATTTTTCGTGATATCCAGAAAAGTTGTCATAGATGACTTCGACGGCGCCGGACTCCAGCTGTTTAAAGACCCCATGCGCACGGGTGATGCGTTGCGTGCCTTTTAACGTCAAAGGCACAGAGTATGTTACAGCTAGACTCCCTTGCTCTATATCACTTGGGGCAAAATCAAAGCGTTGGCAATCGTAATCAAAAATATGCGAACCGCCGTGCGATGCTACAAACCAGTAGCTGCCCTGGATACCTTCGAGCTTCTCAACCGGGCGAGCCGCATGCTCATATAGTGCTAGGGCCGAAAATCCAAGATCGACACAATGACTGGCAAAAATACAGCTACTGGTTTGATTGATAGCCTGGGACTGGTAAAAGAAGCCACAACGAGATGGACACTTAATCTGGTCGTCACCACACTCCAATACACATTGCAGCCAACGGCGGCATTCCCCATCGAGTCCACACTTAAGCGAGGCGCCGCCGCAGGCCTTGGCCAAGCAAATGGGATTGGCATTATGATTTGAATGGGCCAAAAGTTGGGTTGGTATCAGGGAACATAGCGCTATCAAGATATTTAAAAGACGATTCATGGTCCAGCCCACCCATCCAGTTCATGCCCAATGGACCATTACAGCAATCCGCGTCGGCCCAACCCGCATACCTGATTCTAGCTACTTGCGTCAGCAAATCCAGAAGATTATCTCCGGCCTAGCCTTGCTAGTGGCTATTCTTCGCCGCTGGCCGAACTACGGCGACTTCTGGCCTATACGAGGTCGAAGGGCCTACCTGCACTCGATTCTATCGCCTTAGAGGCCTTCTATGAGGCGAAAATTCACAGATAACCGCACTCTAGCGACTGAGGCGAAAACGCAGGTAGTTGTCGTATATGACGGCGCCGTTTTTCTTCCAAGTAAACTGAAATCTATTAAGTCCGGTGCCGGCTGCGATAGGAAAGGAGAAGTTTTCATTACCGGTGCTAGTGACGGTGGCTAGCGGCGTCCCGTTGAGGCCAAGGTTGAGTTCGACTCCAGGTCCCGCCGTCGATGGACTGCGGGTGACGCGCAGCTGCAGCGGCTTACCGGCGAAGGCTGCGCCAGTGGTGAATCCGTCCAATACGGCACTAAAGCCGGCAAACTGACCCCAGCTACTAGACGCTGTCTGGCGCGTCACATCGGGTGGCGGATTATTTGGATCATCGACGGAATCGGCCCAGAGACTCAGCACCTTGGCCGGATCTAGGTGCGGATTGCCGAGCTGGGCGCTGCCGTTGGACGGTAGCGGTTCAAAGGCTAACCAAATGAAATTAGGGTGCGACCTAATACTGCCGCCAGTCCATTCGCCGCCGATGACGTCACCAGCAGCGTTTAGCTCGAGTATATAGGTCAAATCGCTAACTCCCAGGGTCCGTGTCTTAAGCACCTCCCTGGCCAACGCTTCAATAAAGAAAATTTTTGCGTGAACATCTACAAACTTAACTGCAGCTGGATTGAACTTGTAGTCTCCCGCTCCCACGATAGCTTTGGCAGCCTGCTGCGCTGAGACATAGGTACTAGACAGCACTGAATAGCTTACCGCCGGATAATTCCACACTTCATCGCCAGAGTAGACATCAATGATAAACGCATGCTGCATCCTGCCAATCCAATTGGCCATAGCTACATGTAGAGTGCCGGGATTCATACCTTGACACTGGTCCATAATCGTTGGATCAGCGCGACTGCCAGGTCCAAGAATACTGCCCTGCGGCGTAACACAGCCACGCGAACCGCCGAGAAACTGGAAATCCGCACTCATATAGATTTCTGCAAGTAGCGCCTTGATATCCTGCGGTGCAAAGGTGACGCTACCACGCACCACGTTTTTCTTAGGCTCGCTCGGACGGCGTTGGCCTGCTGCGGCGAAGCCATTGCAGTGCCCTGCCCAGGAAATATTGGAGGTATGATTGGCCTCCTCCCACGCGCTAGAGGTATTGGTGCCACCATAAAACGCCGCGTCATACTTCTGCAGCGCAGACTGCCCACCAATCATGACCTTATTTGTGCCGTGATCGACCTGCGGATAGTAGCTGCCGGTCATCGGCTGCTTTTCCTTCGGAATTTCTGCACTTTTCGCTAGATCGTCGAATCGCGCAGTAAAGCTCTGATTCCACACTCCGTAAAAGAAGTCACCGGTCTGCTGAATTTCGGCGGCACTAGCCGCGTAATAGCTCGCCTGATTCGACTTGCGCGCGGCGGGCACCTGGTCGCTGCGGTCGCTGCTATGGGTCGTTTCCTTGCAGGCGACCAACATAGCAAAGGCCAAGCCTAAAGACAGCATGGTGCGCGATGTACCAGGTGAAGCCTGCGGCAAACCAAACGGGAGGTACACTGGCAAGCGGAGCTGCATATTCATTGAAACCTCTAAGTTAGGATATGATTATTTTACCTGGGCGGCGCCTGCAACGCCATCGTGGGACGAGCCCATGCGGTTTGCCCTAAGGAGAATTACAGCACTAATCTCCAATATCATCAGGTCGTTCGATATTTATCTCAAGTTTTGCCTCGGAATGCCGATATAGAGGCGACCCATTAGCGTTACCTAGGTCTGGGAAATTTGCACTGCAGGTGAATTTGATGTTCGCGTGAAAACAGTGCGGAGTGAGCGCATCATTTAAACAAGGAATAAGTATGTCACTTCGAATATCGGTCCTGCTTTTTTCGGCACTTGCGCTATCGCTGGCGGCCGGATGCAAGATGATGCGAGCAGACAGCGGCGCCGCGACGCTAGAGGCGGCGCCGTCCGCCCTGTTTTTCACGGCTCCAGACAACAGCGCGATGCGAGACCTGGCAGCGATGGGTGGTAGTGATCAAGCGGATGCTAAGTTGATGAGACATATTGCTGTTAACTCAGTGGCGGTTTGGTATGTCGGAGGGGACATAGGCAGCGTCGGCCAGAGGGTGAAACAGCAGGCCGACGCCGCGCTGGCAGCCGGCAAAATCGCAGTGATGGTGGTATATAATATTCCGCATCGCGACTGCGGATCCTATTCCGCTGGTGGCGCCGAAGCGAGCAACTACCTACAATGGATTTCGACCTTCGCTAGCAATATCGGCGCTGCCAAGGCGCTAATCATCTTAGAACCAGACGCTACGGTACTAACTGATTGCTTAAGCCAAGCCCTGCAAAGCGAACGCGCCAATTTGTTGAAGTCTGCCATCGAAAAACTGAAGACGGCTGCTAACGCCAAGGTCTACCTTGATGTTGGTCATGCCAATTGGTTGGCGGCTGACGTCGCCGCCAGTAAACTGCTTGCTGCAGGGGTTGCACAGGCCGATGGCTTTTCAATCAACGTATCAAACTTTGTCGACGACCAAGCATCCATCAGCTACGGGCAAAAAATTCGCGCGATCGTCGGCAAAAATTTTATTATCGACAGCAGTCGCAATGGCAAAGGCGCCGCCTCCGGTCAGGAATGGTGTAACCCTAAAGGTCGTGCCTTAGGTCGAGTCTCAACCGTCTCAACCGGAGTAGATGGCCTTGATGCCTTTGTCTGGGTTAAGCTTCCCGGCGAGTCTGATGGTAGCTGCAACGGTGGACCCGGCGCTGGCCAATTCAGTCGAGCCCTAGCCCTTGAATTAGCCCGGAACGCGACCATCTCCCCGCAGGAACCCGGCGCGACATCGTCTTCCCCGGCCGATCAGGCGACACCGACGCCGCCCACCAGCCTCCCACCTGTGCTACCGCAGCCGGGGCCAACACCAGCCACGCCGCAACCGGGGCTACCGTCTACCCAAGGCAGCGGCAATCTAGTGGCCACCCTTAAGGTAAAAGCCGAGTGGGATGGCGGCTACTGTGCCGATTTAGTGATCACCAACCATGCTGCGACTGCGACCAAATCCTGGACGATTACCCTGGCTAAGAATGGCTCAGTCCTGAGCCAAATGTGGAATTTAAGCAGCACCGATCAGGGCACCACGGTCATCGTCAAGCCAGTCGCTGAATGGAATCGGGTCATCGCTCCTGGCCAGAGCAACTCTGCGCATGGGATCTGTACGAATGGCTCGCCAGCCACCGCTGCTAAAGTCAGCATCAGCGCTGTCGTCGCCGAGTAGCTCGACGTTTAATAGCAGTCAAGCCTGCGCTTCAGGTTTCTGTTGCTTCTTAGGGCCCGTCAGGAAATAATTTGCACAGTTGGGTGTCAGATGATGGTTGGCTGTGGTCGATTTCAAAGCGAAAAACCGGAGGAATACCTTGGGTATTTCGAGGATTTTTCGCTTTGAAATCGGCCGCAGACGGCCGTCAGCTGGCGCCCAAATGTGCAAGTTATTTCCTGACGGGCCCTTAGGTCGTGCAAAGATAGGCCTAAGCAAGTGCCCTACTGATAGTCTCTGCACAGGAGGCGGCGTTGGATACATCAAAGCATCATGATCACAAAGGCGACCTAAGCGCAGCCTTGCAGGTCGGCGTAGCCGCCGGCATGGACAAAGATCCGGTTTGTGGTATGACGGCGACACCCAATTGGACCCGGCAGGCAGAATTCGCAGGCAAAACGTATCGTTTCTGTGGTCCACGCTGCCTGGAGCGGTTTCAAGCTGCGCCAACGACCTTTTTAGCAAGCGCCCTAACCAACGCACCGAGCAAGCCGCCGCCAAAGGCTGGGACATATACCTGTCCGATGGATCCTCAGATCATTCGCGACAAGCCTGGTAACTGTCCTATCTGCGGTATGGCGCTTGAGCCGATGACGCCAAGCCTCGCGGCACCAAGTGAAGACCTCGAGTTCATCGCCATGCGGCGGCGATTTTGGCTTAGCCTACCAATGTCATTGGCCGTGCTGATCCTAGCCATGGGGCCGATGCTGATGCCGTCGTTGATGCCCGCTTCAGCGCAAATGGCGCTGCTGACCCGCTGGGCGCAGGTGGTGCTGGCCAGTCCGGTTGTGTTATGGGCGGGTTGGCCGTTCTTTATGCGTGGCTGGCAGTCGCTAGCCTATCGGCACCTCAACATGTTTACGCTGATCTCGCTCGGTGTCAGCGTCGCTTACGTCTATAGTTTGGTCGCCACCATCGCCCCTGGTATTTTCCCGGCCTCGTTCCGCACGATGGCTGGGCAGGTCGAGGTCTATTTTGAAGCCGCTGCCTTGATCGTGACGCTGGTGCTTTTGGGCCAGGTGATGGAGCTGCGTGCGCGCACTCAAACCGGTGCTGCGATTAAGGCTCTGCTCAGCCTATCGGCAAAGACCGCTCGCCGCATCGGTACGGGCGGCCAGGATGAAGATGTGTCTTTAGAGCTTATACAGGTCGGTGACCGCCTAAGAGTGCGGCCTGGCGAGAAGATCCCCGTCGATGGCGTGGTGCTCGAAGGAAGTAGCGCCGTCGACGAATCGATGATCACGGGCGAACCAATCCCAAATGCGAAAACCGTAGGTGAGAAGGTCATTGGCAGTACATTGAATGGAACCGGAACCTTTATCATGCGCACAGAGCGTGTCGGTGCTGAGACCTTACTGGCACAAATCGTCAACATGGTGGCACAAGCCCAACGCAGCCGCGCCCAGGTGCAGAGACTAGCTGACCTGGTGTCGGGGTACTTCGTCCCGGCAGTAATCGGGGTGTCCCTGCTGACGCTGTTTGCGTGGGGCCTATTTGGTCCAGAACCCCGCATGTCCTACGCCATCATCAATGCAGTTGCGGTGCTGATCATCGCTTGTCCGTGCGCTTTGGGACTAGCGACTCCGATGTCGATTATGGTGGCCACCGGACGGGCGGCGACTATCGGGATCCTGTTTAGGAACGCTGAGGCGATTGAAATCCTACGTCAGGTTGACACGCTGGTCGTCGATAAAACCGGTACTCTGACCATGGGGCGACCGAAATTGGCGCAGGTGATGGTACAGGCTGGGGGCAAAAGATCCGAAGTGTTAGGCTTGGCTGCGAGCCTGGAACGCGGCAGCGAGCACCCGCTCGCCGCCGCGATTGTACAGGGCGCCGAGGACGAAGGCTTAACGCTTAGCACTGTCGATCAATTCACCTCGATAACCGGTAAAGGCGTCAAGGGCACCGTGTCTGGGCGCAGAGTGATACTGGGAAACAGCCGGCTCATCCAGGATGAAGGCATCGACCTCAGCACCTTGGCTGGATCAGCCGAAGCTGCGCGAGCCGCAGGTCAGACGGTGATGTTTGTCGCCATCGACGACCAGCTTGCCGGCTTTCTCACCGTCGCCGATCCAATCAAAGAAACCACCGTCGCAGCCCTCGTAGCCCTGCATCAAGAGGGGCTGAAGATCATCATGCTGACTGGCGACAGTAAGACCACTGCTGAAGCGGTGGCTAAGCGCCTTGGCATTGACCGAGTCATCGCCGAGGTCCTACCTGCCGGCAAGGCTGAGGCGATCAAGCAGTTGCAAGGCGCCGGACACATCGTCGCCATGGCGGGAGATGGGATCAATGATGCACCCGCCTTAGCGCAGGCTCATGTCGGTATTGCCATGGGTACCGGGACGGATGTCGCCATGCAGTCAGCGGGCGTCACCTTAGTGAAGGGCGACCTTCTAGGCATCGTCAAAGCCCGCCGTCTTAGCCGCCAGACGATGCGCAACATTCACCAGAACTTGTTTTTTGCCTTCGCTTACAATGCCATAGGCATTCCGGTGGCAGCGGGCGTGCTTTACCCACATTGGGGCCTACTACTCAATCCGGTGTTAGCTGCAGCGGCGATGAGCTTTAGTTCTGTGTCGGTCATTGCTAACGCCTTGCGTCTTCGGGCCGCAAAATTCTGACTCTTTTAGATTTTTGCATCAGAGTCAAAGTCAAAAGTTGATATTGGCAACGATGAGGTCTGGTCCATAAATAACTTGAACGGGCCCTTAGCCCATGAGTAGGCGCATGAGTCGCAGGCGCTTCCTATAAGGTGGGTATTTTAGCGGGAGGTCAAACATAAAGGGCGATTTCAAAATCGA
>Ga0315283_10005559_pt1 | contig 11145 bp, 21 predicted proteins | sample YL17G09_0_MG_FD_204541 | JGI IMG/M metagenome (GOLD analysis project Ga0315283, IMG submission 204541) | Sediment microbial communities from Yellowstone Lake, YNP, Wyoming, USA - YL17G09_0 | ecosystem: Environmental > Aquatic > Freshwater > Lake > Sediment | place: USA: Wyoming | collected...
CCCTCTTTTTTGCTCGTATACTCAAACCCGCTTGCCTTCTATATATAAGTAGGATTGGTGGCGACTGCGACTATTAATCCTATATACACTACGTTGGAACGTATCTAAAAATCAATCAATCCTAGCGACTAGTCGGTAAGCAATTATGTTTATAAAGCTACTTGACAATATAGCGTTTATCATATATACTTATAGTAGAAGTTAGATAGATTAAAGTTCATTGAAAATTCGACCGAGAAGGAATAAAAGTCCTAAACGGTGGCAATAGCAAAAGGACGGATAAAATGAAATGTGAAATTGCTGGATGTCAAAATGAGCAAACTAATCGCAGACTAAAAATTGCAGATTCAATTTCTATTAGAGCAGATTGGGAAGAGGGTAAAAAATGGAATGGAAATGTGTGCGAAAAACACTACAACGAATCGCACAGCTCCAGACAAATTGTTGAAACTACTGAAGAAGAAATAAATCGTTTCAACGGTATAATTGAAACCCAAAAAGAAACAATCCGCAAGCGTAACTTGCTGATTAAAAATGTACGTATGGAAAATATCTGCTTAAAGACCATTAATAAATCTTTAATGGAAGGCAAGGAACTTTCAGCTTATCGAATAGATGAGTTGAAAAAAGAATTAGCAAAAGAGTTAGAAAATATTATTTCAACTCAAGGAAGATTATAAAAAGTTACAAGATTGTTGGTTGGAAAGTAAAAACAAAAAGTAACCGCCGACTTAGAACGGCACGCTACAAAGCAAATGCTATTGCCACCATTCAGGATTTTTAATAGATATTCTAATAAAGGAGGAGCGGAATGGCAAAAATATTTAAGACCGAGAAAGAAGCAGAACGGTACTTTAAGGATGCGCTGTCAGATGATGAGCGTATGGCTAGTGTTGAAGAGTGTGAATGTTGTGGTAGGTTTACAGTAAGTCAGGCGGATGATGAAGAGGGTGGCATTGTCGGTGCGTATTGCCCAGAGAGCGAGAATGGCGGGGCGTTGTACGACAGGATATGTGAAGATTGTAGCCAGAAGTCCGAAGAGGAAATAAGAGCAAGGTTGGCAGAGCAAAATCAAAAGTAGGCACACCTACGGCGCATCACACAAGGAGGTGAAATAAAATGGTAAGTTTTCCTATTCTTTGGAGTGAACGAGGTGTGAGAATGGCTCTTCGGAATGATGACGAGAAAAATGAAACTCATATCCGTTGTATTGGTGGAGTATATCTTATCCTTACTCCGAAAATTGATGCAAGTTTATTTATTCCGCTTGGTAAATACTTATCAAATACACCATGCGGTCTTGAATCAACCAGAAAAAATTTGGAAATATTTCTGAATGAAAAGTTTGATGAAAAGGAGGTGAAATAAAATGAAGAAAATTATGCAGGTAAAGCGTTATAATGATACGGTTGCAAGTCCACAATATTATGAAGCATTAAGTAAATGGAGCAATAAAGAAAATGGCTATGGTTATCCTAGCCGTGGGATGTTTGTATTCTTTACAGATAATGAAATGAATTATGAAAGATGCAAGGGCTGGGTTGTATATGATGATATTGGTGCTAAACTATATCAAAACAAAAATGAAGCATTAAAAAATATTAGGAGGTGAAATAGCATGTTGAAAATCGGAACGAAAGTCATAGACATTTATGACAATACTCGTGGTGTAATAAGCAGAATTGAAATGATAGCGGGCATTAAAACCTTCTATATTCAAAAACTGCGAGGGCATGAAACTGCCCTTTATGAAGATGAAATAAAGGAGATAGTATGAAGCGTAAAATCGGAGAAATTCGGAAGGAGGTACTATTAAAGAGGGCTATTTGGAAGGTAATATTGCCAGAAGGTTATGAAGTATTCAAGACAAGAAAGGAAGCGGAAAAACATTCCGAAGAGATTCGGAAAATAACTTGGTAAACGGAGGAGTTAATTATGGGTTACAGAAGGAAAGTAAATCCCGCAGAGGTTAGACCGATGGAGGTAGTCTTTATTACCGTAAGAATCGGCAAGCAACATTTCAGATTTACACTTGCCGAGCTAAAAAAGCTGTACTCGGAAATCGGAATGTTGGTTAAATTCGTACCGAGAAAAATCAAAACGGAGGAACAAAAAAATGGATAATGTTCAAAGTATGATGTATAACACGGTAGTACCTTGGCACAAAAAGGGCGTTAAGCTCAACGGACTTGCGACAAGTGCCGAAGCTATAAAAGCGGCGAGTTTGGATTGGGAAGTAGAAAAAAGGGAGATATTTTATCCTAGTTATGCGAAAGCGGAACAGGGTTCAAAATATGCAAAGTTAGCCGATAAGTTTGCTATTGTACGCAAGGATAATGATGTTGCTCTAGGTATTGTAGGCGATGTTTATACACCCTTACAGAATAAGCACGCATTTAGGTTTTTTGATGATGTTATTGGCGAGGCGAAGGCACATTATGAAACGGCGGGTGCTCTTGGAGTAGGCGAGCGGATTTGGTTGCTTGCAAAGCTACCCGATGTTATAAAGATAAAAAATCACGATATAACGGAAAAATATCTGTTGCTAACTAATAGCCACAATGGAAGTTCCACCATACAGATATTGTTTACTCCTATCAGGGTTGTATGTCAAAACACCTTGAATATTGCCTTGAAAGGCGACAGCGAAATTGCGAGGATTCGTCATTGTCAAAGCTCAACGGATAAAATCGAGTATGTTAGAAAAACTTTGGGAATTATCAATGAGCGGTTTTCGGAATTTTCTGTGATTGCCAATCAATTGGCGAATAAGATGATGACAACCGAGATGTTGGACAGCTATTTGAAAAAATCGCTATTCGACAAAAAGGAAGGCGAGCAAAAAATCAAAACAAGGGCGGCGAATATTATGGAAGAGGTTACCAAATTGTTTGAGTACGGCAAAGGTAATGATTCCAAAGAAATTCGTCATACGGCTTGGGTAGGATTTAACGCTGTAGCTGAATATATTGACTATCAAAGGTCGACTAAAAAAGACCGTCGGGATGAATCAATCCTTTTCGGCAAAGGACAAGCTATTAAACAGATAGCATGGGACAATGCGGTAGCTCTACTCAAGTAGAATAGTTCAAGGAATCGAATCCTTGAGAGAAGGAGGCAAGCGGGAAATCGCTTGCCTTTTTTTGGCGTATACCTTTTATGATTTTACTTGCATATTGTTTTGTTCTTATATATAATGATGTTAAAGGAGGTGGATAAAATGGAACTCGAAAAAAAGGAACGTAAAAATGTGCCAGTAACAATTTATATTCCGAGAGCATTAAAACGCAAGCTAAAATTGGAAATGGTAAATACGGAAACAAATTTTTCCGCAATAATTACCAATCGGTTGCTACAATCCTATGAACAAAAATAAAATAAGGAGATAAAAAATGGAAAACAAAATAGAGCAGAAGGAAATTGTTGCCGTTTCGTCAGTACCCGAAGGAATAGACCTAGCAAGCGATGATATTCAGCTAATAGTGGAACGAGCGGAAAAACAGGTCGCCGTCTTGGATAAAGTCCTTGCGATTGCGGTCAAGCGTACCAATAAATTTGACTGGATTGATCAGAACGGAAAACCGTACTTAACAGCCAGTGGTTGTGAGAAATTATTAACCTTGTTTGGTATTTCAATACTTGCACCTTCCTATCAGAAAATAACCAGTAAGGATGAAAAAGGCGAATATTACTATTTTGTACATACCGCCCAATTCAGATTCCACAACATTGTTGTTTCGGCGATAGGTACTAGGTCAAGCAGGGACAAATTTTTTGCTTGGGATTCAAAAGAGCGGGCATTTTCGCCGTTGTACGAAATTGATGAAGTTAATATACTAAAATCCGCATATACAAATATGATTCAGAACGGAATCAAAAGTATATTAGGAATTAGGAGTTTAACTTGGGAACAAATAGAGCAATTTGGAATAAATAAGGCGGGTGTAGCTTCAATCAAGTATAAGGCGGGTGCAAAAACAAAAGATGAAGCCACTTCGGAAGAAATTAAAACGGAAGTTATAGAGTTAAAAGAGAAAATAATGAAAAAGACGGATGTAAACGGTAAATGGGTTAAATATTCGATTAAAGTAGGCGACAGATATTTCAACACGTTTTCCGAATCAATAGCGAAACAGATGAAAGAATTGCAGGAATGCGATTTGAAGGCAAAGGTCGAATATAAAGCCACTCAATATGGGTGTGATATTATATCGCTTGCACCAGTAGAATCTCAAAAATAGATAGGAGTAAATATGGAAAATGAAACTGTGGAAGATTTGTGCGATGAGATTATATTGAAGCGAAAAACCCAATTGAAAATGGAAATTCAAAGGTCGCCTAGAAATAACATAATCCTTTCGGATATTGGCGATTGTGTACGCCAAATGGTTTATGGTGTTTTGGATTATGATAAACGTGAAATGTGGGATGAGGAAGTTCAAGCAAGATTGGAAGTAGGCAAGGAACAGGAGCGGAAGATTGTTTCGATGCTCTTGAATCTTGGCTATGATATTATATTACAACAGAATGTAATAGAAATTAAAGATAGGTTGGGTGCCGTTATCGCAAGAGGCAGAACAGATGGCGACATAAAGAGGTCGAAATCTAGGTTTTCATTTCCTTTTGAGATTAAGAGCATGAATCCTAATGTATTTAACTCTATTAAGTCACTTGATGATTTGCGAAAAAAACCGTGGTTACGCAAGTATATACGGCAATTGATGATGTATCTCTACGGAAACAATAAAGAGGTCGGTTTGTTAATATTAACCGATTGCTTGGGACATATTAAACTTTTGCCCTTATATTTGGATTACGGCGAAGCGGAAATAACATTAAAACGTATTGAAACGGCGGCTGATTTTATAAAGCGGAAGGAATATCCCGACAGAATTATTTATGACCAGTCAATTTGCGGTATGTGTTCCTTTCGTGCTATTTGCTTGCAAGATATAATCAACAATCCCGCCGAATTAATAGACAACCCAGAATTTGAGGCAAAGTTGGATAGGTTATACGAATTAAAACCTATTTCAAAAGAGTATGACGAAATCTATGACGAAATAAAGGAATTGACTGTAAATATAGACAAGTTAATTGTTTCGGACAAATATATATTACAGAATGTTCCAAGCCAGCGGACAACCTATGAAATACCAGATGAGGTAAAAGCTCTTTACTCAAAAAAAATACCAGTAAAACGGTTAACCATTGAAATATTAGAAAAAAAGGGTTAAACGGTTGGGTAAGTATTGTTAAAACGTATCCTAGCTTTCGAGGTTGACGTATAAGCGGTTATTTTTAATTTTTAGTATATTATATCGAAATGTAATATCTTGATTAAAAAAGGGCTATTTTGTACGATTTGAATATGGTAAGATTAAAAAAATCAAATTTAATGAAATTTACGCCAGCGGGTGGTAGTAACCTACCAGTAAAATCTTACCATAGACCCGCTGGCTTTTTCTTTTTTAGGAGTAATTATGCCAAGAGGTAGAATGTTAAGCCGTAAAATATCAAGAGATGAAAAGGTTGCTAGTTTATCAATTCACGCCACTTTGCTATTTACTTGGATGATACCGCACACAGATTGTGAAGGACGTATGTTTGCACTTTCTGAAACAATAAAAGGGAATGTATGTCCTATGCTAAAATATTTTACACTTTCAAAAATAAAATCATGTCTAATAGAAATTGAATCTGCTGAATTAATAAATATTTATGGTGAAGGAAAATACTTGCAATTCAACGGTTTTCAAAAGAATCAGAACATAAATAAAGATAGAGAATCGCCCTCTGAAATCCCAAGTCCAGATTTACTCAAGAGTAACTCAAGAGTAACTCAAGAGCAAAAAATCTCGATTTACTTTAAAGATAAAGTAAAAGATAAAGATAAAGATAATAACACCACGCATGATATTTTTTCATTTGATGAGATATATAACAAATATCCAAGAAGGATAGAAAAACATTCTGCCTATAAACATTTCAAGGCGACAGTCAAAACACAGGAAGATTATACTAATATTAATAAAGCTATAACTAATTATTTGAAGTATATTCAAGATAATAAAACAGAATTGAAATTTATTAAACACGCTTCATCTTGGTTTAACCAATGGCGTGATTGGATAGATGTTGATATATCGAAACAACCAAGAAAATTCTAGGGGGAATTATGGAAGAAATTGAAGCGTCCAACGTCGAGGATATTATTAGTAATAGTTATGAATTAAAAGAATTGGCGAGTGAATTTGAAATCGAAAAAGAAATTGCGGAGGAAAGCAATGAAAAATCCAAATTGGATTTTCATAATAATCTTGAATTTAAAAACTATAATGGCGAGGATAAGGTTATTTCAACCACGCAGATATTAAAAAAAATGGAATTAACAGGATATAAAATTAAAACATACTATACGGGATATACACGATTTGATGCGATTTGCGGAGGTTTTGACGAAGGCGAATTAAATGTTTTATCTGGTATTACAGGCAACGGCAAAACCCTATTAGCTAGGTCATTAACATATAAATTCGCATTGGAAATCCCTTGTCTTTGGTTTAGTTATGAAGAAACCAATGAGGCGTTATTGAATAAATTTCATCGAAATAATACTCCTGTTTTTTATATACCAAAAAAGAATGTAGCTTCACAAATAAAATGGATTGAAAATAGAATTATAGAATCGAAAATCAAATACGGATGTAAAATCGTATTTATAGACCATTTACACTTTCTTATTCCAATGAAATATGTGATTAATACGTCAGTATTAATTGGCGGAATTATGCGAGAACTAAAATCAATTTGTGTAAGAAATAATATGGTTATATTTCTAATTTGCCATACCCAAAAGGTCGCACAAATGGATTTACCGGATTTAAGCCAGCTCCGCGATTCATCATTTATCGCTCAAGAATCAGACAAGGTCATGTTCATTAAAAGGCATGGGAAAGAAGAGGAAGATAGATTAATTTTTGATAACAACAACAGCGTATATATATTGAAAAATAGAAAAAATGGCAATTTGGGTACGGTATCGTTTTTTTACAATTACGAGGAGGGTATTTTGAATGAATCTGAACAAATATGATGTGGTAGATAAATTTTGGAATTATTTTGTTGAGTTAAAAGTTAAATACGGTACTATAGAAAATATGCCCAAGCTGGAATTACAGCAGTTATATAATAAATTCAAAGTTATGCACTATTTCTTGGAAAAGAAATATGAAATTGATGAAATCCATAGCAATACGCTATTGCGAATAATGCAAGCACAGCGTATAATAATAAAAAAAAGTAAATCAAAATTTCAAGTTAAAAAATAGCGGAGTAAAAATTTATGAAAGATTTATGGGGTAACGAAATATCGGATTGTGAAAAACCTAAACCTAAAAGCGAATATCAAAAGACAAAAAATGCTTTTAGTTATCGTAAGGCTAATTCATGGGATGTCAGAAAGTGTAAAACCTGTATTTATAAACTTACGCACAATTATAACGGTAAATATTATCACAAATGTAAACTTATTGGTGATTCTGCGAGTATAGCAACAGATATACGATTAGGATATGTTTGTAGAAAACACGTATATACGTCAGAATTAAGGGGGTGAAAAATGATAATCATAAAAGAGCCTATTTGGAAAAGTAGAAGTGTCGGAATTGCGGAGTATAATCTCGGTATGGGTTATAGTGAAATACAAATATCGTATGAAGATAAACAGGGAAAACGATTATATCCCGAAACATACCAAATTACAAAACAGCAGGCGTTAAATTATCCTATCCAATTTCATAGGGGAGTACGCTTGCGAATAATATCAATTCAAGATTTACATAATTTGACGGAAGAAAATAGAAAAAATGAAAAAATTAAAGAATAGAGTTATGCAATGTCCTTTCTGGTGGGAGGACTCTTGTAGATTGTGTAATCCGATTCGAGATTGTGATAATCCGTACTGCCGATTTTCATACTGGTACTGGTTGTCGAGGGTAATTTGGTACAGATTAAAATATAGAATGAGAAGATTGCTGTGGTATCGGTTTTAAGGTGTCTAGGAAAGGAAAAAATGAAATGCCCTATCTGTGGTGAGGAGTTACAGCCCGAAGGTAACGAATGGGATAGCTGATGGGTATGTTATAAATGCAATTATAGGGAGATTAAATGGGTGAACAACCGAAAGGGAGTTTGTAGAGTGATCGCAAGAGTATTTCCAACAAGAACGAGTGTAACTCCAATAGATAATCATGCTTATTATGGCGAACCCGATCTATTTACTCCAGTTTATGATGAAGTGCATATATCAACGACTTTTACATGGGATATACCTTATGCAAGACAGTTGGCTATACAATGGGGTTATCATGCAAAGAAGGTAAAAGTTGGAGGTGTGGCAATAGACGGAGAAAGTGATCAACCATTTATAGCAGGAATGTACCTAAAAAAAGGCATAACAATAACTTCACGAGGTTGTTCTAATAAATGTAGTTTTTGTATGGTTAGACGAGGTTTAATTGAATTTGATGATTTTCCCGAAGGCAACATAATTCAGGATAACAACATACTTGCTTGTTCAGATCGACATTGGCAATTAGTTTTGTCTATGCTTAAAAAGCAGAAAGCTATTGAGTTTAAAGGTGGACTTGAAAAACATAGAGTTACTTCAAAAATAGCCGAAGATTTAAGAGGGTTAAGAATTAAAAGTTTATGGCTTGCTTGCGATCAACCGAGTGGAATTGAACCATTAAGAAAAGCAGTAAAAATATTAAACGCGGCAGGATTTAATAGAAATAATATTTATTGCTATGTTTTGATCGGTAATGACATGGGAGAAAATGAAAATCGCTTAAATGAGGTTCTTAAAATAGGCACAAAACCATTCGCACAGTTATTCAAAAATAAAGATGATTCAATTTCATATAGCAAGGAATGGAAACAGTTCTCAAGAAAATGGTCAAGACCAGCGTGTTATTATGGGCTGGTTAAAATTATGGAGAAGGAGGCAGAATAATGAAAAAAATATTTGATAACCATGATGAAAAAGAAAGATTTTTTAATAGCGTGGTTTTAATTTTTAGAGAGGATAAAGGATAAAAGAATGAAATATATTTTATCTGGTATTTGTGGGGTATGTTTGGTGTGTTACTTTTAAGGGGGATAAATTTATGACCGAACGAATAACCATATTTCTGCTTGCTTGCATATTTGTGTCTGTTCTATTTGTAGCGTTTCTTGTCTATCTGAATATCCAAGTAAATGTAAATGCGTTGGCAAGAAGTGGGGACACGGTAATGAATGTATATAACCCGCCGGAAGAGTCGAAGCAAAAAGGAATAAAAATAAAAGGAGATAAATAAATGACATATAAAAAGGGTATTACTTCGTGGAATAAGGGTAAAGTGAACGAGATAATACAGGGCGATTGCTTAATTGAAATGCCGAAACTAGCAGATAAATCCATTGATATGATACTTGCCGATTTACCTATTGACTATCGCATAGTATAGGAGTATACTTGTAGTATGAGAAATAAATTAAGACATTTTACAAAAGAACATAGGCAGAAAATAAGCGATACAAGGAAAGAATTGTATGCGAGTGGCTGGATACCATACAATAAAGGATTAAAAACTGCTGATAGACCGAACGGAAAAGAGTTGCTGGTAAAAAATATGAAAGCCCACTTAAGGTTTAATGTTCCTTTTCAGTGGCTAATGCAATTTGATGATTTTGAAAAATTGAAATTTCTTAATAGGGCTATAACTCCAAGAGATAGTAGGTTCAAGGTAGATACAAAATGGTATCAAAAATATATTTTGAAGTTTTATTATGACAAGCAATTCAATTATATTTATTATAAGTGGTTATTAGGTGGAGGGAAGGACAAGTATTTAATACCAACAATAGACCATATTAACCCAAAAGCAAATAATGGGGATAACAATTTAAGTAATTTATGTTTTCTAACTTGGTTCGAGAATAGAGCAAAGAACGATATGTCATTGGTTTCGTGGAACGAGATAAAGAAAAACATAAAGGAATATTTGATATGAAAATTTTAACAATGGAGGAATTAAAAACCGTAGGGCAATGTCCACTAAATTGTATAATTAATGCCGATTGTCTTGAAGCGATGAAGTATATAAAAGACAAAAGTATTGATTGCATTTTAGCGGATTTGCCCTACGGTTGAATAGGAACGACTGCCTGCAAATGGGACACGATTATTCCCTTTGAGCCACTTTGGGAACAATACAAAAGGATTATTAAAGACAATGGGGCAATAGTTTTGTTTGGAAAAGAACCTTTTAGTTCATTGTTACGGACAAGTAATCTTGTTATGTTTAAGTATGATTGGATATGGAAGAAAGATACCAAGTCTAATTTCCCACAAGCAGGATTTCAACCTTTGAATAATATCGAAATTATATCTGTCTTTTCAAAAGCCTACGCCAGAGCATTTCCTAAAAACGATACGAAACATGTTTCTATGAAATATAATCCTCAAATGGAGGATGGAAAAGAATATACAATCCCAAAAGAATCAAAAACTACACAAATTTTTGGGACTAACCATAAAAATGGAAAGTATCAGCATAAACAAAAGGATACCACTAAAAGGTTTCCGTTTAATACGCTAGAATTTAAAACAGACAAAGACAAGTTTCACCCCACCCAAAAACCAGTAGCCCTATTTGAATATCTAATCAAGACCTACACCAACGAAGGAGATTTAGTTTTAGATAACTGTGCGGGGAGCGGAACAACAGCTATTGCTTGTATAAAAAATAAGCGAAACTATATTTTAATTGAACAAAATGAAGGATATTGCGATATAATCCGCAAGCGAATAGAAACCGAGTGTGGTACATTATTTTAGCCGAGAAAAAGGTAAGCAAGCGATGAAATACTATTGCACCGGCTGTAAAAAAATAATCTTAAGAAACAAACTAAGAAGCGGAGAATCTTTTATCAGCTTCTGCGAGATTGCTCAAAGGTCGGTAAGAATTAAGGCGATTAAGGATGATGTAGCGGGTAAGAAAACTAGGAGGCGAGAGTGAAAATAGGAATAAATTAAATGAGGAATTGGATAATTAATCATCAAATTATTGTAACAGCGATTATAGCCGTTATTTTTGC
>Ga0315283_10005560_pt1 | contig 11144 bp, 5 predicted proteins | sample YL17G09_0_MG_FD_204541 | JGI IMG/M metagenome (GOLD analysis project Ga0315283, IMG submission 204541) | Sediment microbial communities from Yellowstone Lake, YNP, Wyoming, USA - YL17G09_0 | ecosystem: Environmental > Aquatic > Freshwater > Lake > Sediment | place: USA: Wyoming | collected...
CGGACGCCCTGACCGCCGCGTTCGCCGGCCTGGCGGCCCTCATCCTGCGGATCCAGCGGGAGCTGTTCGTGGTCGGCGCGGAGCTGGCCACGGCCCCCGGGGCGAAGGACCGCCAGCGGGACGGCGAGACACGCGTGTCGCAGGCCATGGTGAGCAACATGGACGCCATGCTGCGCGAGATGGAGGCGGTCATCGAGCTGCCGCGCGAGTTCGTGGTCCCGGGCGAGACACGGACGAGCGCCGCCCTCGAGCTGGCCCGCACGGTCCTGCGGCGCGCCGAGCGTCGCAGCGTGACCCTGGCCCTGCACGACGAGGCGTTGGCCGCTGGCCGGCTCCTCCCCTATCTCAACCGCCTGGCCGACCTGATCTGGATCCTCGCGCGGGTCGCGGAGCAGGGGGAGGCCAGGGAGGCGACCGTCGCCCGCCCGGATCGCGGCGCGGCCACGGGGTCCCGACCGACGACACCCGAAAGGAGCAAGCCATGATCAACCCGTCTGCCCCCGGCTCCCTGTCCCCGAGCCAGCTGGGCGTCCGCCCGGCGCCCGCGCTCGTCCAGCAGCTGCTGATCGGCGCGTTCGGCTGGATGTTCGCCGGCCTCCTGCTGACCGCCGGGGTGGCGTACCTCGTCACGACCAATACCGCCTTCATGACGACGGTCAGCTCGCTCTGGCTGCCGCTGCTGATCGGCCAGTTCATCCTGGCGATGGCGATCCAGGGGGCCATCAACAAGGTCTCCCCGACGGTGAGCCTCGGGCTGTTCTTCGTCTACGCGGCGTCGATGGGCCTCACGATCGGCGTCATCGTCAGCTACTACACGGGCGCCTCGGTCGCCGCGGCGTTCGTCTCTGCCGCCGGGATGTTCGGGGCCGCGGCCCTGTACGGCGCCGTGACCAAGCGGAACCTCTCGTCCCTGGGCGGGATCGCGTTCATCGGCATCATCGGGATCCTGATCGCCTCGGTCGTGAACATCTTCCTCGCCTCGTCGGCGATCGGCTGGGTCATCTCCCTCGTCGGCGTCGCGCTGTTCACCGCCCTCACCGCGTGGGACGTCCAGAAGATCACCCGCGGCGACTACGCGGCGTTCGCGGGCTCCCAGGAGCGCGCCTCGATCATCGCGGCGCTGCACCTGTACCTGGACTTCATCAACATCTTCCTGTTCCTGCTCCGCCTCATGGGCAACAGGAACTGAGGCCGGCCGCCGGCACCGCCCGGCGGGCTCAGGTCACGGGCAGCACCAACCGCTCGTCGCTGGTCGCCACAAGGAGCGCGCGCAGGCTCTCGGGCGGCATCGGCCGGGCGAAGTAGTAGCCCTGGCCGCGATCGCAGGCGAGGTCGCGCAGGCAGGCCAGCTGCTCCACGGTCTCGATGCCCTCCGCCACGACGTCCACGCCCAGTCCGTGGGCGAGCGCGATCACCGCCTGGACGATGGGCAGGTCGGGCTCGTCGGTGCCGAGGCCGCTCACGAACGTGCGATCGATCTTGATCGTGTCCAGCGGCAGCCGGCGCAGGTACGCCAGTGAGGAGTACCCCGTCCCGAAGTCGTCCAGCACCAGCTTGACGCCCAGCGCGCGCAAGCCCTGGAGCCGCTCCACCGACGCCTCGGACTGGTCCATCACCACGCTCTCGGTGATCTCGAGCTCCAGCGACCGCGGGGCCACCCCGGCGTGGTCCAGGATCGCTGCCACGTGATCCACCAGGTCGGCCTGGGCGAACTGGCGGGCGGACAGGTTCACGCTCACGACCAGCGAGGCGGCGACCGGGATCGTCCTCTGCCACTCGCGCAGCTGGCGGCAGGCGGTCTCCAGGACCCACCGGCCGATCGGGAGGATCAGCCCCGTCTCCTCGGCCAGCGGGATGAACGCGAGCGGCGGTACGAGCCCGCGGAGCGGGTGCTGCCAGCGGAGGAGCGCCTCCACGCCGACGACGGCACCTGTCCCCAGTTCCACCAGGGGCTGGTAGTGGAGCCGGAGCTCGGAGCGCTCGATCGCGCGTCGGAGGTCGCGTTCCATCGTGGCGCGCTCCAGGGTCTGGGCCCGCATGTCGGGGTCGAACAGCACCGTGCTCCGCAGCGGGTCCGCCTTCGCGCGGTGGAGGGCGATCTCCGCCTCCTTGAGCAGGTCGCCGGGATAGGTGACGATCGCACGGCCGATCGCCAGCCCCTGGCTGGCCCCGACGATGACCTCCTGGCCGTCCAGGTCGAACGGCTGCGCGATTGACGCCTCGATGCGCGCCGCGACGAGCTCTGCCTCGCGGACGCTGCGCACCGCTCCGAGCAGGATCCCGAACTCGTCGCTGCCAAGCCGGGCCACGGTGTCGGTGGTGCGGGCCGCTGCCAGGAGCCGCTGGCCCACCTGAATGAGGAGCAGGTCGCCGGCGGCGTGACCCAGGCTCTCGTTCACCACCTTGAACCGGTCGAGATCCAGCAGGATCAGCGCGATCCGCCCGACGGACGAGCGACGCCCGACAGGTTGGCCGGTCCCCTCGAGCTGCTCCGCCAGGCGATTGAGCAGCAGCGTCCGGTTGGGCAGCCCGGTGAGCATGTCATGGAGCGCGGCGTGCGCACCGCGGCGGACCTCGGTCTGTGCCCGCTCGAACAGGCGCCCGTTGTCGAGGGCGATGGACGCCAGCTGCGCGAAGCGGGCGAGCGCCTCCACCTCGCGCTCGGAGAACGCCCGGCCAGCCTCGCCCGACGCCAGCCCGATCAGGCCGAGCGTCTCGTCGCCGGAGGTGAGCGGCACCGCGCACACGGCCCCGAACGTCCCGACCGGCATGTCGTCGGCCCGGTGCGAGTACTGGTCGTAATCGTCCACCGTCACGGGCCGGCCGCTCCCGACGACGGACCAGCCCACGCCGGCCCCCTTGGGCAGGTGGTAGCCCTCGTACGTTTCGAACAGCCCGATTCCCACGCGGACGACAAGGTCCGCGTCGCCCGCCTCGTCGTCCTCGAGCAGGTACAGGAACCCGTGCTTGACGCCCACGAGCGCGGCCGCCCGCTCGAGGATCTCGTGGAGCAGCTCACGCGGCTCGAGGCGCTCCAGCAGCTTGATGGTCGTCCGGTCCACCGCGGCCAGGTAGAGGTCCCGGGTGGGATCGGCGGCCGTGCCGCGGGTCAGGGTGGCGGGCTTGGCCAGGTAGAGCGCCCGGTCCGCCGCCGCGACCAGGTCGTCCTTGGCCGCGCCGTGCTCGGGGTAGACGGCGATGCCTACGCTGACGGTGACCGACGGTCCGTGCGTGTCGGTCAGGCCGGCGACCGCTGCCCGGATCCGCTCCGAGATCTCGCGGGCCAAGGCCTCGCCCACCCGCGGCAGCAGGATCGCGAACTCGTCGCCGCCGTAGCGGAACACGTGGTCCCCGTCGCGGACCGCCTCGGTCATGGCCTGCGCGATCCGCCCCAGCAGCGCGTCCCCGGCGGGGTGCCCACGGGTGTCGTTGTAGGCCTTGAAGGCGTCAAGGTCCAGCATCAGGAGCGAGAAGGACTCTGCCTGGCCGATGCGCCCGCCCAACTCGCGCTGGAACGCCCCGTGGTTGCGGAGCCCGGTCAACGCGTCGTGGTCCGCGCGCGTGACCACCGCGCCGTGCGCCTCGGCGTTGCGCAGCGCGATCGACGCCTGGGCGGCGAACAGCTGCACCAGCTCGAACTCGTCCCGGGAGAAGTGCGACTCCTCGCCGCCCATCCTGGCCATGTTGAGCGTGCCGATGACCTCGCCCGCGACCATCAGCGGGCAGACGATCATGGACTCCGGTTCCTCCGGCGTGCCGGGGATCTGGACGGAACGTGGGTCGAGGTGGGCATCGTTGGCCAGCACTGCCTCGGCGTTGCGGATGGCCCAGCCGGTGATGCCGACGTCCAGCGGCCCCTCGTGGGACATGATCAGCTCCGCGAACCGGTCGCGGGCGACGACCGCGCGGCGCACCCAGGCGGCGCGGTCCACGCGGTAGATCGTCAGGGCGTCGTGCGAGACCACCGCCTTGAGCGAGTCCGCGATCATCTCCAGCACGCCGCGGGGGTCCAGCGTGGAGAGCAGGTGCTCGTTGACCTCAAGGAGCCGGCGCTGGCTCTCGAGGCGGTGGGCCAGCTCCTGGCGCTGGCGGTCAACCTGGCCGAACGCCTCGGCGTTGACCATGGCCTGGGCGGCGAACCCGGCAAAGATCTCCAGCATCCGCTCGTCGTCGTCGCCGAACTGGTCGTAGCCGGCCTTGGACACGACGATCACGCCCAGGACGCGCGACTCCCACGCCATCGGGACGAGGAGCATCGACTCGGCGACGCGGCGCCCGCCCACCTGGACGGCCCGCGGATCGGCGGTCGCATCGCCCAGGCGAATGGTCTGGTTCTTGAGGGCCACCCACCCGGTCAGCCCCTTGCCGATCGGGGTCCGGAGCTGCTCCGTGGACGGGCGGCCGATGCCCATGAACTCGCCCTGGAACGCGATGGGCTCGCAGGTCTGGGTGACGTGGTCCACGCGGTAGACGCGGATCGTGTCGTGGGCGATCAGGCGATCTGCCTCCGCGACGATCGCCTCGCCGATGCCCTCGACCTCCTGGATCCGGTTGAGGCGCGACGAGAGCTCCTGGATGGCCCGCAGCCGCGCGGCGCCCTCCCGGACGGAAGTGAACAGGCGCGCGTTCGCCACGGCCGTCGCCATCCCGTCCGCGAACGACGAGCACAGCTCCAGCTCGTCCGACGACCAGTCGTACGGCGCCCGGTGGTAGAGCACGAGCAGGCCGACCGGCTCGTCCCGGAACACGAGCGGGACGAAGTGGATCGTGCGGAAGCCAAGGCGGGCGTAGATGGGTGCAAGGCGGGGCGCGGTCTCCGGCCGCGTGACGACGATCGACCGGCGCTCGATGACCGCCCGCACCCCGATCGCGTCGTCGTCACGCTGGAGCGCGGCCACGACGTCGATCAGCTCGGGATCCAGGTCGCGGTGGGCCGCCAGGCGGAATGGGTGGCGGCCGGGTGTCATCAGCCACAGTCCCGCCACGTCCGCTCCGAACAGCGCCTGGGACGAGTCGAGGACGTCCTCGAAGACCTCGGTCAGCTCGAGGTTGGCGCTGACCTCCGCCACGACTCGGCGCAGCGCAAAGGTCCGGGCCTCGCGGGTCCGGGCGCTGGTCGCGCCGGATCGCGCCGGATCGCGCCGGCGCGGGACCGGTGTGCTGTCTTCGAGCGTAAGCGCCATGCGACGGGTACTCAACCCCCGGCCCCGCCGATCGGATCCCGGGTGCGCGAACCCGCGGCGAGGTGTCTGCGGGCAACGTATCGGCCGCGGCTCCCACACACGATAGGCCGGAGGTACCCCGTCCGGGCATGACCGCGACACCTCCGCGATACCCATCCGGCCCTGCCCTTGGTCGCCCGCGCCCCCGAGCATGGCGGCAGACGGGCAGTTCCGGCCCGGTCACACGGAGGTTGACGCGATGAAGGTGCTGGTGACAGCCGCCTCGCGGCACGGCTCCACCACGGAGGTGGCCGCGTCCATCGGCGCCATCCTGCAGGAAGCCGGCCACGAGGTGTACGTGCTGCGCCCGGCGGACGTGACGGGGCTGGACGGCTTCGACGCCGCCGTCATCGGCAGCGCGGTCTACGTCGGCCGGTGGCTGGAACCTGCGCGGGACCTCGTGGAGCGTGAGAAGGTCGCCCTGTGCCGGATCCCGGTGTGGCTGTTCTCCAGCGGGCCTGTCGGGGACCCGCCCAAGCCGGTGGAGGAGCCGCTGGACGATGCCGCGCTGGCGGCGCTGGTGAGTGCCCGGGAGCATCGGGCGTTCGCGGGCTGCGTGGATCGGAAGCGGCTGGGCTTCGGGGAGAAGGCGATCATGGCCGCGGTGCGGGCGCCGGAGGGCGACTTCCGGCCATGGCCGGAGATCGAGGCCTGGGCGCGGGGGATCGCCGCGGCGCTCGTGGAGGTCGGGGCGGCGGTCTGATCCGGCCAGGGGGAACGGGCAGACGCGCCGCGTACCAGCCGTCGCCGCCACAACCAGCGGCGAAGTGGCCCGCCGAGACGGGCCCAACGGCCGTTAGGCGAACGGCGGGTGGTGCGCAAGATGGAGCCTCGTGCAACCTGTCGCCGCGCCTAGACGGCGACCGACCGAGGGTCCAGCAATCATGAGCCTCGACGCCACCGTGGGGCACCGGCCCGACCCGTTCCTCCCGCTGCCGCAGCTGACGGCGGGCGCCGCCCGGACGGAGGCGGAGCGCTGCCTCTACTGCTACGACGCCGCGTGCACGCGCGCCTGCCCGACCGCGATCGACGTCCCGTCGTTCATCCGCAAGATCGCGACCGGCAACCTCGAGGGCAGCGCGCGGACGATCCTCGCGGCCAACCCGCTCGGCGGGACGTGCGGGGCGGCCTGCCCGGTCGAGCGCCTGTGCGAGGGCGCCTGCGTCCGGACGGCCCTCGACCGGCCGATCGAGATCGGTCGCCTGCAGCGGTACGCGGTCGAGGCGTACGCGGCCGCGGGCGGCGCCTTCTTCGCCCCCGGTCCGGAGGCCGGTGTCAGCGCGGCGATCATCGGCGCCGGGCCCGCGGGCCTCGCCTGTGCCGCGGAGCTGCGCCGGGCCGGGATCGGGGTCACGGTCTACGACGCGAATGCGCGGGCCGGCGGCCTGGGCGACCACGGGATCGTGCCGTGGCGCCTGCCGCGCGAGACGGTCGCGACCGAGGTCGCCCAGGTGGAGCGGGCCGGGGCGCGGCTCGTGCTGGGCTCGATGGTCGGGCGGGACGTGGAGGCACAGGCGCTGCTCGCGGGCAACGACGCGGTCGTGGTCGCCGTCGGCCTCGGCCACGGCAAGCGGCTGGGCGTCCCCGGCGAGGACCTGGATGGCGTCGTGGACGCGCTCGACCTCATCGGGCAGGCGATCGACGGACCTGTCGGCGGCACGCTCACCGGCCGCCGGGTCGGCGTGATCGGCGGCGGCAGCACGGCGTTCGACGCAGCAGCCGCGGCCGTCCGCCTCGGCGCCTCGGAGGTCACCCTCTTCTATCGTCGCGGCGCGGTGGAATGCCCGGCGTACCCGCACGCGATCGACCTCGCGCGCTCGCTGGGCGTCAGCATCCACTGGCTCACGGCGCCGGTCGAGATCCACGGCAGCGGCGGCCACGTTCGGGGCGTCGCCTTCGAGACGATGACCCTCGGCGAGCCGGATGCGTCGGGCCGCCGCCGCCCGCAGCCGGTCGAGGACTCCCGGTTCGAGATCGCGCTGGATACCGTCGTCCGGGCGGTGGGTCAGGAGGGGCCGACGGGCGTCGCCTCGGTGCTGGGCGCGCTCGGCGTCGCGGTCCGCGGCGGGGTCGCGGCCGCGGACCCCGCCACGGGACGAACGGGAAACCCGAAGGTCTGGGCGATCGGCGACATCGCCAGCGGCGGCGCGGAGGTCGTCAACGCCGTCCAGGCCGGCAAGCTGGCCGCGCGGTCGATCGTGGACGCGCTCGGCCTCGGCGGCCCGCACATCGTGCCCGTGCGCCCGATGGACGCCACCGTCCCGGGCGTGGACCTGTTCACGGACATGGCCGGCATCCGCAGCCCGAACCCGTTCTGGCTGGCCAGCTGCCCGATCACGAACAACGGCGAGATGGTCGCCCGGGCGTTCGACGAGGGCTGGGGCGGCGTCGTCTGGAAGACCATCGGTGACCCGATCCGCAACGTCACCGCGCGCCTCGGCACGTTCGAGCACGGCGGCCGCCGCCTCGTGGGCATCAACAACATCGAGCTCATCAGCGACCGCCCGACCGAGGTCAACATCGCCGAGATCCGCGAGGTGAAGAAGCGCTACCCCAACAACGCGGTCGTGATCAGCCTGATGGTCGAGGCGAAGCGCGAGGCCTGGCACGAGATCATCGCCAAGTGCAACGACACCGGCGCCGACGGCTACGAGCTCAACTTTGGCTGCCCGCACGGGATGAGCGAGCGCGGCATGGGCGCCGCCGTGGGCCAGGTCCCCGAGTACATCCAGATGATCACCGAGTGGGTGATGGAGAAGGCCGAGTTCCCGGTCCTCGTCAAGCTGACACCGAACATCACCGACATCCGCTACCCGGCTCGCGCGGCCAGGGCGGCCAACGCGGACGGCGTCGCGCTGATCAACACGATCAGCAGCCTGATCGGCGTCAACCTCGACACGTGGGCGCTCACGCCCGACGTCCGGGGCAAGGGCTCGCACGGCGGCTACGCCGGTCCGGCGGTCAAGCCCATCGCCCTCAACATGGTGTCTCAGGTCGCCTCCGACCCGGAGGTCGGGCTCCCGGTCTCCGGCATCGGCGGCATCGAGACCTGGCGCGACGCCGTGGACTTCCTGCTCCTCGGCTCCACCACCGTCCAGGTCGGCACCAGCGTCATGCATTACGGGTTCCGGCTGATCGACGACCTGGTTGACGGCCTGTCGACCTACCTCCGGGCGAAGGGTCTCCACAGCCCCGCGGAGCTGGTGGGCAAGGCGCTGCCGGCGATCACCGACTGGGGGCACCTGGACCAGGAGTTCCGGCTGCTGGCCAAGATCGACGAGTCGAAGTGCATCCGCTGCAACCTGTGCTACGCGGCGTGCAACGACGGAGCCCACCAGGCGATCCGCTTTGAGAGCTCGAATGGCGCCTCGAAGCTGGTCGTGGAGGATGACTACTGCGTGGGCTGCCGCCTGTGCCAGTACGTGTGCCCGGTGGACGAGTGCATCACGTTCGACGAGCTGGAGGGCGCGGCCTCGATCCACTGAGGCTCGGGTCCGGAGCCGCTGTGAGCAAGCCCGGGCCGCGCGCAGGGAGCGTCAGGTCGTCTCGACCGGGTGCTCCACCATCCTCGGCTCGACGGGGATCTCGTACGACCCCTCGAGCGGCTGGTCCATCACCGGCACGCCGTCCATCGACGGCATCGACATCCCGTGCGTCGCGAACGTGCCCGGCACGGTGGCGGCCAGGTGCATCCGGAGGTAGCGCCAGCCCATGTGGTCGAACGGTCCGGCCACCTGCGGCGGGACCAGCCCGGCCTCGGCGACCGTGATCAGCTCCGGCCGGTCCAGCTCGTGGAGCATCTCGTGGAACTGGAGTCGAGCGCGACCCGCCTCCAGGATGTTGCGTGCCCACTGCGAGCCCACGCCCAGCGGCGCCGGGATCAGCACCTCCTCCGCCCGGATCGTCGGGTGGACCGGGGTGAAGAACGTCGTGCCGGACCTGCGGCCGACGTGCTCCAGGGTCGCGATCTCGGCCGTCGCGCTGCCCGGGATGTTGTGCTCCATCAGCCACGGGTTGACCGTGTCGTTCATCCGCGCCCGGAGCCACGGGAACTGGTCCGGGGCGGGCTTCCGGAGCTCCCTCCAGGTCCGGTTCGCCGCGAATCCGATCGCGCCGCCGACCACCAGCAGGGAGATTGCCTTGCGTACCATCGCGTGACCTCCTTCAGTCTGTCGCTCGCGATGGTGGGCGGGCGGCACGTCGGAGCCAAGTGCCGAAGGAACGGACGAGGGTGGCCGTCCGGTTGCCCGCCGACGCGCCGCCCCCCGGCGTCCACCGTCCCGCCGGCAGCCCTGCCCCGGAAGCCTCCCCATCTACCCGCCGGGCGGGTGCTACCGGCCGACCTGTGCGCCGGCACGAGCACCGGCGGACCACCAGGTCCGCAGGCCGAGCGTGGAGGGCTCCCGAAATCTCGGCGATCTCCGTTGCCCATGCACCCGGCGGGTCTTTGCGCGAATGCCCGGCGCTGATCCTGCGCAAGGACCCGCAGCACGGGTGGTTGCTCGGGTCGAAGGGCATCACCCGCTGGTTGCACCCACCCGGTGGGTATTCGTCACGGTCTCGGGACGCGGCTCGGGATAGCACCCACCCAGTGGGCATCTGCGCAGCCGGGCGCCACTCTCGAGTTCCGGTCTCGGACAAGACTACGCACGGGCAGAACTTGACACGGACAGAACACGGACAGAACTCGAGATTGACACGCACCTGCCGACCTGCCACCGTGCGCCCACGGAGGTCGCCTGCTACGGCTGCGATATCCGTGACCTGCGTCGCCGGGTGAGCCCGCACGGGTGCCCTGTCCACCGTCACCTCCCTCATGATCGGGCGGTTCTCGGATTCCGTGCGAACGAACGAGACTCCCAAGCTTGGCGTCCCGCCAGCTTCCGCCCGGTACGCGGCTGCCCTGTATGCCTTCGCCCGCGTGACTCCGCCGTGAGCGGGTGGCGGACCGGCCGGAATGCCGCCACCCGGCTGCTCGTCCTCGCCCTGGCGCTGGTCTCCAGCATCGTCGTCGTGCCCGCCGCCCAGGTCGCCGCGGCACCGATCAGGCTGAGCCCGGGCCCGGGCGTCGGTGCCTACACCGCGGTGGCCGCCGTGGGCAACACCGTGTACTCGGTCTGGCAGGACGGGTCGTACTCGTTCCTCGACGCCCAGCGGATCCTGTTCAAGCGCAGCGATGACGGCGGCCGCACATTCGGGACGCCGATGCCGCTGAGCCAATTTGGAGGGATCCATCCGGCCATCGCCGCGTTCGGCGACAACGTCTACGTGGCCTGGTCGCAGTACACCTCCCGCGACAGTGCCAAGGCAGGCGCCCTCGACATCTGGGTCGCGACGAGCGCCAACCGGGGACAGTCGTTCAGCCCCGGGGAGCGGATCGACCGCAGCACCCGGGACTCGCGCGATCCGCAGGTCGTGGCCACGTCGGCCGGCGCCTTCGTCGCCTGGGCGGACGGCGACGTCTACCTGGCCCATGCGACCGGTCCCGGGAGCCCGTGGACACTGCAGCGGGTGGCGACGCCGGCCTGCCGCACCTGCTCGATGCGCGGCGCGCAGGTCTCGATGGCTGCCGACGGGACGAACGTCGCCGTCGCCTGGACCACGCTCCAGGGAGACGCCGCCCGCACCTACCACGTCGTCGCCTCGAACGTCATGGCCGTCGTGAGCGCCGATTCCGGCACGACCGTGTCGATCCCCATCGTCGTGCGCACCACCGGAGCGCCGATCGAGACGCCGGAGCGCTGGTTCTCGTCCCCGCGCGTGGCGGTGAGCGGCCCCGACGTTCACGTCACATGGGATGAGACCCTGACCGCGGACATGCGCCTGGGGAACTCCTGGCCGACCGCGATGGTCGCCTCCTCACGCGGAGGCGGCGGGGCGTTCGGATCCCCGACCACGCTCGGCCGCGTGGACGCCCAGGAG
>Ga0315283_10005565_pt1 | contig 11141 bp, 10 predicted proteins | sample YL17G09_0_MG_FD_204541 | JGI IMG/M metagenome (GOLD analysis project Ga0315283, IMG submission 204541) | Sediment microbial communities from Yellowstone Lake, YNP, Wyoming, USA - YL17G09_0 | ecosystem: Environmental > Aquatic > Freshwater > Lake > Sediment | place: USA: Wyoming | collected...
AATAAAAGCGGAAGCTTGTTCATGGCTTCGATCCCGGCAAACATTGCAAAGACGGCCACGAAGACGGCATTCGTGGGGAAAGGATAAACGGATTTGTTTTATAAGAATACTGTAAAGTCCCTGGATTTCAAGATCAAGCTTTTTTTGCCGGGTATCGGGGTCCGGGGGTCCGGCCTCCAGATAGCCGGGGAAGATGATCTTGCGGAGGTTATCCGCCAGGTGGATTACGGCTTCCGGGTTGGGCCGGGGAATCAGGGCCTCCTGCCCTTCCGGATGGGGAAGGGCCGGTTCCCGGAGCAAATCCCGGGCTACGGAGGAAAAGCCGTGTTCTGAAAAAACCGGGGGCTCGGAAAGCATTTTTTCCGCCTGGGTCATTCGGTAGGTTGATCTAACAGCCGGTCTCATCGATTTATTTGAAAAATTCCATAGGTGGCCCGGAGATTGGGCAGAAAGGTAACCCGCTGCCCTTCCTGCTCCTGGTTCTTGGTGCAAACCGCCAGAGATTTATTGATTTCAAACCCGACTTCCTTTGAAAAACGTTCGAAGTCCTTGAGGGTGATGACCCGAATGTTGGGGGTGTCGTACCATTGATAGGGGAGCTGGGGGGTAATGGGGGCATAGCCCCTGGTCAACAATTGGGCCCGTATACGCCAGTGGCTGAAATTGGGGAAACTGACGATACCTTTCTGCCCCACGCGCAGCATGGATCGGATCAGCCGGTCCGGCTCAAATACTTGTTGAAGGGTCTGGCTCAACACCACCACGTCAAAGGCCTCATCGGGAAATTCCAGCACTTCGGCATTGATGTCGCCCTGAAGAACCGATAGTCCCCTGGCGATACAGCGGGCCACCTTGCCTTCCTCCTTCTCTATCCCCGTTCCCTGTACCTGTTTATGGACTTTCAAATAATGAAGCAGGTCTCCTTCTCCGCAGCCCAGGTCCAGTATCCGGACTCCCGGTTCGATCCAGGAGGCGATCAACTGCAGGTCAAAGCGGATACCGTTATTTTTGAATTTCACGCTGGACATGGTCCAAAAAACCTTTCAGCAATTCGGTCAATCGTTCACTGGGCAGCAGAAAGGCATCGTGACCCCATTCGGCCTCGATTTCCAGGAAGCTCACATCGCGCCCGTTTTTTTTCAAGGCACTGACGATCTCTTTGGATTGATAGGTGGGGTACAGCCAATCGGAGGTAAAGGAAACCACCAGGAATTTGGCCTCGGTTTTCGAAAAAGCCTCTACCGTGGAGCCGTTTCCATGCTGAAGCCCCAGGTCGAAATAATCGGCGGCCTTGGTGATATAGAGGAACGAGTTGGCGTCAAACCGTTCCACGAATTTGGCCCCCTGGTAACGAAGGTAACTTTCCACCTGAAAATCAGCGTCGAAATTATAGGAGAAATCGTTTTTGTCCTGAAGCCGGCGCCCAAACTTCATCCGCAGTGCTTCGTCGGACAGATAGGTGATATGGCCGATCATCCGGGCTACGGCCAGACCCAGGGAGGGCTGGGGACCTTGATAATAGTTGCCGCCCTGCCAGTTGGGATCGGCCATGATGGCCTGCCGGGCCACTTCGTTGAAGGCGATGGCCAGGGCCGAGTGTTTGGTGGAGGTGGCCAGGGGAACGGCCGCGCGTACCATTTCCGGATAGCGCAGCGCCCATTCCAGGACCTGCATCCCCCCGATGGACCCCCCAATGACCGCGAGGATTCGCCGGATGCCCAGCGTATCCAGCAATTTTTTTTGAGCCTGAACCATGTCGCCGATGGTCACCAGCGGAAAGTCCAGTCCATACGGCAGCCCGGTAGCGGGGTTCGGGGAGGAAGGTCCAGTGGACCCCAGGCAGCTCCCCAAAACGTTGGAGCAGAGGACGAAGTAGCGGTCGGTATCGATCCCTTTTCCCGGTCCGACCATACTGTCCCACCAGCCGGGTTTGGGGTCGTCTTCAGCATAATAACCGGCGGCATGGGAGTCGCCGGAAAGGGCATGGAGCACCAGGATCGCATTGGTTTGTTCCGGATCCAGGGTCCCATAGGTTTCATAGGCCAGGGTCACCGGGCCCAGTTTGGCGCCGGACTCCAGGGTGAGTTCAGCGGGGGGATCGGCGAAGGTGTAGTGTTTTTTTTTCACCAGCCCCACCGAGATGCCCTGTCGGTCGTGTTCAATGTATTCGCTCATCAACCGAGTCCGTTCAAGGCCTGGTCCAGATCGGCGCAGAGGTCTTCCACAGCCTCGATACCGGCGGAAAGGCGGAGCAACTCCGGAAAAATCCCGAGCTGCCGCCGGGTATCATCATCGAAGGAGACATACTGGGAGGACCAGGGGTGGATGACCAGCGTTTTGCAGTCCCCCAGGTTGGCCAGGTGGTAAATCAGCCGCAGGCGGGAGATGAATTCAAAACAGGCGGCCAGGTCCTTTAATCCGAAGGTGATCAGTCCGCCGTAACCCTTTCCGCCTAAATAGCGCAGGGCGGCGGGATGGGACGGGTGTTCATCAAAACCGGGATAATTGACCCAGGCCACTTCGGGCCGGTCCTTTAAAAACTCGGCCAACCGAGAGGCGTTGGCCAGGGTTCTTTCCATCCGCAGGGCCAGGGTGTCCAGACCGATCATGGTCAGGAAGGAATGAAAAGGGGAGGCGGTGGTGCCGAAATTGATGTGGTGCTCTCGCCAGACTTTGTCCAGGAAGGCCAGGGGGCCTTTGCGATCGATAAAAGGCTTGAAATCCGGAAACCGGTCCGAAGCCCAGGGGAAGGTTCCTCCGTCGATGACCACGCCCCCCACGGCCGACCCGTGGCCGTTCAAGTATTTGGTGGTGGAGTGAAGGATTACATCGGCGCCGTATTCCAGGGGGCGGCATAGAAAAGGGGTGGCCAGGGTGTTGTCCACGATCAGGGGCAGCCCGTTCTCGTGGGCCAGCCGCGCCACTTCGACCAGGTCCGGTATATCCAGTTTGGGGTTGCCGATCGTTTCCAGGTAAATAAAACGGGTCCGGTCATTGATCGCCCCGGCGACGGCCTTCAAATCCGTCGGCTCGACCAGCCTGGCGGTCAAGCCGTATTTGGCGAAGACCTTGGTGAATAGCAGGTAGGTGGACATGAACAGGGAATTCGCGGTCACGAACTCATCCCCCGAGCGCAGCAGGGCCAGACAGGCATTGGCCACCGCCGCCATGCCGGAGGACATGACCACCGCGCCTCGGCCCCCCTCCAGCAGGGATAGCTTGTTCTCGAGCACCCGGTTGGTCGGATTGGTCAGTCTCTGGTAGATATGATCGGTCGTTTCCCCGGCAAAGGTCCGGCTGAGACTTTCCGCCGTGGGGTGGAGATGGGAGGCCGTCTGGAAAATGGGCGGGAGGGTGGCCCCTTCCCAGTCGGCAGGCGATTGCCCGCCATGGATGACCAGGGTGTCAAAACGGTATTCTTGGTTCGGGGCCATTGGGACCTCCTTCTTAAATCTTTTATTTAGATAGAATAGGCCTGAAAACCTCGCATTTCTTGCAGGTTTCCATCTTGGTTTTCCAGTTTTTCTGGATCGTCCCTTCGCAGATGGTGCCGTTAATAAACCAGCATAAGTGGCCGGTTTGAAGCTCCCAGGCGGGGCATTTTTCCCTTCTTTCGTTGGGGCAGTTCTTAATGTCCCAGCAGGGTTGGATCGTCTTAATTTTTTTTAAAACCAGGAGGAAGTAGAGGTGCCTTTCGACGTGATTAGGGACGGGCCTCCAGCCCTGTTCATAGCTCTGGATGGCTTTATTCGAAGTCCCCAGGAGGATGGCCATCGCCTTCTGGGTCTTTCCCATTTCTTGCCGGATCTTGATCAGTTCTTCGCTTTTCATGGGGTCTATTTCTCCGTTTTAACTAATTATTCTTAAGATACCACTTTGTGGTATATTTGTCAAGCAAAAAAATGTGCCTACCCCAAAAGGCGAAGGGTCCTTCATCTGTACTTAATAAGAGGCGGTTCTTTAGAAGGTGGGGCGGGAATCATATAGTGAATAATAAACCATGCGTATTGACAGGAAATGCGTTTCAAAGAAATAAATAGTAATTTTAAATATTTTAATAATATAAATATTTTCAATAAGTTAAATATAAGACCGCATTCTTTGGCATTTTACTTGCATTGCTAAATGACACAATGTGGTACTTATCCCCAACATGTAGTTTGACGTATTAAGGAGGAGACCATGAACGACCAAATTGAAATCATGCACATCGATCCGGATTATCGAATTACCTACTTTATTATTTCCAAAGGGAGTTTCGTCCGTTCTACCGTCCCGATTGAAAAGGCGGGGATACTTCTTCAACGGCAGGGGTTGGATTTAATTATTTCAGAACCCCACAACAAAACCATTCTGAAGGATCCACCTCGACAGATTAATGCTTTTCAGGATCTAAACCGGATAAGGACCTTCTCGGATATCCAAAGACTTTCGCAAAGCCTGAATTATTCAGATCACATAGCCTGACTGCCTCAAGCTTTCAAAGGAGTGGATAATAAACCATTCACCTAAGACATAATAAATTATTTGTTAAAATAATGCAGACACCATATAAATTTACCTACTAATAATTAGCAAAAAATACTAAAAAACCCTTATTGTAAACATATATTAAATAATTAGGTTAGTTATCCAATGGAAAAATATTTTTTTTGCTATTTATATAAAAATACAATTAACGTTAATGTTAATTAACGTTAATTGTATATAAATTAGCATTATAAGCCAATATTAGTTTTTTATTAAATAATTTCAATTAGTTATAAATAAATTTGCATTTGGCACTTCATTTGCATTAAACAATACCACGATGTGGCATAAAACTCTTAACAGGGGACCAAAAAGTTTTATCCCTAAAATTAACGGAGGTGTTCCATGATGCCCAAAAAAATGTCAAGACGGGATTTTATTAAGCTTTCAGCGGTAGTGGGAACCGCTGCCGGGTTGAGCGGCCTGAGCAGGTTCCCCGGATTCAGTACAGGCGAGGTGCAGGCAGCCCTAACGGCGGATAATTGGATTCCAACCAGTTGTAATATGTGTGGAGGGACAACCGGCATCCTGGTCAAAGTAAGCAACGGCCGGGTGATCAAGATCGAGCCCAATTCTGAAAACCCGATCGGCGTTACCAACATCTCTACTGACTATACTCAGATGAAGGCCAGCGGCGCCCGGATGTGTCCAAAAGGAAACGCAGGGTTAATGACCCTCTATGACCCCGACCGGGTAAAGAAACCTCTTAAGCGGGTAGGCGCTCGCGGCTCAGGACAATGGCAAGAGATCAGCTATGATCAAGCGGTGGCTGAAATCGCATCCCGGCTCTCAGACATCAAAACAAAATATGGACCGGATAAGTTGGTCTGGTTCACCGAGGACGCGTCGCTTACGGCCATTCAAGAAAACTTCTGTTCGGCCTACGGCACTCCGAACTTTCTTTACCATTCCAATCTGTGTGATGTGGCCCGCAAGGTGGCCTATAAAAATACGCTGGGACACGATCGCCCTTTACCCGATCTGAGGAACACCAAGTACATGCTGATCTTTGGCTGGAACCCCTTGGGCGCCATGAAATGGGCTCATCTACCGCGTATTCTAATGGATGGACTACAAAACGGTGCCAAATTGGTGGTCGTTGACCCCAGGTGTTCGGAAACGGCTGAAAAGTGCTTCGACTACCAGGGACGATGGCTGCCGATCCGGCCGGGTACGGACGGGGCCCTGGCGCTGGCCCTGGCGAATGTGATCATCCAAGGTAATCTTTATGATACCCAATTTGTCGCGAACTATACCACCGGGTTCGCGGCCTATAAGAGTTTCGTCGCCAATAAAACCCCGGAGTGGGCTGCGGCGATAACGAGCATCCCGGCCGATACGATTCGACAAGTCGCGCGGGAATTGGCGACTACCAAGCCGGCCGTCATCGACGTCTGGTCCGGCCCCGGTCAGCATATGAATGGAGTCGAGGGTGGACGCGCCATTGCCATGTTGGCGGGCCTCCTGGGACAAATAGATATCCCCGGCACCCTCATCATTCCCGATCGTAAGGGGCCAAAATTTAGACCTGGCTACAAAACACCCACGCTGCCCCGTGTGGATGGCAAGGGCATAAAATATCCCTTTGCCCATTCTTCCGGGGTTTACGTGGAGGCCCGGGAGGCCATGATCACCGGTATACCCTATCAGCCGAGAGCGGCCGTCTTCATGTTCCAGAATTTTATGTTCTCTGTTCCCAATACGGCCAAGAATATTCAAGCCCTCAACAACCTGGATTTGATCGTCTCGGTCGACACCCACATGAGCGAGACGGCCCTCATGGCGGACTATGTCATTCCCGGTTCCACGTATTTCGAAAGATACGAACTGTGCACCCAATGGGTGACCTTCCCGGTCGTTTCTCTCCGGCAGCCGGTTGTCCCGCCGGTCTATGGCCAGAAGGTCGAGTATGAATTCGTCAAGGACCTGGCTTACCAGATGGGATTTGTAAATTATCCCTTCAGTGTCCCCTATGAGCAATACTTAGACGAGGCCCTCCTCGATGGCATCGGGATTGGTCTTAACGCGCTCAAAGCCCTTCCCGGGGCCACCTGGATCGGAGGGGCGACCAGTTATCGTAAATACCAGAACGTCGTTAATGGCATCGCTGTTGGTTTTGGGACGCCTTCAAAGAAATTCGAATTCTATTCTCAACAGATGCTGGATAAGGGGCTTAATCCTCTGCCGGAGTATACCCCCTCCGAGGACGGTCCGACCGCCACCTATCCGTTCTATCTGATCAACTGGAAAGAGGCCTTGCATACCCATTCACGAACCATGAACAATCGCTGGTTAATGGAGTTTCATGGGGATAACGAGCTCTGGATGAATACCGATCGGGCCCGGGAGTTGGGCATCGCGGACGGGAATCTGGTGCTGGTGGAAAACCAATACGGTAAGGCGAATGCCACGGTCCAGGTGACTCAACGTATTCACCGGGATGTGGTGGGGATGACCCATGGTTTTGGCCATTGGGGGCTCGGCCCCATCGCTCAAGGGAAAGGGACCAATGACGGCCAATTTGTCCCCGGAAAGGCGGAACGGATCTCGGGGATGGCGGCCCATAAGGACGGGGCAGTACGTGTTTCCAAAGTAGTCTAATAAAGGAGGTTTACCATGGCATTATTTAAGGGGAAGTACTTATCTTTTGTTCAAAGGAATACCACTTCTTCGTCGATCGTCTCCCTGCCGGCCATCTATGTCGATCTGTCCAGGTGCATCGGCTGCAATGCCTGCTCCCTGGCCTGCAAGCAGGAGAACAATGTGCAGATCGGAGAGCGATGGAATGAAGTCTACGGCGCTGAAAGGGGGAGTAATCCATCCTTACAGGTTCGGGTCCTTCCGATGTTATGTCACCACTGCGGAAATGCCCCTTGTAAGAGCACTTGCGATAACCTGGGATACCAGGCTATTGTGAAGCGAAGGGATGGAATTCTGTACATCGATTCCGCCCTTTGTGTGGGGTGCCAAAAATGCCTACCGGCCTGTCCATACAAAGTTATATACTTTAACACTGAAAAAGTGAACCGGACAGGCGGGAAAGGCGTGGCCGAGAAATGCCATTTCTGTATGCACCGGATCGACGCCGGGTTGCCTCCCGCCTGTGTCATTACCTGTCTCGGTATTACCCGGGAGTATGGCGATTACAACGCCTTAAGGGCCAAATATCCTGAGGCTAAACAGATGGGGGACAATGTACGTATCCTCTACGGTCACCTGGGCGATGAACCGGAGCAGGACAGCACAACCAGCGGGTACCCCAGTCCGATGGAATTTCACTAAAGATCACGGAGGTAATTTATTATGGACGATAAGCAGGTTATGGTCGAAGAGGCCCGAGCGAAAGCTGCCATCTACCATTTTCTGGCCGCCGTGTTCAGCGTTCACCCCACGTTGGAGAGCCTGCAGGGGATCCGTAGTATGGCGGAAACGCTGGGCATCGATTGCAAACAAAATTTCTCCTTAAAGGAACTGGAACGGGAATATATGGAGTTATTTGTCATTCCCAATCCACGATATCTGGCGCCTTACGAGTCGGTCTTCCGCGATCGCTGGCTGTTGCCGGGCAGTTCCGGTTCGGGGTCAGCCTCCGTGGGCAAGAGCAGGAAGATCAAAGGGTTGGTTATGGGAGAATCAACCGTCGCCGTCAGAGAGACCTACCTCCAGATGGGCCTCCGTTCTGAGGAGGAGTTGCCGGACCATATAGGAACGGAGCTTCGCTTCCTCGCCTACCTCTGGGGAAAAGAAGCGGAGCCGTCAAAAGACAGGACTGAGAAGTTATCCGAACTCCGGAAAACGTTTATCGAGGAGCACCCGCTGAAGTGGATTAGCCAGCTTCGAGAGAGGGTCCAGGAGAGCGATCACCTGGGATACTATCAGGCCGCTGTTGAGGTGGCGGAAGCTGTGCTCCAAAATGATGCCAATGGGAATTAGGCGGAATGGAGACGGTATGAATAATGGGGACTTTGAGAGGATTTTGGGGGAGTCGGTGAAGATCCACGGACACTTGTGTCCCGGTCAGGTCCTGGGAGTCAGAATGGCACTGTTCGGTTTGGATGCGATTGGTATCTCTGACCCAAAAGGGAAAGACCGAAAAAAACTCTATCTGTTTGTGGAAATAGACCGCTGTGCCACCGACGCCCTGCAATCGGTGACCGGTTGCAGCCTGGGTCACCGGACCATGAAATTCATGGATTACGGGAAGATGGCGGCAACCTTCGTCAATCTCGAAACCGATAAAGCCCTGCGGGTGGTAGCCCGGGAAGAGTCAAAAAAAATAGCCCAGCACTATTTTCCGGAGATTAAGGACAAGTATCTCTGCCAGCTTGAAGCGTACAAGATCTTGTCGGACCAGGAGCTTTTTGAAAGTGAGGAGGTACGCATAGATATCCCGGCCCAGGACAGGCCGGGTCGTCCTCAATGGCGGGTAAGATGTGACGACTGCGGGGAATACGTGCAGGATAAGAGGGAAGTGCGCCAAGGCCCTCAGGTGCTGTGCAGAGCCTGTGCCGGACGCGGATACTATCAAAATCGCAGGATAAATTATCTGCCGCCGAAGGACTGGAATTTCCCCCGGGGCTTTGAAGAAAAGGCCTGGCAGCAAGCGCTGTAGTCGCCCAAGGGAATGAGGACATCACCCCCGATGGATAGCAGGGTAAGGAGACCGGCATGTGCCAAACAGTAAGTTCCGAGGGGATTTATGGGTCCGGCCAAAGGACGGTTGCCGTGGCCGAGGCGGTGGGGCTGGTTTTGGCTCATGATATTACCGAGATACGCCAAAACGAATTCAAAGGAAGGGCCTTTAAAAGAGGGCAGGTGGTGAAACAAGAGGACATCGGTCATCTGCTGAGGCTCGGTAAAGAAAATCTTTTTGTGCTGAATCTCAGGGATGATGAAATGCATGAGGATACCGCCGCCGAGGCCATGGCCAGGGCCTTAATGGGTGAGGGGGTTGAGCTGAAAGGGGGGCCTAAAGAGGGCAAGATCAATATTATTGCGAAACGAGACGGATTACTGAGAATCAATAAAGAAGCGCTTTTTCAATTTAATCTTCTGGGCGAGGTAATGTGCGCCACTTTGCATGACGGTACCCTCGTTAAAAAAGGTCAGGTGGTGGCCGGCACGCGCGCGATTCCTCTGGTTATCAGTAGAAACGTGATCGAGCGGGCGGTAGCAACCGCGAAAAACGCGGGATGGACCATTGGCGTAAAGGAAATACGAAAACCCAAAGCAGGAATCGTTATCACCGGAAGTGAGATCTACTATCAGCGGATAAAGGATGCCTTTGCCCCGGTGATTATCGAGAAAGTGAAATCGTACGGCGGCGAAATCGTGGGACTCCATTATGCCCCTGACGATCGAAACACTATTGCCCGGAAGCTCGAGACTTTGATTGAAAGAGGCGCTGACCTTTTGATCACCACCGGGGGTATGTCTGTGGATCCGGATGATGTCACCCGGTTCGCCATAAAAAGTCTGGGTGCGGTAGATTTTAATTACGGGGCGGCGGTACTTCCCGGTTCGATGTTTCTAATCGCCTATCTTGACCCGTCCAAGGGGAACGGGAACTCCACAGTTTCCACTAAGATTCCGGTGCTGGGAATTCCTGCCTGCGGAATGTATGCCACCACGACGGTGTTCGATTTGGTCTTGCCTCGGATTCTGGCGGGTGAACCCGTAGGTCGCCGGGAATTGGCCGAGATGGGCCACGGTGGCCTGTGCCTGAAGTGTAAGGAATGCCGGTATCCCGTTTGCCCCTTTGGGAAAGGATGAGTTTTTAGAAGACGTATTCTGAAGCGCTAATTATAAAATCGCGTTAAATAAAAATCCAACCAAGAGGATCCCGGTTGAGACCACACCGATAAATACGGCGATCAATTGCGGCTTTAAGACTTTTCTCAGGATGATGGTTTCCGGCAGAGACAAGCCGATGACCGCCATCATGAAGGCCAGGACGGTGCCCAGGGCGGCCCCTTTACCCAGCAGGGCCTGGACCACGGGAATGATCCCAGCGGCATTGGAGTACATGGGGACTCCTAAAACCACGGCCAGGGGAACGGACCACCAGGCCTCCTTGCCCATGATGGAGGCCATGAACCCCACCGGCACATAGCCGTGGATGGCGGCCCCCACGGCAATCCCCCCAATGATATATATCCACACTTTGCCGACGATATCCTTGACTGCCTGGACGGCATAGTCGATCCGTCCCGACCAGGTCAGGGTGTCCAACACCAGCGGCTTGAGTCCGGAGCGAATTTCATAGACCCAATCCTCCACCTGTTTCTCCAGGTGAAGCCGGCCGATAATCCAGCCGCTGAGGATGGCTATGGATAGACCGGTGGTCAGATAAAGGAAAGCCACTTTCCAGCCAAAAAGGCCGTAGAGCAGGACCAGGGCGATTTCGTTAATCATGGGGGCCGAGATCAGGAAGGAAAAGGTGACCCCCAAAGGGACCCCTGCCTCCACAAAACCGATAAACAGGGGTATGGCGGAACAGGTGCAAAAGGGGGTGGCTATGCCCAGCAGAGCGGCGAGCACGTTGCCCACCGATTCCCTTTTGCCGGCCAGGACGTCCCGGGTCTTTTCCGGGGTAAAGAAGGAACGGAGCA
>Ga0315283_10005572_pt1 | contig 11137 bp, 10 predicted proteins | sample YL17G09_0_MG_FD_204541 | JGI IMG/M metagenome (GOLD analysis project Ga0315283, IMG submission 204541) | Sediment microbial communities from Yellowstone Lake, YNP, Wyoming, USA - YL17G09_0 | ecosystem: Environmental > Aquatic > Freshwater > Lake > Sediment | place: USA: Wyoming | collected...
TTCCACCGCGCCCAGCGACTCCGCGAGCGTGAACAACGTGGTGCGAGCGACGAGTGCGAGCGCGGCTTCCTCACCACCGGCCGCGACGAAGCTCACCATGCCGCCGAAGTCGCGCATCTGACGCGTCGCGACCTCGTGGCCGGCGTGGCCGGGGAGCCCGGGCCACAGCACCCGCTCGACGGCCGGATGCGCGTCGAGCATGGTCGCGATGGCGGCGGCGTTCGAGCAGTGGCGGTCCATGCGAACGCCCAACGTCTTCACGCCGCGGAGCACCAGATAGCAGTCGAACGGACCCGGGACGGCTCCGACCGCGTTCTGCAGGAACGCGAGCGAGTCGGCGAGGCCGTCGTCGTTGGTCGCGACGAAGCCACCGACGACGTCGGAGTGCCCGCCGAGGTACTTCGTGCTCGAATGCACGACGACATCGGCGCCGAGCGCAAGCGGCGTCTGCAGATACGGCGTCGCGAAGGTGTTGTCGACGACGAGGCGGGCGCCGTGGCCGTTCGCGATCGCCGCGATCGCCGCGATGTCGACGACGGTGAGCATCGGGTTCGTTGGCGTCTCCACCCACACGAGCTTCGTGGTCGGTCGCAGCGCAGCCGCGAGCGATTCGGGATCGGTTAGATCCACTGCGCTCCACTCCACGCCCGTCGCCGCGAGCACGCGCGCGACGAGTCGGAAGGTGCCGCCGTAGGCATCGTCGGGGATCACCACGTGGTCGCCGGGCCCGAGCACCGCCCGCAGTACCGTGTCCTCGGCCGCCATGCCGCTGGCGAACGCGAGGCCCCGTGACGCGCCTTCGAGCGACGCGACGCACTCCTCGAGCGCGCGGCGGGTGGGGTTCCCCGTGCGGGCGTACTCGAAGCCCCCGTGCTTGCCGACCTCGTCCTGACGGAACGTGGTGGCCAGGCTGATCGGGGTGACGACGGCGCCGGTGACCGGATCGGGCTCCTGCCCGACGTGGATGGCGCGTGTCTCGAATCCCGCGCCGTCGCTCACGTGATCGTCCTCATCCGGGGGTCCTCATCCGGGCCACCTCATCCGGGCGATCTCATCCGGGCGACCGGGCGGCGAGAAAGCTCAGCACGTCCTGGCGGGTGAGCACGCCGATGGGGTGACCGCCATCGAGCACGAGCACCGACGACGCGGCGTCGAGCCGGTCGACCACGTCGCTCACTGTCTCACCGATACCGACCATCGGCATCGCCGGCTCCATCAGCTCGCCGGCCGGGCGATCGAGCACCGATGGGTCCCGAAACGCCTTGTCCATGAGCTCGAGCTCCGACAGTGTGCCGCTCACCTCCTTGGCCGCGAGCGGTAGCTCCTTGCTCACGCTCACGATGAGCTGCGAAACGCCGAGGTCGCGCATCAGCGCGAACCCGCGACGCGCCGGTTCGTCCGGCGAGATCAGGACGAGCTCGGGGATCGGCTCGGCTCCCGCCGCAGCGCGCTTGGCGCCCAGCACGTCTCCCGCGGTCGGACCCTCGGCGCGCAGGAATCCGAACCGCGTCATCCACTCGTCGTTGTAGATCTTGGAGAGGTATCCGCGACCGGAGTCGGGGAGCAGCACCACCACGAGGTGCTCGGGGCCGAGCTCAGCGCCGACGGTAAGGGCCGCGTGCACCGCGGTCCCGCACGAACCCCCGATGAGGAGCCCTTCCTCTCTTGTGACGCGCCGCGCCGCCGCGAACGACTCCGCGTCGCTGACCATCACCGTACGGTCGATCAGCGACGGGTCATACGTCGGCGGCCAGAAGTCCTCACCGACACCCTCCACGAGGTACGGGCGTCCGGTGCCACCGGAGAACACCGACCCCTCGGGATCGGCACCGATCACCTGCACGTCCGGGTTCTGCGCCTTGAGGTAGCGGGCGACGCCGGTGATCGTGCCGCCCGTGCCGACGCCGGCAACAAAGTGGGTGATCGTGCCCGCGGTCTGCTGCCAGATCTCGGGGCCGGTGGAGCGCTCGTGCTCGGCCGGATTCGCCTGGTTGAAATACTGGTTCGGACGGTAGGCGTTCGGAATCTCGTTCGTGAGCCGGTCGGCTACCGAGTAGTAGGAGTCGGGGTGATCGGGAGGTACCGCCGTGGGGCACACCACGACCTCGGCTCCGTAGGCACGTAGGAGCGCGACCTTCTCGTCACTCATCTTGTCGGACATCACGAACACGCAGTGGTACCCGCGCTGTGCGGCGACGATCGCGAGCCCTACACCGGTGTTGCCCGAAGTCGGCTCGACGATGGTGCCGCCGGGCTGGAGCAGCCCCTGGCGCTCGGCTTCGTCGATCATCGCGATCGCCGGCCGGTCCTTGACGCTCCCGCCGGGGTTGAACAGCTCGACCTTGGCCACGACGTCGCACGCGAGATCGGAGGCGACCCGCTTCAGCCGTACGAGCGGGGTATTACCGACCAGGTCGAGCAGGGAGTCCGCGATCTGGGGCATGGAGGCGTCGGTCACGTACTCCACGGTAGTGGCACCGGGGAACCGGGATGCCGCCGGCAACGTCGAAGGTGCATGCGAGCAATCACCACAATCCTTGTGTGCGCGATGCTGACGGCGGTGCTGCCAGCCGTGACCGACATGCCGGCCCGTGGAGCAACCCCGACGCGCATCACCCACCCCACGGGAGCCGACGTCGTCGTCTTTCACACCGAGTCGAGCCGGAACATGTGGGGCGGCGTCTACCGCGATGCGACCGACGTGACGGTCTCCGGCGACGGCCGGGTCGTGTACGGCGACGGCTCCGAGGTGCTCGTCACCGAACGTGGGCTCCAGCGACTGCTCCGTGGTGCCCGAGCCGCCGGCCTGCTCGATGACACCGACTTCGGCCAGGCCGGCGTCACCGATCAGGGAACGACCGTTGTCGACGTCAACGCGAGTGGCGACATACACACCGCCGACATCTACGCACTCGAGCTTCGTGAAGGCGACCGCGGGCTTCCCCGAGCCCAGGCGTCTGCCCGCCGACACCTGCGCCGATTCCTCCACTCGGTCGGTGATCCGTCGTACTGGGGCGGAACCCTTATCATCCAGTGAAGCGAACACGCGTAGCCTGCACCGATGCAGGAGCACTCGTACGCGGTCGACATCCAGGCGCCGCCCAGTGAGGTATGGGAGCTGTTCTGGTACCGGGGTCCGGACCGGCCGCAACCACGCGATGGCGTCACCCGCATCGACATCCTCCACCCCGGCGACGACGTCGGTGAAGGGCTCGTACGACACTGCCATTTCGCCGTGCCCCGCGTGCTCGGATCCGGCGGCGTCGCCCAGTCCTGGGAATGGCTCACGGAAGTGAAGCCTCCGGTCTCGTGGCGCTACGACGCGATCGGCAAGCCCCTGTGGTCACGCGCCACGGGTCATACCCGGCTCGAGGACCTCGGCAACGGTCGTACGCGTATCCACTTCCACGAGTCATATGAGACGTTCAACCCGTGGATGCGTCGACTCGGTCTCGAGCGGTGGGTGCACCGCAAGATCTCGCGCGATAACGACGCGATGATCGCGGCGATCGAGGGCGGGATCGGCTGGCATCGCAAGCGCCGCGCGCGGGAGGCCCTGTCCTGATGTAGGCGGGCGAGAGGAGCGGGTTAGACGGTCGACGAGATCCGTTCGGTCGCGGACCGGTAAGCGGCGCGAATCTCTCGAGCATCGACGTTCGCACTGGGTTCGACCTCTCGCGCGTCGTGGAGATGCCACGACGCGGCGACCTCCGCCGGCGGTTGCCCCAGAAGTGCAGCCGCGGCCTGCACACACGCGCCCGTCGCGACTCGGTCACCCTTCGGGACCGAGATGGGGCGTTCGCCGAGGCTGGCGAGCGCGCCCTGGATGGCATGCGATCGGGCGCCCTGGCCGATGAGGTACATGCGCCCGCCGACGCGCACGTCCGTCGCTCGGAGCGCGTCGACCGCATCAAGGATCGAGCACGCAACACCGTCCACGACCGCCCGCGCGACCAACTCGGGGGTGATGTCGCTGCGGATGCCTGAGAGCACTCCCCCTGCGTCACCTGCCCGCCCCGCAGACCGTTCGCTGTAGCTTCCGGCACGGGCCGGCACCAGCACAACGCCGTTCGCGCCGAACGGCGCTCCGAGCGCAAGCAGATCAAACCGGCCTCGATCAACTCCGAGGAGCGCGGCGAAGGACTCGATGATCGACGCCACATCGAGCGATGACACGAGCGGGAGGTATCGCCCGCTTGCGTCAGCGAGCCCGAGGACTGCGCCCGACGGATCCTCGGACGGGCGTTCGCTGACGCCGAACACCTTGCCGCTGGGGCCGAGATCGACGACGACGTCGTGCGGCTCGAGCGCGAGGCCGAGCGCGGCACCCATCGCGTCCCCGGTCCCCGCCGCGATCATGACGCCCTCACGATCACCCGCGGGCTCCTCCGGCCCGAGCACCCGCGGGAGACACGCGGCCCAGTGCTTCTCAGGATCAACGAGCTCGAGCAGATCGGGACGCCAACGCTCCTCACGCGGTGACCAATAGCCAGTCGACGACGCGTCCCCTCGATCGGTGACCGCGCGGCGGCTCAGGCGGTACGTCAGCCAATCATGCGGCTGGAGGACTGCGGCGATCCGGGCGAAGACGTCAGGCTCGGCGCGTCGGAGCCACGCGAGCTTGGCGATGGTGAACGACGAGGTCGGCACCGACCCGCATGCGCTCACCCATGCTTCGGGGCCGAGAGCTCCCACCAACCGGTCGGCGTCAGGCGCGGCAGCGCGATCGTCCCGCACCCGCGCCGGTCGAATCAGTCGGCCACCCTCGTCGAGCACGACGAGGCCCGGCTGTTGCGCGGCCACCGCGACCGACGCCACGCCGAGGGCGCCCCCGGCCTCATGGCGCGCGTCCACCAGCGCCTGCCACCACAGCGCGGGGTCTTGGTCGACGTTGTTCACCAACTCGGCTGGGTGCGCGGCGCTTCCCGACCCAAAGAGGCGACCGTCGTCGGAGTCGCGCAACTCCACGGTCGTCGCATGCGGCGACGAGTCGACCCCCAAGACGAACGGCACGGGTTGTGCTCCCCCTCCCCGCCGGCGACGTCGGCGGACAGCCCTGACCCCTCACCAACGATACGACCTCGGGAGGATGGGCGGGAGCGGACATCCATCGTCGGCAACAAGTCCATCGTCGGGAGCAATAGGGTCTGGGCATGACGGCGAGCCCACCACCGCCACCGCCCGTTCCCCCGGCGTCGTCGGCCCCCGGCTGGCAGCCGGTCCCGATCGCACCGGCCGAGCGCGTCCGCGCGGCCTACCAGGCGCGGATCCACAGTGACTACATCTTCTCGGGTCCGGGCCTGAACATCTTCCTGACCGTCATCACGTGCGGGATCTTCGGCCTCTACCTCTTCTATCAGCTGATGCGACGCGACCGCGACCACCTGCTCCGGCGCTATCAGCTACTGGAAGGCGCGAACGCGTTCGCGTGGGAGCATGCGAACGCCGACGGGCTGACCGCGGAGCTCACGCCTGCGTTCGAGCGGACCGCGGTGCACCTGGAGACGATGCGCCGTCAGACGACCGAGTTCCGCGACCCGGCGATCTGGTTGCTGATCTCGCTCTTCGCGTCAGGTATCGCGCAGATCATCGGGTTCGTCTTGATCGACCAGGACCTCGACACGCATGACCGAACGGAAGGTGCGCTCGAGAGCGAGCTCGCAGAGATCTTCGCCCGGCTCGGGCAGGCCCTCCCGACGCCCGACCCGTCTCGCGTCAAGGGAAAGCAGAACTACGCCGCGCGCATCGTCGTCACCGTCGCGACGTGCGGCATCTACCATTTCTGGTGGCTCTACGACATGGAAGTCGAGGGGAACCGGCACCTCGAGGCGAACTGGCCGTGGGAAGACGCTCTGGCCGGCGCCGTACAGGCCATGGTGGGAGCACTACCCGCCTGACTCCTCCTCGTCGTCCCGAGGTTCGAGTCCGGGTTCGGACGCCTCGAACTCCTCGAGGTCGGTAACGATGCGATCGACATCGGCCTGCGCCCGTGCGATCCGTCCACGACACGCGGTGAGCAGCTCGCTCGCACGGCGGACGCGCTCGGCCAGCACATCAACATCGAGATCGTCGCCTTCGAGCTCGTCGAGGATGCCCTCGAGCTCGGCCATCGCCTCCGCGTATCCCAGCTCCTCTGTCGTCATCCCTGCTCCTCCACCCGACTGCGCACCTCGCCGCCGGCCGTCTCGGTCACGAGTGCGTCGCCGACCCCGACATCGGTGGGTGCTCGCAACACCTTGCCATCGTTTGTACGCGTGATCGTGTAGCCCCGCTCCAGCACTCGACGCGGGTCGAGCGCTCGGAGCCGGGCGTCGGCCCCTTCGAGACGAGTCACGACGCCACGCATCCCTCGAGTCGCACTCGCGCCCAGCGCGCGCTGGTGAGCCAAGGCTCGAGCCGACGCTTCTCGTGTCCGTCGACGGCCCGCATCGACCGCGCGGCGACGCTGCCCGTCGAGGGTGCGTCGCTCACGCGCGAGTGCGACGGGAACTCCGCGGGCAAGGCGCCCCGAAGCGCTCGTCAGCTCTCGCCGGGAGAGAGCGCACGCCGAGCGGGCCCGCAACGACACGCGGTGCGAGATGCGAGCCAGTCGCTCGCAGTAGTCGTCGACCGCGTCGACGAGGAGCGCGGCAGCAGCGGTCGGCGTCTTCATGCACGTGTGCGCGACCTCGTCGGCAATCGTGCGATCGACCTCGTGTCCGATACCGGTGACCACCGGGACATCGCACTCGGCGATGGCGCGGGCGACGACCTCACTGTCGAACGAACCGAGATCGCTGCGGGAGCCGCCACCGCGCGCCAGCACGATCACGTCGAGATCGAGCGCCCCGAGCGTGCGCAATGCGGAGGCAATACGTCGGAATGCACCTTGACCCTGCACGCGCACGTCGACGTGCGCGACCCGGAACGCGTGGGCGCTGGCCTCGAGCTCCTGTACGAAGTCGTGGTATGCCGCGCTTCCGCCGCTCGTGACGAGCCCGACGCGCAGCGGCACAAGAGCGAGGTCGAGCTCGGCCTGTCGGCGCAGCAATCCCTCGGCCAGCAGCGCCTGCAGCACGCGGGCTCGCTCGGCTGCGAGCTTGCCGACCGTGAACAACGGGTCGATGCCGTCCATCACCAGTTGGAGACGGCCGGCCGGGGGCCAGAAGTCGACACGCGCTCGGATCCGCACCTCGGTCCCGTCCGCGAGCGTCGCGCCGGCGTCGCGCAATGTGCGGTTCACGGCGGCGCGGTCGTTGCGGAACAGCGCGACCGACAGCTTCGCCCGTACATGATCGCGCCCTTCGGCCTTCTCCACGAGGTCGAAGTAGGCGTGCCCGGGGCTCGTGACCCGATACTGGGCAACTTCGCCGCGCACCCAGACCTGGCGCGGGAACGCGTCGGCCAACGCCTCCGCGATCGCCTGGTTGAGCTCCCCGACGCCGAACGTGGGGGCCTCGGTCAAACGCAGTCCTTGAGCTTGAGCTTCTTGGACGCAAGACTGGCTCCGCTGAACGGGTCGCCCTCGAACCCCCGGCTCGGGTCGGCGACCAGCGCGTCGAGCTCGGCCTGGGCTGTCTTCAGGAGCTTCTTGACCTGCTGCCTGAGCCTGGTCGGCTCCTGGAGCGCGTCGATCGAGTCGATCTGCTGCTGGACGATGGGCTCGATCGCCGCGACGAACGCGGTCGTCTGCTGGAGGCTGGGCTGCGCGTCCTGCGGGAGGCCGGCGAACGCCGTGTGGCCTGCGTCGTCGATCAGGCTCTGGTTCTGCGCGCAGATGCCGTTCGCGGTCTTGCGCCACTGCTTCTCCGACATCGGCTTCGCGGCAACCGTCGCACCACCGACGCCGCCGAACACCAGGCCACCCGCGACCGCGAGCACACCGACCGCCGTCGTCGTAGGTCGCAGCATCGTCATCGTTCGCCTCACCGTCGTCGGGACCGCGTCGCCAGTATCGCGCTGCGGAAGCGGCGCAGCGGCGCGCTCAGGTCAGCCGAGGGAGCACCTGCTCGCAGTAGAGGCGAAGACTTGCCCACCCGGCCTCGACGGGCATCCCGCCGACGAGCGGGTGGAGGTTGACGGCACCCTCGGCCTTCGCCACCTCGAAACACTCGTCGGGGGTCAGCACCTGGTAGATGCCCTCCTCGCGCAGGGACGCAACATCGGTCGCGTGGCTGTGGACCGCCGACTTGATGTCGGGGGTCTGCCACGACGAGTAGGTGGTCGCCTCGTGGAGGAAGTGTTCGCCAAGCTCGGCCCACACCTGATCGGGGTCCTCGGCGACATGGGTCATCGCGGTGTGGGCACCCGGCATCATGCAGAAGCCCTGCGTCCCTTGCTCGGCGCACTGCTCGTAGTAGTACGCCTCGAGCTCGGGGAGGTGCGCGGCCGGGAACATCGGCAGACCGAAGCGCGCGGCTCGGCGCGCCGCGACCCTGCTCGTGCCACCGATCAGCAGCATCGGATGTGGCTGCGTGAACGGACGCGGCGTGACCCGAACCGTCGTGCCGCGGAACTCGAACGGCTCACCGGTCCACGCCTTGAGAATCGCGTCGATGCACTCGTCCATGAGCGCGCCCCGCTTCGCCCAGTCCTTGCCGTGGGCCGCGTATTCCGACGGGCGGTACCCCAGGCCGGCGATGGTCGTCATCCGTCCGCCGCTCGCGAGGTCGAGCACCGCGAGGTCCTCGGCCACACGCAACGGATCGTGCAGGGGCACGAGCAACGCCGAGAGCGAGACGCCCAGGTTCTTCGTCGCGCCGAACACGAGCCCGGCCATCACGAACGGTGACGGGCTCCACCCGTTGTCGGCGCCGTGGTGCTCCTCGAGGCTGACCATGGCGAAGCCCTGCTCGTCGGCGTAGGCCGCCATCGCGACGAAGGTCTGATAGCGCGCCGCCATCTCCACGGGCTCGAGACCCGGCTGCACACAGTTGAAGCGGGCGATGGACATCACCATCTCCCGGAACCCCGGTTCTGCCGTGCCGCCACGTCACTCTCCTTTGTTCGAGCCACAGATCTTGAAGCCGTACTTCTGCGCGAGTCGGTCGGCCTTGGCGAACGGTTGCGAGGTCGACAGCACCGAGGTGTCCGCGGTCACCGTGTCGAGGGCGTCCTGAACCGCAGCAAGGAGCTTGTTCACCTTCTTGCGATCAACCTTGGGCTCGCGAAGGGCTCGGATGTCGTCGACCTCGCTCTGGACGACCGGACCGTACTCGACCCAGATCGCCGCGTTCGCCGCGGCGTCGTCCCCGCCCTCGTAGTCGGCGATCACACGCGCAGAGATCTCGTTGCCCTGCTTCATGGCCGCGAGGCAGACCTTGTCGGCCTGCTTGATGAACTGCTTCTTGGTGAGCGCCTTGTCGTTCTGGGCGGTCGCGACGCCCCCGAATCCGAGGGCGCCCACGATCGCGATCGCACTGATCACCGCGGTCGTTGCTGCTGCTCGCCGCATCGATGGGCCTTCTCGGCTCAGCCCGGGGGCAGGATGATGGTCTGGAGCTCGGTGTAGGGAGCGATGCCCTCCGGGCCGAGCTCGCGGCCGATCCCCGACTGCTTGAACCCACCGAACGGAGCGTTGAAGTCGAGGATCATCGACGAGTTGATCGCGACCACACCGGTACGCACCTGCGCCGCGACCGCGGCGCCATGCTCTCCGTCACTGGTCCACACCGATCCGCACAGGCCGTACTCCGAGTCATTCGCGATCTTGATCGCCTGCGCCTCGTCGTCGTAGGGGATCACCGAGAGCACCGGACCGAAGATCTCCTCCTGGGCGATCTTCATGTCGTTGGTGACATCGGCGAACACCGTCGGCTCCACGTACCAGCCCGTGGGCAGATCCTGGGGGAGCCCACCACCGACGACCGCACGCGCCCCCGCAGCCTTCCCGGCCTCGAGGTACCCCACGACGCGGTCGCGCTGGCGTTCGGCGACGAGCGGCCCGATCTGGACCTCGGCGTCCATCGGGTCGCCCACCTTCAGTGCGCCGACCGCGGCGCCGAGGGCCTCGGTCACCTCGGCGTAGCGCTTCTTGCTGACCAGGATCCGACTCTGTGCGCCGCACACCTGACCGTTGTTCATGAGGCCCGACATCACGAGGTTGCCCATCGTGGCCTCGTCGAGCTCCGCGTCGTCGAGCACGATCGCGGCCGATTTGCCGCCGAGCTCGAGGGTGACCCGCTTGAGCAGACCACCGCACACCGCACCGATATGACGCCCCACAGCGGTCGACCCGGTGAAGCTCACCTTGTCGACACCGGGATGGGTGAGGATGTGCTCGCCCGTCTCTCGTCCTGCGGCGACGATGTTGATGACGCCGGGTGGGAGGTCCGCCTCGATCACCGCTTCGGCAAGCAGGTACGCGTCGAGCGGCGTCTCGGGTGCCGGCTTGAGCACGATCGGGCAGCCGGCAGCCATCGCGGGCCCGAGCTTGAGCGCACTGATGAACAGCGGCACGTTCCAGGGGATGATCCCCGCGGCGACACCGACGGGGGCGCGCAGCACCCGCACCGGCGAGCCGAGCGCACCCGTGCGGTCGTCGACCCACTGGTAGCCCGAGGCAAGCCCGGCATACATGTCGAGGACCATCGTCGCCGAGAAGACCTGTCCCATGATCGACCACGACTTGGGTGAGCCGTTCTCGTTCGAGATCACATCGGCGATGTCCTGCGCGCGTGACTGCAGCGCGCCGGAGAGCCGCTTGATCCCCTCGGCCCGCTCCTCGGGCGACATGCGCGGCCACGGGCCGTCGTCGAACGCGGTCCGTGCCGCGGCGATCGCCTTGTCGATGTCGGCCGGAGAGGCGTCCGGGACCGACCCGATGACCTCTTCGGTATGGGGCGAGATGACCTCGATGACGCCCTTGCCTTCGGGCTTCACCCACTCGCCGCCGATGAACAGCTGGTCGCGCACGTCCACGATCGTCTCCCTACAGGCAGTGGTGTCCGAACCCGGGCTTCTCCAGCACGGGACGGCGACGCTACCGCAGACCAGCCAATCGCTCACGCGCCACGCCTTCACGCATCGGACCCCAGGCGCCGAGCTCCGGCCCCGGCTGCTGGTCAGCGCTTCTTCGTGGTCGTGGTGACCGGAAGCGTCGTCGTCGTCACGACTGGCGGGGGAATCTTCAGCACCTGGCCCACGAACCCACGGTTTG
>Ga0315283_10005573_pt1 | contig 11136 bp, 6 predicted proteins | sample YL17G09_0_MG_FD_204541 | JGI IMG/M metagenome (GOLD analysis project Ga0315283, IMG submission 204541) | Sediment microbial communities from Yellowstone Lake, YNP, Wyoming, USA - YL17G09_0 | ecosystem: Environmental > Aquatic > Freshwater > Lake > Sediment | place: USA: Wyoming | collected...
CTGTTGAAGATTTTCATGTTTACAATAAAATTGACTTCCCGGTTTTTGCCATCTACCGGATTGTAGTATGATCCCCTTACTTTGCTCGTTGTTTCAATATTAAGCTCAGGATTGTCTACAGCACCATTCCATTTCACAAAACTGCCGGCAGTGATCACAAAATCCTTTCGGGGCCAGCCGGGTATTTTGAGTGTTGAATTGCCCTGATTGATCTCATATGTACCATTCAGGCTTATCGTGCCATTCTGGAGGACGCCATAATTTAAAAACCCACCACCGGTAATATTAATTCCTATATCGTAGCCTCTTGAAATCTCGAAATTGAACAGACTGTTAGGATTAATTTCTATGGATGCCTTAATATCAGGCCTTGAGAGAATACGAGCCGAAACCTTTTCTGAGAGTGAATTCTCCTCGCCGAATTTCATAAAGGTGATTGTCTTCTCAGTTTCTGAGACATTGAGGTTTTCAGTAAGTTTATAGTTAACAATGGTTCCTTCAGCCAGTTTGATATTCCCAGAAATAACAGGTTTTAAAACGACACCCTTAATTGATAATTCTAAATCGATAAAGATTGTTCCATTAAAGGACTTGTTTTCCTTTGATGTGGTATTCATCACCTGAATATGATCAGATGTTACCTGAAGGTCGGCTGTTATATTCTTAGGATCGTTCAGATCCAAAGTTCCTGTGAGGCTGAGTTTTTTATTAAGTGAATCAAGAACACTGAATTGTCTGAAATGTACATGGCTGTTCTCAATGGTTATTACATCATCAGGAAGATAGAACAGGGCATTCAGAGGAATCACCTTTAGCTCTGTGTTTTTAATTCCTATTTTGCCATTGATAACCGGCTTGCTACCAGTTGATGTTATTTCAAGCTCCCCATTTACTTCTCCCATTAAGCCACTTACATATTTATTGGTCAATGGATCAAGTATATCGAGTGGAATGTCAGAGAATTCAGTAAGGAAGTATTTGACCCCTGTTTTCTTTTCAGATTTTATCTTTATATCCAGTTTTGAGGTATCATTCCTCAGACTACGGATACTGCTTTCTATATTTCCGAGACTGTCTGACGCAAAATTACCGGTAATAGTAATATTGCCCAGATCTTTTGTGGCCAGCTTTATCTGCCTGATGTCCATATTGATATCGAGTTCGGTGCCGTAATTTCCCTGGTAACTGATTTTCCCTGTCAGTTCACCGTCATATCCAAGTTTGTTAATCCCCGGAAACAACAGTGTGTTCAGCCACACATGATTTAGTTCGAGCCATAATTTTTGTGAAGTATTGCCATAAATGTCAATTGCATGCTGTCCGTTTTTCCAGTGAAGATCAGCTGTCAGATCTTTTGTGGAAGGATACAGAACAAGAAACTCTCCGGGGGAGACATTCCAGGGGAAACCATTTATTATCCAAACCGGCTGTGTTGTTATCAGATTAACCTGCCTGTTACTTTTGAATGCAGCTCCTCCAATGTCGTATAACAGGCTGTCATTATTTTTGCTGGCTCTGAGCTTATAAAGGAGTGTGTCGTCAACTACTGTCAGATCAGCCTCCAGCCCGGTAAGCGTAATTTTATTGTATCTTATGCTGTCTGATCTGACCACCAGGAAGGAGCTGTCAGTCCGACTCTCAAAATGTATTGCAGCGCCATATCCGCTGCTTGCTCCGATGTTGAGTTTATTCACTGATGCCTCAGTCCTTGTGATTCCTTCATTATCCTTTAATATTTTAACGATAAAACGATCATAGCTGAAGATTGAGTCGCTGAGAAAAAGACCAATAAACGGATCATACTTTGATTCAACAGAAAGTTCAACAGGAGGGAAAACCGATACATACGGTATTCTGTTGCTTACTGTGGAATCGACCAGGTAGAGACCCTTTGAACGATTTTTTGAAACGATATTTCCCAGGTCATCAATTGAGCCGGCAAACCTGAAATCGGCCTGTATAAAGTCAGCATTCATTTTTCCCGATACGATGGTATCGTTTGACTGGAAATTGATGGAAAGATTTTTAAGATCCTCTGTTTTGAATTCATTGCCGGCAACAAGATTATTTATACTGACGGAAGCTGAAAGGTTGCCGGCAGTTCTGTCCAGATCAGCTTCAATGTTACCTTTAGCAGTAATTCGGTTTAGCAGATCGAGTTTCCCGGCATCTATATCAAACATACCGGAGACAGAACCTTTTGTCAGTTTCCTGATAAGTTCAGCAGAGCCGGCAAGATTAAATCCAAATGATGGATCATCGGAGTTTAAGGTATAATTAAATATACCCAGCTCTCCTGACAATTCTGCTTTGATCCCATGGTAGTTATATCCTTTGTAGCCTGCAGAATCGACTGTTATAGAGCATTTAACATTCAGCTTGTCAGGAGTAAATTCTTTACCTGAAATAGCAATGTCGGCCGAAAGCCTGCCCAGATCTTTTATACCTGAGATTTTACCAATTTCGAGGCCTCGGGAAATCATTTTCAGAGCATAGGTTTTATTCTTCAGATCAAAAGATCCGCTTGCTGCCATATTCCCCGACAAACCTTCCATGTTCAGGAGGAATTCCAATTCGGCAAGACTGCCCGTAGCGTTGCCCTGAATTGAAGTTGGTTCGAAATCAGGAACACTGTAATTTACTCCTGTCATCTTAAGGATTTCATTCAGGCGGACAGAAGTTAACGGGTCAGCCTGAAAATCAATATTTAACCAGGCAGATTCGGGATTGATAATGTTAACCAGCTGTCCTTTTAAGGAAAGATTATTGCCGGAAGGAGTTTTTAAATTCAGGTTCTCGATTTCAAAAGAATCTGCGGTACCTTTTAAGTTACAGTTCACCGCCAGTTTTAATTTTCCAGCCTGAGCAAACAGCGGGTTTTTATAAAGCGAAGGAAGGAACGGGGCAATGTCATCGGATGAAATTTCTGTATTTTCAAAATTCGCTGAAAAAGGAACATTTTTCCAGGATCTTATTATTGAATTAAGTTCGTCTGCAGCATCGATCTTAAAGCTTATCCGGCTTGATTCAGTCATCAGGTTGGATTGAAGTATGCTATGCCGAGTTGAGTCGGAATGAAATGAAATATCACCTTTTTCAAGCCTGAACCCGTTTTCAAGAGCAATGGAAATCCTGTCCATTATGAAGCCTGATTCGGAGTTGCTGACCTTCAGATCATTCAGTACAGCTGATATATCGGCAATCTGCAGAAGAGATTTTCCATTTACAATTGCTGATGAATCTTCAAATGATCCTGTATGATAAAATCCATTGCTGATCTTTACATTTTCGCCGGATATAATCCATTGTCCGGGGAAGGCGGAAGAGGCTGTCTCAAAAGCCTCTTTATTTAAATCCACCCCTAAATCCCCCAGGGGGGACTTATTGAAAGCCAATGATTTGTTAAGCCCCCCTTGGGCCTGTGCCGAGCGAAGCCTCGGTGGGGTTTGGGGGTTAAAACCAACTTTTGAGACAACCCCTTTTTTCGCGGTTTCTAATGGCGATGAAAATACCTCGACTCCGGGCTCCTCCAGCGAAAGGCGGGCAACCGATATCCTTTTACCTGCGAGTGCAAATCCTGCCTCTGAAATATTGCTATTGCCGAGTGAGAACTCCATTCGCTGTTTTTTCTGTGGCTGAAGGAGCGTGAATTTTATTTCTTTAAGGCTACCCCTTTTAAGCTTAAATTTCCAATCAGCCGGAGCCTTTTGTGCAGTAACTTTTTTCGCAGCAGATGTCAGCAGCTCAACTCCTCCATTGACATTTTCCACGTCTGCGTACTCAGCAAAGATCTCCTTTTCGGAGAGAGATAACTTCTCAATGCCAAGATTAAGCTTTTCAACATTCTGATAAACCCTTGTTCCTCCCTTTTTGTCTGTGAATGTAAAGCGTATATTTCTAAGATGCACATTGTTTATTCCTATCTGAAGCCTCTTTCCTGAAGTCTTTTTATCATCCTTAATTTTGGTTCCTTTTGAAAAAACAGATATCAGGTTAAGTTTTCCCGTTATTGTATCTGAGGCAAGATTTACAACAGCATCCTGTATTGTAATATTATCAACTTTGATTCTCTTAAAAAGAAGAGGTAAGATTTTTACTGAAATCTTAATCTCTCCTGCATAGACTATTGTATCTGATGTATTTATTATTATCTCAGGTTTTATTAAATCTATCCTTCCGTCGATCAGGAGTGTTATACGTTCAACCTGTACAGGGATATTTTTCTGAATGAAAAAACTATTTGCTTTTGAAGTAATGATCCGCTGTACGAAAGGCAGGTTTACACCAGCCACTGCAAGGACAAACAGAATTGCCAGCGCAAGGACCAGATATTTGATAATTGCAATAACCTTGTTTAAATGCTTGAAAGAGGTTTGCATTGCTCAAAATTAATAGATATTTCCATCCATTGAACATAATCAGATTATTCACCTTACCAACAATATACTTATTATTCAGTATGGACATATTGAAAAAAATGGATTAATATTGCACAAACATCAAAAAAAAAGAAACATATGAAAAAGGTAACATTACTATTAGCTGCGCTGTTAACATTTGGATATGTAAACGCACAGTCAAATAAAGAAGAAGTTGATTTAATGCAGGCTGCATTCGGTATGGAGAAAAAAGCCATGGTTTCTGAATTCGTAAAAGTAAACGATGCTCAGAAGGATGCTTTCTGGAAACTCTATGATGAATACGAAACGGCGCGCAAAGATCTCGCCAAGAAGAGGATAGATCTGTTGGAAAAGTATGCAAACAATTATGACAAGATGACAAATGAGTTTGCTGACAAATGGGCTTCAGATGTTTTAGGTCTGACAAAGCAAACCGATGCGCTTGTTGTTACTTATTATGGCAAGATAAAAAAGGTGACCAATCCAGTGGTGGCATTACAATTTTGGCAGGTTGAAGGTTATATTCTTTCCGGTATCAGGCTATCCATACTTGAAAGCCTTCCTCTTCCGGATTTGAAATAAAAATTTTGATTGCAGATTTTATATTGAAATCCGGACAGCGACCATCTGGCCGGATTTCTTTTGTCAAATTGCTCTTTTCAATTGACTCGCAAATTCAGGAAAAACTTTAAACTAATCTGAAAAAAGGTATCGAATTATGAAAAAGCTTCTGATCACCGCAATTTCTGTTATTTTATTAACAGAGCTTTTGAATGCCCAGACATTTAGCAATAAGCCTGTCGGCGATAAAAACAAGGCCTATATTGACAGTTTAAAGGCAAAGGAATATCCGTATGCTTTGCCTATCTGGGGCAAGAAAGTTGCTAAAATGGGCTTTGACCTTCCCTATTCCGCAGGATTAGGCGTCAACTATCTCTGGACGGAATCGGATATAATAATTGAAGATCTGATGGTAGGCTTTAATAACGGGCCAATGTATGATCTTGATGAAATTATCAGGTTTACCGGTTCCACTGCAACAGCTGCAGGATTAAACTTCAGGCCGGATATCTGGGTATTCCCATTTCTGAATGTTTATGGTTTGCTCTCAAAAGCGAATACATCAACAGCTATAAATGCCGGAGTATGGCTCCCCGACACTGCAAACGTATGGCAGGAGGTTACTGCTTTCTCGACCAAGGCTGAATTTCAAGCCACCGGATTGGGGTTTGGAATGACTCCTACAGTTGGAGTGGCGGGTGGATTTCTTGCTCTTGATATGAATATGACATGGCAGGACATCAGTGCCCTTGATAAACCTGTTTTTACATTTGTATTCGGACCACGTTTTGGGAAATCGTTTAAGCTAAAAAAACCTGAGAGTAGTCTGGCCTTTTGGGTTGGAGGCTTCAGATTGCATATGAAATCTGGAACTGCAGGCTCCCTTCCTTTAAATGAGGTTTTACCTACCGATGAGTTGCAGGTAAAAGTTGATGATGGTCTTGCCAAAGTCGAGAGTGGACAGATAGCTGTCGATGACTGGTGGTCAGGCCTTACTCCAGAGGAGCAGAAGAATCCGGTGAACCAGGCAAAATATGAAACAGCCAACCGTACACTGGATGCAGCCGGAAACCTGCTTAATACAGTAGACGGAGCGCTAAATGATGAAGATGTGGCTACAGTTCAGTATTCTCTTAATAAAAGGCCCAAAGACATGTGGAATTTTGTTGTCGGGACTCAGTATCAGATAAATAAGCATTTTATGATCAGGGCTGAAGCAGGCTTCCTTGGAAGCCGCCAGCAGGTTATTACTGGTTTGCAATACCGGTTTGGACTTTAAAAAGGCTGAAAAATGAAGAGATATTTACTTGTAATTGCGTTTCTGTTTATCGGATATGCAGCTAATTCCCAGATTCTCATTTCCCTCTTGCTTGGTGATGTTTTGAATTCTGACAAGATTGAATTCGGGCTCGACGGAGGTGTTAATTATGCAAATATCGCAAACCTTAATCCCAGTAAAACACTTCCTATGTTTAACCTGGGGTTTTATTTTGATATTAAATTAAAGCAAAACCTGATGTTGCATACAGGTGTTCTTGTAAAATCGAACCAGGGAGCTGATAAGCTGGCTGTATATCCGCTTAATGACACAAATCTGGATGATATCTTTGCCACAGGATACGTCACCAGAAAAATCAACATTTTTAGTGTCCCGATTTTGATGAAATACAGATTCGCAACTCTTTTTCATGTTGAAGCAGGGCCAATGCTCGCTCTCAGGACCAAGGGTTATGATGAATTCAAGAATGCAGTAAAAGACAAGGACGATTTAACTTATAAAGTTGACATCAAGGATAATTACAAAAGGATTGATGCCGGAATAATGGCCGGGGTGGGAATGAAGCTATCGAAAGTTCCAAAAAGTTCCCAGATAGGGGTAAGATATTATTATGGATTTATTGATCCTCTGAAAAATAATACAGGCGGGGCACAGTATTTTTCTTCACTGTACCTTTATTTTTCGATCCCTATTGGTGTAGCCAGTTCTGTCGAAAAATGATCTGATTAATTATAGCAGATAGGGCAATTATGGAAAATCGGGAAGAAAAAAACATAATTGGTGAAAGCAGAAGTGTTGATCTCACTATCAGGATTATGCTGATTGCCATCCTGTTTGCCTGGTGCATTATGATCATTCTCCCATTTGTGATACCTGTTCTATGGGGTGTTATCCTTGCTATAACCTTATACCCATTATATAAGAGACTGCTGAATTTACTAAAAGGGAAGAAGGTACTGGCCAGTACTATTACAACCAGTATACTGCTCATATTACTGATCGTCCCATTGGTGTGGCTGATTTCTTCTGTAGTAGAAAGTTCCATACAATTTATAACCTCCCTCCGTGAACAGACCCTTGTCATACCTCCGCCAAAAGCCTCAGTTGCAGACTGGCCTCTTATCGGAGAACCGGTTTATAATACATGGCTAATGGTGACCACAAATATTGAAGGTGTGATTAGGCAATACAGTGAGCAGATTATAGCTGCCGGCGATAAATTTCTTGGAGCCATTAAGAGTGTTGCATCAAATTTCATAATGCTGATATTTTCTATTATCATTTCCGGAATCATTCTGGCCAGTAGTGAAAAATCTGAAAAGGGAATGCTGAGTTTTGCCCGCAGGATCGGAGGGGCAAAGGGAACCGAGTTTATAGATCTTATTGTACTCACTATACGTAATGTGGCAAAAGGTATTCTGGGAGTTGCATTCATACAGTTTATTCTTCTTGGTGCTGCTTATGTTATAGCAGGAGTGCCATTTGCCGGACTCTGGGCAATATTCGTTCTTCTTCTTTGCATTGTGCAATTGCCTTCAGGAATTGTAAGTATCCCAATTATGATTTACCTTTTTACAGTTCGTGAACCGCTGCCTGCTGTTTTATGGTCAGTCCTGATAATAGTACTTTCACTCAGTGACAATATACTAAAACCCTGGCTGATGGGTATGGGGGCGCCGGTACCTATGATAGTAATTTTCCTGGGGGCCATAGGAGGAATGATGATGTCCGGATTCATCGGGTTATTTACCGGGGCTATTATATTATCGCTCGGGTATAAGCTGGCAACGATCTGGATGGATGGAGGCTCTCAGGAATCCATACCATGAAGCTATTCTATATATATTCATCAGATTAGTTTTTAACATGAAAGACCTGACACATATTATCATAATAAAATCGGGTTTGAAATTATTTTATCTGTTCATTTTTTGCACTCTTATATTAAAGCCGATCCCATCAGTTGCCCAGGAAACTTCTGATGTTGATCCGGCATTTGCAGGGGAAACGCAGCTTGTTGCCCCTGTGAAAGTTGATGGCAATATTTTATTCAACGTTCGCGGAATATCATCATATACTGCAGAACAAAGAGCTTCCACCATCAGTAAAAGAATCAGAAAGGCGGCTGCTATTCAATCAATATCTATTGATTCGGTAAGAATAGTCGAAAGTACTGACCATTCAAAGATTTATGCCGGGAGTGAGTTTGTAATGAATGTTTATGATGCAGATGCGGAGAGGGATGGAGTCTCCAGGCTGACTCTTGCTATCTATATCCGCGATAAGGTAAAAGAGTCCATCGGGTTGCACCGGCTGATACGCAGCAGACCAGTAATTATGAAGAAGGTAATTACTGCAGGTGGTTCTGTAATTCTTATTTCTGTTCTGATAATTCTTTTGATCTGGGTTTTCAGGAAAATAGACAAAGCACTTCAGAAAAAGATCAAGGCTAGAATTGACTCTGTTGAGAATATGTCATTCAGTCTTATCCGGTCACATCAGCTATGGAGTATCTACAATCTGGCATTCAAGTTTTTAAGGATTATCATTTTTATAATTCTCATTGCTATATCACTGGAATACATTCTGGGACTGCTTCCCTGGACCAGCAATCTTGCCTCAAACATTCTGAACCTGTTATTGGATCCGGTCATTTCTATAGGAAGCGGGATTCTTAATTATCTTCCGAAACTTTTTTTTCTGATAGTCATTTACCTGGCCGCCAGGTATTTTCTTAAACTAAGCAAACTGCTATTCTCAGGGTTGAAGCATGGAGGAATCACTATTAAGAATTTTGATCCAGACTGGGCCATGCCTACATACAAGATCTTCAGGGTCTTTGTTGTAGTTTTTGCAGTGGTCGTTGCATATCCCTATATACCAGGCTCAGGAACAAGCGCCTTCAAAGGAATTTCGGTTTTTATCGGGGTTTTGTTTTCCCTGGGCTCGTCATCCTTTATTTCAAATCTCATAGCTGGTTATACAATTACCTACCGAGGTGCATATAAAAAGGGTGATTATATTCAGATAGGTGATCAGTCTGGCTTTGTGCAGGAGCAGGAGGTACTTGTAACCCGAATGCTTTCAATTAAAAATGAGGAAATAGTAATACCTAATTCAGTACTTCTCACGAGTAGTATAATCAATTACAGTACAAAGGCAAAAGAAGACAAACTGATAATTCATACCACTGTAGGTATTGGTTATGAAACACCCTGGCGCATGGTAGATGCTATGCTGAAACTGGCGGTGGAACGCACAGACGGTTTACTTAAACAACCTCCTCCCTTTGTTCTGAAGACATTATTGGGTGATTTTGCCGTTACTTATGAAATAAATGCATATTGCAATGATTCGAACAGGCTGCCATCCATATATTCCACGCTGCATCAGAATATTCTGGATGTATTTAACGAGAATAATGTACAGATAATGACCCCGGCTTATATGCATGATCCTGATATACCCAAAGTTGTGCCAAAGGATCAGTGGGATACTCCGCTTGCCGGGGAATTGGGAAAAGGATCGGAATAAAAGAGAAAGCCAGGGATTATACTTCAATTTCAATAAGACTTATTAATTCACCCTTAAATCCACCAGCCTTGCTCCGCCGTCTTAGTCGGCCGCGGATCGACTTAGGTGATCGAAAGCCGAGGCGGCTACGCGAAGGCGAAGGGGAACTGCAGGATTAAAAGCGTGAGTATGAGAGTGAGTGTGAGAGTGAGTTTTGGTACTCCGAAAAGGTTTCTAAGACCCTCAACCAATGGGGATTGATTTTTTATTTTGGGTGTTGCATGCTATATTTATGGTGTATTTTATCTGAAATTTAAATTCACATCACCATGGCAAACACCTACACTCAATGCTATTTCCATATAGTTTTTTCAGTAAAAAATCGCAATGCATTGATAAGAAGAAAATGGAAAGATGAATTGGAAAGGTATGTTACTGGAATTGTGCAAAACCATCGGCATAAAATGCTTGCAATAGGGACAATGCCTGACCACGTTCATATATGGAGCTTTCACACATTCTCATTCCCAAATAGACATTGTGGCAAAATATATATTATCTCAGGAAGAGCATCATAAAAAAAAGCCATTCAGGGAAGAGTATTTTGAAATCCTGGAGAAGAACAACGTGCAATTTAAAGATGAATATGTCTTTGAATTCTTTAATGACGTTCATGGTTGGGATTAAATATTGCGGTGCTCTGCACCTTTTGTGTCATATTACAAATGCATTTCTACAAATATTTCGCAGCTCTGCTGCTCTTCATACCACCAGTAATGTTCACAATGCCTGATTAATTGAATGTAAATGGATACCCATACCGCTTAAAAGGATTGAGTCTGAATGATCGTGAATATATTATGGTGCAGAGCACCAATAATATTTGTAGATAAGCACCAGCACAAAACATTAAAGGTGCAGAGCACCGAAATACTAATGCTAAAAAAATATTAACAACAACCGTTTTAGCTTAAATTAACCGTGATAGTTTTAAAGTCAGAATTCGGGTGTTGCAAAGATGAAAACAGGAAAAGAGTTAGTGTGAGAGTGAGTTTTGGTACTCCGAACGGTCAAAAGTTGCAACCGGATTTTAGTCGGATTGGGTAATACTCTTTCCGGACTTCCCTAAAAACGTAGTCTGCCAGCCGGCGGAAATTGAGGTGAAATCAGCTCCGCTTCTGATAATTGCCCCTGTGCTGTAAGCAAATTTAACAGAATGCCGCTTCCCGACAGGCAGTACCATAGTAGCACCAACACGTGAATTAGTTTGCCTGTCATTCATCTCAACACCATCAACTGATGACCTGCCCCCCGTATAATAGGTACAGTCAAAGGCTACCCACATAAGGGGCTGAATATTATAACTTATATGGCCCTGGAAAG
>Ga0315283_10005575_pt1 | contig 11135 bp, 5 predicted proteins | sample YL17G09_0_MG_FD_204541 | JGI IMG/M metagenome (GOLD analysis project Ga0315283, IMG submission 204541) | Sediment microbial communities from Yellowstone Lake, YNP, Wyoming, USA - YL17G09_0 | ecosystem: Environmental > Aquatic > Freshwater > Lake > Sediment | place: USA: Wyoming | collected...
AAAAGCAATGGAGTATTTTCTGCTATCATTGCGTATCTGTGAGCAAACAAAGGATAAACGCAGCTTGTCGCGTTGCTACAATAATCTAGGCCTCATATTCAGCAATCAAAACATGAACAAGAAGGCACTGGCTTATTACTTAAAGTCGTTGCAGATGGAAGAGGAGCTAAAAAACAAGTTGGGTATAGCCCAATGTCTGAATAATGTCGCGTTACACTACAATGATATTGGTGATTATCCGCAGGCAATCAACTATTCTTTACGTTCTTTGGAACTCTACAAGCAACTGGGAAATAAAACAGGCCTCGCCGAAATATTAAACAGCATAGGAATTATATATGATAAACAGAAGAAATATCTAAATGCCCTTGATTATTATAAACAGTCATTAGACATTGAAGAGCAAATACATAATGATCCTGGCATAGCGAGATCTGCATATAATATTGCCATGATCCTTCAGACTTTAGGCAATGTAACAGAAAGCAACAGGTTAAACGACCGGGCTTTACAACTTGCGCAGTCATTAGACTATAGTAAGTTGGTAAGTGAGTGTGCTGTTATAAAATCACAAAACCTGAAAAAGACAGGAAATTACAAAGCCGCGCTCCAATACCTGGAGCTGTCCCGTTCTATAAATGACAGCCTTGCCGAAGCAGGAATGGATCAAAAGATACAGGAAATGGAGCAGGCTTATGAAATTGAAAAGCAGCAGTCGCAGATCGCACTTTTAGAGAAAGATAACATCATCCAGCAGAAACTTGCCGAACGGCAGACGCTCCAGCGCAACCTTTTGATGGGAGGGTTACTTGTTGTTGCTCTATTTGCTTTTTCCCACTTTAGATCCAGCAGGCGCAATAAAAAAATTAATGAATTGCTGGCACAGCGAAATCTTGAAATACTGAATCAGCAGGAAGATCTGGCTGCCAGTAATCAGGAGATAAGCCGTCAACGCGACGCTTTGAAACAGATCAATGCTGACAAGGACAAGTTTTTCTCTATCCTGGCGCATGATTTAAAAAGCCCCTTTACAAGTATGCTGGGATTTTCGGAGATATTAGCCGAAGATTACAAAGCGTTGAGCGACGCTGAACGATATGAAATTGCTACCGACATTCATTCATCCATCAAAACAGGATTTAACCTGCTGGAAAACCTGTTGGCCTGGGGAAGTCTCCAGATAGGGAGGATCGAGTTTGCACCTACTCAGCTTAATTTCAGGAGGGAAGTTGACGAGGTATTGAAATTGTTGCAAATAACGGCTTCGCTTAAGAAGATCGGTATTTACAACGAAGTGGAGCCTGACATAACTGTTGAAGCTGATGCTAATATGCTCCATTCTGTGTTAAGGAACCTTGTTTCCAATGCATTGAAATATACGAATCACGGTGGCAAAATCCGTATTACGGCTGCAGCTGCAGGTATACCCGGAATGATTCAGATTGCAGTTATTGATTCTGGTGTTGGAATGAGTCAGGATGATATCGCTAAGTTATTTTCGCCGGAGATAAGTTTCAGCACCCGGGGAACAGCTAACGAAACCGGAACCGGACTCGGTTTAATACTCTGCAGTGAAATGATTACCAAACATGGAGGGCACATCAGCGCACTAAGCGCACCGGGAAATGGAAGTACTTTCTTCTTCACTTTACCTGCAAATCATAAACATGAAGCAAACATCCAAAGCATTCATTCTTATGGATGATGAAGTGAAGAGCAAAATCCAGCTCATAACGGAACTTAAGCAAATCCGTCTGCAGTACGATAGGTTGCGGCGGTTTGAGCAAGCGTTGCTGGAAAGCGAAAGCCGCTATAAGTCGCTGTACACACTGGTTCGGTTGTTGAGTGATAATATGTCGGATATGCTTTGGGCGAAGGACCTCGAAAATCGTTACCTGTTTGCGAATAAAGCCATGTGCGACAATCTACTTATTGCGTCGGATGTGCAGGAGCCTATTGGTAAGACTGATATCTTCTTTGCCGAGCGCGAGCGCAGGAAACATCCTGAGCGCAACGACTGGCATACTTTTGGCGAAATTTGTGCCGATTCTGACGTTGTGATACGCAAGAGCCTGCAACCCGGACGTTTTGAAGAATATGGTAATGTAAAAGGCGAATTCCTTTTTCTGGATGTATTGAAAGCTCCCCTTATTGATGAAAGAGGTAATATGATTGGGGTAGTTGGCAGCGCCCGCGATGTTACAAAGGAGAAATTAATTGAGCGTGAGTTAAACGCCAGTGAAGATCGCTACAAAACCCTTATCTCCAATCTGCCGAATTATGTGATCGTTGTTGTAAATGGAAAGATTGCATTCATCAATAATTTAAGTGTAACAACTCTTGGTTACCCATTGGAAGAAATTATCAATTCATCCATTCTTGACTATGTGGATGAACCATATCGTATACTGGCTGCAGATAATCTTCGCAGACGGATAGAAGGGGAGAGCGTTCCTGATTATGAGCTTAAAATTTGTACCCGCTTTGGTCGTAAAATCGATGTCCTCCTCAGGGGAGCTCTAATCATGTACCAGCATGAGCAAGCTTTAATGGTGGTGCTTTCCGATATTACCGATCGTAAAATGGCCGAAAAAGCGCTGAAAGAAAGCGAAAATACCTACCGGGAACTCTTTAATTTTATGAGTGATGCTGCTTACATACTGGACGAAAATGGTGTTCTCCTGGATGTAAACCAGGGTACTATGGATATGTATGGCTACAACCGTGAAGAGCTGATTGGGCAAAATCCCGATATGTTAGCTGCTGACGACAGGAATGATATGGAAAAAAACAAGACATATATTCGAAAAGCCTTTGCAGGTAAATCTCAAAATTTTGATTGGTGGGGAAAACGTAAAAACGGCGAAATATTTCCAAAGGATATCATGCTGAATAAAGGAAGTTATTACGGGAAAGATGTGGTGGTAGCTATCGCCCGGGATATCACCGAACGTAAACACATAGAAGAGCAACTGAAAGCATATGCCGACGAATTGAAGGAACTCAATGCAACGAAGGATAAATTCTTTTCTATCATTGCCCACGATCTCAAAGGCCCCTTCAATGCAATTCTTGGCTTCTCGGAGTTGCTTGCCGAGAGTTACTACGATTTTAGTGAGGTTGAGAAAAAGAATTTTATTCAGAATATAAAGATCGCTTCCGACAGTACTTATAAACTTCTCGAAAATCTGCTCGACTGGTCGAGGCTGCAGACAGGTAAGATTAACCCGACCCCTGAGATGATAGACCTGAGCCTGCTATCCATGGAAAATATTTCGGTGCTCAAATCAATGGCCGACAATAAACGGATTAAGCTATACTCTTCGATACAATACAACACAACAGCTTTTGCTGATGCAAACATGGTACGCACCATATTGCGCAACCTGGTGTCGAATGCTATTAAATTCACGCGGAGCGGTGGCGAAGTAAATATCAGTGCTACCGGCTATAATGCCATGGTCGAGATATGCGTGTGGGATAATGGTGTGGGTATCTCAGCGCACAGGCAAGGAATGTTATTTCGGATCGACGAAAAACTTTCTACGAAAGGAACTGCCAACGAAACTGGTACAGGCCTCGGATTGCTGCTTTGCAAGGAAATGATCGAAAGGCAGGGTGGCCACATTTGGGTGGAAAGCAAAATTGGACAAGGAAGCAAGTTCTATTATACACTTCCGGTAGAGCCAGCCTGAGGAAATGGTGCATAGTGAAAAGTGAACTAAGCGTAGTGCTCCCACGAGCGAATTGCGTAAAAAAGAAAAGTAAAAAAAGAACTGTCAAAGGTTCAATGATGCTCGGCACACAAGTTAGTAAAGATTGAATTTTCGTAATTAGAAATTAGAATACACTCCCTTGGGCTAATAAGGACTACTATCCCTGAAGTCTTTCTTCTTTTTCAGTTTCATATCCTGCAGCAAGGTCGATTTAATATTCAGCTGGAAGTTCCAGCTTTTGAGATAGCCATCAGGTATCCAATTGAAGCGCATTTCCCAGCAATGCAGGTCGCGGTGAACATTCACGGAAGTCATCGATCTTTTATGATTAACAAAATCGTAACCTGAACTCACTGAGATTTTCCACTTTGGTGTAATACTTAAATCCCCGTTGATTCCAAGGGTCTGCACGACTTTGTGATTCCGCTTTACGAGATAGGGATCGTAACTGCCGGTATAATTAAAAGTATAGAAAAAATTAAGGCTCCACGGATTGTTCCAGTCAATAAAACTATCAGGTTCATTTAATACTTCATCTAATTCCCCTTGCGTTCCCTTTGAAGGGTCAGGTACTTTTGTTTTCTTTTTATCCTTTGAAGTAAGGCTATAATTTAATCCCAAACTCCAGTTTGAGTTTTCGAGGCGGAACAGCCTGTGGTTAACATCCCATTCAAAGCGGTTCAACCGGTGTCCCAGCGTATCCTTCACATAAGGGTCGAGGCTACTGGAGTATTGAATCCTGAAGTTTTTAAACAACGTCGTATTCCCTGAAATCGAAAGCAGCGACCAATTGAGCGAATCGGCGGCAATGTTATAAGATATGCCGAACCTGAATGCATCTATCAGTTTTACCTTGCGTGTGCCCGTGATGGTGTCCTTAAGGGATCGTACCTTCATCTCCAGATTATTGTTCAATCCAAAATTGATGTTGCCCGATTTACCTTGTGGCGGCGATCCATAAAGGGAACTATAGGAGCCATAATTGAATATTGAATACTTTATGGTATTGCCTTTAGTATCGCTTTGTACTGTTTTGTAATAACCAAATTGCTCGCGCCCGAAATCAGGCGTAAGCGAAAAGCCAATACTTGGGTTCATCACATGCCTGATGGCCCGGATTGCCCCTTTTTTGAATTGCACCATGCCATATACGGTTGTTGTAAGGCTCGAACTGAAACTGTAATCGCGTCCAGCTTTAAATCCATTTATTGTATCCGTTTTGATGTGCGGTACAATCATGTCGCTGCCGATATATGTTGTGTCGCCTATCCATGTATTGTTGAGGTATTGCGTGTACCAGCGTTCGGTATAATTGACAGCGTTGGTCCAGGTAAAATATTTTAATAACTTTATCGAACTGCTCACCGGTATGGCATGTTTCATCCCGTTCTTAAACTGTTTTAACGATTCGGGTCTCAAAAGCAAAGAATCGAAAGTGTTGATCTCGTTGCGGGCATTCATATTGTATTTGATACTGATATCTTCGTACCATTTACGTCGCCCCATGGCGGTTTTACTCCGGAAAGGAAAGAATTGGTTAGCTGAAAAAGCAATTTCGGGTAGCGTAATATTAATTGTATGGGTGCTGGTATTCTGGCTGTGGCGCGCTGCTGTCGATAAGCGGTAGTTTGGGCCTAATGTAACATCGTACGAAATACTGGAACTTAATTGATTGGATACATGATTAGCCATTGTGGCGGGGTTGTATCGGTCGAATTTACTTGATCCTGCATTAACACTCGCCGAGAAAACACTGTTTGGCCTGGCTTTGGGATCCTGTCTGTGCGACCAGGTTACCCTGAAATCGCGGTTCTTTGCATAAGTGCTTGTTCCCTTTTCTCCGTCAATATTAATGGCATAGCTGAAATTAAACGAGCCATTGTAACTGTAGCGTTTCCTGTAGTTAAAAGTTGGCTTAAACGCCCAGCTTCCATGCGAATAGATGTCGCCAACAAGCTTCAGATCCATATAATCGTTTATTCCCCAGTAATAACCGCCATTTTCAAGGTAAAATCCGCGTGTGGCAGATTCGCCGTAGGTAGGAATGATAATTCCTGAACTCTGACCTCTTTTATTCGGAAACATGCCGAATGGCAGCCCGATTGGCAAGGGAACTCCTTCAATTGACATATATGCCGGTCCGGTTATAATTTGACTGCCAGGTATAACTTTGGCTTTGGTATACTTGATCTCGAAATGGGGATCATCCAGGCTACAAGTTGTATATGATCCATTTTGAATATCCATTTCTCCATTGGTCATCTTCTTCACCGTATTGCCATGCAGGTATCCCTCCCCTTCTTTTGTAATAACACTATAGATGAGTCCTTTGCGCGATTTGTAATTGTAGTTGATTATTTTGGAGCGGAATGTCTCATTCCCCTGTTTAAATTCAGGCGTGCCAATTTCCTTACCTGTAGTGTCGTTTATCCCTCTGGCAGAAACGATGTTTTTTATAAAATTGATTTCCACCCGGGCTGCTTTAAGCCCGATATCCTTGTAGGCAATTTCGGCTTTATTATAAAGATATACCTTTTGTTCGCGGATGTTGAAGGCAATGGAATCAACAGATTTGTAATCGACCTTGGCATCTATTGCAGCGGTGCTTTTACCGGTTTTATTTGCATTTACTAAGCTGTCAGCACTTATGATGAGGGTATCCGGGTTGGCAGGAGCGATCGTATCCTGCGCCTTTGAAACCTTTAATCCGGTAAATAAAGTTAGTAGAATAAGCAGAGTTTTTAACGATCTGCCTGTTCGTAACTTAGTTATTGATGCAATGTAAAAGTTCAATTATGCCTTATATTTGTAAAGGAAAAGCTTTTTGTTACCGTCAAAAACTGCACCGATCACAGTTGATCTTGTTCCAGACGAAAGAATACAGGTACTTTTGCACAAAGCAACAGAGATCATAGTAACGGGCGGGTTAGTTCGCAAAAAGCCGGCCTTAAGGTCTGCGCATGGCTCGCCAGATGGCGCCCCAAAACTAATCAAAAAAAACGGATGTTGGTGAAACGAAAAGTACTGCAGTTTGGTATAATGTGTCTGCTTTTTCTTACTGTTTTCGGGCTTTCCGGTCAAAAAGTCAACACTATAGTCATCGATGCCGGGCATGGTGGGCACGATACCGGCGCTTTAGGGAAGAATTCGCGGGAAAAAGATATTACGCTGGCTGTGGCACTCAAGCTGGGCCGATACATCAAGGACCACCAGAAAGATATTAAAGTAATTTATACCCGGGAAACGGATGAATTCATCGAACTCTTCCGCCGGGCACGCATCGCAAACGAGAATCATGCCGACCTTTTCATTTCCATACATTGCAACGCGAATCCATCCACCACTCCCTTCGGCACCGAAACATATGTGATGGGTTTGCTGCGCAGCAACGCGAACCTCTCAGTAGCCAAAACCGAAAATGCTGCCATACTCCTTGAGGATGATTACATTTCCAACTACGATGGTTTCGATCCAAAATCAGCGGAAGGCAATATCTTTTTCAGCATGCTCCAGAGCGCCTTCCTGGATAACAGCCTCATTTTTGCATCATCCGTTCAAGACCAATTTACAGACCGGCTCAATTTATTGTCGCGTGGTGTGAAACAGGCAGGTTTTCTCGTATTGTACAAAACCGCAATGCCCGGTGTATTGATCGAAACCGGGTTCCTGAGTAATTCGAAAGATGAAAAATTCCTGCTTTCCAATAAAGGGCAGGAGAGTATCGCTTTCTCTATATACCAGGCATTCATGAATTACAAACATCTTCTGGAGTATGGAACTCCTGCTCCTGCGGATATCTCCCCTATGATTGCTGTGAAGGAAACCAAACCTGGGTTGCCAGATACTGTGAAACCAGATGCTGTGAAGCCAGATACCCTGGTAAAAGGGGTCCAGTTTAAGGTTCAATTTACCACCTCGCCAGCAAAGAAACCTCTCAGATTAAATAGTTTTCACGGGTTAAAAGATGTCAGCATGTATATCCACGAGGGGCTTTGCAAATATACAGTCGGTAACGAATCTACATTAGAAGAGGCATCCAACCTAAAAAAAGAGATTTTTGAAAAAGGATATAAGGATGCTTTTGTTGTGGCTTTTCATGGCGAAAAACGCATTACACTTAAGGAAGCTGCCCTACTTATAGAGAAATAGTCGTACATTTGTTCCTGCATTACTATTTTATTAAACAATAGTTATGGTGGTTTTTCAAAAATATGCTGACAAGCTTTGCGACCTCTAAAAAACAAATTAATTGCAGATGAAAATAGCCCGCGAACTCAAGTTAGGCCTGGTCTTTATAGTCACAGTATTCCTGTTTATCTGGGGGCTGAACTTTTTGAAAGGAAGAAAATTTTTTACCAGGGAGAACACCTATTATGCAGTTTATAACCAGGTGAGCGGCCTCCTCACAAATGCTCCGGTTTCCATCAATGGGTTGCAGGTAGGACAGGTAATGGCTCTGCACTTCGAAAGCAAACAATCGTCAAAGGTCGTGGTCGAAATATCGGTAACTAATCCCATTGAGATACCAAAGAATTCAAAGGTTAAAATTTTCAATGCAGATCTTCTGGCAAGCAAATCACTCGAAATTTCGCTCGGCAATAGCAATATTATGGCTGTAAGCGGCGATACACTTTTGTCTGAAGTTCAGGTGAGCTTTTCCGAAGAAGTAAACCGGCAGATTCAACCCGTAATGAAAAAAGCAGAAACCCTTATGCTCACTGTTGATTCCGTTGTATCAGAGCTTGGCTTGATATTCAATCCCGAAACCCGCGACAACCTGGCCAAAAGTTTTGGACACATCAGAGTTACCCTGCAGAACCTCGAAAAAGTTACATTTAATATCGACACATTGGTCTATGGGCAACGCGGTCGTATGGAGCGTATATTGCTTAATGTGGAATCCATTTCAAAGAACCTGAAGGATAACAACGAAAATCTTACCAGGACGTTGCAAAATTTTGCCAACATCAGCGATACCATTGCAAAAGCTAATATTTCGCGCACTATCGGCAACCTCAATCAATCGCTCAGCAGTATGGCTTCTATTACCGATAAAATAAACAAGGGAGAAGGATCGCTTGGTTTACTGATAAACGATAAAAAGCTATATAACAACCTTGAAGGGTCGGGCAAGGAACTTGAACAATTGCTATTGGATATGAAACTGCATCCCGGGCGTTATGTACATTTCTCCGTATTCGGAAAGAGTGCTAACAAAAATACTTATCAGGCACCGGCTACTGATTCTGTCCGCTAGGTTTGAGCAAATCCATGTTAACAGCTGCTGAGGAATTCTTCCATTCGAAAATCTCAGTTTTATTCTTAGGGCGTTGTTCGCCATACCATTTAAAATCCTTCAGCAGTTGTTCCTCAAGTGCAATATCTTTTTCAGGATACAACGTAGCAGTCGGATTCTCAATATAAGTGATTCCCTGGATTTTTTTATCCTTGAGATAGATATGCATGTTTCCTGCAATGGCTTTGTTTATGCCAATTAACGTTTTATCTTCTTCCCGCACAAAGTAAAGGGTTTCTGCATTGCCGGTAACGTTAATTTGCCGCAACTGATTATCTGAGAATAATCCAATCATGTTTTTCCCTTTTATCTGGTTATAACTTACGATACTATCCTTCGAAATAATAAAAGATGAGTTGTACAACATCATTTGTTTTACTTCCTCTTTAGAAGTGATGATATGAATGGAATCGGCCGTTAGCTGGTTGTTATCAGTCCAAAGTACCGGCATCTTATACATCAGGATAGTGGAATCGCTAAAACGATAAAGTATGGAATCGGAGGCTCCCTGCAGATCGAGGCGGTAAAACTTGGCATGATGGTAGGCAAATAAATCTTTAGTCTTCTGATCCTTATCCATGGTGGTGTAAAGCGTGTCGGAATGCAGAAACAGTGAGTCCCTTGCATCAATAAGGATGGCTTGTGCACGACCTGTAACCAATGAATATCCTTTTCCTTTGCTGTATTCTGCATAATCGCCTTGGATGATGATCTTATTCACCGTATCGGTGATCACAATGTTTTTGTAGGCTTTCCCGAAATCATTTTTTTTGTCGTAATAAAGGCTATCACCGGTAAGCCGCTGGTTACCGTTCACCACAAGGGCATTTTTACTGAAGCGCGAAACGTCGGTTTTTGTATTATACCAGCCATTTTCGCAATACATGTAATTATTATTATCCTTGCCTTTGATGATCGTAGGCCCAAAAAAATAGGCAATTTCAGTCACTGTATTATACATGAGTGTATCCGAATTCATCGTGTTTTTCGGATTTTTAAGTACTACGTTTTCCTTGAAGAAGAATTGTTTTACATCAGTATGGTAATAACCTTTTTTACTGTTAAGCCTGGTTTCCTTGCTGATGATACGTCCGCCCGTAATATAACTGGCTATCTGGCTGTTTCTGTCGAACAGAAGCCTGTCAGTGGATAGTGTCGTTTGGCGGTCGATCAACTTCACATTTTCAATAACTTCTGCTGTACGTGTATCTCCATAATAATTAAGCTTATCGCCATATAGGTTCAGTGTGTCACTCATTTTGATATGAATATTTCCAAAAGCTTTCACACTGTTGGTCTCATCATTCATCAAAGCACTATCGCAATACATGAGAGCACCATCGTGTTCGAAGATTACATTACCTATAAGACGGTACACATTTTCGCCCAATGCTTTTGAATATTTTCCAAAATCGGCCTGCTGAATAGTAATTTTTGCAGGCTTTTGGCCATAGGACACCCATGAAGTTAATAGCAGGAATGTGAGTATGAAAAGTTTCGTTGAAAAGCTATGGTGCATTGCAGGCAATGTTTAAGTTGTCAAAGGTAAGGGATAATTTGCCACTTGTTAAAATAGAAATAACCATAGGGAGAAGCTTTAAAGCAAATAAAGCACTTTATGCTGCTATTATAAGAAACCTTGAAGCTAATCCAGGAATTCCAGGTGGCGAGATTTCAATTGTTATTCATGAGCCACCACTGGAAAACCGGGGAATTCGTGGCGGAATACCGGCAAGTGAACTGTACCTAGGGTTTAACATTAAAGTTTGAGAAATACCGGTTCTGAGAAATTAGGTGGAATGCTTTGAACCGAATTTCTAATTGTCTAATTTTAATCTTCACATCCTCAAATTCTCAAATTCTCACATCCTCAAATCCTCAAATCCTCAAATCCTCAAATTCTCAAATTCTCGCTTCTCATTCCCTCCGTCTCACCCTGTCACTACTTCTTCTCCAGTCTTTTATATTCAGACTCATTGAGAGTGATAATGCAACAAAGTAGATAGTTAATGTTGCCATATCCACAAGGCCGCTGCTGAAATGTATGCCTATCACACGTGCCATCAGGTACTGCATATATGAAGTTTCTGCAGGCATTTGCCCGAGTTTTGCAAGCACCTGCC
>Ga0315283_10005576_pt1 | contig 11135 bp, 11 predicted proteins | sample YL17G09_0_MG_FD_204541 | JGI IMG/M metagenome (GOLD analysis project Ga0315283, IMG submission 204541) | Sediment microbial communities from Yellowstone Lake, YNP, Wyoming, USA - YL17G09_0 | ecosystem: Environmental > Aquatic > Freshwater > Lake > Sediment | place: USA: Wyoming | collected...
CCCCAGCCCCTGCTGCCCTTGGCCCATCGGCTGCCCTTGGCCCATCGGCTGCCCTTGGCCCATCGGCTGGCCCTGGCCCATCGGCTGCATCGGCTGGCCTTGCGGCGGGCCCAGGTGCGGCTGCATCGGCTGGCCTTGCGGCGGGCCCAGGTGCGGCTGCATCGGCTGGCCTTGCGGCGGGCCCAGGTGCGGCTGCATCGGCTGGCCTTGCGGCGGGCCCAGGTGCTGCTGGAGTTGCTGATAGGCCGCCATCTGCTGCTGGTATTGGGCCTGCTGGTCGGCCTGGGACTGCTGGGCGGCGGCGGCGCGTTGCGCTTCCTGCTCGGTTGTCAGCCCGCCGGCGGCTTTCCATTGCTCAAGGCGGCGGTTGTAGCCAGTAATGTCGCCGGTGCCAGAGTGCCCTGGGGCGATGGTCGGCGCGGTGGGCATGGGCCCGGCGTCCGGGTTGGAGAGGAGTGCCTGCCCGCCAAGGCCGGGACGCATGGGCGCGTTGGGCATGGGAATCTGGAAGCCCGGCGGCAGCTGAAAGCCCGGCGGCAGCTGTAGCTGTTGGGGCAGGTAGTTCGCCACCCGATTGTTGTCGGGGGTGCCGTAGAGCGCCGCTGCCCGCTGCGTCGGCGTCTGTTCTGTGGTGCCGTAGAGTGCATTACCCCTTGACCCTCGGGGATTGAGGCGCCCGGTGATGGGGTCGGGGACCAGTTGCAAGCCTGAACTCATGGGAGCGCCTTCCATGCAATGATCGCGCGGCGCGTGTGCCAGCCACGATCCGCCTCGAACTTGCTCCACCCAGGTCGGCCGGTAAACATAATCTTACTGCAATCGTGAGCGCGCGCCCATTCCATTGTCGCGTCCTCCATGCCGCCCACCTCGGCGAGCAGGAAGCCCGGCTCCCCGCCCATGAGCCAGACGTTGGCCACGGATCCGCCAGGGTGCCGGTGCACCTCGATGACCAGGGCCGCCTTAACCTGGCCGCTGACCAGGAGCACCAGGAGATCCGCCCGTTGCTCGAGGACGTGGGCGAGAACGTCGTCCAGCGTGACGATGGGAACTTCGTCAATGCCGCGCTGGAGCAGGGGCGCCACGGCTGGCCAGAGATCCGTTGCAAGGTCCGGCGGGACTAGGTGCCAGGTCATCAGAAATAAGTGACGACGATCACTAAACCGCGACCGCCAGCACCGCCGGCGCCAGAGTTCAGCCCTGACCGTGAGCCCCCGCCGCCGCCGCCGCCGCCGCCCGGCACGGCGCCAGCGCCGCCCGTTCCACCGTTGACCGCATTACCGCCACCGCCACCGCCACCGCCACCGCCCACCCCGCGGTTACCGCCAAAGGCGACGCCTGCGGCGCCATTGCCGCCGGCCGTAGTGCCGCCCGCCACCTGGTACTGGCCGGTGTAGACCAACCCGAAGGTGAGATCCGATGAGGTGCCGCCCGCCGTTTCGGTTGTCCCAGAGTTCACGCCACCGCCACCGCCGCCGCCGCCGCAGCGGCGAGGCGGTTCTAGGTTGAGGCCTGATACTCCGGTCAAGCCCGCGATCGCCGCCCGCCCGCCACCGCCGTCCAGCCCAGTCGTCACGTCACCCTGGCCTAAAGCCGCGCCGCCAGTGGTCGTGCTCGTGGTGCCGCCAACCCCGCCCTGGCCACCGCGCGCCGCCACCATGTTGCCGAATTGGCAAATGCCGCCATCGGCTCCGTTCACGCCATCTGCCGATGGCCCGGCAACCGCCGTGCCGCCCGCCGCTGCTGCGGGCACGGTGATAGTCACGGTGGCCGAGATCGACGCAGCCTCAAATGTTCCGAAAGAGGTGCCGCCGCCCCGACCGCCGCCGCCGCCGCTGGTCGCAATACCGGGCACGGAGTTCCGGCCCGAGGCCCCCGCGCCGCCGCCGCCGACCACATACACATCGACCGTCTTGGCGCCGGTTGGCCTGGTCCAGGTGCCATCGGCCAGGAACGTCTGGACATCCGCCACCGCCGCCCCCGAGGCACCGCCCGAGGCGCCGGGCGCGGCGATAGATTGCGCCCGCCAGCGGGAGGAAATTGGGTCATACCAGAGATTGGCGACCGCGTTGGCCGAAAGGTTGAGGTTCGCCGCCAGGGCAAAGCGGGCCGAGGCGGAGCTCGCTGCGTCCTGGCTCGAGAGGTAGATAACGCCCGTGCCGATGTTCACCAGGGACAGCTGCCGGTACGGGCTGGTCAGCGCGATGCCCGTGAGGGTCTGGGTGACCGAGGCGGAGATCCGTACCACGTTGGCCCCGTCCAGGCCGGGCGGCTTGTAGTTGTTGGCGCTCCAGGTCGTGGGCGTCAGCTGGCCCACCGCGTAGTGCACGACGGGCGCCGTTTCGGCGAGCGCCTGGGAGATCCGGCGGAGCTCCCGGTTCAAGTATTCGGCAAGGCGCGCCGGGTCGCTCGGCGGCGCAGCGGGCTGGTAGTTCAACGCCAGCCCCCCGGCCGGCCCTCGATGTCGAAGCCGAAGAAACGGAAGGTGTTGGTGCCGGTGTAGATCACCCGCAGGCTGAGGATGCGCCCGGCCACCCGCGGGTCGATCTTGTAGTCCGTGCCGATGGTGAAGCGGTAGGGCCCGGTCCAGGTTGTCGCCCCGTCCACGGCCGTCTGGGTGCCCACGTAGAAGTCGAAGGTGTCGCCGATGGTGCCGAGGATCTTGGGGTAGATCTCGTCAATGATCTTGATGCGGTTGAGGTCGATGGCCGAGAGGGTCATCCCGGAGCGCTCGGCGTAGCACGTCATGGCGGTGCCGGCGAAGGTTTCCCCCGAGTCCAGCTGATAGGCCGCCGGCTTGGCCGAGTCGAACATAATCACGCGGCGCTTGCTGGGGTCGTAGTTCTGGCGGTCAAACACGCCAGGGTCCGTGTCGAAGGTGCCGCTCGCGGCGTCGAAGGTTTCCACCGTGCCGGGCAGGATCCCGGAAATGGCGTGTGTCATCTGGCCGCCGAGCTCGCGGGGGGTCCACGTTCCGTCTTGCCCGCTGGCCCAGTTCCACACCAGCGCCAGGTTGGGGTAGGCGTAGCCGGTTTCCGCAAAGCAGATAAGGATTTCCCGGTTCTCGTAGTCGGTCACCACGAAGGTCCGGGCGAAAGCGCTGGCTGAGAGCTTGGCGAAGAACCAGCGCCGGGTGCGGCCGTCACAGATGGACCGCGCGCTGTTGCCGTCGTGGAGCACGATGTCCGACTCCGACACCAGAAAGTGCTGGTCCCCCTTGTTGCCGAAGCTGACCACGCAATCCTTGGAAAGCAGGCCCACCTGGCCAAACAGCTGCCGGAAGCCGTACACGTCCACGCCGCCCACGTAGTCGGCGACCCAGGTGGAATTTTCCTTGTAGACAATGAGCGAGTCGCGCAGCGTGAGCGCATCCACCAAGAGATCGGGGGTCTGGCCAAGCTCCGTGATGCCGGCCTGGTTGGTGGGGTCGGTGTAGTCCCAGGAGGCGGGCAGGGCGCCCTGGGCGGCGGCGTCACTCCAGCGAATGAGCCGGCCGTTGTAGACCGAGCTCTCAGTGATGCCGAAGGCAAAGAGGAAGTCCTTGTGCGAGCGGAGCACCTTGGCGGTGATCGCCGGCCAGGCGGTCAGAGAGGTGAAGTCATTGCCCAGGCCGGGCACCCAGGAGAGCGGCACTTCCACGCCGTCGTTGAGGAGCATGAAGCCGTGGAACGGGCCGCCGGAGAAGTTGAGGTCCAGGGCCGCGGCGAAGGTGAGCGAGTTGGTGGGCATGACGTTGGCGTGGGTCGTGCCGTTCGTCCCATAGGCCACGGTGCTGCTGGCATAAACATAGTAGTTCGTCGTGCCGTCAGTGATCGAGGAGGCGAAGATCGCCGTGCAGGAGAGGGAGCCCAGCGTGGCGATCTGGCCCTTGAATTTCTCCACCGCCCCGTCGCGATAGCGCACGTTCCGGGAGTCGGTCCAGGCCCCGTGCGGCAAGGCCAGCGCCGGGATATCCGGCATGATCCCGGCCGCGATCTCCTGGGCTACGTTGTTGTCGCGCATGGGTTACCAGGTGGCGCACACGAAGGAAAAGGCGCTATCAACGGCCGACCCTGATTGGTCACCGATGTCGAACGTCCACCCCGATGTGCCGGTGTCGATCGACGTGACAATGTGCACCATGCGATACAGACCTGTACCTAGCGAGCCGGGCTTCGGTGTAATAGACATAGCAGCCCGTCCCGTCAGGCTCAAGTTGTTGGATGGGGTTACTACGTAACGGCCCTGAGCCCCCTTAGTGCAACTCCATTGCGGAGCCAGCGTTCCGTTAGCCGTGCCCGACGCGTCGAAGTTGCCGCCGAATGTCGGGCCGAGCGCATAAGTGTTTCCGCCGGACTCTCGAAGGCGCGGAGCCGCAGTAAATACTAGCGTGACCGAGATCGAGGCGGCGGTGTTGTTGGTGAGCCCGTAGGTCACCATGTTGTTGAGTTGCGTCTCGGTGCCCGTGACCGCGCCGGTCAGGCTTGGAAAGGTGTTTTTCAGGACCGCCTTGATGAGGCGCAGATGGTCGTCGGCGGTGCTGCGGTCGTCCGTGGCGCCGATCGGGTTGCTGGCTAGCAGGCCATTGATATAGGTCGCGGCTTCGAGTCCCATGCGTTTCTCCTAGAGGTGGCCGGCCAGGCCCGCCTGGGCCCGCTCGGCGTCGGCTTGTGAGCGCAGCTGATTGAACCAGCGGGCGGCGCGGCCCCGGTTGTTGGCGGCGTTCCGGTCGCTCTCCTCGCCCTGGAGATAGTTCTCGTAAAGATCCTCGAGGGCGTGGGCCCGGATCATCGGCCAGGCCTCGCCCAGCCAGGCGTTGGTGGCGGCCTCGTCGGCGCTCACCGAGACTTCGGTGAGATCCTTGAGGTAGCCAAATGACACCTGCTGGTTGCTGTCGGGGAACGGGTAGACGCGAATGGTCCGATCCTGAATGGCGTACTCGTAGGGCTTGCCGGTGCCGGTGCCGTGGGTCGCGCGCTCTTTGTCGTCCAGGTATTCCACGGTGCGCTCGGTCAGGGGCGCCCGGTAACTGGGGTCAAGCAGGCGGATCCGGTTGGTGGCCAGCCAGTCGGTGGGGAGGGCCTGGATGTCGGATTGCGACCAGGACAGGCTCACCGTCACCTGGTTGAAGCCGAAGCGCTTGGTGCGGTAGAAGCCGATCGCGTCGACGATCGCATCCCGGACGCGGCTACTGAGCTCCTGGCCCCGGATCACGTCCTGGAGAATCTTTGTGATTGCGGTGCCGAGGGTTTGCGCCATGAGCTTTTCCTTGCTGCGGCTTGCCCCGGCCAGGGCGCTCCGGCTTACCTGCCGGCGTGGGGGATTCTACCGCAGGGGGCGGCGGAGTCACGTAGGACTGTCGGCGCCTCAATGTCGTGGATCCTTGGGGGTGGGGCCGTAGACCAGCGTCACCGCGAGATCGGTGCCCGCCACTTCGTGGGCCAGACTGGCCAGCGGGTTGCCGTCAGCCAGGAGGCCGGCGAGCTCGAAGTCCCACAGGTCTGCGCCCCGGTCCCGGACCCCGTGCCAGGGCCCGCCGCGGGTGTAGTGGAGCAGGCTGGGCACCTTGTCGATGATCCCGCAGGGGTGCTGCCAACGCTGGGGGCCGGTGGCCAGCACGTTCCAGGTGCCCGCAATCTCGCCGATGCAATTCGGATCCGCCCAGGCGAAGGTATGCAGGTCGAGCCCGTCAGCGTTCTCCACGTACTGGCGCGTCAGCTGCTTGGTATTGGGGTGCCCGCAGTTGAGCAGCATGAGGCTCGACCAGTTCTTGCGGGTGTACCGCGACTGCTCGGCCCCCAGGAACTTCGTGGTTTCCTCGGGGGTGTGCTGGTGCTTCACGACCATGGCGGCATAGGCCTCGTCGCGCTGGTTCCAGAGGTTGGCCAGGTCATCGAAGCAAACCATATCGCAATCCATGAAGATCGCCCAGCCGCGGAAGCCCATGAGGTGCGGGACGATAAAGCGGGCGTTCGAGAAGTTGGTCGAGTCCCGCGGGCCCTTCGGCCGGTTGAACAGGGCCGGCGTCAGCACCTCATTGCCGACCGCGGTGAAGGCCACGGGCAGGCTCGAGCGGGTGATGATCGAGTGCACCAGGACGTGCCAGGCGACCGTCTCGCGGCCGTCGTAGCCGACAAATACGGGGATGTTATCCATTCACGTAATCCTCCAGGAGAGCGCGGTGGGCGCCCTTAAAATGCAATATGCCTTTGCCGCTCACGTCCTCGCCGGCCGCCACGGGCGAGTAGTTCCACGTGGAACAGGAGAGTTTCAGGATGTTGATGGGCTCGCCGTGGGCGTGGTACAGCCAGGGAATCGCGGCCCGGACCATGAGCGGCGCGTCGCCGTTGGCCTCGGGTGGCGGCGCTCCGCAGAGTTCGGCCAGCGCGGTCTGGTCAGAAAACCAGGCATTGATCTCCCCGCTTCCCTGGCGCAATCGAACCCGCTCCCGGATCCAGAGCAGGATCTCGCTGGCCATGACGCCAGCCCGTACGCCCCACACGCCGGCGTTGTAGGGCATGGTCGCCGCCACGCCCTCGGTTTCCTCCTCGCTGCCGGGCTTGTGCACGGAGCGGCGCCAAGTCACGAACAGGTCGGTCACGTCCGGCGTGACCAGCGGGCGCAGCACCAGGGTATCCGTGTCCAGGAAGATGATTTGCTGACCGGGGAGGGCGGTCATGACGTGCCGGCACTGGGCCGAGATCTTGGCCAGCTGGAGCGGCAGGCCGGCCGGCGTCGTCGCGTGGGCCACGCCCTCGCCGACCGGGTAAAAGCTGCCGAATTCCTGGTAAACCGTGATCCGGTGATTACGATACAGGCGCTTGATGCTGACCACTGACTGGGCACACAGGGCCGCGTGGGCCGCTCCGCGCACAAAAAAGACGTATTCCGTCCCCTCGCCCATTACTCACCCACCTTCGCAAACCAGACCGAATCCGGCCCCACGCCCACGTCCATGAGGTTGAAGGCCTCGGCCACCGCGCGCATGACGCCCCGGTGCTTGTGCTGGAAATCGTGCCCGGCCAGCACCCCGCCCGGCCGCACCTTGCGCCGCCACAGCGCGATGTCCTGGGCCACGCTGGCCTCGTCGTGCAGCGCGTCGATGAATACCAGGTCGAACGGGCCGGGCAGAAACTTGGCGGCCTCCTCGCTGGTTTTGCGCACCATGAGCAGGCGATCCTTATACGGCTCGCAGAGCTCCCAGAATTGGCGCTCGATGTTGGCAAAGTCCCAATCCACGTAGGTTTCCCGGCCATCTACCAGCGCGTTTTCGGGCTGGCCAATCCATGGATCTATGGCCACGGCGCGCAGCTTGGGCCGGGCCTTGAGCAGCTGGGAGACGGTGCGCCCGTTCTTACAGCCCACCTCGCAGTAGGTTTCAAACCCAAGCGCCTCGATCATGCCGGCCAGGAAGTCGCCCCTCGTGATGCCCTGGCTCATGGCTGGATCTCCCGGATGGCTTGGACAGCCGCCGCGATCGCCGGCTCCCAGCTGTTGCTGGCCGGATCCTGGCGGAGGAGTTGCGCGTGGGGGCCGGGATACCAATACCAGTCGGTGTCAGTTGTCCCGTATCGCCAGGCGCATTTCGTGGGCACCAGCACCCGCGTTGGGTGGCCCATGCCGGCCGAGAGGTGGGCCACGGACTGGCACACGGTCACGGTCAGGTCGGTGGCAGCCACCAGGGCGGCGGTGTGATCGTAGTCCCAGTGCTGGGTGATCGCCGGCACCTGGAGATAGCGGCCGGGCCCCACTTGGGCCTCGAGATAGGCGCCCATTTCCACCATATCCTCGTAGTCCAGGCAGACAAAGAGGGCATTGGTGTCCCGGAACAGCGGGAGCGGTGTCTCGGCCCGGATGGTGCGCTCCTGGCGGGCGGTGCTCATGACGCCCCCGCGCAGCGCCAGGCCGACGATTGGCCGGCCCTGAGCCACTTCCTCCAAGCGCTTGCGGTAACGGCGGGTGTCCACGGGATCCGCCCGGTAAATCGGGCCGTCCCAGTAGAAGCTCTCCCGGCGGGTCTTGTACAGGTGGGCCAGTTCCCCGATCGGCGCCTTGTAGTCGGCCATGGCGCCCAGGCCGAGCGGCCAGCGGATGTGCTCGTCCTTGCGCGTCGGGTGGATCTCCATGCCGGGGTGGGCCTGGCGGTGGAGCTGCTCGAGGCGCGGGTGGCAGTCGAAGATCACCGCGCCGAAGTCCTTGCGCGCCTGCTCGATGATGGTCCCGTACATGAGCTCGTCGCCGATGCCCTGCTCGCCGTAGACGATCAGCGTCTTGCCGGCGCGGGGGCTCTCGGGCGTCAGGAGCGCGGGCTCGGCTGGGCCGCCTGGCCAGCTGTAGGTGCGTATGAAGCGCTCGTGGCCGATGCCCGTGGCGTAGAGCTCGAAACCCTCCCGGAAGCGCCCGGCCTCCAGATAGAGCAGGGCGAGATTCCAGTCGGCGGCGTGGTCGGTGCCGAGTTCCTTGGCCCGCTCGAGGAACGGGATGCCCTCCGCCGGGTTGCCGTTGTTGACCGCCACCGCCCCGCGGTTGGCCAGGGCCGAGATGTTATTCGGGTCGCGAAACAGGGCCAGGTCGAGCACCGTCCGGCTCTCGTCGGTGCGGTTGAGGCGCCGATACATGGCCCCCAGGTTGCCGAGCACGTAGGCGTTGGGCTCCAGTTCGTCGCTATGCTGGTAGCAGATCATGGCCATGGGGTCGCGGCCGGTCTGCACCATGACGTTGCCGGCGTAGAACCAGAGTGGCGCGACCGTTGGGTATTGGCTCAGGGCTGGCCATAGCAAATTCTCGGCGGCCCCCACCTTGCCCTCGGCGAGGTTCTTCTCAATCGCCTGCATGACCGCAGGCAAGCCCATTTCGTGCATCGCGCTCCACCAAAAAAAAGGCCGGGAACCCTTGGGAGGCTCCCGGCCTAGCTTCGGGGGAGTGTCGTCAGGGCTTAGGCAGTTTGCCCCGGCATTACGTAAGACACAATGAGATCGCCCACGTGGCCGATGGAGATACCGGCCGTGGCGACCATGACCACGTTCTCGAACCGTGGCATTGCGTCGTCGGAGAGGGACACCTGCACCGCATAGCCGTATTTGCGCGTCAGCGCCACGGTGCCGCGGGGGGCTAACAGGCTCCACGACTGGGAGCCGCCAAAGAGCTCCTGACTGGCCGACGTGCCGAACTTGGCCAGGAAGGCGGCGGGCGAGGCGGCGCCGCAATAGAACACGGCGTCCACCGGGATCGCCCCGTGGGGGATCTTCCCAATGAAATGCACGTCACCGCTCGACCAGCTGGCCGAGAGCGAAATATGCATGACCGCGACGTTGAGGCCGGCGTGAACCGCTTGCGGCTGATTCCCGCCCTTGACAGTGATATTTCCCATTGGTTTGCCCTCCTGGGCTAATTTGCTATGGGTTTATGGGGGGAACTTAGTGAGCGACCGCCGACGTGGAGATCGTGATGGTGGCGAAGTCCGAGCCGTTGAAACGGTTCTTCTGGAGCCCGCCGATGCAGCCCGCGGCCACCCCCAGCTGGTTCTCGTAGTCGAACAGTTCCTCCTGCCAGGAGTAGGTGCCCTTCCCGTAGCCGCGACCGAAGGCCATGGAAGCCGCCTGGGCCCCGATCAGCACCGCGCGCCGGGTGCCGGCGCCATCGGAAGCCAGGACCGCCTGGGGTATACGCACCGACTCGCGCAGCACCACGCCGTTGTAGACGCCCAGCGCCCCGCTGAAGATCGGGTTCTTGTCCACCTTGCCGCCGCTCATGGCCGCTTTCTGGATGTCGAGCCACTGGCCGGTGTTGGTGGAGGTGCGGAGATCGGTCGCCTGGATCGGATGGAGCAGGCAAACGAGGTAGCTGTCGCCGTCCACCATGATCGGACGCATGGCGTTCTTGGTCAGCTTGCTCTTTTCCACCGCGTAGTCGAGCAGGGTGAGCGACATCTTCATAGTGGTGGAGGCGGTCAGGGAGCTCTCGGCCGTGGCCGCGGCGCCCTGGCTGCCGGCAAAGACCCAGTGATCCGTGTCCGGGGCGAGTGCCACTTGCATCCCGGTGTAACGCACATCGGACTGCGTGGAAAGGCCCGTCAGCTGGTTGATCGCCCAGGTGTCGATGCGATCCGCCCACCAGTCGGCCAGGCCGTCGCGGGCCTCGGCACGGACGGAGAACGGGACGCGCTGCTCGGACATCTTGCCGCTCGAGCGCACCGCGTGGCGCAGCTGGTCGATGATGATGTCCTGGGTATACGTCTCGAGGGCTTCCTCGTTGCCCTCCAGGACGCCATCGCCCGAGATACCACCGCCGGAAAGCTGCTGACGGATGCCGAAGCGGATGCGGTCGCCCGCGCTCTTGTTCACCTCGGTCTTGACCTGGATGCAGCTGTTGGAATCCTTGCCGATCAGCGGCAGCATGATGGTGCGCTTGAGCGCTTCCTTCATGAGGTCCGAGGACCAGGTTTTGACGGCAAGCGGGGAATTCAATGGATAATCTGTGCCAGCCATGGGGCTATCTCCTCACAGGGACGGTGGAATGAGTGGGCGCTAGGGCCCGGTGGTTCACACTGTCGCGGTGAGCGCGATACGCCCGTGAGGGGGGCGAGGCCTTGGCCCGTTGACGGTGGGCGGCCGTAACGCCCGATAAGGGGGGCGAGCCCGTGCGGCGGAGTCTACCGCCGCTTGAATCGTTCCTGCAAGGCCTGGTCGATCGGGTCCACCTCCTCGTCGGCGCCGGTGGCCCCGCCGTCACTCCCGGACGCGCCCAGGGTGGCAGCGGCAGCGGCCCGGCGGGCGGCGTCGATCTCGGCCACCTTCCCGGAGAGCGTGGCGGCCGGCGGAGCGGGGCGAGCGCCTGGCGCCGGGGGCGGGGCCGCCGCGGCCTTCTGGTAGCCGAAGCCGCGGGACATCCGGTAAGCGGTTTCGGCGGGAGACTGGTTGTTCCGCATGGCCTGAGCCGCCAGGCCAAGCTCCTCGTTCTGCACCGCCTGGGAGATCTGCTGCTGGGTGGCCTCGGGGTAAAGCAGGGCCATCTGCTCCATGCGCGTGTTGCGCATATGGGCCAGCGCGTCGTAATAGTCCGGGTTCTTGGCCACAAAGGCCTGCTCGTCGCTGCCCAGCCGGCCGTGGAACTGGTCGCGGGCGTCCCGCTCCTGGGCCTGGGCGGCGGTTTCCTTGTTG
>Ga0315283_10005578_pt1 | contig 11134 bp, 9 predicted proteins | sample YL17G09_0_MG_FD_204541 | JGI IMG/M metagenome (GOLD analysis project Ga0315283, IMG submission 204541) | Sediment microbial communities from Yellowstone Lake, YNP, Wyoming, USA - YL17G09_0 | ecosystem: Environmental > Aquatic > Freshwater > Lake > Sediment | place: USA: Wyoming | collected...
TGCGCTAGTCGCTTTCCCGCGCACCGCGACCGTGCCGGCGGTCCGGCATCGACTGGCCGCGCGCATCCACCGCGCGCTCACGCCGGTCCTCGCCCTCGCGCCGGTCTTCGAAGTGCATGAACCGGCAGCCGCATGACTTGGCATCACAATTGGCCAGCGGAATTTTCGGCGCCGCTGCGGACAAGAATCGCCGGCCCTTCAGTTCGCGGGCCTCTTTGCAGCACTTCGGCCCAGCCTCGACGCTGACGGCGTGGTAGGGATTGACGACGCGGCGATGCTCCATAGCCCGGCCAGGCTGGCGCACATGTGCGTCTATTTTCCGGCGCAGGAACCAGTTCGTGATTATTTGAGTCAAGGCTGCACTCCCCGTGTGCCCCGGCCAATCTTAATGGAATCGCGCCATGTATTGTCCAATAAACGCATCGCGCCGTGTTTTGTCCAATAGTTCATGAATATGTCATGCGTTCCGAGCGCGCCCCGGGGCCTGGGCCGGCACGAACTCAAGGCAGCAATTCGATGTGCCGCGCCAGCTCGAGATTCGCCTTCAGCCACTCGCCGATGCGCGTAACGAGTTCCTGGACACTCGCCTCGTCGCCTTTGATCTGCTTGCCGTCCTTCACCAGCCCCTGCCCTGACGTGCGCAGCACGCTCCACACCGAGCGGGACAGCGCCAGGACACTGGCCTTCGGGCGGGCTTGAAGCGCCTGCAGGTACAACTGCGGCAGTCTGGTCTGCACGACCCCGCTGCCGAGCCGCGGTGACGCGAGGAACGTAAAGTTGGCCTCGCCGCCACGCGCAGTGCGCGCCATGGTCGAGTTGTTGAAGCGGGCCGTCGAGGCGCGTGCCGCCTCCTGTAAGGGCGCAGGAACGCAAGGCTGCACATAGCCGGCGCCGACCAGCACCATCAGCGCCTGCATCAACCGGGGCGCGCCGCCGGCCTGGGCCATCTCCGGGAGGTTGAGCAGCTCGCGACCGACGATCGGGCCGCCACTGGCCAGCTTGTCGAGGATGGGCTCATAAACCGCAGGCTGCAGCGAAGCCTCGCCGACCGTGGTCTTGACCTTCATCGAACAGGCGGAGCGCTCGACGACCAGTGCATACGTCGTCTCGAGCAGCCCGGCAGTGTGATCGCTCCGCGACAGCCGCCTGGGGCCGCGCATGAACAGGTCGCGCCGGAAGGTCTGGTTGATGCCCAGGTCGCGTACCACCTCCTTGAAGATCGGGTTGGTGATCTCGTCGAGCACCGCCTGCAGTTCCTTGGTGTGGTTGAGCGCGTCGATGCAGTTCATCGGGTTCGCGTGCGCAGCGAACGTCAGCTTGGCAGCCTCGAGCGCCTCGACCATCTGCGAGAAGAACACCGGTGTCCAGTGCCGGTTCAGGTATTCGTGCGCCAGGTAGTTGCGGTTCTGTCCCTGCAGTGCCTTGATGCGCTCGGCCAGCTGCGGTGTCAGCTTGAAGTAGCTGCCGGGGATCTCGTTGAGCTTCGACAGCAGCTTCAGTGCCTCATCGAGCCGCGACGCCATCGAATCGGCCGGTGCCGTCTGGTACTCGACATACTGGATGAGCAGGCCGCGCATCGGCAGTGCATGCGTCCAGCCCGGCAAGGTGTTGTAGCTGACGTAGACCACGCCGCCCACCTTGAGGTGCTTGTGAATGAAATCGACGATGTGCCTGCAGTTCTCGGCGCCCACCCACGACCACACGCCGTGCAGCGTGATGTAGTCGAACTTGGGCAGGTCGCGCGCGGCGAATTGCTCGAAGCTGTCGTCGAAGGCGTGCAGGTTCGTGAGTCCGGCTGCGCTGGCCAGCTGCATCGCACCGGCCGCGTGGGCGGGATTGAAGTCGGTGCCCCAGAAGTCACCCTGCGGGTTTGCCGCCGCCAGCAGGTTGAGCCCGGCGCCCTGCCCGAAGCCGAGCTCGCAGTAGTTGAACTTGTCCAGGGGCGGCGCCTCGAGTCCGGCGGCCAGCAGCGCAAAGCGCATCGCCACCGGCGCCATTTCCTTGTAGAAGCCGTAGGTGTAGTCCACCTCGGTCACGTAGCCGTCGCTCCAATCGGTCATTTTTTGGCCTCTCACCATGAAAAACGGGCTCCTCTCGGAGCTGCTGGACTGTAGCCTGTGCCCTTCGCCTGCGGCCGGCGCGGCGACCTGGCGGCCGCCCGCCGGGCTGGCGCATCGTCGATCTGCCGACCGGACATTGCCCGATGGTCAGCGCGCCTGGGCTGCTGGTGTCGTAGCTGCTCGCGCTGGCCCGACAAGAGTATAGGACGAACAAAGGCTTCTTTTCGGGAGTCCCCGGGGGTCCTGGCCGGCGGACAGGGATCGAAGCGGTTTCTGCATCGTCGATCCGGCTCGTGGGTCGATCAGGGGATCGACATCTCGCCCGCGCGCTGCCGCTGCGCCACCGGCGCGCAGGTCTCCCGTTCGATGATGGTGATCGGCCGCTTCTTCACCTGCCGGTAGATGCGCCCCACGTACTCGCCGATGATGCCGAGGAACAGTGCGTTCAGGCTCAGTGACAACAGGATGAGGGCAGTGGTCGTGGCGAAGCCGGCCGGCCAGTTCTGGCCGAACAGCAAGCGCCCGGCGGTGTAGAAGATCATGCCGAGTACGGTGATGAATGACACCGCGAGGCCGATGAAGGTGGCGATCCTGAGCGGCACGATCGAGTGGTTCAGGATGCCATCGGTTGCCAGGGTCGCGAGGTCGCGCCAGGAAAACTTGCTCTCGCCGCGCTTGCGCTCCGACCGGTCGTAGGGCACGCCGATCTGGTTGAACCCCAGGGCGGCGATGCTGCCGCGAAGGTAGGGCTGCTGGTCCTCGATCTTCAGCAGCTCGTCGAGCACCCGCCGGTCGACGAGCCGGAAATCGCCGGCATCCTTGGGCAAGTGGTCCTCGCTGAGGAAGTCGATCAGGCGATAGAACAGCTTCCGCACGCTGTTGACCCACCACGCTTCCTTGCGACTACGCCGCACGCCGTACACCACGCGGTAGCCCTGTTCCCACAACCGCAGGAAGTCCGGAATCAACTCCGGGGGATCCTGCAGGTCGCAATCGAGCTGGACGGCGAGGTCACCACGGGCGAGCGAGTAACCGGTCCAGATGGAGCGTTGAAAGCCGAAATTCCGCGCGAAACGGAAACCGCGCACGCGCGGATCGCGTTCCGCGAGTTCGGTAATGATGTCGAAGGTGCGGTCGCTGCTGTGGTTGTCCGTGAACACGAATTCCCAGTCATAGCGATCCGCAATGCCTTCCATCACGCGGCTGGCAGCCTCGTGGAGGGCAAGGATATTGTCCTCTTCGTTGAACACCGGCACCACGATGGTCACCAAGTGTCGGGTCATTGCTGCTCCAGTGCGGCTCGCGCGTTGCCGGCGACGGCCTGCGCCACCATCCGCCCGATGCCCGCGTCCAGCGCCACTTGCCGCGACCAGCCGGTGGCCGCGTGAAAAAGTCCCGGGTCGCCGACAATCGACATGGGCTCGTCAGCCCGGTAAGGACGGGCGCCGAATGCCAGCAGGTTCGCCGGCTTGCCCAGCAGGCGGCAGACGGTCATCGCGACCTCGCGGATCTGGACCGGGACTCCCGAACAGATGTTATAGCAGCCGAAGTCCTCGATACCCGGCGCATGCGCCGCGCTCACGAGCGCGTCAACCACGTCATCGATGTACAACATGTCACGCAGCTGTTCGCCCGGCGTCAGGTCGACGCGCTGATCCCGCCGGAGCCGCTCAATCAGATAGGGTATCAGTCGGTAGCTTGCCTCTCCGGGGCCATAGATACCAAACGGCCGCATTGTCACGAAAGGCACGCCCAGCCGCTGTGCCAGGTTGCGGCCGAATAGGGCCGCACCCGCCTTGGCCGCACCATAGAGCGAGGTCGGGTTGATGGCGTTGCTTTCCCCGAGCCGCGTGCCCGCCGGCGCGGGGCCGTACTCTGAGCAGCTGCCGACATGAATGAATCGCCGTGGCGGGCGTTCCGCGACAGTCTCGAGGGCATTGGCCAGCAGCGTCACGTTGCCGTCGATCATGGCCGCCGCATCGCGATCGTCCGGCCGGACGCCATAGCCCGCCAGATTAAAGACGATCGCAGGCGCGAAGTCGCCCAGCAGTGAGCGCAGGGTGCCAGGGTCGTGGCGGTCCGTGCGGATCCACTCGATCCCAGGCGCCTGGACTGCCATGGGCACCTGGCTGCTGAAGCGCGCGAGGCACAGCACGCGTGACCCCCGGGCGGCGAGCTGTCGAACGAGGGCCGTGCCGACGAACCCGCTGGCGCCCGTGACCAGGACCGGGGGCGGCGAACTCATGCCTGCAGCAGGGCCTGGTAGTCCGCGATTTGTGTCGTCATGACCTGCGCCGTGGTCGCAGGCGACTGGAGGCAGGCCCGGTAGCCGGCGACAGTCAAGCGTATGGTGTCCGGCAGGCTCAAGCGCGGGCGCCACCCGAGCAAGTCCGCTGCCTTCGACCAGTCGAGCGTCAGGATGCTGGATTCATGCAGGCCCTCGGCGTCCCCAACGACGTCCAGGCGACCCTCGCCCCACTCGGCCAGGATCGCCTCGGCCAGTTTTCCGACGGAGGTAATGTCCTCGCTGCGTGGCCCGAAGTTCCAGGCGTCCGCGAATTCGCGGCGGCCCGCTCCGAGGTGGGCGCCAAGCAAGAGATAGCCACGCAGCGGCTCGAGCACGTGCTGCCAGGGGCGGATGGCGCCTGGATTGCGCAGGGCGACGGCTTGGCCGGAAGAAAGCGCCCGGAAGATGTCGGGCACCAGGCGCTCCTCGCCCCAGTCGCCGCCACCGATCACATTGCCTGCACGCACCGTGGCGATGGCAGGCGCCGAGGCATCGGCCGCGTAGGAATCCCGGTATGCCCGCGTCACCAGCTCCGCGCAGGCCTTGCTGGAGCTGTAGGGATCCCGCCCTCCGAGCCGATCGATTTCGCGATAGCCCCAGGGCCACCCGCGGTTCTCGTAGCACTTGTCCGTGGTGACGACAACGACGGCGCGCACTGACGGCGAGTGGCGCGCGGCCTCCAGCACGTGCGCGGTCCCCATGACATTGGTGGCGTAGGTTTCGAGAGGCTGCCGGTAGGAACGGCGCACGAAGGGCTGCGCCGCAAAGTGAAAGACGATCTCTGGCGCTGCGCTGGTGAAGACCTGGTTAACCGGTCCAGTTTCGCGGATGTCGCCGTATACGGAGGTCATGCCCACCGCAACGCCTGCAGCCTCGAAAAGGCAGCCGGGTTCTGGCGGCAGCGCTAAACCCACGACGTCAGCACCCAGCCGCTTGAGCCAGGCCGCCATCCAGCTGCCCTTGAAGCCCGTGTGGCCGGTCAGCAGGACGGTCCGACCCCGGTAGTAATCGAGCGTCTCGGGTACGGCGGCGTGCATGAAGTATCTATCTCCCGGCAGCGTGGCAGCGGTAGCCCGACTCAGCGGGCGCCGGCGCCTGCCTGCTCGATCTTCCAGGGTGCATTGCCCCGCGACCAGAGGTCCTCGAGAAATTCCTTCTCGCGCAGCGTATCCACTGGCTGCCAGAAGCCCTCGTGGCAATACGCCATCAGTTGCCCGTCGGCGGCCAGTCGCTCGAGTGGCTTGCGCTCGAGGATCGTGGAGTCATCGTCGAGATAATCCATCACGCCCGGCTCGAAGACGAAGAAGCCACCGTTGATCCAGCCGGCTCCGGCCTGCGACTTCTCGTTGAAACGGACCACATGGCCCTGTTCCAGCTCCAGGCTTCCGAAGCGCGAGGGCGGCCGGACCGCGGTCACCGTGGCGAGCTTGCCGTGGCTGCGATGAAATGCCACCAGCCTCGCTATGTCGACATTCGAAACGCCGTCGCCGTAGGTGACCATGAAGGGTCCGGGGGCCAGCTTGGCCCTGAGCCTGAGCAGACGCCCCCCGGTCATCGTGTGCAGGCCGGTGTCGATCAGCTTGATTTTCCAGTCGGGCCCGGTGTGCTCGTCGGGGGTGCAGGTCTTGGCCCCGAGGTCGATATCGAGGTCGCTGTTGCGGATCACGAACCGGCTGAAGTAGTCCTTGATGACCTCAGCCTTGTACCCGCAGGCGACCACGAAGCGGTCGAAGCCGTGGGCCGCGTAGATGCCCATGATGTGCCACAGCATCGGCATGCCGCCGATCTCCACCATGGGCTTGGGACGAAGCACGGTTTCCTCGGACAGGCGCGTCCCGAGGCCGCCGGCAAGAATCACGGTTTCCACTCTGCATTACCTCGAGCTGATCACCTGGCGATTGCGCCGCTGAACGACCGCGCGAGCACGAAAGCTTAGTAGAAATGCCGGGAAGCGTCGAACGGTCGCTGTTGCAGATCGAGACTTGCGTTCACTTAAACCGTGGGACTGAGGCTCACACTGCCGGCGCAAAAGCCACCCAAGATCACCGCCCGCCGGGTCGCTACCGCACAGCCCGCGTAGTGCAGACCTTCGGGAGTCACCTTGTGCAACATCAAGAACTTGGCTGTCGCCTACCCCTCGAATCCGCGAAGATCGACTAATGCTCGCTGGGATAGTCAATCTTTACCAGGTCAACTGGCAGGCCAAATAAGGTCCCAAGGTGAATGGGCTCATGCTTCTCGCCCGGCCGCTTCTGCAGTGCCTCCATCATTTTCCGGTCGCTGAATGTGTGACTGTCGAGGAAGTACGTTGGGCGCACCAGCTCGATTTGACCGGAGTCATTGACGCCATCCGTCGTGTAGAGGGCGGGTATGCGGGTATCCAGTGCCAGGAACGGCGCCCAGTCCCCTGCCACCGACTCGCCTTCCGCGACGATCAGTTCCAGCTTCCTGGTAATCTCGGACCCGGCATACGAGGAGTGCAGCACCGCCTCGGCAATCGACCTGGCCGAGAAACCCAGATGTAGCGCGATTCCCGCGACCAGTGCGAACGACAGGATCCGGGCACGAATGCGATGGCGCCAGAGGCTCCATACGAACACCCAGAATCCCACCAGCACCACCGGATAGAGAATCATCTTCGTCGCCGTGCCCAGGCCCGGGTAGTCCCCTTGCGGGATGAAGGCCAGGGACGGAATCAGGTATTCGCTGCCAAAGTCAACGACCGACACGGCGAGCAGCAGGGATATGATCCCTGCGAAGAAGAGGCGGCCCATCGAGAAGTGATAGGGGTCCTTCAACGCCCCCGCTCTCCAGAGATGGAGCCACTCGACGACGATCAGCAGAAGCGCGGGTACCACCACGACGTAGTAGCGCGGCGGGTTGTAGGTAGCAAAGGCCAGCATGACTGGCGCGATGAATGCAGTGGATGCAACAAGCAAGAGGTACCTGTTGTCGCGGAAAGCGGCAACCCCATGCCGGAGCCCGATATCGATCAGGGCAAGACTTGCCAGTGACAGTGCGAGGGGTGACAACTGGGACATCTGATGCGGGAGCAGCCTGTCCGGCTCTTGGAAAGGCCTGTGCCAATCGACCCGGCTGACCCAATCGGGCCAGAAGAGCAGTATCGCAGCGATGGCAAGCACGCCGAGAGCCATGACCAGATAGGCCTGCGGCTTCACGCTCACCCGGGAGCCACGCAACACTTCCGCCGCGCTGAGCGCCACGATCGCTGGCACCAGGTATATCAGGGCAGACATCTTGATGCCGAATGCAGCGACGCCAGCCACGAAGACCAGCGCCAGCAGCGCCAGGTAGGCGTGGTCACGAGTACATCGAGCGGCGATGAAGATCCCACCGTACACGAACGCGATCAGTGGAATCTCGAAGTTGGTCACGCGCGAGAAGTGGAACAGCGCCTGATCGCAGGCCAACAGAACAATGCCCATGAGCGTTACACCAGTCGCGTACCGGGACTGAAAGAAAGCGGCGGCGCCAAGAATAAACAGGGCGAAGAAGACGACCGTTACCGATCGGGCGCTGACTCTGTTCGTTCCGAATTCGGAGAAGCTGGCGTAGTACGCCCATTGCGTGACCGGACTATCTTGCATCCAACCTCCATAGTTGTCGAACTCACTCCAGTGAGTTGCACCGAAAAGCACGAGGTTCCGCGGACTGAGCGTCTTGTAGCCTTCGTCCACTTGATATCCTTCATCCTTCGGGATGAAGTCAGCGACCGGATCGGCGTCCAGGTGCACGAGACGCAGCGCCACGGCCAATACCATCAGCGGAAGCACGGTCCACCTCATGCGACCGACCCATCGCATGCTCAAGGCCTCGACTCACTGCTCACGCCAGCGTCGAGTCGGCAAGCAAGAGACCCATCGAGGGCAGCCTCAATTCGACCTGCATCGGAATCTGTCACGCCCCGGTTGAATCGGCGCGGCACGAGTTCCTCCGTGCACTGCACGGCCTCTTCTGTCACCACGCGTTGCAGCACCGCCGCGCGTGACGCCTGGCTTGAGTTCAAGAAGCGGCTGGAATCGGTCAATACGTCCGTACGCGGGGCTGGCGGTAGCTGGAGACTTTCCGCATCCCCATCCCTGATTCCTGCAAGGCCAGTCGTTGCAAGAACCTGTCTGGCGACGTCACGGGTGGTCGTGAACTTGACACCGGAGATGGTGAAAAACCCCGCGGCGCCGCCTGTGGCGCCGTGATCACAAACTACCTCACGTCGTGCAAGTCCGGGGGGCCTTGGCAGGTGCATCGTGCCCGCCAGCACCGCACGGGGCTGCGGGATCAGGAACAGGACCGGCGCTCCCGGTTGTGGTGTGGCCACCGCCAACGCGCTGTCGACGCCGGCCCGCCACGCAACGGTGAAATCACCGCCCGTCAGCGCGTCCCGCACGCGCACGCCTCAAATTGCAGCTCCCTCGCTAACGATTCCCGCGAACGAGCGCAGTTCCCGCAGGTAACCGAATCTGTTGCTTGCGTGGCGATCGCCGACCTCTGATGATCAAACATATGAGTGAAAACTGCTGATTTCTGTATTTCTTCAGCGACAAGCCTGTGCCCCAGTTCATTCCAATGACTGTCATTCTCAAATTCGAATCTGGAACCATCCAATCTGTGTTTCCTGATGAATGCGGGCTGCATGTCAATTACTTCGTATCCGCGCGAGATTGCATGCTCCTTGAAATACCGCATCATCTGAGAAACATAACTATCTTCGGCCTTTTTTAGTTCTTCGGGAGAGTATAGAGCGGGCCGTACGCCGTCGATTACAAATAATATTGACCGATTGTCCAAACCCGTGCTTTGCGGGAGGCGACGAAAAAATTCATCAATAGCGCTCTTCGCATCAGTTACTCGCGCTTCTTCTACCTTGGTTGGCATGTTGCCCACATAGTCCTGAGACTGGCCAGATAGCTTGCCAGACAGTCGCTCCAGCGTCTCTTTTGCCGAAAGGTTAAGCATCACGTATCGAACAAATGCTGAGTGCCTCAAGAGCTTTTTTGTCAACGACAATTCGTAGTCGACGCGTCGCAGCACGAAATTGTCTCCGCTTTCCTGGAAATAATGGAATCTGGGATCGGACATGTACTTGAGAAGGCTTTCATCGAAATCCCTTCCAATGATGACAAAAGCCATCGCGTCCGGACGAAAGGTGGTTCTGGCAAAATCCGCGAAAACAAGATACTGAGATAATTGGGCTCCGGAAAGGCCAATGCTGTAGACACGTCCTGCTCCATCAACACCGGAATTCAGAATCTCAGCCGCGCTCTTTCCTGCATCAACAGCATGAGCCTCAACGTAACTATCGCCCATTACCATGAGAAGTGGCGTTGTCTCATCTGGATCGTAGTCCGAAAGATTGTTGTATCCGAAATTGTTTGAATGCTTGCTCGTTCTGATCGAAAAATTCCAGCCCACTGAAAAAACATAATCAACATTGGGTTGAAAGTGCGCCACCGGATTCTCTGATGACACCGGAAGGATATAAGGTGGACTGGAGACCGGCAGCAGGCGAAAAACCCCTTCCACTACCAAAAACGGCAGGAGGATCAAGATCGCGTGGAGGAGTATTTTTTTCAGGATCACGCGAATTGGTGACTTGGATCGGGGAAATTAGAATCGAGTATCTGAAAGTGTCTAAGCACGCCGAGTATAGGACGAGAGTATGGGACGAACAAAGGCCGCCCTTCTTTCGGGAGACCTCGGGGGTGCGGGCGGGCGGTGAGCGTGTGCGAAGCGCGGCCGCGCCGTTGCAAGTTCCCGCATCCGCTGCCTGAGCACGCTGCTGTCACGGGCTGCGAATGGCAGTACCGGACGCTGCGACGCAGCCGCATCAAGTGGCATCAACGGCGGATGCCCAGTTGGTAGCAGTCTTGGACCCATCGCATTCTCCCGGCGTCGGCCTGCTTCAGCGCGAACAGCACGTGCACCTCGGTGAACCTCGACTGCTTCATCGCTTCCTCTCCTTGCCCTGCCAAGACACCGGAAGCACCCGACTCCACTTCTAAATGGCACCGAAAAAACGGGGTGAGTCACTGGTGTGGGCTGCCTCTTTCGGGTGGGACGCAATTCCCGGCCCTTAGCCAGTCGGGGCTTGCGCCCCTCCTGCAAAAGTGGCGGCCAGCGCTGCGGTGGCCTTTCGGTGCCCCGATGCCCGCCAGTGAGGGTCGGCGTGGTAGTAATCGGCCGGGGTGAGAAACGTGCGCCCGTCGACGAGGCTAGCGCCGAGGCCGGCGACTTCCTCCGCCGTCATCGGGAAATTGGACCGCAGGTCCTGCGACGGGATGACGAGGATGACCGGCTGCGCGCCCTCTGCAGCGATCTCACGGCAGAGCTCGGCGACGAGCGCCTTCGTCAGGCCCACCCCGGCCGGGGTGGCGTCGCTGAACGTTTTCAGGCCCTGGTTCCTGAGCATCGCGTTCTGCACGAGCCCGGAGAGGCGGTTGCGGACGAGGTTCCAGGCCCGGGAGTGTTCGAACAGCCAGCGCACGGGGCCGATTGAAAAGAGGCGCTCCTGCAGCCGGGAGCCCGGCAGGAACTCGCGGCCGGTGCGGGTCACCGAGCCGTCCGGTTGCACGCCGAACAGCTGCGCGACTACGTTGTTGCCGATGTCGTTGTCGACATACAGGATCACGACAGCGTCCGGGCGGTAGCGGCGGCCCCGCTCCTGCCAGGTCACCAGTTCCTCGGCCTGGCCGAACCCGGACACGCCCATGTTGAGCACTTCCGCGGGGCTGCCCGTGGACGAGAGCTGCCTCTCCAGAGCGGCGCTGAC